>Ga0209102_1000570_pt1 | contig 23781 bp, 23 predicted proteins | sample ConPoolayeHmetaG_FD_185483 | JGI IMG/M metagenome (GOLD analysis project Ga0209102, IMG submission 185483) | Hot spring microbial mat communities from California, USA to study Microbial Dark Matter (Phase II) - Cone Pool mat layer H metaG... ...
ATTTAACAGTTTTCCATATTTTCACAGCGACTAACAGAAGTCATCCTTTCTTGCGGCATTTTGGACATTTTAAATAGTAAGCTTCTTTGGCTACCAAGGTAGGGTCTGGAAGCGGGTAAGGCAGATTTGGGTGGGGCGGAGCATAACCTCGGAAGCGTCTGGCGAAGAGTAGTTTTAGCCTTGAAACATGAAATTTGTGGTCGCAGTGGGGACAGCAAAATTGCATGCTTTATCTCACCTTTCCTTACTGTTTAGTTAGAAAGCGCAAAATGGCTACTGTTGCTCCCTTGAACCGAAGAATGTGAGTTTTGTCCACGGGCTGCGTGTGACAAGAGGCGAATGGGATAGGACCAAAAAACTCTGGTTAGACCTCTGATTGAGAGCAATGGTTTTAAGGGAAACGCGATCTTCGACCTATGCGCCACCTCATAATGTCCTTCCGCAACTTGAAGGAAAAAGAGGGAAGCTTGACGATTTTCTAGAGCGCAGGACTGCCGCTACGAGGAGCGCTGTATTTAGGCTTGCTCATTCAATAGAGTTATCAAGCAGGGTTTCTTCGTCAGAAAACTCTGGTCACTAAATGTTGTGTTTGAACCTCAAGTACTGCGTTTGCGAAAGCGGCGCACTGTGACTACGATAGCTCCCACCCCAATACCGACCAGGACTATTGCTCCGATTAGCAACAGACTAAGGGAAACTTTGGTTTGTGTTGGTTTTGCTTCATCAAAGGCGATTATTTTTAGGTCTGCGGCTACAAACAGTTTGTTGTAGGCATATATTGGGGGTAACACCCAATAATCGAAATGGAGCATCCAGTGAATTGTGCCTTTCTCCACGTCAAGGCTGTAAATGTCTGCGTAGGTAGTGACATATAAGGTGCGATTCTCAATGTTAAAGAGAATGGATTGCGTTTCTATGGTGCTGCCACCCCGTGCAGTGTTTGAAATGTTAATCGCCCAATTTGATAGACCATTTGAAAAGTTTAGAGCGTAAACATAACCCTCATATTTATAATACTCGTCGAAAACAGATTCTCCGAGACCCATTTGAGCATCCACCCAACCCACGAACACTTGACCATTGGCGGTTTTGGCTGCAGCGAAATCGAATTTCCCTTTTGGGTTCTTATAGCCAGTTTCATACTTCCACTTGAGCGAGCCGTCGGTCACGTTTAGTGCATAGAAGTTTCCGTCTGAGGCGCCGAACAACACAAGCCCATTTGCCATTGTAGGTTGAAAGATTCTTCCGCTTGCACTGTAATTCCAAAGTTCAGAGCCATCTGTTTCATTTAAACAAACTATGCCTTGACTTCTATAATAATCGTAAATATTTAGAAAACCTTCACTGCCAACTATTGAAGCATTGCCCATGGAATCTTGGGTTTTCCACATTACGCTTCCATCATCAGGGTTCAAACGGTAAATATAATCTATCCATTCTTTATCCACCAGCTCTGTTCCAGTTGCAAAAACGCATTCTCCTTCTACACATGCGCCTCTAACATAAGTGGGCCTAGACCATGGTCCAGTGTAATAGTCTTCATATTTCCAAAGTAATTTGCCGTCTGTTGCATTTATTGCATAAAATCCATCGCCACTAGTATACACTTTCCCTTTCGTAACCCAGAAATAGGGAGGACTCTTACTTGCAAAGCTTGAGCTCACGTTGGGTTCAAACTTCCATAATAATGTCCCTTTTTCCGCGTCAAAAGCGGCAAGTCTTGAACCACGGAAACCCACAAACACCCTGCCATCCGCATAGATAGGCTCTGTTAAGAAACCCCCTTCAGAATAAGTTCCAAAGTTGTAATTCCATAGGGTTTTGCCATCTCTTTCGTCTAGGCAGTAGAGATCAGCCGCATGCGTGGTAACAAACACTCTACCGTCAGCAACAGCCAAGCCATCAATGTTTACACCAAAATCCTGCTCCCAAACCACATCATCGCTCTTATAACCTGCCACCGTCAAAAACAGTATAGAGTAGAAGATTAGAAACCATAACAAAACAATAACCGTCTCTTTACGCTTATCCACAACACTTCTACATCCATTTAATTTGTTTTCTTTTCGTTGGAAAAGTACGTATTTTTAGCTAGAATACCACAATTCATGATTCTCATGTTTTTGCTTCACATCCATACACTCGATAAATGCTACATGACATTATTGAAATTGTTCTTGAAGTATGGCGATTTTCGATTCTAAATACATTCCATCCTTTATCATTATATGGCAATTCTTCTCCAGGTTTGCTCGTACCTAAATCAACACCAATCCATATATCATGGCCTTTCTTCTTACTGTGATATTCATAATGTATCTCCTTTGTACCAATAGCAGATTGAAGCACTAGAAGAATGGGGACATCATCTGTTGTGGCATCCGAGTCAATTTGAACTTTCTCTAACAACACTAAACAAGCATCTTTTTCCTTGTAGTTAGCTGGAACGTCGCATGTAAACTTATATTCAAGGTAGTCGCCTGGTGATATAGTGCGAATAGTTGTATCTTTCCAAAAGGTATATCCACGCCCTCCTTTTTTAGGTTCACAAGGCCACGATTTCCTCGACGGATCCAAGTTTATTGGGTCGCGAGATGAGTTGAAACCCGCATTTATAACCTCCTTGGGAATGTTTGGTTCATCTTCAAAACATGGGCAATCTGGTTTAGATTGGTATACTCGATAGATAAAACATGACCGAATTTTAACGTCTACGTTGCCCAGATTCTCAACTTTAAGTTCATTGTATCTTGTATCGTTGTAATTTGGATGCGAAGCTGGTTGAATACCTAACCAAAAATCGTGGTCAGCTATTCTGCTATGATATTCAACGTGGATCTCAACATTGTTAATCTTTAAACGGATTGGAACGTCGTCTGCTGAGGAGCCACTATCCGTGTGAATTTTCTCTAGCAAGATGATACAAGAGTCTTTGCCTACATAGCTTGGGGGCACATCGCACGTGAATGAATATGTGAGACTTCCACCTGGAGGTATGGTCCGTATAATCTCATCCTTCCAGAAGGTGTATCCCCGTCCTCCTGGTGGACAAGGCCATGGTCTCAGTGAAGGATCTAAGTCTACTCTTATTCCCATTCTTATCCTTTCTCAAATTTTTGTGGAAAAACTTGTTATATAAAAGTTTTTGTTTAGGCATTTGCAGAAAAACCTAAAGATTGACAAGAAAAAGCTAATTTAGCAATAGGCTCACGTGCACAAAATTCATAGCAAGAATGGTGAACCAAATAAATACGTATGTAGCCCCATGACTAAGTGCGCATTGCATTATTCAACTCTTCTATTAGCGATGAATAACAGAAGCATATGCAAACTTGTAATCCAGCTGTTCTGTGCGAGTTACGGGTATATCCTAGTGATAGTTCTTGGAAACGGTATGGTTTCCCGTATGTGTTTAAGCTTGCATATCCACATGACGGTTCTCTCTATTCCCAGCCCAAAGCCTGAATGGGGCACTGAACCATACCTTCTTAAATCCAGATACCACTTGTAAGCTTTCTTGGGCAAGCCGAACTCTTCTATTCTTTGTTCAAGCAGTTTCAAATCATGTATTCTTTGGCTTCCACCTATTATTTCGCCGTAGCCTTCCGGCGCCATCAAGTCGGCGCATAATACAACTTTTGGATCTTGGGGGTCTGGCTGCATGTAAAAGGCTTTGGCTTTAGCTGGATATCTATGGATGAAAACTGGCTTTTCGAATTGTAGCGATATGAACCTTTCATGGGGTGCTCCGAGGTCTTCTCCCCATTCTATTTGTTGTCCAGCTTTCTGCAACATTTCCACAGCTTCAGTGTAGCTTATTCTTTCGAAAGGCGGCTCAACCTTCTTTAAAGGCGCTGTATCCCTTTTCAGTGTTTCCAGCTCCCTTCGCCTCTTTTCAAGAACAGTTTTCACAATGTAGGTCACCATCTCCTCCTGAAGTTTTAGATTGTCTTCGAAACCGCAGAAAGCCATTTCAGGCTCAACCATCCAGAACTCAGTCAAGTGTCGCGGCGTCTTAGATTTCTCCGCTCTGAATGTTGGACCAAAACAGTAGACTTTTCCGAAAGCCGCAATTGTAGCCTCGACATAGAGCTGCCCGCTCTGTGTTAGAAAAGCCTTATCTCCAAAATATGGGACTTCAAAAAGGGTTGTGGTTCCCTCAACAGCGGAAGGCGTAAAAATAGGAGCATCCGTCAAAACGAAGCCTCTTCCATCCAAAAAATCTCTGCAGGCTTTTACCACTTCGGCTCTAACCCTTAGTATTGCGGTTTGTTTTGGACTTCTTATCCACAATTGTCTAAAATTCATAAGGAACTCTATACCGTGCTCCTTTTTTGCTAGGGGATACTCCCTCTCTGCCACATGAACAACTTGCAAGTCCTTAACCCTTATTTCGTAACCGCCTGGTGCTCTCTTATCCTCTCTGACAACGCCTTTAACTACAATGGATGATTCCTGCGTTAATTCCTCTGCTTCTTGAAACACTTTCTGGGCAACTTCGTCTTTATGGATTGTAGCCTGAATCAATCCTGTTCCGTCTCTTATAATTAGGAACTGTACTCCACCGCTTGAGCGTTTAGTCACCAACCAGCCTTTTATTTCAACCTCGCTTCCATCAAGTTTTCCATCCAAAATGTCGCTAACACTCATCAGCCAATACCTCCTCCAAAGCCTCCACGAGAAACAAGCCTATAAATTTGGGCGGAATCCTCTGAAATTTTAAGCAGAGTTAAAGCGTTCACCTTGCACTTTCGATACCCACATAACATACGCCTCTTAAATTTTAAATTTTTTGTTTACTGGCATCGCGTGTTTATAAAAGCTGTTTCACAACTCTTAAATCCTTGACATTAAGCAATCTGTTTGATGGATAATGCATACTGAAAAAGAGAGACTCAGAACTTTAAAGATTTCGGCATTTGCCATAGCAAGCGTGGTTGTTGTAGAAGTGGTTTTAGGCTTAGTTGTGGGCAGTTTGGCGATTTTAAGCGACGGGGCTCATGCGTTGCTTGATACCATAGCCATGTTTATTCTTTTGGTAGCCACAAGAGCTTCTTTAAAGCCGCCAGACGAAGAACACATGTATGGACATGAGAAAATTGAGCCTTTAGGGGGGCTTATAGGCGGGGTTATACTTGTTGGCACAGCTATCTTTCTGATAATGGAATCGGTCTTAAGGCTTGTAAGAAATGAGTTGTATATCGTTCCAGAGTGGGAGTTCGCGGGCTTTATAGCTATAGCCTATACCTTATGCATAGACATTTTAAGGGTTGGGGTGCTACATAAGGCAGAAAGGGAAAGCGTTACTGTTAAAGCGGGTTTTTATCACGCCATAGCAGATTTAGGCTCAACCTTTGTAGCTTTCTTCGGGTTCGGAATGGCCACGCTGGGTTTTCCATTTTTTGATGCTTTTGCTTCTCTAGTTTTAAGCGCTGCAATAAGTTACTTAAGCATCAAGCTAATTTGGACAAGCGGAATGGAGTTAAGCGATGCTGTTTCAAAAGATTTGGCAGAAAAAGTCAGAAGGGAAATTGCATCCACGAAAGAAGTTTCTAAGGTTGAAAGCCTTAGAGTTAGGAAGGCGGGAACCAAAACATTTGTTGAAGCCACCATAAAAGTTCCGGATTATCTGGGCTTTGAGGAATCCCACGCATTAGCCTCAAAAATAGAGGAAAAACTAAAACGTTCCTTGAAGAACGCCGAGGTCGTAATCCACGTTGAACCGTTAGAAAAAGAGATGCTAACAGAAAAGCTTGTGGAAAAACTGGCTAAGGAGGTTGAAGGAGTAAAAGAGGCATGTGAAATAAATGCTGTTTACGCCCATGGCAAATTATATATAACATTACATGCGCGTGTTGACCCTAAACTGTCAGTGCAGGAAGCCCACGAGTTGGCTGGGAAAATAGAAGACAAACTAAGTAAAGAAATAGAGAATATTGAACATGTAACTGTTCACATAGAGCCTTTTGATTCTAGGCTTCAGCGGGGACCAACCGTAGACGAGAAAGAAGTTCGGCAAATAATCTACAAAACGGCAAAAAGCCTCCAGCAAGTCTTCAGTGTAAAGCGAATAATAACCTATGTTGTTGGCGGAAAGCGTTACATAAACATAGACTGCTGCTTCACAAGTCGAATCTCAATTGAAGAAGCCCATAAAGTTGCGTCAAAAATTGAAAATGGCGTGAAAAGAAAGTTTACAGAAACTGTTGTAACTGTTCACGTGGAGCCAGAAAAAGAGGAAACTGCGCTTTAGGAAAAGACAAGCTCCTTTATTAGCGAAAGGTCTTCTAAGCTGTTCATTTTTATTTTCTTCTCAGACACTGTGTAAAGCACGTTGTCGATGTATAGTGTTCTCTTCACCCAGTAACTTGAATCCCATTCACTTATACCAGTTCCCTGATGGGATATGCTTCCTCTCAAAATGAGCCTATAGTTTGAGGTTATTTTGAAGACATAAGCGCCTTGCCACACTGAACCCTTGTAGGGATCATATAGAGATACTGGTATTGCTAGCAGTTCTTTCGCTTTATCAAATAGAAACGCTTTATGGTCCTCCAGAACAAGCGTGTCCGACCATGCTCCTGGAACAGTGTATTTGTCTATTTCAATTGGGTTGTTGACGTTGCTTACGTCGAATATTGATATTTTCACACTGTTGTTTTCGTTTCTGCCTACGCCTATCACGTGGTTTTCGTCATACGGGTGCAAGTACCTTGTAAATCCTGGAATTTTCAGGTAACCCAAAACCTTCGGTTCTTTGGGGTTTTCAACATCTATCACAAAGAATGGGTCTTTCCGGGCGACTGAGGTTGCAAGGTAACAGCGGTTTCCAATAAATCTGGCGGAGTCTATGGCTTCATCTGGTGCAATGTTTGTTAAGTTTCCAACTATGCTTAAGTTCATGTCCAGTATGTATAGGTTGTTTTGGGTTTTTCCATTTGCCCATGTTGTGGTTGCTATTCTAAAGTAGTTGTTGTATTCGTCCATTGAAAATTGGTTTAGTTCGCTTCCAGACACGTTGCCCTTCGCTTCCCAGTTCATGGTTCTGTTTTCTATTCGTATCCTGTAGATTGATGTTTGCTGGCTCAATTCATGGAAGGTTATGTAAATGTTGTTCAATGAGACGTATAAGTTGCTTGTCCCACCCATCATAATGGTTAAAGTGTTTGGTTCTTCATCGTTGTTCCATATGTTTAAGGAGGCAACGGTTGTGAATGTGTAATATTCATCAGATACGTTTGAATAGTAGATTTGAGAGGCTTCAATTTCTCTTATTCCGTTTTTGGAGTAGATTTTTGGAAGGATAACGGTGTCGTAGATGATGTAGGCTGGCTGGCTTATAACAGCATAGACGTATTCACCTATCATCCTTGAATTGAAATAGCTGCCACTCATTGTGAAGTCTCTTTTCAGAACAGGGTTAGTCTTATCTGAAATGTCATAAACACGTATGAACGTCTTAACATCCATGTAGTATGGATATAGGTATCGCACCTGAGAAATAGTATATTTGCTCCCTAAGACCGCCAAATTGTCACCATTAGAGCTTATAAAAATTCCAGCAGGGTAAGCATCGGTTAATATTATTTTGGAAAGCACTTGGGCTTCATTTGGCGGGTAGGCTTTTATAATAAGGACAGTGTTGTTGGCTATCAAGTAAATGTATTCGCTGTCAGTTTTCACAATGTCCGCTTCGTCAACCCCTGCAACCTGAACATTAGTAGTTGAATATCCAACACTATACTCGGGTGAAGTTTCCGTCCAGAGCACTGCACCTCGCGTTCCCATTATTTTAATGTCTAAAGGTCCGTAGAATGGGAAAACTCCTTGAGTTTGCGAGTTCTCTTTCAGGAAATTTCTAAGCTCCTCTCTGGATGAGAAAGTTTTTAGAAATTGTGCGGACGGCTGTGGAGAAGTTTGATTGGAGTTTTGACGTTCCAGCTGTGTGAATCCGAAATTGTAGCATAATGTGCCCAGCACAAGAGCTAGAAGAACCGCGGCTACACCGTAAATTTGCACACGCCTCTTAATTTCTCTTTGCATTCGAGTTCACCTACTCTTTTAAAATTAATTTTCACTTATTTTATCCTAATTTTTGGTACAATTTGTTCATTGATTAGAACGGTTTTAGAGACCATATGCGGATTGCCTCATACCAAAAGATTGCTGAAACAATTGCTCCAAAAATGATTATGAATAAGTTTTCCCTTGTAAAGCCCTGCATAAGCAATAAAAGGTAAATCAGATAGAAGGTTGTTGAGAAAACTGCATAAAAAAAGTATCTTGGAAAGAGAATTCTGCCCAGCCTGACGAAGTGGCGGAGCACGCCAATTTTAACCTCGCTAACAAGGGAATAGTGACCGCCCGCATCTTGCTTTTGGACTAAGCCCAGTTCCCGCAGTTGTTCAAGATGGTGCTGCGCCACACTTGGGCTGCTAAAGCGTAAGGCTTTCTGAACTTCGCGGACGCTCATGGGGCGGCCATTTTTCAAAAGAAGCCAATAAACCTTCCAAGCCTTTCCGCGAAGAGCATATTCAAGCTTATACTCATCTTCAACATCCAATTACAACGCACTTCTTATTGCAGTATACGCGCCAGAGCCTTATAATTCCAACTTTTAGAACAGATAATAATGTTAGTGCACATTTAGCTTAGGCTTCCCACCAAGAAGGCAATTAACCCTGTAAAGAACCAGACTAAAACTTGATTTTTCACTTTCCTTGCATTTTCCCGTGAATAATTTCTTAAAAGCATAGCTGAAGATACAATGAGTCCAACGTCTGTTACGACTACCAAAGGTGTAAACCAAACGGAAACAAGCTTTAGGAGCGGCGGTAATGGAGTTAGCGCCACTGCAAGTAGATAGAAAGTTGCTGCTGCAGCTGCTGCTTTCCGTTCTCCGTAACGCACAGCCACAGTCTTCACATTTCGCGCCTTATCCCCTTGCACATCCACAATGCCTTTAGTTATTTCTCTGCCAGTGTTTGAAAGGAAAACCATGGAAACAAAAATCCAAATATTCGGCTTAATCTCGTTGGCTATTGCTAGGCTTCCGTAAACAAATGGAGCTGAAACGCATGCGCTTACTAGGAAGTTTCCCAGAAGGCCTGTTCTTTTTCCAACAGTAACATAAGTTGTGGAAATAAACCAAAATATTAGGGCGGTTGCAAAACACGAGATGGCAGCTATGTTTGTTAGAAAAGCTGTTATTAAGCCTAATAAGGTAAGCAAAAAGGCAAAGGCAAGCGCCTCTCTAGGCTTTACTTGGCCGCTAGGAATAGGCCGACTAGGCTCGTTTACAGCGTCTATTTCCCTATCATAGTAGTCGTTTATAACCATGGATGCCGCTGTAAGCAAAAAACCCGTGAAAAACCCGTAGATTAAGTTCTGCCCATAGTTTCCTAAAGCTTTAGAGTTCGCTAGTGCTGCGCCAACTAGGACGGCGAAACCCATCATTAAACAGTTTATGGGGCGCATCATTCGTATAAAGCCAACAAACCTATTCATTACCGTCAAACCTTTGCACTAACTTAAACCTGGATTTTAGTTATAAGATTCACGCTTCTATTAGAAAGGTTAATAGGTTTAGCATTGAATAGACATGGTAAAGTTGGTGGAAGCCTTTTGCCCCACAATTATGAACCTGAAAGGCTAATGGTGATAATCCCTGTTGGGGGTAAAGCCACCCGCCTTCTACCTCTAACAGCGGAAACAAGTAAAGCTTGCCTACGTTTGCTAAACAGGCCATTAATAGAGTTTTCTCTCTTGTCTCTTGCCCGTCAAGGAATTAGAAACTTCATCTTCGGCGTTAAAGGCTATACGAACTATAGAGATTTACACGACTATTTTGAATCTGGATATGGCTTTTCAGCGCGCTATGGCATAAGCCCCCGCGTCCACATTAAATATCAGCCAAACGTGGATGATTTGGGAAGCGCCGACTCCTCAAGAATAAACATAGAATACTATAATGTGAGAGACCCCGTTTTTGCAGTGCAAGGCGACAACATTTTTGACGTAGACGTAAAAGAGCTTATAGAATTTCACCGCGAAAAGGAAGCCGTCATCACAATCGCCTTAAGAGAAGTGGAAGACGTTGAGGGTTATGGAATAGCTGACATAAACAAGGATAAAAGAATCTTAAAATTCGTTGAAAAACCAACGCCTAAAGAAGCCCCCTCAAATCTTGCCAACACAGGCTTATACATGGTTTCGCCTGAAATAAGGAAAATATTCAGGGAAAAAGGCGTTAAACAATTGATGAAAGAGAGAAAACGCTTAGACTTCGGCTATGATTTCATTCCATATGTGATAGAAACTGGAAGACCCGTTTATGGCTATGTTTTAAAGGGAAGCTGGTATGATGTTGGCACTCCAAAGCGCTATTTAGAAGCAATGAGGGACATGCTTGAAGGGCGCTTCTCGTCGCTAAAGGATTTCGGAGGAAAAATAGAAGAAGAAACAAGAATTTGGGTTCAGGGTGAAAGCATCGAATCCATGAAGCGGAGAAGAGAAATTATACGCAAAATAAAGCAGGGAAAAATAGAGGTTGAAGGCTCTGTTTTGATAGGGCGCCACTGTGAAATAGATGACGGAGCAAGAATTGTAAATTCATGCATAGACAACTATACAAGAATAGGGAAAGACGCCGTGATAGAAAACTCTGCGGTTATGGACAGAACAATAATTGAGGAAAAGGCTGAGATAAAAGAAAGCATAATAGGGAGACACGTGACCATCCGCTCGAGTTCACGAAAACCGACAAAAATAGGTTCAATCTCCGTCGTAGCTGACGACGTTACAATAGAGGAAGGCTGCATTTTAACAGCAACAAAAATTTACCCCCACCAGTACGTAAGAGGAGAATTTCTAAACCAAACATTAATGCAAGCATAAAAAAGAAAATTCCAAATCAGCTTACGCTTTAAACCACTTAAATATCAAATATCTTATCTTCTCTTTTTCCAAGTCTGGCACAGCTATTATGAACCTTTTCCGCACCGTTGTCGCAAGTCTTCCAGCCTTCACGATTTCTGTGGCTGTCATTTCTGCCGCAGCCTTTTTAACTGAAACCATGTAGGGTGCATGCTCTAATCCTGGTCCATACTTATAAACTGCAAAATCACATCCAAACTTTATCCCTGGAGTAACAACCAAGCCGCTGTCACGCAAGTCACGGTAAACAGCGTATTTCTCATCGAACTCTTCATATAAAGTTCTGGCTTTCTGGCGTAGCTTTTTCAAGTTCACTTTCCTTTTCTCATGTCCTTCGTAGACGGCTATTATTCCCTTTTCGGCGAGATATACCCCTTCCATCAAGTCGAGGATTAACGGGGCATTGAATTCCGGAATTTTGGGTTTTGGAATCCCGAGGGGTTTGCCGTAAAAGCCCATTTTATAAAGTTCTGATCCTTCCTGTGGGTTCCACACCACTAGAAAGTTTTCGATGAACTCCACATGCATTTTTCGGGGCATTGGTTTCGCCTTTACATTATAAATGCTAACACTCTTGCAGCGTCCGCGGCATCTTCAGCTTTGTCCGCTGAATCCTCTAAAAGTTGCAAAACATCCCTTAAAAGTAACAATGCTGGGATTTCAAGCTTGCTGTTAAGCACTTTTAAGTCAAGAGTACGGTATAGCTCGTCTACTGCTTGTTCTGCAACTTCCACTTCGCTGGCTTTCTCCATGACTTTTGTAGAACCATAACTTAAAACCATTATTATTTCTCTAAGTTTGAGCACGGTTTCTAACACTGCTTCTGAAAGTTTTAAAAGATCTTTCTTTACTTCCCCCGTCACGTTCCAGTCGTGCTCCATTATTTTAAGAAGTCGGAAGGCTATTCCCTCAGTGAAGTCTGCAATTTCGCCTGTCAAGTTTGTAAACCTTAGGAAGTCTTCTCTGCTTAGAAGTATAGCTCCTATTTCGGCAAGTTCCTGCGAAACCAATCGCCTGGCATTGTCAACATCGGCTTCGCCTATTCTAATTTCGTTATAGATTTGCCTAGCCTTCACTTTGTCATTTTTTATAAAGCACTCAATCATTTGGGGAACTTTTCTTGTTAAATCTAAGACCTTTCTCAGGTGTTCTTGACAAACGCTTAACGCTCTGCGTTTAACGCGTTCTTCAGTTTCTGCTGGAAGCACCACATTTCTTCCCGCCGCAAAATCGGGTGTAACTTTCACAACATAAATTGTGTAGAAGTATTAAAAAAGGTAACGAAAGCAAAAACTTAAACTGAATTTCCCAAATCTTCAAAACCAATTTTTTTACGGAAATACTTGTGCAAAAGCTCTGGTAAGCTGTCAATGCGGTTTCTAACTTGCTTCCAAGTGTCGCGGTCGCGGATGGTCACAGTGTCATCTTTAAGAGTTTCATAATCAACCGTTATCCCTAAAGGTATTCCAGCCTCATCTGCCCTTGCATACCGCCTCCCAATGGAACCAGCGTCATCATACTCCACTGTAAAGCCTTCATTTACGAGCAAATCGCGCACTTTCAACGCTTTTTCAGGCAAGCCATCTTTGTTTACAAGGGGATAAACACCGATTTGTATGGGCGCAATGTCCCTTGGAAAGCTCAGCACTACTCTATCGTCTTTTACACGGTAAGCATATTCAAGCGCTACGTAGAAAAGTCTATCTGAGCCGAAACTTGGCTCAACAACGTGAGGTATGAAACGCCTTCCCAATTCTTTAACCTTCTCCCGCGTGATTTCCAGGTATTCTGGCAAAATTTTGTGCTGTCCAAGCATATAATAGCCTCTTTCTCTTATGGATGTCTCCACCTCTTCAGGATCTGCCTCTGAAAGCATTCCCGCAATTTTTTGTGCTTCATCTTTGAAGACTGGCCCAATTTTAGCCATTAAAGGCTTAACGAAAGTTTTTTCCTTCTCAACTGGCTTTTCGTATTCCTTAAAAACTCTTGTGTCTACACCGCTGAATTGCATGTGCTGTTTCAAATCGTAGTCTGTTCTGTAGGCGTGGCCGGACACTTCAATCCATCCCCATCGGTCAACGTAAACCTCTTGGTCGAAGCTTTGTTTTGAGTAGTGGGCGCGCTCCCATGGAAGCTTTTCCACGAAACGTTGCTTTTCTGCAGGTACTCCTAAATCAATTAAAAGCCGCTTGGCTAGGGCCATGAAGGCTGCCTGCCACGCAACTTTTATGCAGCCTTTTTCCAATGCCTCTTTAACTGTAACTTCAACAATTTCTTCTGAGCCGCGAAGCTTGCTTTCAGCCAAAACCAGCCGCAATTTCTCGTTTTCCACCTCTTTCAGAATGAAACATTCTGGGTCTTCTGGGTCAAAGAAGAACTCGATGTCTATTATAGTGAATTCCCGCAGCCTTATCAAACCCTGCCTTGGCGAAATCTCGTTCCGCAGGGCATGGCCTATTTGCATGGCGCCGAAAGGAAGCTTTTCCCTCGCCATTTCATATAAGCGTCTAAACTCTACAAATATCCCTTGAGCGGCTTCTGGACGCCCATAACCAACAGCATCCGAATAAGGCCCTATAGTTGTTTGGAACATTGTCAAAAAGTATTTTGGCTCACTGAGGTTTCCACCACAGTCTGGGCATCGAATCTCATATTTTTCAATAGTCTCCTTAATCTCTTTTAACCCTAGCTTTTCAGCTTCTGATGCGCTTATTTTTGCTGCTTCTTGGAGTAAATGGTCTGCGCGTACCTTCTTTTTGCACTGTAAACATTCAACCATGGGCTCCTTAAAGTTATCCACATGACCTGAAGCATCGAAAACTTTACTGGGGGCTATTATGGGGCCTTCCATCTCCATAACGCCAAGCTTGTTTGTGAAAAATTCTCTAACCTTGTCCTCAATTTTCTGCTTCAGTTTTGCGCCTAAAGCGCCGTAAGTGACAAAGCCGCTGACGCCTCCATACATTTCATATGCTTGCCAGAAGAAGCCTCTTCGGCGGGCCAATTCGTTAATTAGCGTAAATTTATCTGCTGTTTTCATTTTGTTCTCCTCAAGTTTCGAGATAGCTAAAGGCTTTAAGATTTCCTTAGTAATAAATTTTCAATCTTTAAAACGTAAAATTGAAATATTAAAGCTAAAAGGTGGTGTTTAATTGGGGTTTTAAGGCGTTATTCCAGTTCTAGGCGTTTGGCCACTTTCACTTTTTGAATTTTTCCAGAATCATCTATGTGGAATTCGAGGATTGCACGGTCTGTCGCGTTTTTCTTGCTGTTAAACTCTTTTCCACAGCTTCCACATTGAATGTCTGATTCCATCTCCATAACATACCATGACGCATCCGCATAATGGCTTCCACAGTTTGGACAACGCAAAACAGAAACATCTAACCAAACCTTCAATTTTCATCTCCCGATTTATATTAGGCTGGCATAGAGTTTTATAAACCCGCATGCAATAAGAAGACCCAAAAAGGTGGCGTGAGTTGCCGAAGATAAAAGTTGCCATAGTAGGTGTTGGAAACTGTGCATCAACCCTCGTTCAAGGCATTCAATACTATAGTAAATTTGAAAATGATGAAGAATGCAGTGGCTTGCGTAACCTATTCCTCGGAGGTTTCCATCCGAAGGATATCCGAATTGTAGCAGCTTTTGACATTGACAGCAGAAAAGTTGGAAAAGACTTGTCTGAAGCCATTTTTGCTCCGCCAAACAATGCCCCAAAAATTTTGGATGTGCCATCGTATGGCGTGACAGTGCATAAAGGTCCAGTGTTGGATGGTGTTGGCGAATATACAAAGCGTATTGTGCAGTTAAGCGATTTACCCGAGGTTAATGTTGCAGATGTGTTGAAAGAAAGCGGTGCGGAAATGGTGCTTAATCTGCTTCCAAGCGGAGCTGTGAAGGCTTCTGAATGGTATGCAAGCCAGTCATTAAAGGCTGAGTGCGCCTTCATAAATACGACGCCTGTTTTTATGGCAGCCAATCCTGCATGGGTTAAGCGCTTTGAAGAGGCTGGGCTGCCAATTGTTGGAGACGACTTAATTGACCAGGTTGGGGCCACCACTTTGCACAAGACTTTGCTTCAGCTTCTTTCTGAGCGGGGTGTGCGCATCACTGAAACCTATCAGCTTGATGTTGGCGGGTGCACAGAATCCCTTGACACGTTGGAGCGAACCCGTGAAGTTAAGCGAACAGTTAAGACAGAGTCTGTGAAGGCTGCGCTGCCCTACGAAGCCCAAGTAGTTGCTGGTTCAACGGATTATGTGGATTTTCTGCAGAACAGAAGAGACAGCTTCTTCTGGATTAGAGGATGGTACTTCTGCGGAGCGCCCATGCAAATAGACCTGCGCCTTTCAACATTGGACGCGCCGAACGCTGGCTCCGTGTTGTTCGATGTGATAAGGGCTGTTAAAATAGCCTTAAACCGAAAATTAAGCGGAGCAATACTCCCCATATGTGCTTACGCCTTTAAACATCCTCCACAACTTCTGCCACTGGAAAAAGCTGAAGAAATTTTCAAGGAATTCATTTCTTAAAATCATGGTTAAACATGAGTTTTTGGTAAAGCTTGAAGTTCACGCAATATTCTATCGCGTGTTCCAGTCTTCGCTATTCTCCTTTTGAACATGTTTATGGTTTCCACTGGAGTGGGGTCTATTCCGCGCAATAAAGCCAGATAAACGCTGGTGAAGTCTCCAATAAGCGTTGTAGAAAGCATTTTAGCCATTCTACCTTCGCCTCTGCTCCAAACTTCATAAATCCCAGCGATTTTATTCAGCATCAACTCTTTTGTTGCTTCAATTCGGCTTTGAATTTCCTCTGGCTCACTTTTGTCTCGAAGGATTATTGCTGAAAAGCATTTTGAAAGGCTTTCTTTCCTTTCCCAACCTACAACTTCGTTGTGGTTTAGCTCTGGGAAAACCTCCCATTTTGAGGGAACTTTACTGTTCTCGTTAAACTGCTGCTTAAAACGTTGAGCAACAGAACGATAAAGCCCAAATCCATACACGACTGGAACTGTTCCGCTGATGTTAGAGGCTAGCATTTTAGAAAAGTTTTCTCTTAAAGGCTTTTGAGGTGCATTTTCCTCGCAGACTCGCCGCATAATCATAATGGCCTCAGAAATCTCCGCTTCCACGTTTGAAGCCAACTCAAGTTTACCCATAAAAACAAGCATTGGAATGAAAAGATATGGAAGAGCTGCGCGAGGAGGGATTCCAGACGGAACACGTAAGTGTGGCACGTTCATTTTTTCAGCGAACTCGGTAAGCGTTCCTCCGGAGCTTATACACACAACCATACATTTCTTCTTGAGAGCTTCAAGAAAAATGCTAAGGGTTTCTTCTGTCTCTCCAGAATAGCTTACTATCAATGCGAGAGTGTTTTCGTCGGCATATGCTGGAAGAGAGTAATCCCTACAAACTTCTAATGGAATTTTAAGCGTGTCTCGCGCCCAGTCTTTTAGGAGTTCACCGCCTATGGCGGAACCACCCATGCCCGCCACAATGATTGCTTTTGGTTTCGGGTAACTAACCGTAACAGTTTTGGCCATTTTAAATGCGTTTTCATAGTGCTTTGCGGCTTCAACGCAGAAAGAAAGCATATTGCTCCTATCTATTTTCCTAATCGCGTTTAAGTCATCTAGAATTGTTGTTTTAGGCAATTTTTCTCCTCAAACTCAAGTATTTGCTATTGCGCTTTTAGCTTTTAAGATAGAGACTGGTTAATAATTAATGTTTAATGGTGGGAAATCATGCTTAGAAAGAGGATTTCAATAGCCATTCCAGCATCAGTTGTTTCTGACACTCCACATTTACGAGAAAAGACTTCTAAAATAGGCGTGATAGGGCGTGCTGCCGCTATTTTCGGAGTTGAAGAAATAATAATTTACAAGGACGAACTGAAAACGGATCAAAAGGCTGAAATGGATTTAATTGCCACTTTGCTCAGTTACATGGAGACTCCTCAATATCTGCGGAAAAGGCTTTTCAAAATAAGGCCTGAATTGCGGTATGCTGGCATTCTCCCACCGTTAAGGACGCCGCATCATCCCTTAGGCAAAAAAACGACGGACTTGAAAGTGGGTGAGTACCGTGAAGGCGTTACCATTGCAAAGGCAATGGAAGGCACGCTTGTAGATATCGGCGTCGAGAAACCCGCTTTGATTCCCGGAGCACAGTTCCCCGTGGGGAAACGGGTGGCAGTGAAAATTACGGGTCTCGATAGACGAGTTACGGCGAGCTTGGCAAACCGCCAAGAAATTCCATTTTATTGGGGCTACAAGGTAACAGTTTGGGAAAACTCTTTTGGAAAACTCATGAAAGAGACGCGGTTCGCCTTAAAAATTGCCACATCAAAGTATGGCGCTTCCTTTACGGATATTGAGGGAAAGATTGCTGAAAAATGGAATGAAGCGGAGGCGATTCTGGTGGTTTTTGGAGCGCCTACAAGGGGACTTTATGAAATAGCCAAGAATGAGCGCCTCAACCTAGACGAAATTGTGGACTTTGTCGTTAACACTATTCCAGAGCAGATGACGGAAACTGTGCGGACAGAGGAGGCGCTCATGGCATCTTTGGCGGTTTTTAACTGTGTTTTAGGCTTTAAGGTTTAAATGTGTGTTTTTCTTATGTGCGTTTATGCATTTCGACATTGCCATGCCCCTAACGCTTTTCGCAGTTACTGTAATCGCTATGTTTTTGAATGGGAAAGTTGAGAGAAAGCTGAAAGCCACTTTTGAGGAGAGAGAATTCGGCGTTCGCGATGTCGTTATGCTTGTGGCCGCGATAAGTTTAACGGTCTCCTTTGTAGTGTTTATCCCCCAAATGGCCATTGCAGCAATATTTCTTTTCGCTTATTCCATGCTCCTATTCATGTTCACTTATATTTTCTCAGATTTTAAAAAGGCTGATGCCCAACTTTTCTGCAAAGTCTTCTTCATAATCAGCTTTTTAGCAGCTACGGTTAGCCTCTTTAACCTAGCCTCATTAAACGGCATAGCTACTTATGGCGTCTTAGCCTTTTACTGCTTGTGCGGTTTTTCTTTCATAGCTTTGCTTTACGAAGAAGGAAGAGGACATGCAAAGGAACGGTGGTATTTAGCGGCTTTGCCGCCAGCACTCTTCATAATTCTTTACACATTTTATGGTAACACCCCACTGTGGTTTCCATACTTGCTAAATTTATATGGAGCGGTATTCGCCATTTTAATTATTCTTTACCTCGGAAGCCTCTTCACATGGAGAACAACGCTGATTTTTGCTGGCCTTCTAACTGCAGTAGACATCTTCCTTGTTCTGGTAACTAGAACTATGGTCTCTGCCGCCACCCACGTCTCCGAGCTGCGGCTTCCAGTGCTAATCACTTTGCCTACTGTTCCGCAAATCGCAACTCCATGGGGTGTCCTTTACATGTCCCTTGGTTTGGGAGACTTCTTTTTCGCAGGGCTCATAGCCATACAGACCCTTAAAAAATTTGGCAAAAACCCTGCAGTGTTTTCAGCTGCAACCATGGCGGTATCCTTCTTCATTTTTGAAACGTTAATACTAAACTTTGAATTTAGAGCTTTCCCGGGAACGGTGATGATTATTTGCGGGTGGCTGCCAATAGTAGCCTATAAAATTTTGAAAGGAAAAAACGCAGTGCACCAGCAAACTGAAACCTTATAGGTCTTCTTCAGAAATTACCTCAATTCCATTTTCTTTCAGCAACGCAGCGGTAATTCCATAACCCTTGGCTGCACCGCCGGAAAATATTTCATCACTAATTCTTCCACAACCGCATGAGGGGCTTCCCTGCTTCAAAATTGCCTTCCTAATGCCAAACAATTTTGCCAGTTCTAAAACTTGTTTTGCTCCCCGCACAAAGCTTTCAGTAACGTCCCTTCCGGACTTTGTAATCACACGGCCGCCTTTAAGCACCGCTGGCTCTCTCGGCGTAGGCAAGCCGCCCAGCTGTTCCGGACAAACAGGAATAAGGATTTCTGTCTTCAGCAAAGCGATGACTTTTTCGTTGAGAGCACTTTCACCATTGTATCTGCATTTTACTCCTAAGAGGCAGGCGCTGCAAAGCTTCATGGTATTTGATAATTTAAGCTGTGCTTAAATCTGTTTTTACATGTCCTAAGCTTGTTTTCAGAGTAAACGTTTTTAGTTAAAGGGTTTTAGCCGAAAAGCGCTCCTAGTCCTTCAAGTGCTGCTTCTTCTCTTGCCTTTTCCTCTTCTTCTTTCTTCTTCTTTTCTTCCTCTTTTGGTTTGGCTTCTGCTGCTGGAGCTGCTGCCGCCGCTGGAGCTGCTGGTGCAGCCATTGCTGTTGGAGCTGACTTAATGGCTTCGTCTATGTTAACTTCGGCTAAAGAAGCCACTAAGGCTTTAACTCTTACAGCGTCAACATTTATTCCTGCTGCTGTCAAAACCTGTGCTAGGTTTTCTTCATTTATTTCTTTTCCAGCCTTGTGGAGGAGCATCGCAGCATAAATGTATTCCATACCTTTTTCACCTCTATTTTCTAATATTTTAACCTTTTTCAAATTGTTTAATCTTCTCTTCCAAACTAGATAATCTGCTACTTAAACTTAACATTTCAGTATGCGCTTTTACTATGAGATCCCTTATTGTTTCTTTGCTGGGTGTGGCTGCGCCTAATGCGAGGGCATATGCCTCTTGGTGGGCGATTTGCACTAAAACAGTTATGTTTTCTCTTGTTGGGTAAGCTACGCTAACTGAAAGTTTGAAAGCCTCTGCCTGCGCGTATTCGATTTGCCGTTTTGTCTCGTTTAAATCTATTTTGAGCTGGTCTCCCTCTATTATCAAGCCTTCGTCGCACACAACCCTCATTATGAGCCCAGCTTCAACGGGTTTTATCCCAAGCTTTGACAGGACGCTTGCAAGCCTTTCTGAGATGACATCGCCTTTTCTAGCAACAAGCGTGTCTTTGGTTATCCAGACACTTCCAGCCTCAATTCTTGTTGGCAGACCCACAGCGTTTAGCTGGCTGATTATGGGTCCTGGGGGCTGTCCAGTGTTTCCAGCTGGGACGATTACATCAAAGGATGCTGTGTCGCCAGCCTTGGCCGTAATTAGCACTTTGCCCTTTTCAAGGAGCAACGCCAGTTTGAAGGGGTTCAGGTTTGTGAAGAGGAAGACGTTTGAGCCTGTTAGATATTTCTCCAATTTTTTAGGGTCAAGTTTTTCCTGGCAGTTTTCAATAGCCCTTTTCATTAAGGTGTTTTTTATAACGCGCATATAAACGTCTGCCGCCAACTTCTTCTTAAATTCTTGAAGCTGAGAAGCTCTGACTTTTTGAAGACTTGCGATGCCCAACACTTTATATTGCTTTAGAAGTCTTGTTATCTCTTCAACTTCGCTGATTTTTTCCTTTAAAATCTGTTGAGACGGCAGACGCTTTCCCTCTCTTTACGGCCTAATTTTTACCGGAGCACCCATGGTTGTTTTTATACAGACTAATTTAATGTTTTTCATTCCTCTTTTCAATTTTCCTTCAAGAACCCTTAAAACAGCTTGTATGTTTTCTGTTATTTCTTCTTCTTTCATGCTTTCAGTTCCAACACGGCACTGGATTATTGGTTGGTTCCGCATTCTTATAACAACTGTTTTGCGATACTTGTTTAACAAGCTTTCAATGTCTGCCGTAGGGGGAACAGGAACAGGCATTTTCCCCCGCGGTCCAAGGGTGACTCCTAAAATTTTGCCTACAAGGGGCATTAGGGGGGCCTCTGCCACGAAAAAGTCATATTCATCAGCTATTTTCCTCAACTCTTTTTTCTTGCCTGCCAAACCTTCAAGCTCAGCTCTATCAATGACAAGGTCCGCATTAGCCTTTTTCGCCTTAAGCGCCAATTCTCCTGTGGCAATTACGCATATTTTGTTTGTCTTTTCAGGCGGGGGGTATGGCAACTCTATGTTTTCTTGAAGTCTTCCTTCTGGAGATTTCATGTCTATGTCTTGTAAGTTTAATATAAGCTCAACTGACTGGGTGAAGTTTTTCTTTCCGGATTTTTCTTTTGCCTCTTTAACTGCGGCTAATATGGTTTTTTGTTCTATTGGCATTTTGGGCCCCGTGCCATTGATGGATTAGGAAGCCATTATAAAAATGTTCTCTTACGCTTCAGTTGTGGCGAATATTTGGTCGTACTTCCCCTCGTCGATTTCCCTCATAACTTCTCTGGGATCTTTCCCTTCAACCGTGACTCCCATGCTTACGCATGTTCCCAGAATTTCTTTAGTCGCTGACTTCAATGTTTTTGAAAACAGTTCTGGCCGTTTAATTTTTGCTATGCGAATAAGTTGTTCCATGGAGAGGTTGCCAACTTTTTGCGTGTTTGGCGCTCCCGAACCTTTCTCGATTTTTAGTTCACTTACAATCAAAGCGGATGTTGTTGGAGTTCCAACGATAACTTCAAACTCTTTAGTTTCAGGGTTGACAACCACCTTCACTGGAACCTTCATTCCAGCATAATCTTTCGTAAGCTCATTTATCCTATTTACAACTGCCAGAACATTTAAGCCTAAAGGTCCTAAAGCAGGCCCTAAAGGCGGACCTGCTGTTGCTTGTCCTCCGCTGACTAGTAATTCCACAACTTTTTTCTCGCTCATTGTATACCACCACCTTCGCTTTTTGCCTTCTCCACAAGCTTAACATAATCTGAGTGAACAGTTATGGGCAGAGTGAAAGTGGCTTCAAGAAGTTCTAAGGTAACCTCCTCCTTAGTCTTATCAATGCGTGTTATTTTTGCCCGCATTCCCTTGAATGGTCCGCCAGTAACCTCAACTATGTCGTTATCGCTTAGCTCTTCAATAACTGGTTTTCTAACAATGTACTTTTCGATCTCAGAGAAGTTGACGAAGTCTGGAACTCTTGACCTTACATGCTTTATGCCTGCTATGGCTTGCTCCACAAAGTGGGGGCCCTCAGCCTCCATGAAGATGTACCCCCTTAAAGTGTCTGGTACAAGTATGGCCTTAACAGGTATTTTGTTCATCTCTACTCTCGCCGCGACAAGCTTAGCCACGTTTCTTTCCTGTCCTGTTGTTATTCTCACAGCGAAAATTTTTGTTGCTCGTTTCTCCAAATTTTTTCCCTCTGGTCTAGTAGGGTATTGCGCTGGTGAGTAGCTTTATTACGAAACCTATAAGTCCAACGGCGCCTATGCCTAAAAAGCATATTTTTATCGATAGCCAAAGCTCGCTTTTCCCAGGTTTAACCGTCAGCTTCAAAGTTCTTGCGCATTGCGATAGGAATGACCTTAAGCCCATTTCTCATCTACCAGCAAATTGTGTTCTGATAGATAAACATGCATTTCTATTAACTTTTCTATTTCGGTGATTAACGGTATAAATGCCTTTATGTTAAGCTTTTTGGAATTGAAGGCCGATTTTTCTAAGAATCTCGATGATTTTTGGCTTGTATTCGCCCTTTATCCCCTTCCAGTCTAGAACCGCAAGTTCAACCTTTTCAAGCGTCTTTTCAATGCATTGCCTTAAAACATCCTCATCAAGTTTGGAAATGGCATATTTTGGAATCATATGGCCAAAAGCCATGGTGTTTTCCAAAGCCATCCTAGTGAACTGCGCATTGTAGTGAGGCCCGCCTATGCCAAGAACTGCTTTCGCTTGTTGCCTTCCAAAACTTGAAACGGCTTCCATTGCAGCGTGAGCAACCACTTCTGCTGCTTCCAAATCCTCCCACTGTTTCGGCGAACTTCCTAATTCAACAAACATTGCGGGCACATCCAACGAAGGGCCATGATGCGTACATTCATAGGAAACCTCATATTTCAGTTGCCTTTCCTCAACAAGATTCGCCATTTTTTTCAAAGCGTTTTTCATAGCGTTTGCTGGGGAAACCGAAATCTTTCTTGGGAGGCCTCCCAAATCTGCATCTCCAAGGTTTCCTGGAGTGTGCACTGAAAGCGTTGGGGTTCCGCTAATGCTGCTGTGTCTTGAGATGAAAACTACAAGCTCAAGTGACTGCGAAAACTCTGTTATGTTTTGTGCATAAACCAGTTCTTCATTTAATATGACAAGCTTGACTTCTTTGCCGTTGACTTCAGCAGCATAAATGGGGGCTTCATGAAACTTTTCTTTTATGAGGCTAAATGGATAATTGTTTAGAATTTGTTTTACAATGTTTATGCTTGCTAAGTCTTTTGTTGATGCGGCGAGCAGAATCATCGCATTTTCCCAATTGCAAGATGTGCCCTCCTTAGAAAAAGGTTTCCATAAAACTTATAATCGCTGAAACAGTGAAGCTTAATGTTTAGAATGGTGGAAAAATGCATTTAATTAATTTTAAGAATTTGTCTGGCCGGCAGCTTATGGACATAATTGATAAGGCTATTGAGGTTAAGAAAAATCCTGAAAAATATAAGGCGGCTTTGGACGGCAAGTCTTTGGCTATGATATTTCAGAAAACATCCACGAGGACAAGGGTTTCCTTTGAAGTTGCCATGACCCAGCTGGGGGGACACGCGCTCTACATTGACTGGAGAACAACAAACTTTACCATAGCTGATGTCTATGATGAGACGCAGTATTTGTCGCGGAATGTGGACTGCATCATGGCTAGGCTTCTGCGAAACGCCGATTTGCAAGTTATGGCTAATGCTTCACGGGTTCCAGTAATTAACGGATGCGACGAAAAATATCATCCAAGCCAAGCCATAGCCGACCTAATGACTATGAAGGAGAAGAAGGGTAAACTGAAAGGCTTAAAACTTGTTTATGTAGGCATTCACAACAATGTCTGCAACTCGCTGATTGAGGGATGTGCAAAAACAGGAGTAAAAATAACCACAGTTACGCCCATATTTAATGAACCCTCAAGAGA
>Ga0209102_1000572_pt1 | contig 23745 bp, 19 predicted proteins | sample ConPoolayeHmetaG_FD_185483 | JGI IMG/M metagenome (GOLD analysis project Ga0209102, IMG submission 185483) | Hot spring microbial mat communities from California, USA to study Microbial Dark Matter (Phase II) - Cone Pool mat layer H metaG... ...
AGGCGATAGAAATGTCTTCAGCATAATTTTTTGAGGGAACATGAACTCCAGGCCCAAATCTATTGCCCCAACGCGCATTCACCTCTTTAAAATCGAGGGCGTTATAGGTAAGATTTATCGCCACCTTGATTTTTTTCTTCAGATACTCATTCAAAGCAGCTCCGAAAGCTGGAGCATATTGCCCCATCGCTGGGACATCTGAAACATGGTCCTGACCGCTTGGACTTAAAGGGAGGGTGAAACGACCATCATAAAGCCCAAGTTGCTTTCCCTCTTCCCTGAGGAGCTCTTTAGAAAAGGAATGTGCATCGAGGCGCAGGTTTTTCTCAAGGATAAACTCAGGCGAAAGGCCAGTTAGCTCGGAAAGGCGACAAACTATATTATTTTTTCCCTCAGGGGTTAGGGCTGAGCCTTTATAAAGGGCCCTCAAATATTCATCAGCGGCAAAATAGAGCCCCTTCTCGACGTGCTCTTCCAAAGAGCTGGTTTTTGCCTCTAATTTTCCGTGATACCAAGCTGAGTCTACTATCTTTGGTAACACATTTATAAAATTTGTGTCACCGAATCGAGCTCCCGATAGATTCATTGCCTTACCGAGCAATATTACCCCATTTATAGTCAGGGCATCCATTCTCCCTGTCTCAAAAGTTCCTCCGGCAAGCATCCTTGCCACAACTGCCGCTCTCACAGTACCATAACTTTCGCCCATGAGAAACTTTAAAGAATTCCAGCTCTCGTTTCTCTCAATCCAGCCTTCTATAAACTCACAGGTTACCCTGGCATCCTGTTGCACACCGGAGAAGAAGTGCTCATTTCCCTCTCCTAACATGCGGCTGAATCCCATCCCCCGGAGGGTCGAAAAGCACAATCTCAGCCACATCCAACAAGGAGTCAGGATTTTTCCCTCCTCAGCTCCACCATCCTGAAGCATTACTCGCTTAGGACCCAAAAGTCCCATATGCAACCAGACCGACGAGAAACTAGGACCACCATTGAAAGCAAAGATAACCGGACGGTGAACCATCTCACTCTCAGGGTTATCAGTCCTTTCATAGCTTTTGGAAACTATGCTGGCTGCTCTCTCCCCCTTTTCGCTCAGGAAAAAAGTCTCTTCCACAGTTAGAGGATATTCTATCCTCTTCCCCGTGATTATGGAGGCATGGTGATTCAGGGACTTGTAAGGCGGGTGAGTCGAATCCTCATCAGGAGAGAAGGATGAGGCAGGCTGGGGAGTAATTAGGGACAACCTGGAACCAAAAATTAATGGAGCTATTAATATAAATTCAAAAATAATTTTCCTAATCTTGAAGGGATTACCAATCCTTAAGGGAATAAAAGGCTCCATCATTCCCCTCCCAAGAGAAGGGTGCGCACATCCTTCATCATTTTTATCAGGCTCTCCTCAACAGAATAAGCCATGTGTCCCCCTTCATAATAAACAAGGCGAACCCTTTCTTCAGGCCACCCGGATTGGGTAACGGCGAATTCTGAAGCACCGATGGTAGTTGTCAAGTCATGATATCCTGCTCCAACAACCACCCGAAGCCCTGGATTTTCCATCATGGCTTTAAGCAGAGATTCCATGTAAGGCCAATCGCTGAAAGGAGTTGTGGCAAGGGAAGAGGAATCTTTGCTGAAAGGGATAGTGCCATTCCATTTCCAACCTTCCAGGCCTTTTACCGGTGAATTAAAAATATAATTAGTAACATCGAGCTTGAGGTGCTCCTTGGCATAACTCTTAAAACAGTTTACTATGGCTGAGGTTATCTTTCTTGAAGGGTCGGGGACTTCCTCAGGCTTCACCTGTTTTTCTTTATACCTTCCATCATAGTAACCAATAACCTCTCCTTTATCCCTCAATAATTCTAATCTGAAACGAAACTTGCTCACCCTGAGATTATTCTGGATATAAAATTCTGCGGGGAGCCCGGTGAATTCTTCGAGTTTTTTCGCAACACGCTCCTTTTCAAGAGGGGGGAGGGTGCTACCCTGGAATAAAGCAGTCAGATAATCAGTTCGAGCAAAGAGACGAACCTCATCCAGAAACTGTTCTAAGGTTCTTTCCCCTCTTTCCATTCGTCCATGATACCATCCCAGAGCTGCAAGGGTAGGAAGAGAAACAACATAACTGATTATGTTTGCAGGTCGGGAAGAGGTTTCGACTATGTTCAGTGCCTGTCCCATCAGGAAGACCCCATTCAGATGAAGCGCTGGAGAAAGGTTGCTTATCTGTCTGGCTGCAACTGCAGCCCGGATTGTCCCATAGCTTTCGCCGAAAAGATATTTGGGTGAATCCAGACGTCCATGAGCCCTGGACCAAGCCCCCACAAATTGCGTCAGCTGTCTCGAATCCTCCTCCACAGAAAAGTAGGCATCAGGTGAAGTCCCTTCCCCCACTCTGCTTAAGCCCGTGCCTGCGGGGTCGAAAAAAACAAGGTCTGCAACATCAAGCACAGTGTAGGGATTGTCTATCAGGTGAAATGACTGTGGGTCTGCATCAAGGTCGTCGGAAAAGAAAACGCGCTTCGGTCCGAAGGCACCCAGGTGGAGATAAACTGAAGGGACAATCGGCCCTCCATTAAAAAGAAAAATAACAGGACGCCGGGAATAATCATCGACTCCTTCCCTGATATAGGCAATCGAGACAAGATGAGCAGAATTACCATTTTTAGAGTCGGAAATGAAAGTCTCTTCAATCATCGCCGAATAGTCTATGAGTTGACCATTGAAGATACCCTGATGTTTTGTGACTATGGGAAGGAAGCTCCACAGGCAAGATTCAGGGGCTTTCTCTTGAAGCTCTGTCTTTTCATCTTTTCCGAGCGCCTTGAAGCCTTCACTCAAATCTTTTTTTACCTCAATTTCTATGGGGTTAAGAATTGAATCGGCATTTTTGAACCCAGGGTGCATAGCATTTTCAGGAGCAGGGGCAACTTTCTGGGTCAAGTTGAGAATTAATGGCTTCTCTATTTTTCTTTGATTTTCATCAGAAAATTTTTTCAACCCTCTTTCGATTTGTCCTGAGATCTCTCTAGCCTTCACCTGTTCTTCATTCTGTTTCAAGCTCAAAAATAAAGGAGAAGAAAGCGGCGGATAAAAAATGAAAGATAAAAAGATTATTAGAATGATTACAGTGTAAGAAAATAATTTCTCTCTCATTAATTAATCCTCCTCCTCATTCTCCCTCCCTGATTCTTCTAATCTGAAAGTATCCCTCTCCTTTATCTTATTTAAATTTGAGCTCAAGGATGATGATGGGGTGAGATTTTACTTAGATTATTAAAAATTAAGGAAAATAACCTCATTTTTAAGCGGAATTTTTTTTGAAAATAAATTTTTTTCACAAAGTTTTTAGGGGGAGTTTTCTTTCTCAAACTCCCCCTTCTCTTCCAAGTCTTTTTTCCTAACTTAGTTCCAGTCTAAGCGCACCCCGAGTTGGAATTGGCGAGGAGGGCCTGCCTCAATTGGCTTTCCGAAAAGCTCACTGCCGAAGACATTATAAACAGTAGTGAAGTTTGTTCTGTCAGTCACATTATACACTTCTCCAAAGAGCTGTATTCTTACTTTTGAAAAGGTGAAATACTTGGAGACTCTCATGTTGAGCCACATCTCATCGAAACCCTCTCTAGAGTTTCGATGATAATCGACATAATCATTCCTTATCCCATCTAAGTTCGGATCCCCCTCATAGACTGCGTTCCAGGGGTAAGCCGAGCGGTAGAAGAAAATCCCACTCAATTGAAAGCCTAACGGTAAATCAATGCTTCCTGAAGCGGTAAGCTTATGCCGGGCATCGTTACTCATCCTTCCATAAGCTCTTTCCCAACAATCTGGGTCGTTTGTCCAAGGTGCTTGTTCAGCTCCATACGATACCTTTTCTGTATCACCCATGGCCTTTGAAAGTGTATAGGAAGCATACAATGACCAGCCATTGGAATATCTTTTATTGAAAGTCAAAAACAATCCCTTATATTCGCTTTTCCCTGCCGACTCCACTGTTATAAGCTGGCCTTTAGTTGGGTCTGGCCTTTGATAAAGCGTGCCAGGGATTATAGGGTTCAAGTATTTTTGACGGATAACATCATATCCCTTGACATAGACAAAATCGGCGCTCAATGAAAAATCTGTGAGAACTTCTCTCTGGATTCCAATTGTGCTCTGAAAGGTCCAAGGAGCCACTGCCTTTCCTGGAACATATTTCGTGTCAAAAGCGGCAAATGCAGGAATATTTGGCATAAATGGATTGGGCACAGATGGATCAGGATATCCAGGAAATAGTTTTATTTTTAGTTGAAATTGGTCCCAGAAAATGATAGGAGCAGCAGGATTTGCATACAAATTGGCGGTAAATGTTCCTATCCCTCCCCGAATCGAAGTCTTTCCATCTCCAATTGGATCCCAGCTGAAGCCAAAGCGAGGATTCAGGTGTCTTATGTTGCCGTTTTTCATCTCGATTCCTTCGATTTTGTAGTAATTGTAACGGAGGCCAAGGTTTAGAGTAAGTTGTGAGCTAACTTTCCAAGAATCTTGAATAAAGGGAGTGAAAAAACTGTGGGGTATATCCATAGCTATCGGCTTCCCAATCGAGTTATAGGCGAGGTAAATGGGATATGTTCTAGGGTCTGCAGGGTTAAAAGGCCTATCAGTATAAAAAGTATATACTCCTGGATAATAGAGTTCCATTCTTGGAGTCCCGCTTGGAGTAGACACGTACTCTATCCCTAACTTGATGGAGTGGTTTCCGAGGAAAAGACTTAAGTTCTCCACAAACTGGTACTTATCTGCATAATTGTCTTGAGGGTAATTCCAGTTTTTTCCAAAATATCCGCTAGGACGAACTATCGAATAAGCATTAGGATTTGGCACCGTGGTAGAAGAGTCAGTATTTTGAATCAAAACTCGTATCTCATTCATGATGTTGTGGGAAGGATATAGAGTCCAGCTTCCTACTATCTGGAATCCTTTTGATTCGGTTGAAGAAGCCCAGTCTTTGGTGTACAAACCTCCAACATCCATATTTTCTGAATTTGAAGGGGAGGAAGAGAAACGAAGAGCCAGCAGGTTTTTTTGATTGAGTTGATAATTCAGCTTGACAAAGAAAGAATTTTGAGTGAAGGGCTGTTCGATTGTCTCTTGTTCGACTAAAGGCGAAGTAATGGTGGAGTAGTTTTTTTCACGGATTCCTTCATAAACAAAGAAAAAGTGAAGCTTGTCCTTAATTATGGGGCCTCCAAGAAAGCCGCCGAAATTATGACGAGAATAAGGCGCCTCTTGCCACTGGTCCTCAGGTAGTTCAGGACCACCATAAACCTCATGCTTGACAAAATAATTTGGATTCTGGAGACTTTCATCCCGATAGAAATAACTCAACCTCCCTTTAAATTCATTCGTTCCTGATCGGGTTATAGCCGAGCTTATCATTCCTGCAGCGTTTCCAAACTCAGCCGTTGCCATATGTGTCATTATGCGGAATTCCTGAATAGCATCTGCAGGGAGGTATTCCCCTTCCCCTCCTTGAATTATTTCTTCGTTAGAGACACCATCAATAAGAACTTCGTTCAAACCTGATTGGAGAGCATTCGTCCTCCCCTCGAGGACTCCTGCTTGAAGAATAGTAAGGTCGCTGAAGTTTCTGTTTAATAAAGGAAGATCATCAATCTTCTGACGGTCGATAACACTGCTTATCTCAGATTTAGTCACCTCAACCATCGGTGCCTCAGCCACGACCGTCACCTCTTCCTCCACTGCAGCTGGCTTTAAAACAAAATCAATCTTCAATTTGCCTCCAACTGTAAAGGTAACACCCCTCCTTACCTGAGTGGTAAACCCGGAAAGAGCCACTTTGATTTCATATGTGCCTGGCTGAATACCTGAAATAATGTAGCCTCCATCGGAGCGAGAGAGTGTGCTGAGAACATATCCCGTGTCCATATTTCTGGCAGTTACCTCAGCCCCTGGTAAGCCTGCCCCTTCTTCATCTGTAACCTTACCTTCAAGAGTAGCCAGGGTAGTCTGGGCAAGCCCCTTCCCAATGGCAAGAAGAAAAACAACAACCATAAAAATAAGAAAGAGCAGGCATTGATTTTTTCTCCATAATTTTTTCATTCTTTCCCTCCTTTAATCTTTTTTTCCTCTCTTTTCCCTTTCTTTTCTTTCATCTTTTCATTCTCTCAACTCTCACCCCCTTCTTACTTTTTTCCCTCTTTCATTCGATAAAGAAATTTTCTTTCCAATGTCGCTCTAAAATTCTTTTTGCTAAATTCACATCTCTCCTTTCAATGGCAACAAGCAATTGGCAGTGTTCATCATGAGATTTTTCTAAAACCTTTGGGGTATAAAATATGTCAGGAGAGATGCCAATAATGATGATTATTTTTTCCTGGGCATTAGTCAAAGTATGATAAATAAAATCGTTTTTATATTCTTTCCATATCCTGAAATGAATCTCAAGATTCTGCTTCAGATATAGTTTCAGGTGTTTTTTCTTGTAATATTCAGTTAATCTATCATTCATCTTTTTCAGCTCCCAAACTACTTCATCAGGAATATGTAAAAGGTTCTTTATCATTCCGAACACATCCAGAGCCTTGGTTAATTCAAATATTTTGTTGACATCCTCCATCGACAACCCAATAACTTTGAACTGATTCCTAGCACTTATCTTCAAATATTCATCTGCTATAAGACGCTGGAATGCTTCTCGTACAGGAGTTATGCTGACATTGAAATAATCTGCGAATTCCTGAATGGTGATTCTTCGATTCGCCTTCAACTGACCACTGAGAATTAATTTTTTTATATGCTTATAAATTGTTTCAGAGAAAGTTGAGGTCTGTTTTAGATCAAATCTTGTAAAAGGCATATGTGATGCATCATACATAAAGCATTTTCACTATTTTGTCAATAATCTTCTTTCTTAAACGTATTAATCAATACTAATCTTAATATTTGGGGCGAAAAATTTCTTGTTCTTGATTTTTATTTTAGATGTCCATTTAAAAAATAACCCGAAGCAATAAACAACTTCATTAACCTTTTAAAAAACTGGCATATCGCAACCATGAATACCCAAAGAGGTGAAGATTATAGATTTTCAGCTTAAAATACTCCATATCTCTATAGCCATAAGCTTTTCGTCTGATGATTTTTTTATTAGGCTCTTCTCCATATCTTCTTCCTCCGGTTTACCCAAGGATATCTTCCCCTTACTCGGGCAAAGATTAATATTTTTGGCTCTTCTCAAAATTAGTTGGTGAAAATATGATATCTCATAGAGGAAAGAAGACTAATAACTTCTTCCTTTTGTTAGAGTTCGGCCAATTCAAAACGCTTAGGAGATACTCCCTTCATACTCGCTTTGATATTTTGAATCTGAATCCTCCCTTTATTCCAATGAAATCTTATAGTTACGCACCCAGATATTCTATTTTTTATCAACTACTCGGGAGATATCCATATTTTTTTAACAAATTTAGAGATGAACCTTTTCTTATTAATCGCCTCAACCCTAGCCAGTGGAAATAAGATAATGCCTTTTTAAATTAACTTCGTGTTTTTCCTTGAGTAGATAGTAAACCTAGAGTCTAAAAGCTCTATCTTTTTTATTAATCACTAAAAAGTGGTGGATGAACCTATAAATTACTTAGCACAAACTTTAAGCGAGAAAATCAATTCCTTTACATCTCTACTAACCTCAAATCGGATTTGAGGATCAAGGTAAAACATAGCTCGCCCGGGTAGTATTTAAACCTTATCAATTTTTGCAATTCTGGGTGTAGATTTCTCCATGTCTCTTCGTTTGAAGCGCAAGTGGCGTATGAATCATATAGGTCACAGGCAACGAAGACTTTCAATTGAGGATTAAGGGCTATGGCTTCTTCTGTTGCAGGAAGCTGGGGACCTATGCTTGGCGGCTCCTCTCCAGTTTCTGTTGCCACAGCTAATCCTTCTGCCAATTCTTCAGAGAATAAAGAAGCCGTCGCCCCGTTCCAGCATTCGTTTACGCTTTTCGGATATTTCCTTGAAGGAGCGTATCCCTGCTCTATATCTTCAAGACCTAGATAAAGAAGGTCAGTCCTCTAGACAAGCTCCCGCCGTAGATAACGAAGAATTGCAGACTTTACCTTTGAATCTATTGCCTCAGGAGAATCCCGGCCTGGATCGTGCGTCGCATGTCAAAAGGATGGTGTAATTTGCCCTCTTTATTAGCAACCCTGTGTGGAACTGGCGCGGAGTAATTCTCAACTTTTTGGGCTAAATCTCTTCTGGAGAAAAACAAGTAATTTTAGATAAGCTATCGATTCAATCAACTCTCTCAGCCTCAGACAAGCATTCAACTTTTGCCAGGGCAGGTGCGTAATCCTTTCTTGCCCGGGTCTCCACTTCTTTCCGAATATGAGAAGACTCCCCTCCCAATTTCTCCGCTATTTTGCGGTGATAAAGAGCAGTCATTGAGAAGTTTACTACCCGGAGTGCATTTTTCATTTCGCTTGAGATATACTCTTTGTTGAGGCCTGAGCCACCTGAAATCATGACTAGAGCATCAACCCTTACTCCACCTTTCTCAAGGACATAAGCCACTGAAGCTACCCTTCTGGCGCCTCAGCTCTTACCGACAATAACCACTGGGAAATCGCCTGCCTCATGAAGCAACCTCCGGCAACGAACGAACTCAGCCACTGAGGCAATATCACCCCCTGTGACATAGAATTCTGAAGCAAATTCTGCTTTGGCTGGACGACTGAAACCGCAGCCCATGGGATCGACAAAGACCAAATCTCCCACCGTAAGCCATGCCTCTGCGTTGTCTATTAATCGCTCTCCCTCAGCGATTTTTGGTCCTGCAACGAAGAAATGGAGGAGCGAAGAGTTGGCACCCGGACCTCCATTCCCTAAGATAGTTACAGGCATTGGAGGAGTTGATAGGAGTAAACAAGAGGCTATATAGAACATGTAGCCAAGTGACTTTCCAGTCTCTACATCGCGAAGTGCAATGCGCCCTGTTTCGGAGGTATATTTTAGCCTCTTTCCCTCTATTTCTATCTCCTGCGTGGCCTGGATTACCCTCTCCTCATCACTTCCTCTCGGGGATAACAGAGAGTTCAAAAAGAAAAGTGAAGCCTAAAGCAAAATCATGTTTGAGAGAGGCTTTCTTTTCATTTCTTTTCCAGCTTCTTCGCACCTTCTTCTTTCTTCTTTTGCTTCTGAACAGCAGAATAATCCCAATGTTTGGCTAATAATTTAGCAGCCAATTTTCCATTCCTCTTCTCAATTGCCTCCATCAGAGCACAATGGTCTTTATAGGATTTTTCGATGAGCGCCTGATGATAATACCTCTCAGTGAAACTTCCCACAAAAAGAGAAATTTTTTCGTTAGCTCGGACAAGGGTCTGATAAATGAATCTGTTGTTGTATTCTCTCCATATCCTTTCATGTATTTTCTCACTCTGTTTGAACATCATTTTTAGATTCTTTTCCCTATAATATTTCTTGAAATCTTCATGCATTTTTTTTAACTCGCTGATTACGGCAGAGGGGAATTTTTTAAGATTTTTTCTAATCCCATATGAGTCCAGGGCCTTGTTGAGTTCAAAAATATCCCTTGCCTCATCCGCAGGTAAACCTATCACTCTTATCTCACTTCGAGCATTGATAGAAATCAAGCGCTCTGCCATCAATCTCTGGAATGCCTCTCTTACCGGAGTTATGCTTACATTGAAGTATTCAGCAAATTCTTTCACCGTGATTCTCTGCCCAGACTTTAGCTTCCTACTGAGAATCAAATTTTTTAAATGGGAATAAATAAAATCTACGAAAGTATGTGTTTGGCGTAAATTAAATTTAGTATCTGATGGAAAATGCATTAAACATTAATTAAAGCAAAGCTTTTTTTTTGTCAAATTCTGTTATCATTCAGGTTAAGACACAGTATCCAGGGTGGCGAGAGGAGGGAGATGAAAGAGGAGGCGACTGGGTGAAGCAGCCATTAGACTATCCGAAGAGGAATCAACAAAATTAATTCAGCTCGTCCGTGATAAAGAAGGCCTCTTCTTTTAAAAATTTTGGTTCATCCAGGTTTAGCGTAGATAAAAAAATAGATATTCTCAGGAAAGTAAGAATTGAACAGAATGAAAGAGCTCATCCTCTAAGAGTCAAATTGGAGGAATATGAAAAAGGAAATAAATTTTTTAATTAAATCCTAAATGAAGAAAGTGAGCTTCATCTCAAGGCTTCCAGGAATTGGTCTATGTCCTCGTCATTATTGTAAACAGAGACACTAACTCTGATTCCGCTCACCATCTCTGTTTCGCCCTTCTCATTTGTCTTTTCCCAGTTAGTTAGGGTTACCACATGCTCTCCAAAAGCACGGTCAAGTTTTTCATTTGTGCCTTCAGGGTCAGGAGTTAAAAAACTGACGATAGGGGTTGGGCTCTCAGGTGGGGTAATGGATAGATATCCTAAGAGAGGCATTTCCTTTTGCAAGCGGTCGGTAAGCCTCTTGGCATGTTTTCGAATGTTTTCTACACCTAACTTTGTCACATATTTTAGCCCCTCGTAGGCACAAATTCCAGGAAGATAAGGGATTGAGGTTGTCCCTTCATAGAGAGCAGCTCCAGGGAGTAATTCAAACTCAAAACCTTTCATGCTTTTAAGCTGCCTCAGGCCGTAACGAGTCTGTTTGATTACTGTCCCCTGAAGGTCTTCCCGAACATAAAGAAATCCTATCCCGAAATCTCCCATCAACCATTTATAAGTGCTACAGGCGCAGCAATCGATACCCATCTCCTTCACGTCTACGGGAGTGCAACCAGCTGCCTGAATTATATCACCATAGACAAGGGCTCCGCGCTCATGGGCAATTTCACTTATGGCTTTTGCCTCATGCATATACCCGTTTACATTTGAGACTAAAGCCAGGGAAACAAGCCTTGTGTTTCTGTCAATAGCCCTTTCCATATCTTCTATTTTTATCCTCCAGTCCCTGTGTCGAACAATCCGCAGCTCAATGAATCCTTTTTTCTGGAGCATAGAATACATATACTTGGAGGCAGGGAAATGTAAGTCATCGATCACCACATTCCCTCCACGGTGCAAAAGGTCAATACCCTCCACGACGATGTTTTCGCCATCTGTTGTGCTCATCACAAACGCAATTTCTTCGGGTTTGGCATTGATGAGATTGGCAAAGAGCATTTTTAGCTCAGCCTGCATTTCTGGAGTGAAGCTCTTCCGCTCATTACCTGGGCCAAGCATGCGGTAATAGGAATAATTCTCAATTGCCTTCAGGGTGTGGATGCTAAAAGGATGAGTTTCGGCAGCAGCAAGCCAGAGCTTTCTTGCCGCTCGGGGAAAATCGGAACGTACCTTATCCCAGTCGGGCTCAGAAGATTCCTTGATTTCGGGCCAGGCTTTTTCTATATGCACATTCGATACCACATCTCTAAGACCTGAGCCTCTGAGTAAAAAAGGTCCTGCAGAAGCCATAACTCCAAGAAAATCACGTCTCTTCATGGTTCCTCCTTTTTTCTGATTTACCTTCTTTTATTTTGCCAGTAAATCTTTCCCGCATTAGAAAAAAAATACAATTTAAAAATACACAAAAACCTTTAAAACCATAAGGACTTTTACCATAATAAACCGAAGCTTACGCAACAAATCGAATTTAAATCAAAGATAGAGATTCTCCCTAAGCAACCTTTAATTCCGGGTCGTTTTTGGTTTTTGGATTTTTATCATTAAAAGATATTCTCTTCCCCTTAGAATCATCATGAGGACACATTATAAGATTAATAGAACATTAAGAGCAATTTTTAGAAATGAATTTGTGAAGAGAACCCGAAAAAACAACCCTGACTCAACTTGGAAGAAAGGGAAGAGAAAAAATCCACGAAAAAATCCGCAATTTAAACGACTTTTTGATTCCGGATTGTTAAGTATATTCTAGTTATTCCCCTCGCTCAAAAACTTTCAAAAGAAATCATCTTTAATCTTGAAATTCCAATCTCAACACCTCCAATTCCAATCAGGAATTCTCTTTTAGAAAGGTCTCATAATTTATAATTTTTTCCCTATCTGCGATGGTTTTGCCTTTTTGGAGAAAATGAAGAGGCTTGAGTAAAATTTTATCCTGTGATAATAGAGCTTCGGATGCCTTGAAGGAAAGGCAAAAAAAGATGAAGGGTAAAAAATTTTGGTCGCTGTAGTCATCTTTTATCTTGGAATAACTTTGGGATTGAGCTTTTATCTCAGCAGGCAGGTTAAATCCACTTCAGATTTTCTTATAGCAGGAAGAAACTTGGGTCTAGGCCTGACGACGGCAACCTTGGCTTCAATCCAGCTGGGCGCTGGAGTCATCCTTGGAGGAGCCGAGCTTGGAGCTGAGATAGGGCTCTGGCCAGGCACCTGGTATGGCATGGGATGTGGAGGCGGGTTGATCTTGGCTGGGCTGCTTGTGGCTTCCAAGTTGAGAAGACGTGGAGGATTTGTTCCGCTTGATTTTTTTGCAGTTCGCTACGGGGAGAGAAAATGGATTCGTATCTGGGGATGGTTTTCTAACATACCCAGCCTTCTGGGAATTTTCGTGGCCCAGGTCATGGCTGCTGGCTCTATTTTCACTGTCCTCGGATTAAGTTTTCTCCAGGGTGTCATCACCAGCGGAGTAGTAATCATGCTCTACAGCTTCTTAGGAGGTATGCGGGGAGTAGCAGTCATAAATTTCATTCAGCTCGGCTTCATTGTAGCAGGGATTCCCCTGGTTTCTTTAACTTCCCTCTTAAAGCTTCGAGAAGAGATCCCAGCAAGTGTAGCCAGCATTTTTTCTTCTCCCTTTATTCCTCCCGGGATGTTCTCTCGGGCGGTCTTCACCATTCTTCCCTTCCTCCTCGCAATTTCGGTTTCTTATGATGCATTTATGAGGTATCAATCTGCAAAGTCAGAGAAAGTTGCTAGATGGGGATGCATTTTGGGCGGGATTATCGTAATTTTCATCAGTTTTTGCGTGGGGATTATCGGCTCGGCAGGAAAAGCCATTTATCCCTTGCTTGAAAATGCAGCAATACTGCCCAAAATGATTCAAACCACGCTCCCACCTCTTCTTGGAGGCCTCGTTATTTCTTCGCTTCTTGCTGCAGCCATGTCCACTGGAAACTGCCTCCTCATCTCACTTGCAGGATGTTTTTCAAGGGACTTATACAATAAGGTGCTCAACCCCTCAATGAGTCTCGACGAGCTTGAATATTCGAAAACAGTCTCGAAGGGAGTCATTGTGGGTGCGCTCGTTGCCGGCGTAGGAATAGCCTTTTATGCCAAAGGAATTCTTTATACGATTATCATCTTTAATTATCCTTATATGGGTAGCATGCTGGTGCCTCTTCTTGGCGGCGTTCTCTGGGAAAGGGCGACCCCAAAAGGCGCCATTGCCGCTCTTTTTGCAGGGGGTATCATCGGAGTATTCTCCTTCATCCTGGGAATACCAGGATCCCTTAAGGGGTTGATGAATATTGATTTCGGTCTCTTGATTGCCTATGGAATTTCTGCGGTAGTCTTTGTATTAACTAGCCTTCTTACCTCAAATGAAAAAAAGACCCTCAGAGGATAAATCTATGAGGATAATCCCCTCAAGAGAAACGCTCCTTGAAAGATTCTTTATCCCCGAACTTAGAGAAAGAGGGTTAGTCCCTGAGCTCAGAAAGAGGGGAATCAAGAAATTCAGGAGAGAGAGGTTGGCTAAAGTTTTTTGATGACATTTTTAAGTTTAGCTAAAGACTTCACACCTTATAAAAATAAATGATTTCATTTTTCTTACCTGAAATTATTTAATTCGAGGTGGTTAAAAGAGAAGAAGCTAAGCTTCAGTGATGAAGATCATCGCCCAAGGCGAAGCTAAAAAATCACCATGATGGTGGCTAATTTTAAATGAATTTACAACATAGGGAATGAGGCCTATAACTTATCTAAAAAATTATATTTCCAAAAATGATTATTTGGGAAAAATTTTGTTATTTTGGATAATTTCTATCTTTCAATTGTTTAAATCTTTTTAATATGCATCCCGCGATGAGGAGGAGAAATGAGTTTTAAGGATGAAGATTTTTTTAAATTTAGATGGCCATACCCTTTGCTCTGGGAAAGGAAGAAAGAGCTAAAGACAGATATTCTTATTCTAGGAGGAGGAATTGCAGGTTGCTGGGCAGCCATTGCTTCTTCAAAAAAAGGACTTAAGGTTATGCTTGTCGAAAAAGGAGCCACCATAAAGAGCGGGGCGGGGGGCTCAGGATGCGACCACTGGGAATCAGCGGCAACCAATCCCTGTTCCCGTATTACCCCGGAAGAGCTCACGCAGGCAATGATCGAGGATAACGATGGCTACAATAATGGAATCTCCCATTACATCGAGTGCCGAGAAGGATATGACAGATTATTAGAGTTAGAGAAGATGGGAGGAAAGATAAGGGACACAGAAGATGAATTCAAAGGAGCAGAATTCAGGGATGAAAGAACAAAATTTCTCTTTGCCTATGATTACGAAAATAGATTCACGCTTCGGGTCTGGGGAACAACCTTCAAGCCCTCTCTTTACAGGGAATGTAAATGTCTCGGGGTTAAAATATTCGACAGAGTAATGGCCACCTCACTCCTCACAGAAGAAGGTAAACAGGGAGCGAGGGTGGTTGGAGCGACAGCGGTAAACACACGAACTGGCGAGTTTTATGTCTTTAAGGCTAAAGCAGTTGTGCTCTGTATGTCGCGTCCGACGAGAATCTGGCTCTTTTCTCCCGGATTCCCGGGTATCTCAGAGTTCAGACCTCCTCAGTGTACTGGAGACGGACATGCCATGGCCTGGAAGGCTGGGGTTGAATTTACGATGATGGAGAAATCAGTCAAAGCAGAATGGTCGGGAGAGAGATGCTTCCCTCCTTACGGAACAGGAAACACCCACAACACCTGGTATGCATGCTCGATGGTGGATGCTCGAGGGAAGGAAATCCCCTGGGTGGACAGGGATGGGAGGATGCTTAAGACTATCTCGGAGCGCTATCGACCTTCGCCCGGTCAGAAATTTTTCCTCAAAGGGGGTGGGGAGTCTGACTTTCCTTCATATAAATATAAAGGACCTGACATCCTCCCTCTTAATTCACTTCTTGAGAAAGGCTATAAGCTTCCTTTCTATGCTGATTTGCCAGGTATGCCTGAACACGAAAGAAAGGCAATCTGGGGGTTGATGGTAGGTGAGGAAGGTAAGACAAAAATCCCCATCTTAAGAAATTATATGGAAGCGGGATTTGACCCCAATAAGCACCTCCTTCAGAGCTATGGGGAAGGATGGAAATCAGGAGCATTTCTTCCCCAGGAGCGTCAGCTCTTCGGCCTCCCTGGCGGAATCCTGAATGACTGGGATTTAAGGACAAACCTGGAAGGATTGTATGCTGCAGGTGACCAGCTCTTCGCCTCTAACTGTCACGGACATGCGGCCGCAACAGGGCATTATGCAGGAAGACACGCCGCCGATTATGCGCTTAAAGCCTCTGAACCACATCTGGATGAGGAGCAGGTGGAAGAAGAAAGAAGGAGGGTCATCTCCCTGATCAATAAAAAAAATGGCATAGGATGGAAAGAGCTGAATATGCATATCTCAAGAGTTATGCAACATTATTGTGGAGAGTTAAAGAGCGACGAACTGCTCAAAGAGGGTTTAAAACAGCTCAGGGATATAAAGGAAAATGAAGCTTCGCTTCTTTACGCCCCAAATCCACATCTTCTTGTTCGGTCGCTTGAAGTCTTGAATATTCTCACCAATGCAGAAATCATCCTCAATTCCTGCCTCTTGCGCAAGGCAAGCTCAAAGCACCTTCACTTCCTTCGGCTCGATTACCCCGAGATTGACCCTCCTCACTGGCATAAGTTCATAACCATAAGATTGGAAGAGGATGAGGTTGTAAGCGGAGAAAAGCCCCTCGATTATTACGGCAATCTTGAGGAAAACTACGAGCGCCACAATCAAGAATACTTGAAAGGACTGAAAGAATGAAAAATAAAAAGCCCTTTGTGTTTGTGAAAAAAGCCAAAACTTCCCCGATAGCCATTGACCCCGAACTGTGTAATGGATGCAATCAGTGCCTAGAGGTATGCCAGGTGGATATCTTCATCCCCAACCCAGAAAAGGGAAAACCGCCCCTTCTCCTCTATCCAGAAGAATGCTGGTATGATGGGAGTTGTGTTGAGGCCTGCCCAGTTCCTGGTGCCATAAAGCTTATCCATCCCCTGATGAATCGAGTTCACTGGAAAGAGAAAAAATAAAAGCTCGAATCCGCTTATCTTTTGAAATCTTTCTTAGTTCATGCCTTTTTAAAAAATGAAACATCTTGAAATATAAAATAATTAAAAAACTTTTTTAGCCCTAATCTTCTCTTTCGAAACATCATTTTTCAATAAGCTCCAAAATTATGCCTCATTTTTTAGCCAGGTTCTCCCCTTAGTTAACAAAATATTATGCATCGAAAAGTAACTGAGAGATAGCATTGAAGAAGACGAAGGATTAAGAGCCTTGAGATTGGTTAAAGAATGAAGAAAGGACTTTATGCTGCTTTATTAATCTTAATTTTTTTAGGAAAAGAAAATATCTACTTCTTTTCCTCTTTTTCCTGGTTCATTTTAAAAACTCCAGTTATCTAGGTTAATAATGGTGGCTTATCCCGCCTTTTTGCGGAGATAAAAAGAATTTACAGCCGCCTGAGAGTTGATTCAGCCGATAGATTTCACTATTCAAAAGGATAATCAGGTTAAGATAAATTAAGAATAAATAAGATAAAATGCTCTAATTGTCGATTTTGCTCTACAGTACTTCATCTAGAGCCCCTTTATAAGCCTAAAGACAAGCTAAATTTTTTGGGTTTATCCAGATAAAATCCGGAAGAACCATAATGTTCTCTTTAAGGGGATAAGAACGAATGGAGGAAAAAATGTTACAGCACATTATTCCTTCAAGAATCAATAATTTGGAGGAGGGCTTTAAGATTAAGATTCATTTAAAAAGCCATTAAAAAATTGAAAAGCTTGGATTCTCTAGGGCTTTATTTTTGACTCGGGTTTTGTGCTCAGACTCTAGACAGGCATTTGATTAATTTCTCAACCATTTTTCAAGAATATCAGATTGAAGTTGAGTCGGGTTCGGCAGAGGTCTTATTTCATAATTTCCCGGCTCACCCCTTGATAAGGGCATCTCAATCTCAAGGCCTGCATAGCCGAGATAGCGGGGATAATCGATTTCTTTAACCGTATAGGCATACTCAAAAAAATCGGAAAGCTTACAGCCTGCAATTTTTTCACAGGCTTCCTGAAATTCCTCGTCAGTGAATCCTCTTTTTAATTCTTTGTAGAATTTTTTATAGAGATAGCGCATCACATCGTCGAGTGACTTCTGGTTTTTCGTCTCGTATCTTATCTTTAAGTCGAGTAACATTCCCAGCACAGCTCCTTTGGAATAATAAGAAACCGTGGTTTCAGGTGCATTTCCTCCCCGCGCAAAGAAAGGCTGAATCCAGGTGTTGAAGCTTGCTTCGGCCACAGACTGGCAGAGATGACCCGAAAAATTCTCGTAGCTCCTGATCTGGTTTTCCATGTAATCGAGAATCTCATCCCGAGTCAATAATCCAGCTCGATTCAAGATTAGGTACTCGTAATAAACGGTGAATCCCTCAGACACCCAGAGCATCTTTGTATAATTTTCCCTGTCGTAGTCAAAAGGACCGAGAGCAATCGGTCGAATCCTTTTCACATTATAGAGATGAAAAAATTCATGAGCCACAAAACACAGCCAGCGTTTATAGGCCTTTGGATTTTCAAAATCAGGGACTCTGGTGAAAATAGCCATCGAATTCTGATGTTCAAGCCGCCCTGCCCTTCTCCCATCATGATGAAGGTGTAATGACGGTAAGGGATCTCACCCATGAGAGCGGCGGCTGACTCAACTATTTTTTTAAGGAAAGAAGCCATTTTTTCTTGGTCAAATTCCTCTCTCTCATTGACTACAACTCGATGAAGAATTCCCATGACATCAAAATAAAAGACTTGCTGATTCCCGATGAATATCGGGCAATCATAAAGGGTATCGAAGTCAGGAGCAAAAAATGTATCTGGTTCACCCTCCACGCTCTCGAGTCCGGTTGAGATTTGGCTGAAACTGTGATGTGGTTTTACCCTGATTTTAACCGGACGGGCAATCTTTCCTGAAACATGCATGAAGATACTGGTTGGTGAGATATAGGCATAGCTTTCATCCAGATAACTATCAGCCACTGATTTTTCAAAGGCATAGACATCATAACTTACCGCTACAGATTTTGACTTACCCGTCTTTACCCTCCAGGTGTTTTTCGAAGTCTTCTCCCACGCAAGCTCATTCCCTAAACCATCTTGAGCCTTGAATCTAACCACATTCTTTGCAAAATCCAGGATCCGATAATAACCCGGGGTCCAGGCTGGCATTTTAAAATCGAGCTCCTCATCCTTTACACCTTCATAGCGAAAGACAACATGATAGTAATGCGAAGCTGGGTCTTCCATGCTCACCGTAAAGGACATAAATTCTTGAGGTGCCTTTATAAGCCCACATGAAAGGAGGAAAACACAAAGAAAGGAAAGGGAATTTCTCGTTGATATTTTTCGCAAGGGTTTCTTCATTTTCTCTTCTTCCTGAAAAAGCTAATTTTCTGGAATTTTTTGGCCAAGCTCAACGGCTTTAATAGGAGGTGAAGAACCTTAAATTAGCTCTTCTTTCTCGACTTCTTTAGAGTCTTGAGGAAAGAAAAGTACGCCCGGAGGGACTTGAACCCCCGGCCTTCTGATTCGTAGTCAGACGCTCTATCCAACTGAGCTACGGGCGCTTCCCTTTATTTTCAATAACTTAGATAGCTTGCTACTATTCCCATTTTGGCTTTGGTGTCCAAATAGTGTCCATAAGCTATCCAACCTTTCCATGGCTTCCTGGACATATTCTGGGGAAAGATGAGAATAGCGCATGGTCATTCTTATCTCCTTGTGACCCATTACCTGCTGAACTGTTTTAAGGTCTACTCCCTGCATAACTAAATATGATCCAAAGGTATGACGGAGGTCATGAAAGCGAAAATCCTCAATTCGTGCTCGCTTTATGGCTGATGAAAAAGCCTTTTTTATATCTTTAAAAGGTTGACCATTCCGGTCAGAAAAAACATAGTCTCCCTTTGCTTTGAGGGAGAGCTTTGAAAGTTCTCGGTAAAGTGTCTGATTGATTGGGATCACTCTTGATTCATTATTTTTTGCGTTAATTACTGTGATCTTCCGATTTTTAAGGTCTACCTGAGGCCATCTTAAGCTGAGGAGCTCAGACTTTCTCATGCCGGTGTTCAAAGCAGTGACAACAATTGGCCGGATATGATTAGAGCAAGCATTAAGAAGCCTCTCTACCTCATCAGGATTCAAATACCTCAAGCGACCGGGCGGCTCTTTTAGAAGCTTAACTCCCTTTGCAGGGTTTACCTTCACATACCCCCACTCTATAGCCTTGGTATACATATGCTTTAGGCAGGCCAGCTCTCGATTGACTGTGGCAGGTGCGACCTTTTCCAACCTCATCGCCTTGTACTTTTCTATCATCTGGGGAGTAATCTCAAAAATGTATTTATTCTTAAAAAAAGAGACTAAACGAGCAATGCAGGTCCGGTCCTGGCGCTGATAAGTTGACTGGGCTTTATTGGCCTTAGAATAATCCAGATATTTCTGGGCAAAATCTTCGAAAAGAACTTTCTTCTCATCAAAAATGCCAAGAAACTCGCCTCTGGCAATTTTTAACTGCACATCATTTAGAACTTGCATCGCCAGTTTCTTTGAGGGGCCGATTTTTTTCCTTTTCCGCCGCCCTTTATAATAATAATCGATATACCAATTTTTCCCTTTCTTAAAGATGCTCATTATCTTCCGTTTTTAATCAGATATTATATTGCCATACTTTGCTTTTGATGTAAAGATTCTGTACTGGTTTTCATATGATATGATACACATGGATCTTCAAAAAACATGAAAGGCAGGTACAATGGATGCCGTATGACAATATACGGCACAATTCTTCCCGGAGCGGCATCCATTGCCCGTTCCGCTGCTCTGGTCAATTCGTTAACTGAACGGGCTAAATACAAAATCAAGGTTCTGGATTGGCACAGAACTCATGGAAACAACAATTCTTTGACTGCCAGACACTTCGGTATTGGAAGAATGACGTTGTATCGATGGATTAGACGATTTAAACATCAGGGAGTGATAGGACTGAATGAAAACTCCAGAAAACCTAAGCATTTAAGACAACCTACCACTTCTTGGAATACGGTAATCAGAATAGTCCAACTAAGAAAGCAGTATCCTGCCTGGTCAAAGTACAAACTTAGAGCTCTCCTCTCCAGAGAAGGAATTCAAGTATCAGCCAGCACAGTAGGCAGAGTGTTAAAGAGAAGAGGACTAATTAACTTGAAAATATCTAAGAAAAGGAGAAGGGCTGCCTTACGTCCCAAGGCACGTTTTCCTCGAGGATTACGAATATCTGAAGCTGGAGATATGATTCAAATGGATACAAAGCATATTATGTTGCCAGGAGGCAAAAGATTCTACCAGTTCACTGCTATTGATGTGTTAACCAAAAGAAAGGTAATAAGAGTATATCCTTCTGAATCTTCCAGGAATGGAGCTAAATTTCTTGAGGAGTGTTTAGTCGGATTTCCCTTCCCTATTAAGGCAATTCAGACAGATAATGGTTCTACCTTCTTGAAAGAGTTTGACAAACTCTGCCAGATAAAAAGAATCCCCCATTACTTTATTTATCCCAGGAATCCTAAACAGAATACCTATGTAGAAATCTCTCAGGAGGCTGATAAAAGAGAGTTCTACCAACAGGGAAATGTCTACTCTATCTTACCGGTGATGCAAAAAAAGGCTAAAGAATGGGAAGACATCTGGAACAATGTCCGTCCCCATGAAGCCCTTGGCCAGCTTACTCCTTCTGAGTATCTCTGGAAACTCCAGATGCATGGCCTATCAACCAGAAATGTCATTATTTTACAAACTTAAGGTGTATCACATGTATCTGAACCTAGACATATACCAGTCAGCATCGAAGATTTTATAGAGTCTCTCAAGGGAAACATTATCGCCGTTCATCCTCTGCTTATTGAGCCAGGAAAGGGCAGAATGGACGGCGCTCCCCAGAGCCAGACCAGAGGGCTTGAAAGGCTTTGGAATTTCATCAATATACTGAAACTTGTACTTGAGGCTGCATTGGGAATAAAGACTTATTTGACTGTTAGAAAGGTGTTCTATCATCCCCGCCTCCTTTTGTCTCTTCCAGCAGCCGCTCGATCATCTTGCTTGCCTCGAGTTTGGAGATTTCTTTTAAGGAATCAACCTGGAAGAGGTCTTTAAGTTGCTGGTGTGCCTTATCTCCCTCAATTCCGTGCTCAGCCAGAATTCTAAATAGATACCTCTTTTGGGCATCGGTCATTTTCGGTTCCTCCTCTTGCTGCTCTCTGCTTTGAACTTTTTCCTTTCTTGCCTCTCTTTTCTGATCAGCAGAAACCTCTGGGCTATCCTCTAAGACTACCTCTTTCTCATAGAGGTAGAGAACTAGGATAACCTTGCCATCCGGAGTTCTCAGTTCAAGACACTTTGCCTTGCTTTTCATAGGTTTATCCTCCTATTATTAGATTTTTTAAGGTTCTTTTTTCACCTTATCTTAAAGAAAGGGCTAAACAAGGCGGGAGGATTTATTCTTAAAGAGAATAATTCCTTTCTTTTACCTTAATTTCTGGGGATTTATCATGAAGATATATGACAAAATTAAATAAAAACAAAGAGGAGATCACACCTTTTGCTGTGACCAATTATCGAGACATAAGAAAGAGATTTGGGATAAAAGATGAGAACCGAAGAGGCCATATGTATATCATAGGAAAGACTGGAACTGGCAAATCTACTTTGATTGAAAATTTAGCTATCTCAGATATTAAAAGAGACAATGGTTTGGCACTTATTGACCCTCATGGAGATTTAGCTGAGGATATTTTGCATTTTGTTCCTAAAAGGAGAATTGCGGATGTCATCTATTTCAATCCCGCAGATTTGGAATATCCAATTGCCTTTAACCCTTTAGAGAAAGTCTCTCCCGATTATCGTCATCTTGTAGTCTCCGGCCTTCTTTCAGTGTTCAAAAAGATTTGGCCTGAGTTCTGGGGGCCAAGGCTTGAGCATATCCTAAGGCACGCTCTTTTAACTCTTCTGGAATATTCTCAGAGCACACTCCTGGAAATTCCAAGGCTTTTAACGGATAAAGAGTTTCGAAATGATGTTTTAAAACAGGTTTCACACCAACAGCTCAGAGAATTCTGGCAATTTGAATTTGAGAAGTATTCTGCCTGGCTCAGGTCTGAGGCCATCTCTCCGATTCTAAATAAAGTGGGGCAATTCTTAACCAGCCTGCCCCTAAGGAATATCGTCGGCCAGAGAGAAAACACCTTCGATTTAAGGAAGGTGATTGATGAAGGAAAAATTCTGATTGTTAATCTGGCGAAAGGCAAGATCGGAGAAGACAATTGCTCACTTTTAGGAGCGATGATAGTGACCAAGATTCAATTGGCCGCCCTGAGCCGGTCTGATTTGCCGCAAGATAAGAGGAGACCCTTTTATCTTTATGTTGATGAGATCCATAATTTTCTAACCCTGTCCTTTGCCGATATTCTCTCTGAAGCCAGAAAATATGGGCTAAATCTAATCTTAGCCCATCAATATATCGAGCAACTAGATGAAAAAATCAGGGCGGCTATCTTCGGCAACGTCGGTACGATTATCTCGTTCAGAATCGGTGCCGAAGACGCCAAATATCTGGCTGGGGAATTCTCCCCTGTTTTTGACGAGTCCGATCTAATCAATCTGCCCAATTACCATATCTACCTCAAACTGATGATCTACGGCGTCACCTCCCAGCCTTTCAGCGCCGCGACCTTAACTCCGCCTGAAAAGGAGATATCCTGCAAGGGGGACATCGTCAAGATATCAAGGGAAAAATACGCAAGGCCAAGAAAAGAGGTGGAAATGGAAATTTTATTTAGGAATAAGTTGGAATCCCCAAGAAAAAGCACGCAAGGATACCTCTTTTCTTAAAAAATCAGATTAAAGAATTCTACCGAGAATTAGCTATTCTTTTGGAGGCGGGTACAAGACATGCACGACTAAGATTAAGGAAGCTGAACAGAGAATAGCAGGAATTATGTAAACATCCCAAAGCTTTATCCACCAGTGTCCAAGAATCCAGCCCAGCCAGGCTCCAAACCATCCCACACAAATTTCAGCAATAAATCCAACTATCCCCTTTCCTATCTTTATTTTCAGCAAAAAGAACAGGATAACTGATACCACAACGCTTATAACCAATAAAACGAGGAAAGCCCAGAAGTTCATTCCAGTCATTTTGCTTTTCCTCCTTATGATTTTTAGCTGAATAAAAGATAATGTCCTTTATCATAAATGTCAACATCAATTTTCATGAAGGAGATTGAAACAACTTTATTTACCAATCTCTTATCTCTTCTAAATCTCATGACCAGAGGCTTCCAATCTAATCCATCAATCCTTCTTTTGACAGATGAAAAGATTGTATTTAAAACCAATCCCCACTGGCTGTTTATTGCTATCCCCGCGATTGTAATTTTCGTTCTCTGGCTCTTTTAT
>Ga0209102_1000574_pt1 | contig 23714 bp, 17 predicted proteins | sample ConPoolayeHmetaG_FD_185483 | JGI IMG/M metagenome (GOLD analysis project Ga0209102, IMG submission 185483) | Hot spring microbial mat communities from California, USA to study Microbial Dark Matter (Phase II) - Cone Pool mat layer H metaG... ...
CGCTGGAAACATGCATGACTATTAACAACAGCTGGGGTTATAACAAGGATGATAAGAACTATAAGTCTAGCGCTCAGCTGATAGAGGTTTTGAAGAGGGTTAACGGGCTCGGCGCAAACCTGCTTCTAAACGTTGGCCCATTGCCGAGTGGTGAACTCGACCCGGAGCAGGTTGAGAGGCTTAGGGAACTAGGAGCCTGGCTCAGGGGGGAGAAGCGTTTTTCTAAACAGCCGTTAGGGTATTGATCGTGTATGCGTAAGACCCGGGCGATCCTGTGCTCAACCATTCTTTCAGCAGTCTTCTCCTGCGCGTTGCTCTATTCCACGCTTGAGCTGCCCGTCTTGCTGAACGGGCTGATGATGGAGTTCACTCCGCACTACGGCGCCGGCGAATTGGAGGAGGCTGAGAAATTCGTAGACACGGTTAGGCCACTGGGCTATGCCTGCCTAGGGGCAACCCTACTCATGATTATCCTCGGATTCATACTTGGGAGGCTCAAGCTGAGCTTCCTAGGTTCAGCCAGCCTCCTCCTCCCGACTTTCAGCTACTACGCTTCAGTCATGTTCTTCCTGGCTGGAATAGGCTTTTTAAGAATCCTTTGGCTCCCCTTCATAGAGCTTTCCCCGGGTTCTTCAATCTACGAGAAGATAAGCGCGGCAAGCAGTATTCTGGAGCTTGGAGACATAGCGTACCTGCCTTACGACGCGTTGAGACTACTTTTAAGCCCAGCCGACGGGCGGAGCCTTGACGAAACGCTTTTCCGGGCGATAGTGGCTGCAGCCTCCATCCTTTTTTTCACCGGCTGCGCAACATGGTTTTACGCAAGGTTTCAGGGAAAGGGTTTCGCAGACACGCTGGCCTACAAGTATTCTAGACACCCGCAGTACCTGAGCTTCCTGGTTTGGAGCTACGGCCTACTGGTTTACGACAAGTATGTTTTCACACCCCCCAGGGGAGGGTATTTTGCCCCACCCCCGTTGTTCTGGGTTACCGCGGCCCTAGTCCTCGTGGGAATAGCTCTACGCGAGGAGGAGGATATGGTTAGGAAGCACGGCGCTGAATATTCCGAGTACCGGTCCCGAACCCCCTTCATGATTCCCTTAACCAGGCCGGTTGGGAGAATGCTGAGGACGCCGGTTAAGCTCTTTTTCAAAAAGGATTATCCTGAGAAAGCGTGGGAGGTGGCGCTGGTGCTGGCTGCCTACGGCTTAATCCTGCTGGCGCTGTCAGCACTATATTAAAAAATTTTCGTGAACACAGTGTTTTCCGGCGGTGTTTAAAATCTTGCTCAAGCCTAGGGCGGTGCGACGGCGGGGCTGTTCTTTAAAACGGTTTAAAACGGTTTAAATCGGTTTATTTCAGTTTAAAAGGGTTTAAGGGTTTTTAAAAAGGGATAAAGCTTAAATATTTCGACGGGGCTTAATGGTTTCAGAGGGGTGGGGGGAGGGGCTGAGAGTGACACCTAGGAGTGTCGAAGGAAGCATGAATGTCGTTTGTCCGCCTAGCCTCAGGCCCCTCGCTTTTACGGAGGTGTTTCCCGGTTGAGCTGGGGTGAGAGTGAGGAGGAGCTGCTCAGGTACCTGAAGGCCGAGCTTAAGAAAATAAGGGAGAAGAAGGATGTTGCCATAGGGCAGGATGCCTACACGCTGTTGTGCAAGAAGGAGAGGACTCTGATGGAGGAGATAGCGAGGCTGCAGGCTCGGCGCCAGGTTGCGCAGCAGGTTGCCAGGCTCAAAGTATCCTCTTAGAAGAGGCTTGGCAGAATGTTTTTAAGCTTAAGCCACCCCTCATAGTTAATGAGTGAGGGAAAAGAGGATAAACCGGTTTTATCAGGGATATTTAGAGAGTATAAGGAGTTTTTCACGAGAATGATGGAATCGGGCGACGAGGATAGGATCAGGTTTACAATGGTTTTCTACGACTGGATTAACGACTCGATGGAGGAGGCGTCGGAAGCTGGTGAAAAAGCATTCATGTTCCGCTCTATTTTCGCGATGGCTAAAAGGCTGCTTGACTCCAAGCTTGACAAGGATAGGCTTGCGAAAATAAGCGAGATAATCAGCAACCTGAGGACACGGTATGAGAATAAGGATGCTCTGTTCACCGCTGAATACTTGAAGCTGCAGCTTTTCGAAGACTGCGGCCTCGACTCTGAGGAGACAGACTGGGGGATGGTGGACAAGTATCTTGAACAGTGGGCTGAGGCTTCTGAGAAGGAGGAGCTGGACATCACCTTCTATAAGCGTGGCGAAGACGGGGAGATAGTGGTTGACGACAGCAGGGTTGCTGAGGCTGGGCCAGCCTTCTTCAGACACTGCTCCGCTGAATGCGTTGAATGGTTCTACAGCATGGAGCTTAAGCCGATAGACTATACTCCGGACTCGCTGGTTGAGCTGGACAGGGTTATTGACGCCTACTGGCCAAAGGAGCTTTTCAGGGATGTGGACATGGAGGATGAGGAAAACACGTATAGCACGATTCTGCTGAGGCTCGTGCTCATGACCGGCAGCTACCTTGGTGAGGTGCTCGTAAGGAGCCTCGGCGGTAAATGGGAGAAGGCTGAACCCTCAGGATGGCGCATCCTTGTAAAAGAGTCTAGGATAGACGTGTTCCACATAGCTGAGGAGTCTCTCAGGGGCCCGTCCAGGTTCCACGACGCGTTTAAACTCGCTGAGAGAATCGGCATGCAAGTCTAGCTTTTTAACGATGGTTGTTTCAACAGCTGGGAAACAAGCTTCTACAGAATAAAGCTTTTTAAGGCGACGGGCGGGGCTAACGATACCGGTATTGATTATTCTGCTTACTACAAACCCGGGTATTGAGGACATAGTTGAGAAAGAGGTTGAAGAGGTTTTAGGAGTGGTGGCGTCAAGGTTCCACAGTCTCCCGGGCAGGGTTAGCGTCGAGGTAGGCGAGGAGAAGCTTAACAGGGTTTTCTCCCTACGCTCAATATATCACGCTGTGAAGCACGTATCCGTTTTCGAAATAAGGACTGGTGAGGAAGGCCTGCTTGACGTTTACAACGGGCTGAAGAGCATTGAAATAGAGGATTTGGAGAACGCTGAAACCTTCAGGGTTACGTGTCAGAGAATAGGCGGGCATGCTTTCACCTCTGTCCAGGTTCAGAAGTACGCGGGGCAAGCCGTAGTTGACAAGTATGGTAAAAAGGTTAGTTTAAAGAGTTTCGACGTGAACATCGTCTGCAACGTGATAGGGAGCAAGTGTTACGTCGGGGTTCAGCTGACGCGGGAGTCTTTACACAAGAGGTTTGAGAGACCGTTCAACCATCCTGCCGCCATCAAGGCGCCGCTAGCCTACGGAATGCTGAGGATAGCTGGGGTTAGGGAGGGGGATGTTCTGCTTGATCCTTTCTGCGGCGGCGGCACAATCCCAATAGAGGCGGCTCAGATCTGGGATGGCAGGGTAAAGATTTTCGCCAGCGACATTAACAGCAGGTTTCTAGAGGGGGCGAGGAGAAACGCGGAGGCAGCGGGTGTTGGGAAACACGTTTCGTTCAGGATCGCCGACGCCCGGAGGCTTGAAGAATTCTATGATTCAAGCGTAGACAGGGTGGTGACGAACCCTCCCTACGGTGTTCGAATGGGGAGGGAGAAGAACCTTAGGGAAACCTATTTCAGCTTCCTGAACTCGGCTTCAAAAATAGTTAAGGCTGAAGGCAGAATCGTGTTGATAAGCCTTAAGGCAACGGCTTTCCGGAGCATTGTTTTCAAGACTAGGAGGTTTAAGATACCGCATGAAAGAGTTGTTGAAACAGGCGGGCTTTACCCCCACATCTTCGTTTTAGAGAAGCTTTAAACGTTTACTCGAAGAATTGTGGAAGCCACTCCTTCTCAGCCTCAAACATCTCGTTAACCATTTTCCTAATGTCTTCAGGCGTCAGAACCGCGGCCGTCAACGGGTCGAACAGGACTGCCTGGTAAGCCAGCTCCCTGTCAGCCTCCAGAGCAGCCTTAACCGCTAATTCTTGAACGTTTATGTTAGTCCTGTTCAACGCGGCGCACTGCGGCGGGAGGTCGCCCACATGGCATGGATGCAGCCCACCCTCGTCGACGAGGCAAGGCACCTCCACGCAACACCCTTGGGGCAGGTTCGTTATTATGCCGGTGTTTTCAACATTACCGTTTATCCTGCGTGGTTCCCCTGTTTCCATCGAGTCGATTATCATAACCCCGTACTCGTGGGAACGCTTTATTTCAACCGGCTCCTCGCCGGAGATCTGTCTCTTCACCTGCTCGTAGTGAGGCTTCCACGCTTCCTGACATATCTGGTAGTAGAACCATCTCGGCTCACAGTATTTCCTACGCCTCTCCTCGCTCACCCTGAAGTAGGGAACGTATTCTCCAAGATGGTGGCTTGACTCCGTTATGAAATACCCTAGGGCCTTCATCATCTCAAACCTAACCTTATCCTTCTCATAGACATCCGGCTTCCCCATAGCCTCCCAAAGCATTGGGTAAGCATCTTTCCCACGGTGCTTGAACTCTAGGAAGAACGCTTGATGATTGATTCCGGCCACCCAGTAGTAAACCTCCTCGTAGGGAACCCCGATGTAGCTCGAAAGCTGCATAGCAGTCCCCTGAACACTGTGGCAAAGCCCAACGTTCCTTATTCTCGTCGCCCTGTTCATAGCCCAGCAGTTTATCGCCATCGGGTTCGCGTAGTTTACCAGCAGAGCATCCGGACACAGGTCCTCCATGTCCCTGCATATGTCGATTAAAACAGGCACTGTCCTCAGGCCTCTGAAAACACCGCCTGGTCCAAGCGTGTCCCCAACCTCCTGGTTCACACCGTGTTTAAGAGGAATGTAGACATCCTTCTCAAAAGCTTTCAACCCGCCTACCTGTATCATGATTATAACGTAGTCAGCACCGTCGAGAGCCTCCCTCCGGTTGAGCGTGCTGCAAACCCTCACGCTGGGAGCATGCTTCGAAGTCATTGTTTTCGCGAGCCCAGTTATCATCTTAAGCCTCTCCGCATCAATATCCATCAGGCATAGTTCCGACTCTCTGAGCGCCGGGTAGGAGAGAATGTCTGAGACCAGGGTTCTCGCGAAAACAACGCTTCCAGCTCCGATGAAAGCTATCTTAGGGCCTTTCAAACCTTCAGGGGAAAGCTATCCTCATATATAAAAACCTGACTGATGCTTTCGAAAACCGTTTGAAGCGTCTCCGCCGAATACGAGGGTTTCAACTAAAAGGTTATTAACCCAGGCGGGGTAGTGAAATAGCGGGGGGAGGGTGTTTGTCCTCGGAGAAAGAGGAGAAAAAAGTCAGGGACGTCATGTCTTCTCCTGTCGTCAGCGTTCTCCCGACGGATTCGGTTTTCGAGGCGGCAAGCAGGATGATGAGCCACGGAGTAGGGGCTGTCGTGGTCGAGTCCGGGGGAAGGCCCGAGGGAATAGTGACAGAGAGGGACTTGATCAAGAGGGTTCTGATAGAGGGTAAAGACCCTAAGAGGGTCGCCTGCAGAGAGATAATGAGTAGGCCTCTCGTCACAATCGACCCGGAGGCGTCCATCCTTAAAGCGGTGACTTTGATGAAGGAAAAGGAGATAAGGAGAATCGTTGTCGTAAAGGGAGGCAGAATGGTTGGGATAGTGACGGAGAAAGAGCTTATAAAAACCTCCTTTAGAGAAATACTCGAGATTTTTCTCCATAACCCTGCTAGAGGCTGGGCTGTTTTTCAACCGCCGCTTTCTAAGCAGCCACTGGTCGTGGCGAGAGCCGTGTTGAAACATGGCTTGCAGCATCCCGGTTCACTGCACCACTGTCCCGGAGGAAGTGTACGTCAGCTGTGGAGGCCTTCTTCCCGCAAGAATCCTCCTGAGCAGGAATACGGCTACCGTTAAGGCTACTAGGGATAAGGCCAACAGGTAGAGCCATATTGGTATGCCCACGGTGTAGGTTGAGACACCAGTCTGAAACCTGTTGCCAGCGTTGTCAACAGCCTCAACATAGTATTGAACCTCCGTGAAGAAGAATTGAGAGGGTATTGAACCCTTGTAGAGGCCTTCTTGAAGACTCATCACTGTCCTCACCCAGGAGGAGCCCTTATCCGTGGAGTAGCAGAGGTAGACGTCTCTAACGCCCGAAGGCTCGTCGAAAACCGTGCAGGCTACTGTCGCCGCCTCCCCGAAAACAGGGTTAGAGGGTCCTGAGAGACCCGTAACCACCGGGGGCCCAGTGTCAAGGATAAGCGTGAACGAGTAGCTGTACACTTCCGAATTGTTCACGTTGTCAGACACCCTGATGCTCCAGCTGTGGCCTCCCTCGCTTAAGCTCACAGTATTAATATACCTGTCACCGTTTCTAACCATTGAACCACGTGCAACACCGTCCACAGTGAGCTCAACCTCCCTGACCCCTGATGAATCAGCTGCCTTAACTATTAGGAAGACTGTTTTAGAGCTTGAAAAGAATCTTCCTGAAGGGGAAGCATCTATAATCCCGGGGGGAGACTTATCCAGGAAGAGTCCAAGCCTCCCCTCAGCCCCAGTGTTGCCAGCCCTGTCTACGCTGTAGTATCTTATTTCACGCGCGCCTTCAGGGTAGGGTGAAAGGTTGAAAGCAGCGTTGTAAGCCACCCAAGTGTTCTCGTCAACCCTGTAAAATATGTTTTCAACCCCGCTTAAATCATCCTCCGCCGAGAAGACCAGGGGCGTCGAACCGGATACGTAAATAGTCCCGTTGGCTTCGTGCTTCGGCTCCCCAACCATGATCACTGTAACCGGCGGCGCTGTGTCGACAAGCACGGTGAAAACCGCTGTAGACGTGAAGCCCAGGGCGGAGGCTGTTAAAGTATGGTTTCCAACCATAGTGTCGTAATAGTCTATTTTAACGGTGCTTGAGCCCGCGGGGATCGTGACGCTGGTTATGCTTACCGTTGTCCCGGAGAGCCTGAACTCCCCCTCCCGGGAGGATGTTGAAAGGCTCACGGTCACGTTTAAAGTGTTAGCCGCTTCAAAATCGTTAACATCCCTCAGCGACAAGCTTAGGTTTGAAAACACTACTCCAGCCGCCATCTTGAAGCCGCGGGGCTCGATCACGAGCTTCGCGGGAGGACCCGCTGTAACGTTGAAAACGTTGCTCCCACCGGTTTTACCCAGGCCCGTAGTCATTATCCTTATGTTTCTGCCTATCCTGCCTATGGTTACGGAGCCGGACCACTTCCCGTTTACGAAGACACCGGTTTTATTCGGGCTGATCGTGCCAGTCGTGTCTGAAAGAGTGTTCACCCCGGTGTAATCGGTCTTAACGTTCCCGTAAGTGTCGCGTGCAATAATGGTTATCTGGAAGGGCGTTGCAACCTGCTTCGGAGACTCTACTGCTTCAAACTCGAAGCCTTCTAAAGGGCCGGGCGTAACCCTGAGGGTTTCAGCATCGCCAACGTAATCAGGGTAGTCCACCGCCTTAACGCTTATGCTCCATGCTCCAGCCTTCTCCTCGTAATAGTAGAAGTCTGCGAAGGTCGCCCCGTCTCGTATCGTTAACTCCGTTATCGCGTCGCCACCCTGCGTCAAGGAGAATCTTCTACTCGTCGAGTTTGAGTTTGAATCCAGCCTAACCCTGAGCGGGCCGCGCGTAATCCTTTCACCCGTCTCAGTCTCCCTGTAGACCCTCATCCTAATCCAGCCTCCAGCCTGCATCGAGTCCCCTGATGGAACCAGGTCGAGACGGGGAGGAGAGTATTTGACTTCAAGATACGGGTGCTTGCTCGAATCCTTATGCTCCTTGGAATACATCCAGAACGGGTAGCTGGATGAGCCCGGGCCCTCAGCGTAATCCCTCAGCATCCAGCCGAAGTTGGGCTCGTAGCCAGCGCGGCTTCCGGAGGCGAATTCCGCTAGGGAGCTCTTAACGTCGAGCTTAAGCCACTTCGGCTTATCGCCTGTTGAAACAGACGCTACGAACAGGCTTGCACCCGGCTGGTTCCTCCAAGTAATACTGTTCTCACCCCAGTCTCCTTCAGTAACCTGGTAGCAAGCTAGGCTCCTGTTTAAACCCGGGGGAGCATACATGTATACGTTTAGAACGGCTGAGACAATAATGGAGCCTGGAGGTATGCTGCTTAAATCGAACATTATGAAGGAACGGTCTCGGAAGCCCTCCATGTAATTAACCCCTATTTCCCAGTTTAAGCCGAAGTTACGGTCAGGATCATCCTCGTAGACTACAGCATCCTTTAAAGGGTGGAAGACCCTTGTAGACTGGGGTCCGCCGGCTGAAGTGTAAACGGTTAACCAGGGGGTGGAGGCGTAAACCAGCAGTGCAACCATAACCGGGAGCAACACTATCCTGCTCATTCTCCCAGTATCACGCTGGCCTCAGAAATATAACTTTTAGCCAAGCGGCTTATGGAAAACGGGTTGCGGGAGCAGGTGGGCTAGGAGGCTCCAAGCCTTTCGTCAAGCATCTCTACGAATTCCAAGAGCTTCCCGCGTGGAATCCTTGCTCCAGCCGCGTTAGCATGTCCGCCGCCGATACCCCCGAGCATCTCGGCGACGTCCGACGCGACCCTGTGTAGGCTCCTCAAGCCCACGGACCTAAGGCTTAGATCAATGTTCTCACCCTGTTCATCAGCCGCGACCCCGACTATCGTGTTGCCGTAAGCCCTAGCGTAGGTCGCAGCCTTCCCGAGCGACCATTCCACGTTCGCAACGTAGGATACTTTCCCAAGGGTCTTAACCAGGCTCTTCACCACGCGGCGCATCTCCTCATCCCTCTCAGACTCTCGTAGAGCAGTCTCAACAAGGTTTCTATCGGCGCTTGGAAGCCTGTTTTCAGAAAGATAGTTTACGAGGCTCCTCTTGAAATCGAAATCCCTCTTCCTAACCCCCTCCAGCGCAGCGACCAGGATCCCAGCCTCCAAGTAGAGCTCCCTCTTATCCCATTTCTCCAGCATCCTCCTAACTCCGGGCGTGTTATCACTGTAGTCTCCTATCGCACCGTAGACCGCAACCCTGCTCATCTCAGGCTCCAGATAATCCCTGAAATAAGTGTAGGCGAGCTCAGAGGCGCACGCGCCCCTAATCCCTTTAAGCGTCTTAACAGGCAGCCTGCTCATGCTTAACCCTTGGGGAAGCGGGTGGTGATCCAGGTAGACAACCTCGCGTCCAGAGCCAAGCCTCTTAAGCTCTAAGGCTATCTCATCCTTATGTTTCGATGTTAACGCTACATCCAGTATCGTGATGCTTCCGGCTTCGATAGACCTGAGCTCTGAAAGAAGGCCGGCAGGGTTTGTGAACACTACTTTAGCATCCTTCCTGACGGCCAGAACTATTGAAGCCGCGCAAACCCCGTCGCAATCCCCGTGTGCGAGAATGAGCTGCTCCATTCTCAATCCGGCTCGTTAAAAACCCTAGCCAGGATAAAAAGATGCTTCCCTAGAGAGATTACAGCTCCTTCTGCGGGTTCATGTTTGCAAAGAATTCCTTAATCTCGCTTAAATCACCAGTATAGGAGTTTACGATCCTCGCCTCAACCTCCCTCACGAATTCTCTCGTGAACTCGACGGGGAGCGTAATGTTCTCGTCAATCAGGTCTATCGCGAGCGGCAGCCCCGTCGCCATGTTGAAGTTTTCAATGCTTGAGAAAAGCGTCTCCATCACGTGCTTCTCGGAGCCGAGTGGAACTTCCAGCTCGAAAGGCGGGTTCTCCCCGCTCACCTTGACTTGAAGCCTGTTAAGCCTGGATTGAAGCATGTCAGCATAATGCTCGGGTACGCCCAGAGCCTTCGCCAGCCTTTCCACAGCCCATTCGCCAGCTTCTTCAAAAGCATCCCTAGGATCCCGGTATTTCTCTCGAATCAGAAGCTCGCTAACCCTGCTATAAACCCTTTGAAGCCCAGCTTTCCCCAGGAGCTCCTTATAATCCAGGACTGCAGGCGGGCTCATCAAATTATGCAGTACCTGCTTATCCAGATGGTTTACTAAAGGGCTTCTCACACCGTCTTTAACAGACAGCCAGCCGCCTATAGCCCTGCTTCTACCCCTCTTAATGATTCCAGCGCATCTTCCAGAGTCCAGGAGAACACTGGTCATTTTCAATATTTCCCCGGTGGTTTCAAAGATCTCCCTCCTGGCTTCCTCGGGAACAGGGAGGCTCCTCGCAACCCTGGCGATCCTGAAGAGGGGGTATGCGAAGCTGAGGAAGCTCCCGTCTAGGAGAAGCAGATCCGGGCTTCTCTCAAGAGCTTTCAGAGCAGCCGTTCTCTCGAGACGGGTTTCCTTAACGCTGAGAATAATGCTGAAAAGCTCTCTACTGTAGGCTTGGCTTTCACCCATGTTTCCGGGAAGATAGCCCTCTTCAACAATGTTTTTACCCTTAACCATGATGAATCCTGCAGCGTAAACGGAGAATTTTGCGCCAATAGTCTCAGCAGGCCTCGGGGAGAAGGAGCCGTCGACCGCAGCTATGGATGTTTCCCTCAAAGGCCCGAAACTCAACGTTCGCACGTAAGGAGCTATCCTGTGTTTCACCGAATCCATGAGGAGCCTGAAATCCCCTATTACCCCCACTAGCCGCCGGGCCTCGTCTTCAGCCTTCTGGTAAAACTGTTCCTGCAGGTCTATGGGAAGCTTGCTCCATGCGGTTTCAGAAGCCATGGCGTCAGCTCCCCGGCTTGAAGGATATTAAGAGAGGTATTGGCGACGGGTTTACCTTACCGACGAAGTAGAATTGTCCAGGCTTCAGCGAGAGAAGATACTCCCTCTGAATCCCGTAGGGTTTAAGCCAGTTGTCAGCCTCCTGCATGTCAAGCGGGTGGAGGGCTCCGAAAAACTGAGTGTTAAGGTTTCTCCTAACGGCAGCATTAATACCTATGTCTCCAGCTATTCCTTGAGATATTAAGACGATGCAAAGCCTGTGTTTCCTACCTAGGGCGCAAAGGTTCTTAATGTGTTCAGTAGACTCGTACTGTATCCCCCTAGGCTCCCAAGGGGCGTACTGCGGCCCCTCGTCTATGACGAGCGCAAGCCCGAGGGACTCCCCGAGCTCCATACCCTCCTCTAGGAACCTTGCGAGAGAGTTGAAGAAGGAAAGCTTCTCGTCACTCCCCACTAGGCTCATGTCTACAACCCTAAGCCCCTTCTCCTCTCCTCTCAAGTCCTCCACGAGATCCTCTATGCTTAACGAGCCTCTGACAGCCTCCAGGTCAATCGGCCTAAGCTTCTTGAAACCATACTCTAGTCGACGCAGAGCAGTCCTCTTATAGTCCTCCCTCATCTGAGACTGTCTAATCCAGTTTTCCAATTGGTTCCTCATGTCTAGGAACATTTCTTCAGAGGATTTCTGACGCACCTCCTCCCATCTTCTCGAAACGTAGTCCTCCAGAGCCTCCCTAACCGGGTTAGAATCCCTAGCCTGACCAGTGTAGCCGAAGTGCTCCGCCTTCTCCAGAACGTATCTGACGACGGCTTCCTCGTCAAGCCTGAGAGAAGATATTGGAACCGCCTTATCCTTATAGTGTGGAGCATAGTCCTCGCCGCTCCAGTCGAGTATCAGCACCTTGAAACCGGATTCCAGTATGACTGGAACCAGCACAAACCTGGTGAGCCACGATTTCCCGCTTCCAGTCGCTCCGAAGACCCCGATATGGTACGGGAGGAAGGAGCTGTCGAAAGGTATTTTCCAATCCTCATGCCCCTCCAGGCAGGCTTTCCAAACAACCGGCTTGCCCCCAGCAACGTACTCGAGAGGATTGGAAGCCCCCTCCTTGAAAACATAGACGCTGCTTCTAGGCGGTATTATCATCCGGTTCTGCTCAACCCCGTTCTCCGTCACCACCCCTATCACCATTATTTCGAAAGTATATATCTCCCTGGCTCCTGAAGGCACTCCCCCCCTCTTAGCGTACGCGACGCTCGGCCTGTAGGCGTTAGCCCTAAGAGCCTCGTTAACCCCGCTCCCGCTTCTAAGAACCCCGAGCACCTCCCCCATGGGCGTCTCGATCACAACAATCTCCTCAGCCCTAACCTTAAGCTCCTTCTCCTCCTCTAAGAGTAGCCTAGCCCTGGTTTCGCTGGAGTCGCTTGCAATAATGCCGATCTTCTCCAGGTTCTTCTCGTCGAGCAGACGCATGGTTTACCAGCGTGTAAGCATGTTTAAAAAGTTGACCAGAATGATTATCCTCGTAAAGTTTCCTCAAACGCTTCGAAACCCTCTCGTTCCAAGCGTTTAACACCGGTGTTCCAACGAATGTCGCGCGGCTTGAGGCGGCCTGAAGGGGGAGATTGAGCGAGCCCAGTGGTAACTGGTGTGCGACCAATTATTCCCCTAGAGCACTTCCCAAGTTTTTTCAAAACCGGCTTCACGCTCACCCATGGAGACGTGTTAACCCGCTCCACGCCTAATTACCCGTGGCTAGTTACTGCATACCGGATGAGCTTTGAAACGATTGCGTAGAGACAGATGCCGACTAGGGCTCCGCTGAGGATCCAGAGCGGCTGCCCCTCCAAGATCCCTCTGACGGATGCGAAGAGCGCTACGGATACTCCGGTGATTAGGGGTATGAGTTTCAAAGGGGATGCTGGCTTTCCCAGAGCCGGCGTTGAAACCATGCGCGTCTCAGCGCCCACGGTTACCCCAGGGCCCTCCGCCTCCCTGATTCTTGAATGCGTTTGCAAGACTTCTGAAACTATAATCCTAGCGGCTTCACTAATACTATAGACCTCAGCGTTCCCAACCCTTCTCTTAGACACGAGCCTGTTCTTCTCAAGAACCTCCAGGTGGTGGATTAAGAGCTGTTTGGAATAGCTGAGGGACTTGGATAGTGATGTGATAGTTTCTTCTTTCTCCAGCAGTTCTACCAGTATTCTCATCCTGTGAGGCTCAGCTGCAGCCCTTATCATGTTGAGCTTCTCCGGCTCAAGCTCTATTTTATTGCCCTCGTTTGGCAACGTCTCTAGAAAAGCGACTAACCCTTTTAAGGATTTAAGGAGAGGGGTGTCTGAAGGCTTGAAACCCGGATAGTGTTCCCGTAGGGTCGCCGAGTATGGTAGGCGGATGTTTACCTGCTGGTAAGCGAAAAACCCGGATGGAGCCATCATCACCCTCCGGCGCTTGCAACGGCCTTTACCCGCCTGATTCCCCGGGGGATTCGCACTCAAATGCTGCTCCCCGGGCTGGCTGAGAACGGCGGATATAAATCTTCCGTCGGTAAATTTTTTACCAAAGGTAAGCGGAAATTTTCGCTTACCTCATGCTATAAATACACGTTTAACAATGCTTCTATACGTGGTGGAGAATGAGCATCATCAAGACCATCTTGAAGCTCGCTGCAGTAATTGTTTCAGGGAGCTTTGTTAAGAGGCTTTTAGACTCCATCGGGTTCTCCCTCGGCTTAGACCTAGGAGGCTTGACGAGCCTGATCGCTGTGGCGGCGATGGCGTTCTTAACCATGTCCCTGTTGTTTCCGAGAAAGCACTTTAAAAACGGCTTGAGAAGGGCCTTTAAAAGAGTGTTCTCCTTCCTGCTCATCTGGTTGACGGCAGCATTCTTCTCAGCCCTCTTCCACACCAGGTACTATACTCAAATAGGATTCATAGCAGCGTTCCTCTACGTTGTCCTCACCGTTCGCAAACCCCCGAATGCTGAGATTAGGCTGAGTAGGCTAAGGATAGTGTGCAAGGAAGAGCCTGCCCAGCCTGAAGACCACGCGATCCTCCTATCCCTCGCGCCAGTTCCTAGAGTTGCCTTTCTTCATGGGTTTGGCCCAAGTGGTTTACTGAAAGTGTTAACAGGGAGGGCGAGGCTCAGTCTGAGGCTTCCTGAAGACGTCTTTATAGAGTCGTTTAAGCATCGTCAGACGCTTAAGCTAAAGGCGAGCCTGTCCTCCCTCGTAGAGGCTGTGGGGAAGAGTGTAACAGGCGGTATCGCCATACTCTGTGAGGCTAAACCCGCAAGGGAGTTGATGAAGGTTGAGGCTGCCTCCGATAATCCCCAGGCTCTCGAAGGGTTCGCCGAGGTGCTGAGGAGGGCAGGCCCAGGCTCCGGGCAGGGTGTACGGCAGGCTTTGGAAGAATGGTTCTCTCTGAAGCCCTACGTGACACCGGTTCCCGGGCTGCTGGATCCAAACCCTGTTCGGCTAGCGGGGAGGCTGCTGATAGTGGGCGAGAGAAGGAATGCGGAGGACCTTGCCCTCCAGCTATGCCTCTCGCAGTTAAGGAGGAACTCGATGAGCCTCGTGGTGGAAGCTAAAGGGAGAACCGGGGACACTGGGGATGAGGTGAAAAGGAAGCTCGTTGAGAAGGGTTTCAAGCCTACTGGGAACAGGCTGCTTAAGAAGCCTTTTGAGACTTATAGGTGTCGCGGCGGGATGGAGGTGGTTTTCGCCGGCGAGCCCTCCGGTGAAGCCTTGCTTAAGAAAAAACAGTCTAAACCCGTAGCCGCCGTCTGGTTTAGAGGCATTGCTCGAAGCCTCGATGTGAACGCCCCGATCAAGATACTGACGCTGAAGAAACCATGGGTATGCTCGGGCTTTGAAGCGGACAACGTCATCCTCATGGGCTGCAAGAAGGAGCTGGTCGAGTCGTTCCTACCGTCCAGGGGGCTTGCACTCGAGGGGAGGACTGTCCTGATCTCCCAGCAGGGGGTGAGGGTGCTGAAATGAGGGTTGTGTCTGAGCAGAGCCTAGGGTTGCTGGAGGCTTCTGTGAGAATAGGCGTAGCCGGGAGCAATTTCAAGGCTGCTCTCGTATACCTGCTTCAAAACGTGTTTGAGGATGCGAAGATAATCCTGCTCGACTTAAACGATGAGTTTAGCTGCGTGGCAAGGATGGGTGCGACGAGATACTGTGACGTTGTGAAACACGGTATTAATCCGATTAAACCTCCGAATCGTGAAAAGGTTGAGCAGTATGTCGAATCGGTTGTGGAGATACTTGACTATTGCTTCGGGGCTTTCAACGTGAAGAGCATCGTGGCGAAAACGCTTCTGGATGGTGTTTTAAGGTCTTCGGAAACCACGATACCTGAGGTTGCTTCAACGCTCGACTTCGAAACCCCGGAGGGCGGGTTATCCGTATACACGCCTCTCGAGCCATTCACCTTCGGAACCCTGAGGCAAGCATTCGGCAGGAGGGAAGCAATCGAGTTCAGCGACGTTTTGGAGTCGGGAATGGTCTTCAACCTCTCCGGGTTTACAGTGGCTTCGCACAAGGTTTTCGCGACGCTTTTAATGCTGGCGAAGCTTACCCAGCTTGAACCCAAGCGCAGGACGCTCGTGGCCGTAAGCTACCCGAGCCTGATATGGCCGAGAAACAGGAGGCTTGACAACGCCAGGCTCTTCGTTGAAGAATCCTTAACTGGAGAGCTGGAGAGGAAAGGGTATTCAATAGTGTTCGCTGAGAAAAACCTGTCACAGGTTTCTGAAAGGGTTTTGGAGAACCTTGACTCCATAGTATTCTCGCCTCCCTCCAACGCCACCAACCCGTGGAGGATGAGCCCCGCGCCCGAGAGGGATGCTTCAAACTACTCCATGCTCATCCTCTTTAAGAACGGGGACTATGGCTTCACAGAGGCTCCTGTGAACATGCTTCTTAAGCCCCTTAGCGAGAAGGAGAGGGAGGCCCGTAAGCCAGTCGTGAAAATCATAAGCCTTGACGACGAGCTGAAGGAGGGGCTCGGCGAGTTCTACGAGGCTGGGGCCAAGATAATTGAGAAGCTAAGGGGGCTGGGTGGAAAAGCGGGCTTAAACGAGTTCATAGAAGAGGTGAGGGCCTCGCTGGGCGCGGAGGGCCTCAGGGCTCTCGCCGCGCTCATGAGGCAGGGTTATCTGAAACAGGTTCGGGAGGGCGAGGGGCAACTCTTGGTTCTCACGGGGGGAGATTAGGATGAGGAAGCTGAGCACCGGTATTAAGCCGCTGGACGAGCTGACCGGAGGCCTTCCGACGGGTGTTTCAAACCTGGTTTACGGGAGCCCTGGAACCGGGAAGACCACGATTTCCCTAACCCTGGTGGCTGAGGCTTTAAAGACCTGTAGGGAGAAGGATGTGGTGATAGTTGTAAAAACAGAGGAGTGGGACCCCGACCGGCTGAAAACAATATGCGTGAAGAGGGGTATTAGGGAGGAAGCCCTGTCCAGGATTAAGATGTACCAGGCTAGCGGCCTCTTCGAGCAGCATAAGGCGATAATTGAGACAATACCTAGAGAAGTGGATAAGAACGACTGGGTCCCGGTGCTAATGATCGTCGACTCACTGGTTCCCCACTATCACGCGCAGCTGTTGAACACGCCTACTCAACACCTAGCCTCCACAGCGAGGATTCTTCAAGGCAAGCTCTCGCTGGAAGTTAACACGCTCGTGGGAATGGCGACGGGTTACGAGTCGCTTCTCTTAATAACGAGCTGGCGGAGGAGTGAAGCCGCCAGGAGTTTTCAAGAGAAGTCTAGGAGGGAGATGGCGGAAAGCATAGATAAGAAGAGTTTCTCGATAGATCCTGAAGCCGGCTTCGGCGCCAGGGAGTTCGACGTGATCGGGGGGCAGCACCTCGTCTACATGAGCAAGAGCATCCTGAGGATGGTGTCGACAAGCCTGGGCGAGGAAGTTAAAGCGGTGATTCTGGAGAAATCTCTCTCAAAACCGTCAATGACCTGCTGCCTAGTCAGGATCACGGAGGCAGGCATAGAACCATATAAGGATATTAATCCAGCGCCCGTCGCCGAGATGATTAAGAAGAAAATCCTGAAGGAATAAGGAGGAATGGTGGCGTGAACAGCCTTCTTCCCCTCCTCTGCTTCTTCAAGGGTATTGCTCTAATCCTCATCTTAATCCCTCCATTAGTTAGCGCGTCTGCAATGATCATCGAGCTGGCTTATGACGATGGTGGAGCAGAGCTCTTCTGGAGCGATTATTATCCGAACGGTGTAGCTGTCAAGTTTACCCCTCCCGTCTCCAGGTGGAGGATAACGGCTATCATGGTCTACGGCTTCGCGATGGGCAAAGGCGAAAAGCCCTTCATAGTCGAGGTAAGGGACAGCGATTTGAACGTAATCCTCAGGGCTTCTCTACCGGTTTCCGGATGTTTTAAGAATGCGACTCTTCACTGGGCTGAAATATCTTTACCCAACGTTGTTGTAAAGGGTGATTTTTACATCTGCGTTTATCCGATGCTTGTGTTCAACGGATCTCAGCTCTGGATCGCTGTCGATAATGATACTGCTCCGGATAACTGCTTCCTAGTCGACTGCTACAGGCAGGAGGTAAAGAGTTGGAAAGGAGGGCAGGCGATGATAAGGGTTGAGGGAGAGGAGGCTGTTGACATTATCGAAATAGTACCGCATTCAGTATCAATAGGTGAAGATGCCCTTGAACTTTCCTTCAAGACAGTCGAGCCCAGCAATGATGTCGAGCTTAAAGCAACTATTCAAGCGGGTTCCCTGATTGAGGATTGCGAGGTCAAATACGAGAAAGGGCTGTATAAAACGAGGATCGAATGGTTAAAGCTCTCTGGGCTTAAGAGCCCCGTCAAACTCCTGCTAGTCGCTAAGGCCCTAAACTCAACCATGACGCTAACCGTCGGGCTCAACGAAACCCTCCTCTCAAAATACGTTCAGTTGGAAGAGGAGAATGAATGCCTGAGGGCTATGGTGAACAGCTCCTGCGTGGAGTTAAGAGCGGTAAGGGATAGGCTGGAGAAGGAGGAGAATAGCATAACTCTTCTAAGCGCATCGCTTAAAGAATACCGGGAGATTATATCGGAAAAGGATGGGGAGAATAAGAGGCTTGTTGAAGAGCTGAATGCCATTAGGCTCTTAACGGTCTCGCTAGCTATCTTAACTGCCTTTTTGCTATTCCCCGCCCTAAGGCGAAGAATCCACAAGGGTAAGTTTAAGGTGGATTAGAATGCTTAAAAGAGTATCAGCCCTAACGCTGATAATCCTAGTATTAACCTCTCATTTTAGTATTGCTCTAACCTTTACGGGGTATGGCGCGGAGGAAACAGACGCGCTAACCGCCTTAAGACTCATAGAGGAGGAGCTGAAGAAGGGGAAGATACCTAGCGGCTCAATAACCGAGGCCTGTTTCACCGTACCGGAGGGGTTCCCGGCTGAGTTTTCCCAGAGGCTCTGGTTCTTCATCGCCCAGCTCGTCTCCATGGGTTTCTCGGAGGAAGAAATGCGGCGGACTATAAAAGGTGCTAACGATACTTTAAAGTTGCCAGCGCGGATAGACTATGGGCTCAAGGATTATTCGATAATCCCTGAGTATGAGAAAATTCACATCCGTAGAAGCAACGATGGGAGTGTATCAGTAGAAATTCCCTACAGAGTAGTTGACAAAGACGGGAATGAAAATGATGCGAGCTCCATAAGGTATGAAAGCAACGGGACCAATGTCTTTCACGTTCTCCACAGGTATCCTAAGAAAAGGACGTATTTGATCAGGCTCGTCGATCCCGACTCTTATACTTTCACCTTCATCGACCCAGAGACCGGCGAGATATTCAATAAGACTGCTAGTATTAAGATAGGGCTGTTTCCGAATGCAAGCCAAGGCTGCTTCCTCGAGAATTTTCTCATCGCCGTCCCGGGCCATTTCGAAGATACTCGAGAGGTGGTTGGATCGCAGGTCAGCGAGTTCAGGGTTCTTCTTCCAGCCTACGACCCCATATCGGTCGACACCTCCATCTCTTCAACCAGAGTTGGAATCGGAGACACCATAACGATAACCGCCCAGATAAGGAATCCCCAGGAGATAAGGGGGAATTACATGATCATGCTTGGTGCAAGGCTCTCCGATAAAGACGCCTTTGAAGCATGGGCTCCTCCCCCGGGCCCTTCATATCTTGCACCACTATATCTGAAGGCCAAGAAGCACGGTACTTACACAGTTACGGTTTACTTCGCCGTCGTCGAGCCGAGTAACCTGGACGTCGTGTTCTGGAATGGAGGAAAGACGGTGACTTATACCGTAGAGGTATTGCCGGAGCCACCAAGGCTTGAGATCAGGCTTTCAAGCCAAGCCGTAGCGAAGTTCGCAAACCTTTCGATAACCCTGATAAATAAAGGAGGGCAGAGGGCGAGGAATGTTAAGCTCTTCATAACTGGAGATGTTGATGAAAAGGAGTTGGAGATTGGAACGATTGTTGGCCTGTGGTCAAAGAATGTGGTGACAAAGCTTCTCTCCCCTATTGCAAAGGTCAATGTCACAGTAGTCTATTATGATGAAGAAGGCGAGAGGTATGCGAGTACCGCGTTAACCACGATCTCGACGACGAACTTCATAACCCCAGAAGAGTGGAGAAGCTATGTTGTTGAAGTCGAGGGCTACAATGAGACTAAGAGAGTCTTCGTGCCCGGATACCAAGCAGCTACGCATCTCAAGCTATACTTCATGGCGACCGGCATGGTGCCCGGGTATCTTTCGGGCTTCGATGGTGTAAGGCTGATCCCGATTTCTCCAGACGGCTTCACACTCACGCTTGAAAACTCTAGCTATTTCTCGAAGACGGCTAAAACGCTGGATGTGAAATATGCATTAATCGACATCAAGCCAAGTTTCCTCTGTGAAAGAATACTCCGGGAGGATGAGGTGAAGAGGCTTCTCAGTATTCCGGAGGATGAAGGGCTTGAACCAGGCAAGGTGCCTTCAAACTACGAGGTTAAACTACTGAAGGAGGAGGTGTTGAACCAGAGCGAGACCTTAACTGTCAGCGACGAGTTCTACGAGTGGTTAAAGTACAATGGATGGGAAGACCATGACTACAAATACGAGGATACTGGGGAAACCAGGTGGGACCTGGATAAGGCAACAGCAAGCGTTTCACATGGGAAGGAGATAGAGCTCGTTTACCGACCCTTAGCGTACGGTGGAGGCAGCCTAATCCAAGGAGTACTGGTCAAGAACTATGCCGCATGCAACGTGGAATACGTGCTTGAGGCCTCCAGTGGACCGATGAGGGTTACGCCGGAGAGACGCACTATTAACGTTTCAGCATTCGGCTCAATCCCACTGCAACTCGTCCAGCTGGAGGATGTGGAGTATCCAATCTTCATCAGCCTGAAGCATGGAGACAGAATTGTTGCAACGCTTCAGGTTAGCTTTAGGAGAGGCGAGCTACCCTGGTTCTGGAGGGGCTTCTGGGACGGCTTCGCCTCCAAGGGATTAGGAATAGTAGCAACGTGTGGGATAATGATCATCGTTGGCTTCGTTCTCCCGCCGAAGTGGGCTGCAGCAGCCTCGCTCGGAATCCTCGCCACCGGTGTTGCGACGAACATACTTGAGATCTGGACAGATGTCCACAGTGCATTATCCGCCATGGACTTGTTGAACGGGCTTGCCGATGTTTGCGAGGGCAGGGCCAAGGAGTTCAATGAAATCGGCATGACTCAGCATGCTAACGAGCTATCCGAGCTTGCTCAGGTATGCAGGCTTGAAGCCAGGGATATCGATGACAACCTTCTCTCTAACGTTTTCTCAAACCTAGCCCTCGACGTCTCCTGGGACGAGATAAGACTAGCATTCGGATTAAGAGAACAGCCTTCGACGAAGGATAAGGACTATAGGGTTGGATACGCCACGGGGAGAATCGTAGGCGCGATAGTGAGCTGCGCAGCCTACGCTACCACTTTTTACGCAATGGTCAGCAATATAAGGGCTGAGAGAATAGGCGGCAAGCCACTAAGCGTCAAGGATATTCTAAGAATCGTAGGCAGAGGAGTCTACAACTGGATAACACCGGCGATATGGGATGCTGTAATGCTGAAACTAAAACCATATTTTCACAAAGTAACTGATCTTTTACTTGGAAACAAGTACAGCAGGGAGTTCGGAGACATCATCGGAGACCTGGTAGAGAGAATAAACAACCCCCTGGTGGTTGAAAAAACTCTCGAAACCGTTTCAAGACTCTCGAAGCACGTTTTAGAAAACGTTCCTAGCAGAGAGAGCTCGGGCAGGATACTTGACGCGATTGGCGCAATTATAAAGCATTATTCTCCGGAAGAACTGGAGGAGAAGGGAGGGGCAATTGCCAGAAGCATAGTTTCAATCTGGATCAAGGATGGAGACGGTGCAGTAGAGTCTTTGAACAACTGGCTAAGCGCGAATATGAGGGACCCGGCTAAGATGAATGTTCTCGAAAAAGTCCTGCTGGAAATAAGCGGGGATCCTGTAAATGGAGTAGGATTAAAGATAGGGAGCATCGTAGACAGCTACCTCGATGTTAAAGGCAAGTATGGCGAGGACGTTGCTGAAGCATTCCTTGGCAAAGCGCTGAAGCATCCCAGTGCATCGGAAGATGTCTTCGCTAAGTCAAATGTCTTCGATTTCACGGAGAAGCCCCGCGAAATCACGCTGAAGAAAGACGTGGGAGTCGCCCTAGGCTTGGGAAAAGGCAATGAAGTGGAGCCGGGAACCTACATCGTTAGGATTCACTGGGAGTATGGCGATAAGAATGGAGTGGTAGGAGCATGGATAGATAAAAAGGTAAAATCGGATGAGATAGCTCTTCCAATACAAGCGAAAAACGACATTTTAGAGGAGATAGGTAAGGATGAGGCAACGGTATCCATAACTAAAGTTGAGCTACTCGATTACAGGTTATTCTTCCCAACCGAGTTCATCATTAATGGCGAGAGGATAAGGATAGACCTCTTCGATAATGAGGTGGAGATCCACAGAACGCGCTGCAAGTTCAACGCGAACCCCAGCACCAAGGGAGGGAGACTTCACGTGGATATTAAACTCGAAGGAAAAAACATAGAGGGTAAAAACCTCGAGCTCTCCTTCTATCAGGATTCCGAAGTGAGGATTAAATACGGTGATGAAGCCTTTCCAATCGAAGGGATCGAGGTAGATTCGACTGGGATTTTGATTAGGATTAAATACCTTTGGAGTAAAGGCCGCGAGTATGAGACCGAGTACAACTTCAACTTGAAACCTCTCGATGAGCAACTCGGTAAACATCCTTGTGAGATAATAGCGGAGGAACAAGGGCGAGTCAGCTTGAAGGGAGAGTTATTCAGGTTACTCGGCTATGATGCGTTAAAAGAACTCGAAGGAAGGATTACAACTGGCGATAAGGAGAGAAAGATTATCATCCTCGCATATTTCGACAACGGTAAGATAGCTCATTGCGGGAATAAAGAGGTTAGGGTACGCATACCTTCCGGGGGAAAGAGAATAACTTCAATAGATATAGTTACCTTTAAGCAACTCGTGGATCTGAAGCAGTATGCAATAGACGCCCTTGATAATCCTACGGATAAGCACTCGAAGGGTTTGCTCGGAGAGGCGATAGTGCACGAAAAGCTTATGAGCAATCTTCTTGAGGAAGCTTCGAAAAGAAGCAGTATACCCAAGGAGAGAATTAAAGTGGAGTGGCTGGGAGAGAGAATTAAAGAAGAAGGCCCCGATTTCGTGATGAAGGATGCTGAGACTAATAAGAAGGTCGTAATAGTGGAAGCTAAGTACATAAGTAACCCGGAGGATGTTAAAAACTTTAGAAATCAGATCGAGGATGCTGAGAAGCAAGTTAGTAAATACTTGAATAGCGCAGAATGGGCTGCTGACTACGGGGTCATAGTTGTTATCTCCTGGCCTCCTGAGGACGTGCTTGACGATATACCATATCCGGCTAAGGTAGGGGAGTTTAATAACCCGTATATAGAATGGGTTGGTAGGAAAGGAGGCTAAAGAAATGGGCCAGAGCTTCCTAGAGAATGTGAGAGATTATCTGAATGAGAGATTGAAAAGTGATGAGCTTTATGGATGGCGTTTCAAACCGTTTCAAATAGATGTGCCTAGTCCATTCCCGGAGGGGAAGTGGATGATATACCCTAGATTTCCCACCTCGCCCATCGGAAGCGTTGTAGAATCTATCGATGGAACTATAAGCGTATATTCTTCTGGAATAGATAAAGCTGGAGAGTACATAGCCGAATACTTAATTAAGAGTTATAGACGCAGGTTTGAAAGGGCTGAAGCCAAGGGTAAGGAAGAGGAGGAGAAGGTTTGGAAAGCCTTTGAAAAAGAGAAGAGTGAAGCACGCAGGGACTATATCAACAGAAGAAACATTGAAAAACATCTTAAGAAGAGTTACAGAGACGCGTTCATAAGGCTATTATGGTTTGAAGAAGCATGTGAAAGAATATCGAGAGAGTACAGGGTGGAGGTTAAAGTGGAGATAGTTAATGAGATTGAATGCGATACCTACTTGGCGTCAAGGTTTAACGGGAGCAGTAAAAGTGAAGAGGAGAAATTCGAGGAAATAAGGAAAAGAGTTGAAGCAATCATAGCCGCATATAAGCTTGCGATGGGCGCTTATAAAAAGAGATTCCCCTCAGAACTCGAGAAGGAAAATTACAAAAAATATCAAGAGTTCCGTAAATCCATCTTGGAGAAATATGGACTTAAGAAGAGAAAATTAAAGATTTAAGCATCACTAGCTATAGAAACACTGAGCTTCTTGGCTAGCGCCTTGTCGAACACCCTCCTCTGCTTAAACTCCTCCTGCTTCCCCTGGTTCCACTGCTCTACAGGTCTCAAATAACCAACGACCCTCGAATAAACCTCTGTTGTTCTTCCACACTTTGGACACGTGTGTTGCTCTCCGGAGAGATATCCGTCCTCCGGGCAAATGCTGAAGGTTGGTGTAAGAGTAAAATACGGTAGCTTGAAGTTTTCACAGATCTTCCTCACCAGCGACGCGACGGATTCAACAGGCGGGTTGCTCTCGCCCAACCACACGTGAGC
>Ga0209102_1000576_pt1 | contig 23683 bp, 23 predicted proteins | sample ConPoolayeHmetaG_FD_185483 | JGI IMG/M metagenome (GOLD analysis project Ga0209102, IMG submission 185483) | Hot spring microbial mat communities from California, USA to study Microbial Dark Matter (Phase II) - Cone Pool mat layer H metaG... ...
CTTTCTTCACTCCCCGCCAATTGGGGTCCTTGAGAGCATTGATTATCTCCACAGTGTCATAGACACTATCTGGGGTCACGCCCAACTCAGCCATCTTCGCTCTGACCTGAGCTGTGGCGCATGTGGGAATCTTGGCAACCTTGGCTATCTCCAGAGCGTACTCTATGAGCAGCCTCCCATCAAGCGACCACTTCAGGAGAAGCGGCCCCAATACCAGAAGCGGCTTTCTCGCCTTCAGTATCAAGTCAGCATATTCCTGGGCGTCCTCTATTAGCCTCGCTGACTTTATCCCGGTTAAGACATTTACTCTATGGTACGGTATCACCACGCTCATTCTTGTCCTCCTTTTAATGAATCACTGCATCCACAGGAACTTTGCTGGGATAAGTCCCGATAAGGGTGGGAAGGCCCACAGGCTCCCTGGGTTTCCAGCCGATTTTCTGCAGATATTCCCGCACTTCCTTCTTATAGACCAGAGGAATATCAGGGTCTCTGCGCACAAAAAGATGAATGTCTTCAGGAAGACCACCGCCCATGAACTTCTTATGCAACGAGATATAGTGATTCAACTTGATTGCTCTTCCCTGAGGAGTATCGTTCTTTCTGATGCACAACTTAGGAATCATCACCATAGCCTTTTCTTTGGTCTCACATACATAGGCCAGATGCTCGGGTGAGGGCTCACCCGTATCCACAATTTCCCTCTTCCTGGCGTCCATGACCTTCCAGTCGCCTTCTTCCTTCCTCGAGAGATATAACCTCCTATATTTAGAAGAATGAGGCCCGAGTATCACAGGGATGCCCAACCGGTTGCATCCCGTGGCGATGGAAGCAGCTTTCTGGGAGTATGCTCCCCAAGCTACTCCCACAGCGCCCACGCGATTGAGAACATAGTCAGCCATAACCTCGTAGTTCGCCCTTAAAGGGAGAGCAGCAAATATGTTGGCAATTTTTATCGCCGCTCCAGTGATATGGCTGTTGGCGACGCAAGACCCGATGTTCACCACCCCTCCCATGTCAAAGTCCGGCGGGTACTTCTCGTAGACAGTCTTGCCATCCGCGTCTTTCCACATGCCAGCCACCATAGCCGAACACCCTGTGAGAACCACGATGTACTTTCTCTTGGCAAATTCATCCACCATCTCGGCAATATCCCGAATATCAGGAAAGTTCGAGCAGCCCACAATGGCAACCACCCCGGGAATCGTACCCAAAGTTATCGGTGCCCCGACATTCCTTATCTCCGTATCCATTACCGGACCACGCCCGGCTCTCATTTTCCAAGTCTCCTTACTCGCCGCTACCTGCATTATCTTAAAAATCGGAATCTTGCGAGGACATTCTGCCTCGCACTTTCCACAGCCAATACACAGGTTAAATTGCTCCCTTATCAGGTCGAAGTTCCCCTTGGCTACCTGAGTTACGCCATCACCAATGCTGAAGAGGTTGGGGCACACCTGCTCACACATGCCGCAATCATTGCACTTCCTAGCGAGTTCAATAGCCTCTTCCTCTTTCAGCCACTCCTTCCGTCTCTGCGGCGCAATTGCCATTGCTACCTTCGCTGCTACCTCTGCTGCTTTTCTTGGGTCAAGGATGGCAAAGTGCTTCTTGGTCTCTACCATCTGCCTTACAATCTCTTCCGTGTCCATCTCGGAGGCATCTTCTAATCCATACATAGCCTTATCCAACGTAGCTATCAGTGCTGACCCAGCTTTGGATGCCTCTATTGGCATATCTGTCCTGATGCATTGCTCATCGGTCATTATCACATCGGCGATGCCACTCCTGATGAAGAAAAGCTGTCGTGAGAAAGGACCAACAACTTTAGCCCTATCAGAGTACCTAGTTGTTTCCAGAGCAGTGCAACACACGCCGCAGACTTCAACCTGATCATAAAGATTGTTCTCTCGTAAGTAATCAATGACCACCGTGGAGGTAGCCGGGTTATGCCCCACAAACAGGATTACCGGTTTGCTCTTGTCCACGGACGCCCATCCCAAATCCACCAATGGCGTATTAGCAACCGAGGTTGGATAGTTGAATCCCACTATCTGAGCGATGTCAGCAACTTCCATACCCACGTGATCCAACATCCCGGCATGGAGAGCCTTGGATTCGTAATCAAGACAACTCCCCTCCTGTCCCATGTGAGTGGAATCCAGCAGGTGGGTAATTTCCTTGTAGACATATTCTATGGCTGTGACAAGGTCACCCAGAGTCTCGGGCTTTAAGCCTACAACCGTCCTGATGTGCGGGGCTTCGATATTAATGGACCCGCCCAGATCTATCTTCTTATCTGGACCATGCCTTTCAATCAAGAACTCGAGAATATGCCCACCATGAGCAGCATGAGCGGAACATCCCATCAGGCAGGCCAGAAGCACAAACCTAGCTTGTTGGGTAGCTATATCAATACCGCAAGCCCCTCTTCTTGTCTCGGTGAGGTCACATTTGCCATAAGTGCAAAAGCAACATAAATCACAGAATGGTGCATAAAAAGGCGCATACGTTTTCAATAACCTCATGTCCCAATTCCTGAGGTCAGGGATTTCTGGCATCGGAGTAGGACCAACCGGCTCCCAAGGGATTTCCGCCTTTATCTTCTCATGAATTTCTTCCAGTTTGCGTGTTACTTCTTTTACTTCTGCCATTCTTCCTCCTTTGGAGAAATCTTAAATCTCAAACTCTAAATCCTAAACAAATCCAAAATCTCAATTTCAAAATTCGAAGTCATTATGTTTTGGTCATTTGGTTTTCGGGTTTTGATATTGTTTAGGGTTTGGGGCTTCATGCTTAGGATTTCCCTTCAGTTACCTCCTATCGTTTCCCTTATTAATTTCAAGGCCTCGGGATGCCTTAAGACGATAATGTTCGCCCCAGCCAGGAGAAATGATAGCGCTGTTATTCCTTCCCAAAGCAATCCTTGTTCCTTATTCTCCTTAGCCTGTTTTGTCTTCCAGCACTCCCCACCAACATTGGCAATAATCGGCATCATAGTCATGCTGTCTTTGGTCATAATTCCAATCTGTTTTACCCGTTCCATTAGAGAGAAACCATATTCCATACCGTAGCCCAATGCTGAAGTCAAAGGGTCAACCACAATTCTATCGGGGGGGAAGAACTTGCTAAGCTTGACATTTAACTCTTTAAGCAAATTGATGTCTACAGGAGTCTGGGCAATAGCGGTATGCCCATGGTCCAGAATTGCTTTGCCCACCGCTTCATAGTTTTCCTTTAGTACCGGGCCCATAAGGAGGTTCAGGCCATCACATGCTTCAGCAACCTTGGAAAGAACCTCAACATCCTTCTTTTCGTCTCCGGAACCATAAACAATCAAAGGCACATTTATGGCCTCGGCTATTTCTTTAGCCAATGCTGCTGCTTTGTCAGCCGGTGCATTCTTGACCGCCGGGTCGGTACTCATCAGGAAAAGCGACACAGCATCTACTGCAAAATCCTGGCATTTCTTAGCCCATTTTACTGGGTCGGAAATCACATCTCGAAAGGGCTCAACCAGATGCTCTGGCCAATCTTCGGGCTTCATATCCAGTACTTCCAGGGCAAACTTGGCTGGATTGGGACTTGAGCCCTGGTCAAAAAAATAAAAGGGGAGAACGTTTTCTCCCCCAATCTTTAAACTTTTCGCCCCCTTTCCAATAGTTATCTCCCTAACCACCCCGGTATATGCCTCCACCGGCGCTTTATATTCCATTCTTTACCCTCCTTAACTTTCCAGCCAGGCGTTAGAGTACAAAGTCTCTCCCTTAAGAACCTTGGCTGTCTTAACGTACTCAACTTCTTTTTGGGATAACGAAGAAAGGTCTATATCCTCTCCATCCATGACCTTATAAATAAGCCCGACAATTTTCGGCATCGCTCCCCTTATCAGGCCCATAAGCTCCTTATCCAAAGGGTCGGCAATAGCCGAATACAGCCCATTTCTCTCTAGCATGACCAGATAAGCGCGGTTGAGAAGTGGTCTGAGATGGTCTGGCACACCATTGGATGTATTGGAAAGCCCTACTGTGGACTTAACCCCGGGCAAAATATCCCCCAGTATCTTGATAAATTCCATATTAGCTACGGCGAACCTCTGTCCTTCTCCAGCGGTGCTGATAGGGAGGAGTATCGGGTCCACCCAGATGTCCTCATTGGGAATCCCCAATTCGTTAGCATAAGCCACCGTGTCCATAATACTTTCTACCTTGGATTCAACATCTGGAGGCATTCCCTTATCCGTCATCACTGAAATCACCACATCGCAGTTATATTTCTTCGCTAATGGAAGCATTTGTTCTTTGGAATTGGTTTTCCCCGAAGCAGAGTTCAGCAAAGGTCTTCTCTTACAAGCTTTTAAGCCGGCCTCCATAGCCACAGGATTCAGAGTATCTATAGACAAGGGTAAATCAGTGACTTCCTGAACTGTGTTGACCAGCCATTGCATAGTCTCCTCGGTGTCTTTTTTCATGGGGCCGACATTCAAGTCAATATAATCAGCCCCGGCTTCAGTTTGAGCTCTGGCTAAATCTTGGATTACTTTGGCATCTCTTTCCCTTATCGCTGTGGAAACTTCTTTGGCTATGACATGAATGTTCTCCCCGATGATGACCATCCCGAGTACCTCCAACTTATCAGTTCGGTATCCTGGACAAACCACAGCAATATAGCAGAGAAAAGGCTGTTTGTCAAAACCCCTTTTTGGCCCTCGTCAAAATCTTGGCGGCTATATTCGCCCCTTGCCATGATAAGGGAAGGGGCAGGGAAACGGGTTGTCAAACATCTCCAGTTAACGCTAATTTCAGCGCTTTGCTATAATTTTTGTGAATATCGTAGTTGCCCAATTTATTGGGCGCACTCCTCTGTCATTGCGAGTCCCGATTTATCAGGGCAACTACAAAAATCTGGAGCTGAAAGGCTTCCAAATTGTTCAGAATTAAACAAAGTCTTATAGCAAGCTCAAATGGCTAAAGATTATTATAGTGTTTTAGGCGTACCAAGGAGCGCCTCCGATGAAGAAATCAAGAAAGCCTATCGGAAGTTGGCCATGCAATATCATCCCGACCGCAACCTCGGCAAGGAGAAATGGGCCAATGAAAAATTCAAAGAGATAAACGAGGCTTACGGAGTCCTTGGTGACCCTCAAAAAAGAAGGCAATACGACCAATTCGGCACTGTCGGCGACATAGGCGACATTTTCGGTAGCCCCTTCACTAGAACCACTTTTGAAGAGATGATGAGAGACTTTGGCGGGGCTGGTCTGAGATTTGACTTCCTGGATGACATATTCAGCGATTTCTTCAAGAATACGGGCTCCTCTTTCTCTTTTAGAAGCTTCGGTGGCGGGCCTGGGAAAGTGAGGTTTGAAGTTTGGCCGGGGCAAGAAATAAATCTGGATGAAATATTTGGCCAGGCTCGAAGCCCCCGGAAAGTTCGTTATGATTACGAGCTTACAATTAGCCAAAAAGAGGCTTTGCAGGGAGTGAAGAAGATATTGAAGAGGAAAGGGAAAAGGCTGGAGGTAAATGTTCCTGCCGGGGTAAGAACAGGCAACGTGGTGAGGTTGAGGAATGCTCGCTTGATAAGCGATGGCTTGCCCGGCGACATCTTGATTAAAGTTATAGTTAAATAAGCCTGTGGCTTATGCAGGGGCAATGAAAAAGACGAGAGTAAACTTCCCTTCGGGCAGGCTCATCCTCGAAGGAATATTATCTATACCGGAAGATTCCGGACCTTTCCCGGCAGTAATAATTTGCCATCCTCACCCCCTCTACGGCGGCACTATGGATAACAATGTGGTCAACAGCCTCTCTGAGACACTAACACAAGCATCACTTGCTTCATTCAAGTTTAATTTCCGCGGAGTGGGCACGAGCCAAGGGGAGTTCAGTCAGGGAATAGGTGAGCAGGAGGACGTGGAAGCTGCCATTTCCTTTATGGGCACGGTCAAGGAAATCGACTCTAAGAGAATCGGGCTTGTTGGCTATTCGGCTGGTGCTGCCTTTGCTCTTCCTGTTGTCCTTAATGATGCTCGCATTAAGGCTCTAGCTGCGGTCTCACTACCACTCTCCATGTTCGATTTCGCCTTCCTCAAAGGCTGCCGCAAGCCAAAGCTTTTTATCTCAGGGAGCAGAGATGACCTTATACCCTCCGACCAGTTCCACAGATTTTGCCAGAATCTTCCCGAGCCCAAAGAGTGCCAAACCATTGAAGGGGCAGACCACTTTTGGTGGGGATATGAATCTCACCTGGCTGCTAAAGTAGTGGCCTTCTTCACCAAAGTATTATAGTTTCATCCCGTCTTTTCACCCAAAACAACCAGCTCCCTCTTCGGTGCCTGCCTGCGCCGTCTTCTCCAGCCCAGGACCTCCAGAAAGTCACCAACAGCTTTATCCTGCAGCATCTCATCGCGGAGGGACAAATTAGGATTGATTCGATACTTCAGGCGTCTGCCTTCTCTTATCTTGGTAACATAGCCGTCAGCTTCCAGATCGGTGATTATTTTGTGTATCGCTCTCTCAGTAATGCCTATCGTCAAGGAGAGTTCCCTTACCGTAACGCGCGGTTGCTGAGCAATCTGGCACAGCACCAGAGCATGATTTGTAACAAACTTCCATCCCGGCATGGTTACACCTCCTTTTCAGAATCAGCGCTCATCGCCACCAAAATTTTTTTCAAAAATTTTTCAGCAAAGGCTAAAACCTCTTGACAACCTCAACAGAGGATGTACAATTGAGTCAAGAAATATATTTCATGCAAATTATAACATGGCAAAGAGTTCAGGACAAGTGGTTCCTGAATATTTTAGAAATTAGTTAAATGAAAGGAGACAAAACAAAGAATGTAAAGACAAATACAATGAGCGAGAATCGGTAAAATCGAGTATCGACATTTTGTAACGTTTTTACAATGGAGGAAAAAACATAAAGTGAAAGCATCTTTGGTAAAACTCAAAAGTCAAGCCGTGCCAGAATCGGAGAAATGCTGCCTGGAAAACCGTAGCAACAGCGACTCTGAAGAACCTCCAGGTAAACGCAGCATCTCTGATGATCTAGAGGAAGAACCTCCAAGTAGACAGAGCTTGTCTGAGGTCCTGGAGGAGAAGCCCTCTGGAAAAATCGCCACGACCAGGTACAGATTTTTTGGGGACGTCCCTGATAGCGTCTGGAATGACTGGAAGTGGCAGTTCCGGAACAGAATTACCCGCCTCGAGCAACTCGCCAAATTCATCCCATTGTCCGCTGAAGAAATTGCTCAACTCAAGTTAGTGATCATGCGCTACCCCCTGTCGGTAACTCCCTATTATCTGTCGCTGATCAACCCCGATGACCCTGATGACCCGATACGAAAGCAGGCGATACCCTCCGCGCTGGAAATGACTATGGGGGCACTAGGTATAGAAGACCCGCTGGGTGAGAAGGAAGACACAGTGGTTCCTGGGCTGGTTCACCGCTACCCCGACCGGGTACTTATGGTGCTTACTGACATCTGCCCCATGCTCTGCCGACACTGCACCCGTAAGAGAGAATGGCGAAATGGTGGTTGGGTGCGAACCCCTGCTGAAGTTGAAGCCATGCTGAACTATATACGCCAGCACAGGTCTGTCCGGGACGTCATTCTCTCCGGTGGTGACCCCCTGACGCTTTCCACCCGCCACCTCGAGGATATCATCAGGCGATTAAGACAGATAAAGCACGTTGAAATTATCCGTATCGGCACGAGATTCCCGGTGGTGCTGCCTCAGCGCATAGACAATGAGCTGTGTACCATGCTATCTAAATACGGACCAATATGGCTTAATACACATTTCAACCATATTCGGGAGATAACCCCGGAAGCCGCTGGAGCCTGTGACCGTCTGCTGCGGAGTGGTGTTCCAATAAACAACCAGTCCGTTCTGCTGCGTGGCGTCAATGACAGCGTTGCAGCTCAGACGGCACTGTGCCACGGACTTCTCAAAATAAAGGTGCGTCCTTACTATCTCTTTCAGTGTGACGAGGTCCAGGGCACTGAGCATCTACGCACACCTGTGGATGTTGGTGTACAGATAATTGAGGGGATGCGTGGGCACACATCTGGGCTGGCTATTCCCACCTTTGTGATAGACCTGCCTAACGGCGGTGGCAAGGTCCCTCTCCAGCCAAATTACATCCTATCGCAGACAGAAGGTGAGTTAGTGCTGCGGAATTATGAGGGGCGCACTTTCCATTATCGAAACCCCACAGCACTAGCGCAGCCCGAATTACCCGCGGAGGTGCTATGTCCAGCTGGTAATGCGACTGCCAGCCCGCCTCAAGAAGCAGTGCCGATTGGGGTTAGAAGGAGTTCCGAATGCGGATAGGCTTGTCATACGACCTAAAAGAAACGATAGCGACAGAGCGAGCTATTGGCGATGATGCTTTTGAAGAATATGACTCTCAGGAAACCGTGGAATTGATAGCGTCATCTCTTGAGGCTGAGGGGCATACGGTAACCATGCTGGGCGGTGGTCGCGAGTTTTTGAGCAAGATTCCTCAGGAGAAGGTGGATTTCGTGTTTAACATCGCTGAAGGGCGAGGTATCTACCGCAGCCGGGAAGCTCAGGTGCCTTCTATCCTCGAGATGCTAGATATTCCATATTCTGGCTCAGACCCCCAGTGTCTGGCCACATGTCTGGACAAACCTCTGACCAAAAAGCTGGTCGTCTCAGAAGGAGTGCACACCCCGAGATGGCGTGTGATTACTAATAGGCAAGAGCTGCGTCAGATGAACAACTGCGATTTTCCCTTCCCGGCCATCGTCAAGCCCGCCTACGAAGGCTCAAGCAAGGGTATTCGTCTCACTTCGGTAGCGGAAAACACTAAACAGGCGATGGAGGTGATAGAGAGCTTACTGGAGAAATATCAGCAACCAGCGATGATGGAGGAGATCATTCTGGGTGACGAGGTCACCGTGGGGATTGTCGGCAACTCCCCGCCCTTGGTCCTGGGTATAATGCGCATACTTCCCAAACAAAGGAATGGTTATTTCCTCTATACTCTGGAAGTGAAACGCAATTACCTGGAGTTGGTGGACTATGAGTGCCCGGCTGACCTTGAGGAAAAGATACTGCAACAAATACAACTTTCCAGCCTCCGGGCCTTTAAGGCTGTGGGCTGCCGTGACTTTGCCCGGCTGGACTTCAGAATCAGCCCTCAGGGGGTGCCGTATTTTCTGGAAATAAATCCTTTGCCTGGACTGGGTAATCACAGTGACTTGGTCATTATGGCCAAAAAGATGGGGTGGAGCCACAGACAGTTGATAAGCACCGTGCTTAAGGCTGCGCTGGAGAGATATCGGCAATGCGTATGCGTATAGCCATCGTCTACAACGAACCATATTATTCAGACTATGACGCTGTCAACGAAGAAAAGGCGGTGCGCGCTGTACTTGAAGCCGTGGAGGCGGTGCAGAAGGCTTTGCTCGAGCTTGACTTTGACGTCACCCGAGTTCCTCTTACGCTACCACTTGAGCAAGCCGAGAGGGAGCTGAGAAACCTCAATACGGACTTAGTGTTCAACCTTTTCGAGGGCTTTTTTGACTACCCGGAGACTGAAGCGGTGGTACCAGAGATTCTATCGGATATGGGGATACCCTATACAGGCTGCCCGGCATCAGCACTGAGGCTGGGATTGGATAAGGCCAAAATGAAAATAGCTCTCAAAACTGCTGGAATCGAAACACCAGACTTTCAGTTGCTGAGTCCTGACACACTGCACACGTTCCGACTACGCTACCCCTGTATTGTCAAGCCCCGCTGCGAGGATGCCAGTCATGGCGTGTCAGAGAAAAGCATGGTTACTGACTTTGCCTCTCTGGAGAGACAAGTCAGACTAGTGAACGACTGCTATAACGGTGGTGCCTTGGTTGAGGAATTTCTCGATGGGCGGGAGTTCAACGCCACAATCCTGGGCGACTCTGAATGCCGCGTTCTTCCTGTGTCTGAAATCATTTATGTCCTGCCTGTTGGAATGCCCAGGATTCTCACCTATGCCGCCAAGTGGGAGCCCAATAGCCCATACTTTGAAGGCACAAAGGTAGTTTGCCCAGCCCAAGTTGAGGCTGAAGAGCTAGAACATATCGTCGAGATAGCGGCAACAGCTTTCCAAATTCTCGGTGGCCGGGGCTATGCTCGAGTGGACATGCGCATGGACCACGAAGGACAGGTAAACGTCATTGAAGTGAATCCCAACCCCGATATCTCTCCTGGAACCGGCGCAGCACGTCAGGCTGAAGCTGCCGGCATGCCCTATACTCAATTCATTGGCAAAATTGTACAACTGGCTCTTGATAGAAAAGACGATGAAAATCGATATCCGATCTATGTCCCACGAAGACAAACCCCGCCTAACAAAAATACTGCGCGACACACCAGAATTCAAACCCCATGAAGTAGCAGTAGCCGAGGAACTAATTGACAGCTACCTTAATGACCCATCTGGTTCAGGCTACCATATTCTTGTTGCTGAAGTTGACTCCACTGTAGCCGGTTATATCTGCTATGGGCCGACTCCGCTGACCGAAGGAACGTGGGATATCTACTGGGTGGCTGTTGCGCCAGAAAAACAAGACCGTGGGATAGGCAGCGCTCTCATGGAGTCTACGGAAAGGGAAATTCTGAAAGCTAAGGGCAGGCTGGCCATTATCGAGACATCATCCACGCCAGCCTACGAGAAAACCAGGCGTTTCCACATTAGTCATGGCTACGAGATGGTAGCGCGCATCCCAGACTTTTATGCACCCGGGGATGACAAGCTAATCCTGCGAAAGCGGCTGAGGTGAAATAAGGGATAGTTGAGTTCTAGAGCGCCTCCCATCCCTTCAACCGAGAGGTGAGCAAGCTAATCAACTTTGTATCCAGAATGAACCTTCTATTCAATAGGGCTACACTTAAGCTAAAATGGGAAAACTAATAAGGAGGTGAAGATGCCTATCGTTCATGTAGATTGCTGGGAAGGCATTGGAGAGGAAAAAGTTAAAAAAATGATACGAGGGATAACCAAAGCTATTGCGGATGTGGGCATCCCGGCACATGCTGTCGAAATAATTGTCTATGAAATCCCCAAAACACACTGGGGGGTTGGTGGTGAGCCAGCTTCAGAAAAACTCAAGGACATATCCCCACCCAAGTAGTGGCTAACCTTTGTGTCCTCCCTTAACCAGGCATTGTTCCATTGTCTCCATCCCCAATTTGTGCGACAATAGCCTGAATCGTCCTATGATTGACTGGATAAACGGAGCGCTTTCTACACTAGCTGCCTCCATAAGCGCTGATAATCCCGCAGGTCTGGCCGCTATATTTGGCTTAACTGTATCCGCCGACATCGGTATTCCCTTCCCGTTCGCGCTTGACACTATTCTATTTTTCACTACCTATAAAAAGGGGGCCTTCTCATCCCCCGTACTTCTTATCATTATGATGCTGTTGAGTGGCAGAATGGTGGGAACAGGCCTTATTTACTGGGTAAGTCGACTGCTGGGCACAAGATTCGTAGATTGGGTCGGTAGACATTCCAAATTCCTACGGCGTAATCTCGAGCAATTTCAGAATAGGCTAGATAGATGGCCTATACCAGTGATAACCGGTGCCAGACTGACGCCGGGGTTGATGCAGGCATCCTCGGTGGCTGCCGGCACGCTGCGCATCCGCTACTATCAACTGGTGCTGGCCATCGTACTCTCTTCAATTGTCTATGATGGCACATTAATTATCTTGGGGACCTTGGCCAGGCTCGGCTTAAAGAATGTGGGACCTGAATATTCCTTCTGGATTGTCTTGGGCTTTGTAGCTATAATGGCTGTGATATTTGTCACCGTTCATCTAATAAGGCGCAGGTTCAAATTGAGAAATGAGCACGACTAAGAGCGGCGAAGAAATTAAAAAGGCGGGTTGCGCCTTTTGTGGCGCCAATTGCGGTGTCTTGGTTCACCTTAAAGACGGCAAAGTAACCCGTATAGAAGGCAACAAAGGGCATGGGTTAACCCTGGGTCATGTCTGTGAGAGAGTCGGTTACGCTCCTAGGTGGCTCTATCATCCCGACCAGTTGATGCACCCGTTAAAGCGAGCGGGAGAACGCGGTGCCGGCCAGTGGCAGAGAATTACTTGGGAGCAGGCTTTCGACGAAATCACTAGCAAACTGGCTGATATAAAAGAAAGGTTCGGGCCGGAAAGTCTGGCCGTGACCGAGGGCACGTATAGAAGCGGAGCTTTCTGGATGCGTTCACGGTTTCTCAATCTTTTCGGCAACCCGCAAAACGTAGCTCATCCCGGAGTTATTTGTCTCTTGAATTGTTACGCCATAGACATGGCGCTTATTGGAGGCTGCTGCAGCCAGGCACCAAATATTTCCCACAGTGACTGCGTGGTTTTCTGGGGACAAAATCCCGCCAGTTCGTCTCCGCGGACCATGGCTGCTATCAAGAAAGGGCGACGTGGTAGCAGACGCCGCCTCATCGTTATCGATCCCCGGCGTACTAAAACAGCCGAACTTGCCGATATCTGGCTCCAGCTAAGGCCGGGCACCGACGCCGCTCTAGCTCTGGGCTGGTTGAACGTTATTATCAACCAGGAACTCTACGATAAGGATTTTGTCTCAAGGTGGACTTATGGCTTCGAACAACTGGCACAACGTGCTCAGGAATACAGTCCCAGAAGGGTTGCAGAAATCACCGGCCTGACTCAAGAGCAAATCGTTTCTTCCGCCAGACTGTATGCCACCTCCAAGCCCGCCTGTATAGTGCGGGGCGTTGCTGCTGACCAGATAGGCCGCAATGCCGGCAGAGTAGAACAGGCCCGAGTTATCCTGCGCGCTATCACCGGCAACCTCGATGTCAGAGGCGGCGACCTTATTCCCAGCATCGGGCCAGAAATAGACGGCAAGCGCTTCCGGCGGGAAGTGACTCTGGAGTTAATCAACAGGTTGCCTCCTGAGCAACGCCCAAAACAAATCGGCGCCGATCGCTTCCGGCTTATGTCCTGGCAGAGCTACGAATTGACATCGCCGCCCTATGAAAAGGCCTACGGCATATCCGAACCTGTGCTACACCGGGTAGCCGCCTCACCACCATTGACCTGGCGCGCTATTCTCACCGGTGAACCGTATCCAGTGAAAGCCATGATTACCTGGGATAGCAACCCTTTGCTCTGGGCCGGAAATACCAAACTCGTATACGAAGCCTTGAAGAGTAAAAACTTAGAATTGCATGTCGTCTGCGATTTCTGGTTCACACCGACCGCAGAGCTTGCTGATTACGTATTGCCGGTTTCTAGCTGGCTAGAGAGACCGCTTTGTTCGACTTTCGAAGACCTGAATGATGTGGTTTTCGGAGGAGGCCGGGCCATTCTGCCTCTGGGAGAGCGCAAAGATGATTATACAATCTGGCGCGAGTTCGGCATAAGGCTCGGGCAAAAGAATGACTGGCCCTGGGAAACCTTTGAAGAAGTGATTGAATACCAGCTTGAACCGCTGGGGATAACTTATGAAGAATTCCTCAAAGCCGGATTTGTCAGGGGCGTCCGAAAATATAAAAAATATGAAGATACGGGATTTCCTACCGCCACCGGCAAGGTCGAATTGTACTCCACGGTATTTGAAAAACTGGGCTATGACCCCTTGCCTTTCTACGAAGAGCCGCCGGAAAGCCCACTAAGCACACCGGAAGTAGCCCGAGAGTATCCCTTGATTTTAAATACTGGCGGTCGATTTATGCCTATGTACCACTCCGAGCACAGGCAATGGGGCATTGGCATGAGGGAGAAACACCCTGACCCGCTGACAGATATTCATCCCGATACCGCCCACAAACTAGGTATCAAGGAAGGCGATTGGATATATATTGAAACAAGGCGAGGCAGGATCAAGCAAAGGGCGCATCTCAACCCTGGCCTACTCCCCAACGTGGTGAATTGTGAAACCAGCTGGTGGTTCCCCGAGATGCCCGGCTCAGAACCTTCCCTCCATGGACTCTGGGAATCCAATGCCAACGTCCTGACGCTTGATGACCCTGATTGCTGTGACCCGTTGACCGGCGGCTGGTGTAACCGGGCACTGCTCTGCCGCGTCTATAAAGTCTAACTCCGATTGTGCTTTGCCATGTGACCCAGCCTTTAATCAACGGCGCCTGCTTTTGTGAAATCCTGATTACAAGCTACAAACCAAAAAGGCAACGATATCCTATGGCAGTATGCTACACACGTTGACAATTACACAATGGGCGGTTAGACTGAAGTTAGCGCATATTAAGTAACATTCGACGAGATAGCCTTAAGCATAAAAGGAAAGTGTCGGCGATAAATGGAAGGAGGCGGCAATGATAAAAGGTATCATAGGATTCAAGACGTCGAGTTATAAGGACCTAGAGCCTGTATTAATGCAGCTTCGGTCGCATGCCATGCAATATCCGGGCTACGTTGGCGCTGAGAATCTCGTCAGCGAAGAGGATTTCTCTGTCGTCGTAATGATGAGCACATGGGAGACGATTGAAAACTGGAGGACATGGGTGGAGTCAAGGGTAACGCGAGATTTGCTTCGACAAGCCAGAGCAGTTGTGACGGGAGCGGCCAGAATAACAGCATACAAGACAATGCCCACAGTAGAGTGGCGATAACAAGGCGTCAGTCCTTAGCGGCACTGGCCCCTTTCTATTTTCTGATTATCCCAGGCACTGGAAATTCCAGAAGCACCATCCTTCACGAAATGAAGGATGGTGCTTGCCATGACATCAAGTTGTATGTCCCCGGAATATAGTTCAGAGCCCTATTCAGCGGTAATATCGCTGGTAATCATGGGCAGGTGATGTTCATTCGGTCGCTGTCCCAGCAATGCCAGTCGTTGTCGCCAAAATGTTCGAAATCCTTGATACGCCCTTCTCCAGTAGTGCTGCTATACTCAATATATGTGTGATTGTCCTCGACCTTGTTGTATATGTCACAGATATAATCGTAGGGAATGCCTTTGGTATACTGGAAATCAATGTAGCTGCCGTTTTCTGAACCACCGGGGACTATATTTGTGTATTTGATAGCGTATGTGCCTGCGGAGATGTTGCGAGACCAGTCGATTCGCAGCAAATCAATTGGGTTAGTTGGACTCAGCTTGAGAATCCAAAAACCTTCCATCGCAGGAAGGCTGTGTTCGCCATAATACCACAGAAAGTCCTCATACTCACCTTCTTTCGATATTCTCATCTCCCAGCGGACTCCCTCTGTGATAAACTCTCCGCGCAATTCGGCGCTGTACACGGCACTGCCCAGTACCACCGAATACGACCAGACCCATGAGCCGTCGGGCTGCTCAACCGGAGTGTGGTGGAAGGACTCGCGAAATGCTGCTACTGGCACCGCCAGTCCAACTACGACAACCGCATACCAAAAGCCTACAATGTAAGCTGCATAGTTCCAGTTGGACTGACTGCCTGTTAGAGGGACAAGGACTTGTTCACTAATGGGCAATGACACGAGAGCGGTCGACATCTGAGATTCGGAGACGAAACTGCTAGTGGCATTAGCTGTCAGGGTTTCAAAGGGGATGAGAAAAGTCTCTATCGGCGGAATGGTTGGCGCTCCCGACGTGTTGCCACAGCCGGCAGTGCTCAAAACAACAATAGCCAGAACAAGCACTAGATGCATGAGAGTCTTACCTACTGGTGCTTTCATCAATGTCCTCCTTAGCGCAAACTAAGTCGTTAACACGTGTGCTGTAATAACTAACATCTGACCGACCGTTAGTCAACGCCCTGTGCTGGCTGACTGCCTTTGGTAATCTGGCTTAGGAGATGCCAAAGGGCAAAGGGCTGAGATTGCTAAGTAGTTTATCAAGATTGTCAAATCCCGCTGTGGCTTTATTATAGGTCTGCATCTGCCTCAATCGCTATGAGTTCTTTCCCTAGCCCTTTTAGTCACGGACAACAGAGTTAACAATACGATGTTTCGTATGCTTAAAATCCTAATCTCTACCAAGTTCAGCCTACGGTTTATCTAAGTCCCTCGACTTGCCAAAATAGGAAACCAGTAACAGCCAAAGTCGTGCTACAATGTATAGCAAAATTTGAATGTATCGATAATTCTGAAAACTTAGAGGTGCATAATGCAGGAAAAGGATTACAAGATTGTCAGGACTTTGCGCTGCAAAAACGCCAATATTCCAGGTACACTAGGCAAGTTGGCTACAGCTATCGGCAGTGTTGGAGTAGAGATCGGAAACATAAGCACGGTGCACTTGGGACATCGTTTTACTGTCAGAGACGTCGAAGTTTTCCTGGACAATGAAGAGCAACTTACCTACCTACTAGATAAGATATCGAGACTTAAAGAGACCACCGTGCTCGAGGTCAGAGATGATGTACTTGAGCTTCACAAAGGTGGAAAGATAAAAATGATGAGCACCGTTCCTATCAATTCGCTGGAGCACCTGAGAAAGGTATATACCCCGGGAGTGGCTGAGGTATGTAAGTTAATCAGGACTCAGCCAGGCTCAAAGAATATTTACACCACCATCTCTTATTCGGTAGCTATTGTTACCGATGGGACTCGTATCCTGGGATTGGGAGACATAGGCCCGATAGCGGGAATGCCAGTTATGGAAGGCAAAGCCGCCCTTCTCCAACAATTAGTAGGGGTTAGCGGGATACCAATCTTACTGAATACCACCGATGCGGATAGAATCGTAGAAACAATAAAGAATATTGCTCCAACATTTGGCGGCATTCAACTGGAGGATGTTGAATCACCAAAGTGTTTCCTGATTGAGGACAGACTTGAAAATGAATTGAACATTCCTGTTATGCATGATGACCAGCAAGGAACCGCTACAGTGGTGCTAGCTACATTGGTCAATGCCTGCAAGCTTACCAATGTGGCGCTACAAGAAGCAAAAATCGGCCTTGTAGGTGTCGGTGCTGCTGGTCTTCGCATTGGAAAGTTTCTCTTAAAATACACTGGTAACCCAACTTTAGGGACGGCGAGAACCACGGATAGTGTCAAACGACATGTAGAACAAGGCGGCGTCCCCTCCAGCTTTGATGAGATTATGCAAACAGCAGATATTGTGATTGCCACATCCACGGTGGGAGGACTCATAAAACCAAGCATGATAAGAAAGGGACAGATTATCTTTGCACTATCCAATCCACATCCCGAAATCACTCCAGAGCTGGCTATGGCAGCCGGTGCAGCCCTTGCCGTTGATGGTAGGACAGTTAACAACTTATTGGCTTATCCCGGAATCTGGCGAGGGACATTGGATGCCATGGCCACCAAAATCACCTATGAGATGTATATAGCCGCTGCCTTAGCTATTGCCGGCGCTGCGGCTGAAAGAGAGCTTGTCCCTAATGTTCTTGACCCCAAGGTGCACTTGGCCGTGGCTCATAGCGTAGCTAGAGCCGCAGTGAATTCAGGTGTTGCTCAGCGATCCCTTGACGACGATTACTTCGAGAACACGGATGTCAAAAGACCGCCATGGACGTGAAGCGCCCTGCACAAACTAGCTAAGTGTTGCACGTCTCAAGGATAACAAATATATCTTATGTCCCAGGTAGAAATGAAAGAGGTCTAATATCTTCTCTGTCTTCCACCACTAGACCAGCCGCCTCTTCTGTCGCCGTAAGAGCCACCACCTCCGCTCTCGGAACGAGGGCGAGCCGCATTAACACTGAGCGTCTGGTCCTTCAGTGCTTTCCCGTTGAGGCCAGTAATTGCAGCTCGACCTTGAGACACTGATGCCATTTCCACAAACCCGAATCCTCTGGAGCGCCCGCTGTACCTGTCTTTTATGATGTTGACAGACGTCACTTCTCCAAAAGTCTCAAATTCCTGACGTAATTCTTGTTCAGTTAGCTCATAGGGTAAATTGCCGACATAAATCTTCATACTTATGCTCCTCCTTTTTTATCTCGTAATCTTTGCCCACATTCTATAACATACACGGGCCAGGTATCCCCGGCCCGTGTATGTCCATGGTCAAACCGGCATTATCTGCTCAGTCTGACTTTTCTGTAGCAATCGCTACAATAGACCGGCCGGCCATTGGTAGGCTCAAAAGGCACCTGGGTCTCTTTGCCGCACTCAGCACATATGGCAGGAAACATTTGACGCGGCACCCCATAGCTGTGGCCACCGTTTCCACTCCGCTCTGTCTTCCTTGCCTGTCGGCATGAGGGGCAGCGCTTGGGCTCATTAGTATAGCCCTTGGATTGAAAGAACTCTTGGTCCTCAGCGGTGAAGCTGAAGTCAGTCCCACAATCAGCACACTGAATAATCTTGTCTTGAAAACTCATTGGATGACCTCCTTTCCTTTAAATTTTAGTTAGAGCCTCGGTCATCCAATGCTTGCTATGAATCTGAAAGAATCCTAAGAAGCTTGTAATAACCTAAACTTAAACTACTAATTACATCATACACCTATTATTAATATTGTCAAGTTTCATCGTGGCTCTATTCCAGGGCTACGTCTGCCTCAGGTGTTATGGTTGTCAAAGTGAACAATCTAACGTTTTGGGTGGCGTGTGAACCAGGGTATCAATTCGAGCCTTAAGACGTCTCAACAAGAAGTCGTAGTTTATTGCTTTATGCTGCGCCGGGCAGAGGCTCTGTTCCTCAACCGTTGCGCCTGGGTGAGCACTTTCTTCCTCAGCCTGATATTCTCAGGAGTCACCTCAACCAGCTCATCCTTATTGATAAAATCAATGGCTTGCTCCAGGCTCATCTGCACAGGAGGAGTCAGCTTTACGCTAATGTCGGACGTAGACGAGCGCATATTGGTCTTCTTCTTTTCTTTGCACACGTTGATGGCTATATCCTGTGGCCGTGAATTCATCCCCACTATCATACCTTCGTAGACCAGTGTACCGGGCCCAACGAAGGTGAGTCCCCGTCCTTGAGCATTGTTAAGCCCATAGGAGACAGCTACGCCCTGCTCCGATGCTACCAGAGCGCCGCTGCGAGTCGAGACTATGCCTCCCCGCCAGGCTTCATAGCCCAGAAAAATGGTATTCATAATGCCTTCACCACGCGTAGCAGTAAGAAAAGCACCGCGGAAACCGATGAGTCCTTTTGTAGGTATGTGGAATTCCAGACGTATGTTATCATGACCATCGTTGCGCATATCAGTAAGCTGAGCCTGGCGATTGCTCAGCATCTCGGTTAAAACTCCCACGTATTCCTCTCTGGTATCAAGAGTAAGAGCCTCCACGGGTTCCATAAGTTTGCCGTCAACTACTTTGGTGATAGCTTCTGGTCTGGAGACCTCAAATTCGTAACCTTCCCGGCGCATGGTCTCAATCAGAATAGCCAGATGCAGTTCTCCTCTCCCTTTTACCAGGAAGGTGTCCGGACTATCTGTATCTTGTACCCTCAGACTGAGATTAGTTTCCAGTTCCTTATAGAGTCGTGCCCGTAACTGGCGCGTGGTGCTGAAGCGCCCCTCGCGGCCAGCGAACGGTGAGGTGTTCACTCCAAAGGTCATCTCCACCGTTGGTTCGCCAACTTCTATGCGTGGCAGAGCTTCAGGCCATTCCGGGCTGGCAATGGTATCTCCAATGCCGACTTTTTCGAGGCCAGTCACAGCTACTATGTCACCCGCCTCGGCCTCTGCTACCTCCAGGCGTTTGAGACCGAGATATGTAAGTACTTCACTAATCTCATAATGACTTAGATTCCCATCAGCACCTAGACAGACTACGGGGTCGCGGGCAGCAACCTTGCCTCTCCAGATTCTACCGATAGCTATTTTGCCTTTGTGGCTGTCGTAGTCCAGGTTAGAAACCAGCATTTGAAATGGCCCACTTTCGATTTGCGGTGGTGGTACTGCTTCCAAGATGCATTCGAAGAGAGGAGTGATGTCTTTGCCTTCTATACCTAGCTCGCTTATGGCTGTACCTTCCGTGGCACTGGCATATACTACCGGGAAGTCAAGCTGGTCAGCGCTGGTAGCTAATTTCAAGAATAAGTCCTCGGTGAGCTTCAGCACTTCTGGTATCCGCGAATTTTGTCTGTCTATTTTATTGATAACCACAATGGGTCTTAGACCTTTTGCTAGAGCCTGACGAAGCACAAACTTAGTCTGGGGCATGGGACCTTCTATAGAATCCACCAAAAGCAGGCAGCCATCAGCCATATTTATGACGCGCTCCACTTCACCGCTGAAATCAGCATGCCCGGGGGTATCAATGATATTAATCTTTACTCCCCGGTAAATCACGGCGGTATTCTTAGCCATAATGGTAATGCCTTTTTCACGCTCTAAGGCATTCTGGTCCATTATTAACTCGCCCACTTTTTGGTTATCCCGGAAGATCTTGCTTTGTTTAAGCATGGCATCTACCAGAGTAGTCTTACCATGGTCAACGTGGGCAATAATAGCTATATTTCTTATGTCGCTGCGATAATTCATATACGTTAGCGAAATCCTGCCTCTATGCAATCCTACTTATGATCCGTACCTGTCACTGCGCTGGGAAGCGGTGAATACAAACGTGGTTCCCAAGACAGTACATTCGATTGATTTGCCTTGCAAGCTCATCGGATGACCTCTTTTCTTTTAGATAGCTAGAGTTTGGGTCATCCAACACTTGGGAAAATCTGAGGTGATTTAAGTATGTAATAACCTAAACTGAAACTACTGGATATATACTACACCAAAGCGACCCGCCCTGCAAACAAATTGTTGAAACTGTCAAGTCCCATCGTGGCTCCGTTCGTGGTCCACATCTGCCTCAATCGCTATCGTTGTCAAAGTGAGCAATAAGATGAAATGTTTAATTTGGATAGAGTGCCTAGCAAAAATAGTTTCCTTCTGAGTGCCGTCCTCTATGTGGTACACTTTCTTAGATACTACTTATGGAAACGGCGACTAAGAAACCGGTACTAAAGGTGTCTGAGGTAGGACGGTTCGTTTATTGTTCTGTGGCATGGCATCTTGAGAGGCAAGGATGCGAACCTGAATCATCTGCCCTAAAGAAAGGCTTGGAGGAACATGCCGATTTAGGTGAGAAGATAGAACATCTCTTAGAAGCTGAGCAAACCTCTAAGCGGCTGTCTTATATAGGGTATGCTTTACTTTTGGTTGCTGTAACCGTGTTGATATGGTGGCTGCTATGTCGATAATAGTGGTCATACTTATACTCTTCATAACGGCTTTGTCTTTACTGCTTCGCTCACGCAGGAGGCATAAATGGATAGTAAAGGAAAAAGAAAAATTCAGTATACCTCAAGGCAAAATTACCTATACCGATTTAAATAGACCAACAGAACCACTGTTCTCTGCTGGCCTTGGACTCGTTGGTAAACCAGATTACATAGTAGAAATAAATAATAAATACATCCCTGTTGAAGTCAAATCGGGCAAGGCTCGTAGACCTTATGGAAACCATGTATTGCAGCTTGCCACTTATTGCCTGTTGATAGAGGAAATATATAATCAAACTGTTCCCTTCGGTATTCTAATCTATAGCGGTGGACAACAATTCACAATCCCTTTTGTAGCTGTTCTGAAGGAAGAGGTTATGAAGACCTTGGACGAAATGAGGATGCAACTTGCCAGCAAATCAGTTGAGAGGAACCACAATGTGTCTGCTAAATGCAAATTCTGCCCTTTCAGAAGATTTTGCAATCAAAAGATTGTCTAATACCCTTCGCATTGGTTCTCTCTTCTTCCCCGGGAAGGTACGATATCGGCCTGCACGAGCTAGCAAACTCTGTACTTCACCAGCCGCCTTTAATCGCCCAAGGATAAGCTCAATCCCGCCTTTGGTAAGCTAGCTTAGAAAATGCCGAAGGGCAAAGAGCTAAGAGTCAAACATTCTTGACATGGCTTAGCAATTGCCCGACTACCTCTTGTCGGTTGGTATCAAATGTACTACCATAATTCGCAAGGAGAGCGAAATGAAACAAGGAGAAGCGTCTGAGGTAATAACCACGAAGGAAGAGTATTGGACCTATATCGAGCCTAGCACCGATTATGAGTTGCCAGATGAGTGGGGTGAACATGGCGGAAAACTCATGGTGTTTGGTAACGAACAACAGATAGTTACCTTGACTCAGAGGCTCAGCCAGTATGTGGCACAGGGCAGAATACGATCCTTGAAGTATGCCCCGCCTTTACCCCCAGTATATAAGTCATGGGCATTGATGATTTACTGCCTAGACTCGGAAATTGAAGAGGTTTGGAAAATCCTGCAACGTGAGGGCGTAACGCGTAAGATATGGAAGTATGACAAGCAGACTGAAATGGACTGGAAGCCAAGTTGTAGACTATACAAGAAGTTTCAGAGCAAGTAGCACCTTGCCACAAATAAAAGACCTTCTATTGAGTGACTTAACTGGGGATGCTAAGACCAGCTTTTGAGCTTTGATTTATCTGTAAGCATTCTAAACTACAATTTTGCATTCTTTAGCAAATTCTAGCCAGACATCAGGCAGCCTTTGGACCAAAAACTGGTATAGCCTGAGAAATTTATCTACTTCATCTCTAATGTATTCCTGAATTGCGAGGTAGTCTTCCTTCTCGTACCATTCTTTGATTTTAGAGCCTGGATATCGCTTCCCAGCGAATTTATCCAGCGTAGCTCCGCTGAATGAACCTTTGTTAAACATTATCACGATCGGCTGTATATCTATATAGGCGTGTTGCGCAAATAAACTCTCTGCATTCACTCTTATATCTATCTTTCGCCAACGATAGACTAGATTGGTAAAGTCAAAGGCCAAGTTGTATCCAATTGGCACGAAGTCCTATTTGTTCCCCGCATTAAATATCGGATAAAATCTTTGCAGAATTTCCTTTTCCGAAGATTCCCAAGATTTCAACATATTTAACTTGCCTTTTGCTTCCCCCGTCCTACTATCGATTTGTTGGTATGTTATTGCAATTATTTCATCACTATGAAAATCCGGTTTTGGGGTCTTCGAGTATGTCTCAATGTCAAAGTAATAGTCTGCTATTGGTTCCCTCTATTCGATTTAGACTCAAGCCTCTTTTTCCTCTTTGAGGCTTAAGAAGTCCGAGTTATATTCCTCAATCAGCCCGGCAGGGATAAGATTGAATTCAGATAGGGCAAAATAGAAGATTGCCCGACATAAACGACGAACCAGCGTCCAGGCATGACCTAAACCGGGGCTTCAACAAATACGGTAGTGCCTTTGCCGGGCTGAGATTGCAGCTTCAAGGTACCGCCGAGGAGTTGCACTCGCTCTTGCATTCCAGCGAGTCCCAGTTTGCCCGTTAGGGGCAACGCCCCCACGCTTTCGGGAAGCTCAAAGCCTATACCGTTGTCGGTCACAGTGATCGTTATCTTTTCTTCGTCGAACTTGACCTTAACCTCAGCCTTGGTGGCTTTAGCGTGTTTAGCAACATTTCTCAATGCCTCCTGGACGACGCGGAAGAGCAAAAGCTCTGCTTCCGGAGATAACCTCCGTTCATGGCCAAGCACTTTCAAATCAACCTCTATCCAGTATGTGTTTTTTAGGTCCTCAGTTACCCATTCCAATGCCGGCAGCAAACCCAAATCATCGAGGATAGCCGGTCTCAAGTCACGGCTGAACTGACGAATCTCCTGTAGGGTATCTCTTATTCGTTCATAGAAACCCCATAATGCCTTAGCTTCGCTCAGCGGCAACTTTGTTTTGTCATTCAGCAAGTTGTCTAACTGATGAAGTAGAGCAATAAGG
>Ga0209102_1000577_pt1 | contig 23675 bp, 26 predicted proteins | sample ConPoolayeHmetaG_FD_185483 | JGI IMG/M metagenome (GOLD analysis project Ga0209102, IMG submission 185483) | Hot spring microbial mat communities from California, USA to study Microbial Dark Matter (Phase II) - Cone Pool mat layer H metaG... ...
GTCGTGGGCTCGTTGGGGGAGCTCAGCGTGGGGCGGCTGACGGAGCTCGTAGAGCGGCGGGGGCGAGAGGCGCCAGCGGCTGGCGTCTCTGGGGCTAGGCGCGGCGGGCGGCCTCGAGCATGTCCTTGACGCGCATGATCTGGACGCGGAAGCTGCGCTCGAGTTCGTCGAGCTTGGACTGGATGATGCGCTGAGCCTGGGCGAGCTCGGGGATGAGGACGTACTCGAGGGCGTTGACGCGGCGCCGGGTGCGCTCGATCTCGAGGGCCAGCCGCCGCAGCGATTCCTCCAGGGTCGCCACCTCGAGGATGAGCGGCAGCAGCTCCTGGAGGCCGTCTACGGCGCGGTCGAACTCGGGCGGCGTATCGAGCAGGGAGTAGGCCCGCTGGAGCGCGAAGCGCCTGAGCTCGAGCCGGGGCAGGGGGGTGCTCATCACCCACTCGGTCTCGGCGGAGAGCTCCAGCGTGGCCAGGCAGGCCTCGAGGGCCGCCTCGGCGGCGGCGGCTGAGCTGAGGGCGCGAGCGAGCAGGAAGCGGCGCAGCGCGCGGGGGAGGTCCTGGTCGAGGCGCTGCCGCCGGACGACGTACTCCTCCATCAAGGGCCGGAAGTGCCGCAGCAGCCCATCCAGCTTCTGCTTGAGCAGCCGGTGCCCGCGCACCGCGATCTCGTGGCGGCGGCGGAGCCGGATGAGCTCCATGCGAGTGGGGCTTACGCGGAGCCTCATGCCCGCTCCTCAGTCCCGGACGGCTCGCCGCCCGCCGGCCCCGGATGGCCCTGATAGTAGCGCGCGATGAACTCGGGCCGGACGCGCTTGAGCTCGCTCTGGGGCAGCATGGAGAGCAGTTGCCAGCCGAGCTCGAGGCTCTCGACGATCGAGCGCTGCTCGTACTCGCCCTGGGCGACGAGCTCGGCCTCGAAGCGGTCGGCGAATCGCACGTAGAGCTGGTCCATCTCGGTGAGCGCCGCCTCGCCGAGCACCACGGAGAGCTCGCGGGCGTTGCTTCCGCGAGCGTAGGCGGCGTAGAGCTGGTTCATGACGTTGGCGTGGTCGGCGCGGGTCTTCCCCTCGCCGATGCCCTTGTCCTTGAGGCGGGAAAGGCTGGGCAGGACATCCACGGGGGGATAGATGCCGGCGTTGTGTAGGGACCGGGAGAGGATGACCTGGCCCTCGGTGATGTAGCCGGTGAGGTCGGGGACGGGGTGGGTCTTGTCGTCCTCGGGCATGGTGAGGATGGGGCACTGGGTGATGGAGCCGGGCTTGCCCTTGATACGCCCGGCGCGCTCGTAGATGGTGGAGAGGTCGGTGTAGAGGTAGCCGGGGTAGCCGCGGCGGGAGGGGACCTCCTTGCGGGCGGCGGAGACCTCGCGGACGGCCTCGCAGTAGTTGGTCATGTCAACCAGGATCACCAGCACGTGCATGTCGAGCTCGAAGGCGAGGTACTCGGCGGCGGTGAGGGCGGTGCGGGGGAGGGCGATGCGCTCGATGGGGGGATCGTCGGCGAGGTCGAGGAAGAGCACCGCGCGCTCGAGGGCGCCGGTGCGCTCGAGGTCGCGGGCGAAGAAGTCGGCCTCCTCGAAGGTGATCCCGATGGCCGCGAAGACGACCGCGAAGGGCTCCTCGCCCTGCAGGGTGCGCGCCTGCCGGGCGATCTGAGCGGCAATCCGGGAGTGGGGCAGGCCGGCGCCGGAGAAGATCGGCAGCTTCTGCCCGCGCACCAGTGGGTTGAGCAGGTCAATGGTGGAGATGCCGGTCTGGATGAACTCATTGGGATAGTCGCGGGCCGAGGGGTTGATGGGGGCGCCGTTGATGTCGAGGAGCTTGACCGGGATGATCTCTGGGCCGCCGTCGCGGGGCCGGCCGAAGCCGTCGAAGGTGCGGCCGACCATGTCCGGTGAGACGCCCAGCTCGAGCCCCCGGCCCAGGAAGCGGACCCTGATCTCGCCGGGGTTGATGTCGGAGGTCCCCTCGAACACCTGCACGAGGGCCTTGTCCTCCTCGATCTCGAGCACCCGGGCGCGGCGGGTGCTGCCGTCGGCCAGCGTGATCAGCGCCAGCTCCCCGTAGGAGACCTGCTCCACACCCTCGACCAGCATGAGGGGGGAGAAGACCTCCCGCACGGTCTGGTAGTCTCGCTTCGGACTGACGCTCACTCCGCCGTCCTCCCCTGAGGCGCGGCGCGCTCGATGAGCGCCCCGAGGTCCGCCTCGATCGCTTGCTTTACCCGCGCGAACGCCTCCGGCTCGCCCTCGGGGACCATTTTGAGGCGCGCGATCTCGGCGATGACGCCCGCCTCCGCCAGCTCTCGGAAGGGCACTCCCTCCTCCAGGCACTCCCGCGCCTTGCGGTAGAAGGCGAGGATGCAGTCGAGGATCGCGAACTGCTTCTCCAGCGAGGTGAAGGTGTCCGTCTCCTCGAAGGCGTTCTGGTGCAGGAAGTCCTCCCGCACCATGCGGGCCGCCTCCATCACCAGTCGGCTGCCGGGCCCGAGGGCATCCACGCCCACGAGGCGCACCAGGCCCTCGAGCTCGCTCTCCCGCTTGAGGAGCGCCATCGCCTCCGTCCGGTTGCGTCCCCAGTCGGGGTGCACGCGCTCCTCCGCGTACCGGTCGAAGGCGCGGTTGTACAGCGAGTAGGAGGTGAGCCAGTCTATGGCCGGGAAGTGGCGCTGCTCGGCGAGACGCGCGTCGAGCCCCCAGAAGACCTTGGTCACCCGCAGAGTCCCTTGCACCACCGGCTCGGACATGTCACCCCCCGGCGGGGAGACCGCCCCGATCACGGTGAGGCTGCCCCGCCTTCGGCGGGCCCCGGCGGACAGGTCCGGCTCCGGGCCGGCCTCGGCGGCCAGGCTTGACGCCGGCTCGCCTTCGCCGCCCAGCGTGACCACCGAGCCGGCCCGCTCGTAGAAGGCGGCGAGCCGGCTGGCTAGGTAGGCGGGATAGCCCTCCTCGCCGGGCATCTCCTCGAGCCGGCCCGACATCTCCCGCATCGCTTCCGCCCAGCGGCTGGTGGAGTCGGCCATCAGTGCCACGTGGTAGCCCATGTCGCGGTAGTACTCCGCAATGGTGATCCCGGTGAAGACGCTGGCCTCCCGCGCCGCCACGGGCATGTTCGAGGTGTTCGCCACCAGGACGGTGCGCTCCATCAGGGGCTTGCCGCTCCGGGGGTCCCGCAGCTCGGGGAACTCCAGCAGCACACTGGTCATCTCGTTGCCGCGCTCGCCGCAGCCGATGAAGACGATCACGTCGCTGTTCGCCCACTTCGAGAGCTGATGCTGCACAACGGTCTTGCCCGAGCCGAAGGGCCCCGGCACACACGCCGTGCCCCCCAGCATCAGCGGGAAGAACATGTCAATGACCCGCTGTCCCGAGACGAAGACCTCGCTGGGGGCGACTCGCTCCTTGATGGGCCGGGGGCGCCGCACTGGCCAGCGCTGCATGAGAGTGAGCTCCCGGCTGCTTCCGTCGGCCAGCGCGAGCGTGCACACCGGGTCCTCCACCCTGCATTCCTTCTCCTCGATCTGCTCGATGACGGCGCGGGAGAGGTTCGGGGGCACCATCACCCGGTGCTCGATCGTCGAGGTCTCCTGCACCACCCCGAGGATGTCGCCGGGCTCGACCTCGTCGCCCCTCTGGCGCAGGGGGCGGAAATGCCAGCGGCGCTGCCGGTCGAGTGCGGGGGCTGCGGCGCCGCGCCGGATGTAGGTGCCGTGCCGGGCGAGGAGCACGTCGAGGGGCCGCTGGACTCCGTCGTACACGGAGGAGAGCAGCCCCGGCCCCAGCTCCACGGAGAGGGGCGCGCCGGTGCGCAGCACCTGCTGCCCAGGCCCAATGCCGTCCGTTTCCTCGTACACCTGGATCGAGAAGCGGTCGCCGCGGATCTCGATGATCTCGCCGAGGAGCCCTGCCTGCCCTACCCTTACCATCTCAAACATGCGCGCGGCCCCCAAGCCCCTGGCAACGACGAGGGGGCCGGAGACCCTCACCACCCACCCCTTCTCAGTTCGCGTCGCTTCTGCCATCACGCTCTCCATCGCCGGCCGGGGCCGGCGGGGCCGACGCTGCCGCCCCCCCGGACAGCAGATCAACGCCAACTGCGCGAGCCACCAGGTCGCGCATCTCGCGCAGGCCCCGGGCGCTGGCCCCCCGGTGGCTCGGGATCACCAGCACCGTGGGGCCCAGCCTCCCCCGCAGAGCCGCCACCGCCTCGGGCGCGAGCGCGGCCGCCTGCTCGGTCACCAGCGCCAGCACCGCCTCCGGGTCCTCTCCCACCCTGGCCAGCGCCTCGCTCACCTCCTGGGCGGTGAAGCCGGGCAGCAGCTCCGCGCCGAGCACCTTGAGAGGGGCCACCGCCTCTCGTGCGCCGACTGCGTAGACCTCAGGCATGGGCATAGTCCCTCAACCGCCGCCGCACCTCCTCCCGGTCGAGGCCCTGGACGACCGCGGAGAGAGCCAGCTTGGCGTTTCTGATCTGGGCGCGGATCACGGCCAGATACTGGAACGCCCGCTCCGGGCCGAAGGGGACGCGGGCCGCCCCGGCCAGCCGGTCAACCAGCGCCGACTCCACCCAGAATGCGAGCGCGTCCAGGTCGAGGGCCTGTCCCTCCCTGAGCTCCCGCGCCATCGCCTCCCGCACCGCCGGGGGCGCGAAGGCCTCGACGGCCTCCTGTGGGGTCGCTGGCCGGCGCTGAGCCCGCTCGCCCAGAAGCTCGGCGACCGGCCCGGCCGCCAGCCGCGCGACAAGGTCGTCGTCGCCGGCGCCGGAGTGCAGCGCGCGGGCCGCGGCCTCCGCCAGCTTGCCCGACACGAAGTCCTCCAGGTACTCGGCCACCTGCGGCGCCAGGGTTCGGAACAGACCGGCGGCCAGAGCCAGCGCGCGCAGCAGGTTCGCGTCCAGCGAGAGCACCACGCCGGCGACCCGCGATGCGACCCCCGCGCCTTCTTCGTACTCGACCCCCACGAACTCCTCCTCCCCCATCACCTCGCTCAGTCCGGCCAGCGCCGGGTCGGCGCCGTAGGCCTGCCGGAGTCGCCCCACGACTTCGGCCCGCGAAGCGGCCGCCTTCGCCAGGTCGGTGAGGTCGCGGCGGAGCCCAGAGAAGGCGTCAGGCCACAGGAAGAAGCCCACGAGGGCCTGGCTGGGCGCGGTCTCGGCGACGTCCAGGGCCTCCGCGAGCATCAGCCGGTCAAGCCTGGCCTCGTAGTCGCGCAGGTCGGGGGGGGCCGGGAAGCTGTCGCGCAGCGAAGACTGGGATATGAGCTCGTGAGCGCTCTCGATGCCCTCGGAGTCGAGCACGGCGTCGAGGAAGGTGGGGGCGAGAAGGGTGTAGGGCTCCCGGGCGCTGATGCGCCCACAGGTGTAGCTCCAGTCCTCGGGCCGGGGGGACTCAGCCATCGGCCTCCTCCGAGAACAGGATGGCCGCCAGGCGGGGCGTTAGCGTCTCCCGGAGGGCGCCCAGCATGGCCTCCAGGGAGAGGTCAACCTGGTAGCGGTCGGCGCTGACGATGACGCCGCCGCCGATGGGCAGGTCGGAGCGGCCGCGCCGCAGCTGACCGGAGGCCGGCCGCTCCCGGTTGACGCGCTCGAGGAACTCGGGGGTCACCCGGTCGGCGTCGCGCTCGTTGGTGTTCACCTCGCCCGAGACATCGGGGTCAAGCGCGAGCAGCCACTTCGCGATCAGGGCCAGGTAGTCCGGGGCCGGGAGCGCATGCAGCTGCTCCCGGGCGGCCTCGAGGGCGCGGGTGATGAGCTGGTTCTTCTCGGCGAGCATCTCGACCCGCTCCCGGCGCGCGGCGTTGGCGAGGGCCTGCTCGCGCTCCTGATCGAGGCGCCTTCGCTCCTGCGCGACGCGGGTGAGTCGTTCGGCCTCGGCGCGCTCGCTGGCCGCCTTCAGGCGGGCGTCGCGGGTGGCGCGGGCCGCGGCCAGCAGCCGCTCGGCCTCTGCCTTCGCCTCCTCCAGGACGCTTTGTCGGAGCCGCTCCAGAGCCATGGCGTCACGGCTGGGGGGGTGCGAAGGACAGCTCGGGGGCGGTCAGCCAGATGACAAAGAGCACGCCGGCCAGCAGCGCCACCACCGCGTAGGTCTCGACGAGGGCGGGGAAGAGGATGGCGCGGCCGGCCTCGTCGGGCCGCTTCGCGACCAGGTTGATGGCGGCGGCAGCGGTCTCGCCCTGGAAGATGGCGCTGCGCAGGAAGACGTAGCCGATGCAGAAGCCGGTCGCCAGTAGGGAGATGCCGATGAGAGGGGTCACGGCGCCGACTTGAGCGGCAATGAGTCCCCCGCGGAGGGCGGTGATGATGCCCCAGATGAAGCCGTAGAAGCCCTGTGTCCCCGGCAGGGCGACGAGCACCAGTAGCCGGCCGAAGAGGTCGGGGCGCTCGGAGAGCACTCCCGCGGCCTGCGCGGCAGCGACCCGGATGCCGCGGGCCGAGCCGGCACAGCCGAGCATGACCGAGAGCATGGCGCCTCCGATGGCCCAGGCGAGCCCGGAGGCGAAGTACAGCTCGTAGATCTGTTGGATGGACACGGTACGCTTTCTCCCGGGGAGGGGTCTATGCAGCAGGCAGGATGTCGAGCTTGTCGCTCCTGAAGCCGTAGGGTTCGAAGGGCCTGGCGCCGCCGCGGTAGAAGCGGCCGAAGAACTCGAGCAGGATGAGCCGCGCGGAGTGCACGAACGCGCCCAGCACGCTGACGAAGAAGTTGAACAGATGGCCGCCGAGCAGAACCAAGCCGAACAGCGGCCAGCCGATGTAAGGGGTCTCCCGAGCCAGCCCCGCGATGATGTTGACGGCGCTGCCGATGATGCTGGTGGTGAGCCCCAGGGCCATCAGCCGGGAGTAGGAGACCACATCGCCCACGAAGGCGGTCACCCCGTAGGTGCCGACGATGCCGTAGAGGCTGACGAACCCGCCCACGATCCTCCCCGCCAGGGACCTCTCGTGTCGTCCCTGGAACAACACCAGCGCAGCGCCCGAGATCGCGAGCAGGACCAGCGCGGCGCTCCTGTTCACTACCAGCAGCAGCAGCCCGCTGAAGAAGACCAGCCAGGCGGCGGAGTCAACCACGGCTGCGAACCAGTCGCCCCGCCGCGCCTCACGCCAGAAGGCGAGCATGATGGCCCAGAACTGGTTGGCCACGCCGATGGCGAGCACGAGGGTCAGCGCCAAGACCGGGTTGGCGAGCATATCCAGCACCTGAAGGCGGGAGGCGATGCGCCCGAGCGGGTTGCCGGCCCCCAGGTACTCCGGGCGGTAGAGGTCGGAGGCCCAGGCGCCGGTGAGCGCGCCGAAGAGCATGGTGCTGAGGCCGGCATACACGAAGAGGTTGAGCGCGGGCGCGAGGCGCCGCTGGTCCCGGTAGCGACGCCGGAGATACCATGCGAGCAGCGTCAGCCAGAGCCCGTAGAGAACGTCGCCGAAGCACAGCCCGAAGAAGACCAGGAAGGGGAGCATCAGGCAGGGCGTGGGGTCGAAGGTGCGGTACTCCGGCAGGCCAAACATCTCCACCAGGAGTCGCGGCGGACGGGTCAGGGGGTGGTTGGTGAGCCGGACGGGCGCGGGCTCGCCGGGGGCCGGAGGCTCGACGACCATTTCCACCCCCGGGAAGTCGCGCGCCAGGGCCGCGCGGAGGGCCGGCGAGTTGCGCTCCAGGGCCCAGCCCGTGATCAGCGCGACGCGCTGGCTGGAGCGAGTGCGCGCGACCTCCTCGACCCGCCTGTGCTCCGACTCCAGGTAGCCATGCACCACCAGGGCCTCTTCACGGTGGGCCGCGAACGCTCGGTAGTCCCGCTCCACAGCCGCCAGCGCCTCCTGGGCCTGGGTGATCTCCCGCTCCAGGCGCGCCAGCTCCTCCCTCGGCGCAGCCGCGGTCGGGGGCGCCGGGTGCTCCTGGAAGCCCAAGCGGGCGAGCAGCTCCTCAACCGCCGCGTCGTCGGCGGGCCGCCAGAAGGCCGCCGCCACAACGGTTTCGCCGGAGGGCGCGAGGCGCTCCAGCGCCAGCAGCTCCTGCACCTGCTCGTCGGCCTGGGCCCGCTCCCAGGCGATGGGGGAGATGCGGACCAGGCGGAAGCGCAGTCTGCTCAGCCCACGCAACTCGGATAAGGGCACCGCCAGAGCGGACAGCGGCAGCAGCTCGTCGCGCTGTGCCGTCAGCTCCCGCAGCCGCCGGGCGGCCTGGCTGCGGCGTCGCTCGAGCTCTGCCGCCTCCTCAGCCAGGGACTCGAGGTTGAACCGCTCGAGTAGGCGGGCCATTTGGTCGGGGGCGAGCACGGCCTTGAGCGGGAGCAGCCGGTCCACGAAGGAGGCCTCCTCCTGGGCGAAGCGGCTGGCCGCCTCGAGCACCTGCCCGGCCTTGGCGAGTCGGTCCTCCACGGCGGCCAGTTGCTCGTCGAGGCGGTTGGGGCGCAGGTCGGCCTGGGTCCCCTCGGCCAGCTCGGCGAACTCCTCAAGGGCGAACTCGGCCCGCTCGTAGAGCCAGGCCAGCAGAGGTTCGAGTTGGGCCCTCGGGACAAGGAGTGTGGTCTTCTGGACAGGCTCAATGGCCACGAGCGCGGCCCTCTCTCAGAGCGACCTCAGCGTTTCCTGCACTGCTTGGGGGAGCGCCTCGGCGCCCCGGGCGCGCAGGGCCTCCAGCCGCCGACGGTGAACCTCCCGGCGCTGGGCCAGAATGTCCTCGGTCTCCCGCCGGTGTTGCTCCCGAAGCTGAGCGATCTCGGCCTCCGCGCGGGCCCTCTCCTGCTTCTCGATCTCGGCCGCCTCCCGCTCGGCGCGAGCGAGGATCTCCGCGGCCTCGGCGCGGGCGCGGGTGACGATCTCGTCGGCCTCGCCCTCAAGCGCGACTACCGCGGCGACAACGTCCTCGGGCATCACGGCTCCTCGTCCGGGGGGCGGCTGGGGCGCCCGCACGGGCTCTGCGCTTCGGCGCACCAGCCCCAGCGCGACGCGTGGGCCGCCGAACAGGCGGCGCCCAGAGATTATGGGCCACCAGGGGCCCTTTGTCAACCGGGGCGCGGGCCGCGCCCGGCGTCGCCGCAGCCCCAGGGTGGCGGTTCGCCCGGTGGCACTCTGCGCAGGGGGCGGCGTCTCCGCTGCTTTGGGGCGCAGAACAGGGGGCGCGGCAGGGCCGGGAGGTCGGGCCGGCCGCGCCATGGCAGGGATCTACGGCAGGTATCTTCACGGAGATGACCAGCATCGGGCACAGCGTCGAGCGCAGCCGGGGATACGCTCCCGAAGGATGCGGCAGCTGTCGGGAGAGGAAGGTGGCAGCGATGTTGGAGGATCGCGATGGCCGGGCTAACGCCCGGGGCCGGGAACGCGCGGGGGCAAGCCCGGGCGGGCGGAGGTGGCCCGCGGTCGGCGACACGCGCAGCCTACAAGGCTGCGCGAAGGAGGTGGTGCTGGATCTGTTGCCATACGGCAGTGATGGCGCGGGCGGCGGGGCCTTCACAATACTCGACGAGCGGGACCCCCTCAGCGATGGCGGCGGGGACGGACTCGTCGAAGGGGATGCTGTCGGTGACGGCCATCCCGCCCTGTGCGCAGAGGTCCCGCACCTGCCTGTCCAGGTCGGGGTTGAGGTCGAACTTGTTGACACATACCATGGCTGGCACCCCGAAGTGGCGGCAGAGGGCGAGCGCGCGATCGAGATCGTGCAGCCCGGACGGGGTGGGCTCGGTGACGATGAGGGCCAGGGTCGCGCCGCCGAGGGAGGCGATCACCGGGCAGCCGATGCCCGGCGGGCCGTCGCTGAGGAGCAAACCGAGGCCTTCCCGCTCAGCCCAGGAGCGCGCCTCTCGGCGCACCAGGGCGACGAGCTTGCCCGAGTTCTCCTCTGCGGGCCGGAGGCGCGCGTAGACCATGGGGCCGTACCTCGTGCGCCCTCGGAACCAGTCGCCGGCCACCCTCTCCCGGAGCTCGACGCCATGCATGGGGCAGACCACTCGGCAGGCGCCGCAGCCCTCGCAATCGAGGGCATCAACGGCGAAGTCGGGGCTGATGGCGTCGAAGCGGCACACCTCCCGACAGCGCCCACAGCCCGAGCAGCGGTCGTGGTTGATGAGGGCGAGGTAGCCGCCGCGGAACTCCTCGCTGTGGGTGGCCTCGGGGTGAAGGAGCAGATGCAGATCGGGGGCGTCCACATCGCAGTCGGCGAGCACGCTCCGGCCCGCCAGAGCGGCGAAGGAGGCGACGACCGTGGTCTTGCCCGTGCCGCCCTTGCCACTGATGACCACCAGCTCTTTCATCTCTGCCGCCCCTGGGCGCGCTCGAGGATGCGCGTCAGTATCTCCCGCAAGCTCCGGCAGAGCTCCGGCCGCGCCTCCGCCGGGTTCCACCCCCGGGCATAGGCCTCCGCGATCGCGCGGTCGAAGGCGATGCGGCCGAGCAGGGGCAGTCCCCGGGAGGTGAGGAAGGACTCGGTTTCTATGTCGCGGCCGTCGGAGCGGTTGATGAGCACTCCGCAGGGCAGGCCCAGCCTCTCCATCACCTCGACGGCCAGGCGCAGGTCGCTTAGGCCGAAGGGGGTGGGCTCAGTGACGAGCAGGCAGAAGTCGCTGCCCTTCACGGCCTCCACGACCGGGCAGGCGGTGCCGGGGGCGGCGTCAATGAGCGTGAGCCCTGCGCGGTCCAGGTGGGCCTTGACCGCGCGGATCACGGGGGTGGCCATGGGCTCGCCGACGTTGAGGCGGCCGTGGGCGAAGGTGATCTCGCCCGCCCGTCCCCTTTCCACCACTCCGACCTGGCGGGGCACCTCGCGGATCGCGCCCTCGGGGCAGGCCAGGGCGCAGGCCCCGCAGCCGTGGCAGAGCTCGGGGAAGACCAGGACCTGGCCGGGGAGCGCGGCGAGAGCATGGAACTGGCACGCCTCTGCGCACCGGCCGCAGCGGGCGCAACGATCTGGGTCCACCTCCGGCACGGGGATGGTGACCGGGCAGGACTGGGTGAGGTGCGGATGCAGGAACAGGTGGGCGTTCGGCTCCTCGACATCGCAGTCGAGGAGCCGAGCCCGCCCCGCTACGGTCGCCAGGCCGACGGCGACGGTCGTCTTGCCCGTTCCGCCCTTCCCGCTGGCAACCGCGATCACCACGGCTGTGTGCCTGCCATTGCGCTAGCGCTTCCGCGTCATCGGCTGGCCACACCTCGGGCACTGAAGCTGGCTGCAGGGCACTCCGGCCTGGTGGGCCTGGGTGTGCCCGCAGCCAGGGCAGATGCAGTCGCCGCCGGGGCCCATGGCGAACCCGCCCCCGCGGCCGCGCCCACCGCGGCCGCGCCCGGTGCCCGGCCCCTGCCCGGTGGGCCCGGTGCCATCACCTCTCGGCATCTGGGATCACCTCCTGCGTGCCTGCGCCAGGTGGACCTGTGACTCGCCCGCTGGTGCTGCGAGTCACGGCGCACTCTGGCCCATGCCGAAGTGAGAACGGACGGAGGGCGCGCCGGCCTCCTGGAGGTCGCCGCGCAGATAGGCCTCAACGGCCTCGCGCACGCTGCCAGCGGCGCCGATGTACACCTTGAGCCCCGCCGCCGACAACGTGTGGAAGGCGTTGGGCCCGACGTTGCCGGTGACCACAGCGCGGGCCCCCACGGCCGCCACCATCTGCGCGGTGTGGACGCCGGCGCCCCCCGCGAGCTGCACGCTGGGGCTCTGAATAGGCTCGAAGGTCATGTTGTCGGTGTCTACGAGCAGCAGATAGCTGGCGCGGCCGAAGCGCGGGTCCACCGCGGCGTCGAGGTGGGGGCCCGTGCTCGTGACGACGATCTTCATCTCGTCCCTTCCTTTCCGAGTGTGGGCCGGGTGGGCCGAGAGAGCGCCTGAGGCCCACCCAGCCCCTGGAGGCGAGCTGGCGCGGGGCGCCCTACCGGTCCTCTTGCTCCAGCTCACCGATGCGGGCGGTGACCGCTTCGAGCTGCTCCTTGAGCCAGTCGGCCTGGCTGCGGAGCATCTCGAGCTCCTGCGCGCGCGTGGGCGGCGCGAAGGGCGCGGGGGCGACGTATGCACCAGCCTGGTAGGGGGCGGCAAAGCCGCGGCCCCAGCCGCGCCGCCAGGCCATGCCCATGCCAAGGCCCCCGCCGCGGCCCCAGGCCCGGCCCAGTCCTCTACCACCATAGGGGTTCATGAACCCCGGCACCGGGTAGCCGGCGCAGTAGCCGGCCGCGCGTCCTGTCATGGGACCCATACCCATGGGTCCGGTTCCATCTCCTCGCGGCATGTCTACACCTCCTTCCTCTCTTGATGGCACGCGCCGGTCGCCCAGGCGGCCCCGTGCGGCCCGGCGCGGTCTTCCGCGATACTCAGTGATCGCAGGTGCTCTCGCCGGCCTCCAGCTCGCCCCTGGCGAGCGCGCTCAGCGCGTCAGCGACCCGCCCTGCGACGCCCACCACAACCTGGATGCCGCGCTGGGCGAAGAGCGCATGGGCCCTCGGGCCCATGCCGCCCGCGACGATGCACTCGACCCCGCGCTGGGCGAGGTAGCCGGGCAGGAACCCGGGCTCGTGGCCGGGGTTGGCGATGACTTCGCTCCTGAGCACCTTGCCGTCCTCGAGGTCTGCGAGGGTATACGCCTCGCAGCGGCCGAAGTGTGCGGCGACCGTATCGCCGTCTGTTGAGACAGCAACCCGCATCTGCGCTCCTCCACGCTAGAGTGTCAGGGCGGCCCCGGCTCCGCCAGGGGTGAACGACTCGCCGAAGGCCGCCCTCAGGTCCGCCGCCGGCGCGAAGCCGGTGCAGTGACAGGCGACCAGCCGGCCGACGCCGAGCGCGCGGAGCTCCTCGATGGTGCGCTCGATCCGCGAGCTCGAGGCGGCGGCCAGGTGCGTGCCCCCGATCACGGCGCGGACCCGCCTCTCTCCGGTCAGCTCGATGGCGCGCCGCAACGTGTTGATGAGTCCGCGATGGGCACACCCGACGAGCACCACCAGACCGCGCCGCGTGTGCACGACGACGGCCTGTTCGTCCTCGAAGGGGTCCCGCGCGTATCCCCCGCCGCGGCGGACGGCGAAGTGCGTCGGGAGGTGCTCGAAGTCGGTGGTCTGGGGGATGGCGCCGGTGGTGGTGACGCCGGGCAGGATCTCCTGGGGTTCGGCGTTGAGCCTGTAGATAGCCCCCAGGCGGGCGAGCTCACGCCGGCTGTGCGGGCACCCTATCTCACGGGTGGGCCGCGACCGGCGCCGGGAGAACCTCGCCGCCAGCACCCCTGGGTGGCCGATGACCTCCCGGCCGCCATGGGCCGACAGGAGGGTGGCCAGGCCGCCGGTGTGGTCATAGTGGCCGTGGCTGAGAGCGACCGCGGTCGCCGCCGAGAGGTCAAGGCCCAGCCGCGCCGCGTTGCCCACGAGGATCCCTGAGGCGCCGGTGTCGAGCAGGAACGTGCGGCCATCCGCCTCGGCGTGTAGGCTGAGGCCGTGCTCGGCGAGGAGCCCCGGGCCGGCGACGCAGTTGTCGCACAGGATGGTCACTGTGAGCTCCTTGACGCGGCTCGCCATCACGCCCCCTCTCGGGAGCGGCGCGAGCAGAGCCGAGCCGGCCGCTCGATCGGCCGGCTCGGGGCGCCCGCGCCCAGTCCGGCTCTTCCCAGGCCCAGGTCGTGCAACCCCATTCTAGATGTAACTTGCATCTTCATCCCAGACTCGCTCCCATCTTTGTGCGCATCGAGGTCAGTGAGGTTCAGGCGGACCGTGTCGCGCCGGAGGCGCTCCGGCTGGCGGCGTTCGCCACGGCCTTGCGGGACTCGCTCAGCAGCGCGCCCAGCGCGCCGCGGACATCCTCCATGACCTGCACCCACTCGGCAAGGTGCTGGTGGCCGCTGGGGGTCAGGCTGTAGAGGCGACGCGCCGGGCCGCTGCCGGCGGTGTCCCAGCGTGAGGTCACATGTCCATTCGCCTCCAGGCGCCGCAGCACCCGGTAGACGGCCGCCCCGTCGAGGCCGGAGTGGGTCACCGCGCGGCTGTCGGCCTCGCTGGCGAGCTGGTATCCGTGGGCCTCGCCGAGCCGGGCGAGCGTGAGCAGCACGATGGGCTCGCAGAAGCGATAGAGGTTGCCCATCTCGCACGAGCAGGGCTGACCATCAGGGTGTCCGCGGTGGCAGTGGCGATGTCGGTTCCTCATGCGCGTTACCTGTAACCTGCATCTATTATACCACGGCTGCGCCGTTTGTCACCCCCCTGTGCACAAATTCCGCGCGGGGGCCGCCCGGGCCCCCGGGGGCGCCTGGGCCGAGGGAGGGGGCGCCGCAACCGGATCGGCCCCCCGGCCTCTGACGCCCAGGCCTATGGCGTCCTTGGGACACCCCTCGAGGCAGTCGCCGCAGAGCACGCAGTCCGCGGTGCCCGGGGTGGTGTAGGTGCGGCACTCCCGGGGGTACTTGCCACAGTGGACGCAGTAGGTCGGGTTCCGACGGAGGCGCAGCAGGCTGATCCGGTTGCCGATGGTGAGCAGCGCGCCCAGCGGGCACAGATATCGGCACCAGGCGCGCGTGACAAAGAGGCCGAGCGCGGCCCCCGCCACGATGAGCACGACCCTGACACGGGATGCCGGGTCGTAGGTGAGCCACGAGACGCGGACCGCGTCCAGGCTCCAGGCGCTGTGCCCGCGCACGGGAACGGCGAAGCGCTGGTTGAGCAGGTAGAACCCCGCGACCGCGGCGATGAGCATGGCGTACTTGAGGCCCTTGAGGTAGCGGTCAACCCGCCCGAAGCGGGGCTGCCTCAGCGCGCGCAGCTTGGGGACCCGGCCCAGGAGATCCTGCACCACGCCCATCGGGCAGGCCCATCCGCAGAACAGGCGCCCGGCGATCACCCCGGAGACCACCACAGACCCGATCACCCAAGTCTGGAGCCAGGTCCCCGGGCAGACCCGCATCGGGCAGGAGCCACAGGACATGAAGGGGATGCCATAGGGGCAGCGCAGCGTCCCGACCCAGAGCCACTTGCCGGCCAACGCCAGGGCGCCGAGCTGCACCACCTGGCGGATCGGCGCGATGATCCGGCGGCGCGCCCGGGGCTCGCTCACTGGGGTGACCTCCCTCCCCCTCGGCCCCGACCGCGTGCGGCCGGCCGGGCTTCGGCTCCGTCAGCGCCATCCATCCGCGGCCCACCCTTCCTGACACCCATCTCGAAGAGGGAGATGTACTCCCCGGCGTTGGCCGAGAGCCGGTGGACGTAGCCGTGGTCCTCAGAGAAGCGCCGCCCGGCCTCTCCGCGCAGGGCCTCGAGGTAGGAGGCGGCCAGCTCCGGCTGGCGGGCATCCGCGAGGATGGCGGCCCGCTGGGGGATGGCGCCGTGTGCGGTGCGCATGGCGGCCATGACCTCGACCGGGATCGGGATCACCTCGACTCGGCCGCGGGTCTCGGGCGCGGTGGTCATGCTCACGCGCGCCACGGTGGCGTCGGCGATCCCGGCGATGATGGCGTCGAAGACCTTCCAGCCGCAGTCATAGGCCCCCACCGCATTGCGGACATAGCCCTCCCAGATGCCCGGCTCGATGACCTCGTCGGCCGCCTCGAGGACCGCCTGGACGGCTACCCCTGAGGGGCCGGAGGCGCGGGGCGAGTAGACCGTGCGCAGGCCCGGGCGCTTCAGGTCGGCGACGCCCTGCACATCTGCGGGGTTCCCGGGCGGGACGATGATGCCATAGGTGTCGAGCGCGAACACCTCTGGAGGACCGGCCAGGCGGCCCTTCTCGCGCAGCTCATCCCAGCCGGGGCCGGAGCGGCCGACTAAGATGTCCACGCCTCGCGGGCGGGCGGCGACGAGGGAGACGAGCCGCTCGACGGGGGCGGACGAGTAGGTGATGCGGCAGGCGCGCTCGCGCTCGAACCACGCGTGGAAGTCGAGCAGGAGCTCGTAGTTCCCGCCGCACGACCAGACGCGGAGCGTCCGGCCGCCCAGCGGCAGCCCGAGCGCGCCGCAGCCCGCGAGCAGCGACGCCGCGGCGCCGCCCAGCGCGAGCGCGAGGACATCGCGCCGGGTCATCCCCTCGCACCCCGACGGCAACCGGTCAGGGCTCGGTCGCAGCGATTCCCCCACAGCAGACTCCTTCCCCGAGGCCGAGCGGGGGCGCGACGGCGTCGGCCCGACACTGTCGGCACCCGCGGAACTGGGTGAGGTAGCGGCCGCATTCGGTGCGCACCTGCTCCACCATGGCGTGATCGGGGGCCGGCAGGTGGCGCATGCGGCCGCGGGGGATGAGCGGCATGATGTTGTGGCGCGCGACACCGAGCCGCCCCGCGCGCCTCGCCACCTCGCGCAGCTCCAGGCCGTTGACGCCGGGCACGAGCACCGAGTTCACCTTGACAAGCATGCCGGCCTCGGTCGCGCGCCCCAGACCGGTCCACTGCCGCTCCAGGATCGCTGGCGCGGCGATGCGCCCTGGCTGGCGGCCCCCCTCCAGCTCGGCCCACTGGTAGAGCCGCTCGGCCGTGTCGGGCTCCACCGCGTTGATGGTTACCGTCAGCGCGCTGACGCCGCATTCGAGGAGTTCATCGAGGGTCTCGGGTAGGAGCAGGCCGTTCGTGCTGAGGCAGAGGAGCAGCTCGGGGTGGCTGCGCCTGACCAGGCGGAGCGCCTCGAAGGTCTGCCAACAGAAGAGGGGCTCACCTGGGCCAGCGACACCCACCACCGACAGCCACCCCTGGGCCGCCACCCGGTCCACGAGCAGGGCCGCCTCCTGCGGCGAGAGGATGCGAGCGGCCGCGCCTGGGGCCTCCACCAGCCGCGCCTGGGGCCCGACGGCGCGCTCGCAGTGGAGGCATCCGAGGTTGCACCTGGGGGCGACGGGGAGGTGAATCCGGCCGCGGCTCCTCTGGGCCCGCTCGGAGTAGCAGGGGTGAACCTGCGCCAGGCGCTGGAGCGTCGCGGTCTGCGTGGCGGTGAGGCTCATGTGTTCACCAGATGGAGCTCGCCCCGGAGCGTCTCTACCATGGCGCGGCTCCGCTGCTGAGACACGTACTTGCATGTGCTATATGTAACTCGCACATTGTTACGGCCAGCCGGCCGCTCCTTGGAGATTGTGTGAACACGGGGCATACGGGGTGCTGCGGCGCGCAAGTGGCCCCCGGGGCTCCTCGGGACAGGCGGGGTTGGCGGGGCGGCGCGGCTTGGTGAGTAAGGAATGGTCTGCGACAGAGGCTCGTCCTGCAGGCAGGAGATGGTGGCGAGCGGGGGCGAACGGAGACGGCATGTCCAGGGGCTGGAACAGGAGCTGTCCGTGACCCTTATCACGGCGGAGCACGTCCGGGTGGGAGAGGTGAGCGTGCCCGCGGTTCGGGACGTGTCCTTCACCGTGGACGACGGATCGCTGACGGCGTTCGTCGGGCCGTCTGGCAGCGGCAAGACGACCCTTCTGAACATGGTCGGCTGCCTCGACCGGCCCGATGAAGGCACCCTGGTGGTGCTGGACACGGAGCTGAGGGGGCTCTCCCGCATCAAGCGGGCTCAGTTCCGGGGGGACCATCTGGGGTTCATCTTCCAGGACTTCAACCTGTTGCCGGTGCTGACGGCTTACGAGAACGTGGAGTACCCGCTGGCGGTGGTGAGGCCGACGCCGGCGGCGGAGAGGCGGGCAAGCGGGTGATGCGTTGGGGGTACCGGGTACTCGTGGAGCCCGGTGGCCTTCGTGGAACGGCCGAAGGACCCGGACGACCCCGACCTGCCTCGACAGGGGTTCTTCCTCCTCTCCCTGGAGCAGGTGAGGGCCCGGGCGGGGCCGCTGCGCACGATCGGGGTCACCCTCGTGCTGTTGCCAGTGATCGGGGACATCGGGACCGACTTCGGTGACGAGCGGGGCGTCAACGCGGCGGGCAAGCTGTATCTCCTCTGGGCCGACACCGACATTGACATCGTCGCGCTGGCGGGGCCAGGGCAGCCCACGCGGTTCGGCTTCGACTTCGCGCGAAACCTCCAGCCGCACTTCGAGGTGCATGGCGAGTACGCCTTCGCGCCGGCCGAGCAACAGAGCCGCGCGACCGAGGCGGGCGAGGTCGTCACGACCCGAGGGCCGGTGCACCGAGCCTTGCTGGGGCTCCGCCACCTGACGCCGAGCGAGACCACTTACATCGTCGAGTACCTGTGCAATGGGGCCGGCGCGAGCCCCTCGGAGTTGCGTGACTTCTTCGCCTTCACCTCGGCCGCCGACGAGCACCTCCGCGACACCGGCGACGATTCCCTGCTGCGGCGGGCGCGGCAGCTCAACCGGGATCTCTACTCGGACCGACCGCTGGGCCGGCACTCGCTGTACGCGCGGGCGAGCCAGCGGGAGCCGTGGGGTGTGCTCTACCTCACCACAGCGGTCGCGCTCCACCGCAACCTCGGTGACGGCAGCTTCAGCGTCACCCCGGAGGCGACGTACACCGGGTACGAGAACTGGGAGCTGCGGGTGAGGGCCTCGGCGCTGGTGGGGGCCAACGGCAGCGAGTTCGGGGAGAAGGCCGGCCGGTACCGGTTCGAGGTCCGCGCGCGTCGGTTCTTCTAGGATCCCACGCGCGGGCGCGAGGGCGCCCGTCTGCCCCCCGGCTCACGACCTGAGCGGCGCCGAGTCTCCGCCTGTGTCCGGCGGCGCTCCCGCCTGGTCACTGCCGAAGCTCACGGACATGACCTGGTATCTGCGCGTGCCCGAGGGCGTCTCAACCTCCACCAGCTCGCCCGGCCGCTTCCCCATGAGGCTGCGCCCGATCGGCGAGTCCGGCGTGACGGGGATGGCGTCCGGCCCCTCCGTGCCCGGCGCGCGGAGGCTGAAGCGCATCTCCTCGTGTGTCTCCATGTCGCTGGCCACGACCAGCGCGCCGACCGCGACGCAGTCGGCGGCCGCCCCCTCTATCACCTGCGCCCGGCCGATGACGTTCTCCAGCTCCGCGATCCGGCCCTCCAGGGTGGCTTGGGTGCGCTTGGCCTCCTCGAACTCCGCGTTCTCGCGGAAGTCGCCGAAGGAGCGGGCGCGGCGCAGCTCCTCGCGGGTGCGGCGTCGCCCCTCGGTCTTAAGGCGCTCGAGCTCGGCCCGCAAGCGCTCCAGCTCCTGGGCGGTCATGGGGATTGGCTCCGGCATGTTCGCGTCTCCACACTTAGCCCGCCAGCGAGGCGTTGCCTAGTCGAAGCGCAGGAGGTCCTCAAACGCCTCGACGCTGCCGCGGTCGAGGCAGCATTCGATGATCCTGCGGCCCCTATCATCAAGATCCGGGTCGAGGAACTTCCGCAGCTCCGCGGCGAAGAACCGGTAGAGGATGGCGGCCCCTTCGTCGTACCCTTCCTCGCCGATTTCCGCCTGTTCCTCCACCCGCAGCAGGTACTCGGGAATCGCCGCCTCCTCCAGCTCCAGCCGGCTGAGGCTGTAGCCCAGGAGCGGGCATCGCGCGGGGCGCAGCTCCGAGGGATCGAAGGCGGCCAGCCCCCGCCGCGCCAGGTACTCGCGGGCCACCCACTGGGGCATGAAGGAGGTTCGCCAGGCTCCGACGTGCTGGTTGGGGGTGAGGGAGTAGCGGACCAGGGGGGTCTGCTGCATCTGCCTGAGCAGCAGGTTGGCGTGATCAACGTGCCGGCCGGAGGCGAACGGCCAGTAGGAGCCTACGCCCTCGCTGGTGAGGCCGAAGGTGTCGGTGATGCTGGGGTTGGCGTGGCCGCGAGGGGCCACCAGCCTCCACAGCCAGGCTAGCGCGGGTGGCAGCAGGTGCAGGTAGCCTACAATGCCGTAGCTGGGCTTCTGCCTCGTGCAGGGCGGGGTGCGGATGCCGAAGTTGCGATAGTGGACCTCCACCGCGTGGTCAACGGTGTCCGGCACTAGCGCTCGCGGCAGGATCACCCGCGGATTCGGGCAGCGTACGCCTGGCTCATCCTCGGTGTGCTCCCAGATGAGGCAGGTGGCGCCGGGGACGCCGTCGAGGTTGAGGAAGATCAGCGGCTGGGCGGGGTGGATGGTCCATTCCTCGAGAAGCGGGTCGGTGCCGTAGTGCTGGATGTGGTCGAGGCGGACGAACCAGCCCTCCTCGGCATCCTCCACCACCAGCCAGCCGCCGTGGCCGGCCATCTCCTTGGGGCACATCGCCATGTCATCGCAGACGCGGCGCAGCGCGCACCCCCGCGCCAGCGCCATGTAGAGGCGCTCGCCGCTTACCAGGTTCTCACCCAGCAGCAGCCGCCCGTCCGGCTGCCGGTGGGCGTACTCGATCATCTCGCTCTTGCCGCCCCCGCTGGCCCCCTCGTGGAGGATGGTGACCACCTGCTTGTAGGGGGCGACCGCCTGGACGCAGGAGCCATGCAGCGTTGACCAGCCCTCCTCGATGCCCAGCGAGAGCAGCGCCCCGTAGACGCCCTTCTTCGCGCTGGGCCCCGGGTAGAGGTTATAGGCGAAGATCTCGTAGAGGTCGCGGAGGCGATTGTGCACCACCACCTGCTTGCCCCCGAAGTGGGTGTGCCTGAAGGGCGGGGCGAGGTAGAGCACCAGCCGAACCTCGAAGTCATCGGGCAGGCGCGTGAGCGGGACCACTCCCTGGAGGTCGGCCAGGCCGCCGACGAAGAAGCCGGCGTTCGCGGGCGCGATCAAGAGGGCGCCGTAGCCCGCGGTGTTCTCGAAGCTGCCGGCGAAGAAGGGCATGACGACGAGGGATTGCTCGGCGAGCCAGGCGAAGGTCTCCTGGCGAACTGGGCCGAAATCGCGCCCGAAGCGGTCCCGGAAGCGGGCCTTGTCCGTGGGGCGGTCGTCGCCGATCACCATGCACTCAGGATCGCGCCGACGCATATAGGGCTCGGCGTAGTTCACCGATAGCCCATTCCTGCACCGCGCCACGGTGGCCTCCACCACCCGGCCTCGCCCGGGGACATCATAGGCCACCTCGAAGATTCCCTCGGTAAGCCCGCCCATGGCCAGGCGCAGGATCTGCTCGCGGCTCTCGGGCACCACGACCTCGCCGGCTGACTCCAGCAGCCGCGCCGCCTCCTCGGGCAGGCCGGCAAAGCGATACTGCTTGAGCGCGCTCACCGGCGACTCTCCACCGCGCCGCTTCTTTCCCTAAGCAGCTCGAGAAGGGCCTGGGCGGCGACCCTGGGGCCCGACTCGGCATACCGCGCGATGCCGAGGCGCGTGCGCACCTGCCCCACGAAGACGCCCGCCCTGAAGGCGGCCTCGAAGGTGCGCCGCGCCAGTTCATCGTGCAGCGCGCGGCGGAACTGCGGGCCGAAGGGGTTGGCGAAGTACCGGTGGACGATGCCTGTGGAAATCGTGGTGCCCTTCGCCAGCATCGCCCCGGCGCCGAACACGTGCAGCGCGCGGTCCACATCCGTGAAGCGCTCCAGCGCGGGATGGCTCTCGTCCACTTGATCGTAGTTGTTCGCGTAGAGCACCGCGTCGAGCGGGTAGCCGGCCGTGGTCTCCTCGAAGGTGGTCACCGGTATCACCAGCCGGGCATTGCTGCGGTGCGGGTTCATCGTGATGCTGCGGTCCATCTGGCCGGAGGCGAAGCCCTGCTCTAGCGCGTCCAAGCGCACGAAGGCGCCGATCCCCGTGCCATATGCCCGGACAGTGCCGTCGGGCGCCACCTCCAGGGAGCCCATGTCATCGGCGATGATGGTGTGCCGCCGGAGCTGCCGGTCTGCGAGCACTCTGAAGGCCTCCAGGCACTCGCCCTTGCCGGACTCGATGTCCCCGACGATGAGCAGGGTGGCCGCGCCCCCCGGCGCCAGTTCCACGCGCCAGATGCTGCCGTGGACGGGAAGCCTGCCGCGCCGCATCATGGCCAGGTTGTGCAGCGTGAGCGTGGCCTTCTCGAAGTAGCCGAAGTAGTCCACGTCCTCGGTGCGCCCCACTACCCCCACCACGATGTCGCTCTCTGCGTCCTCGTAGAAAAGCGCGTGCCGGTCGCCGAGGGGCTCGCGCGGCACCCCAAAGACGAGGACGGCGTCGGGCTTGCGGCGAGCGTCGGCGTGGCCCGCCAGCTCGAAGAGGTTGACCAGGCTCGCGCCCAGCGCGAGGTACTCCTCGTGGAAGAACACGAAGATTACCAGGGGTCCCACCTTGAGCGGCATGCAGAACCACTCCGCCGGATCCAGCTCGAGACCTACGAGGGGATTGGCATCCGCCTCGGCGAACCGCTCCCGGCGCGAGTTACGGCGGGAGTAGACCACGAGCGGGGGCTCGAGCAGGGCGAGGCGGACCATGCGGATGTCGCGCAGGGGCTGGTAGAGCCCACCGGGGCAGGGCCAGGGGATAGTCTCCACCAGCAGGCTCATGTTCGTGCCGGCCGGCACCTGCCGGTAGACCCGGGGCCAGTGCCCTCGCAGGTTCGCCTCGACGCGCCGATAGGTTTCCAGCACGACATCCCGCACCTGCTCGTGCGCGCTGATGAACGAGGCGTGGCCCTCCAGGGCGCGGTCGCGCGACGACTCGGCCCTGGCCTCGAAGATCAGGTAACGCTCGCGGGTCCGCCAGAAATCGTACAGCCGCTCCACGAACTCGGCCAAGAGCCTCCGGTCCGCCAGCACCGGCGCGAGCCCCGGCACCATCTCCGCGACCTTGGCGTACGGCGCGTCGGCGAGCAGGCGCAGGGCATCGGCGATGCGCTGGGCAGACACTGCCAGTGACCCGTCTTCGCCGTGAGCGGCCCCTGCTTGCTCGGCTACCGCGAGCAGGGGCGAGTCCCGCTTGCCCAGCTCCCGCAAGAACGCCTCGACGACGCGCGCCACCGAAGGACTGCGCATCATCTGTTGCGGGCTGCCACACATCGGCGCGGTCATCTCGATGAGAACACGCCGCTCCCCTATCTCGAAGCTCTCCTCCGACATATCTCCAACCTAGTTACGGAAATGGCCAGCAGTCCCTCCGCGTGCCACAGGACATCTGCTGGCCTCGACGCTGACAGGCGCGGGCGTCACCCGGCCTCTCTCATCGCCACCAAGCTCTCTCTTCAGTGCTGTGCCGGTCTATCTCCAGCCGGCCCCTGCGTAGGGGCCCTCTGTATGACCCACCATGGCTGATTATAGGGCTCCACAGGGCGCTGTCAAGGCCCGGGCTCCTGCAGGGAGGCCCGCTGCCTGCGCGCACGAACACCGAGGCCGGCCGGCTCCCCCTCGCCCGGGGCGGACTGGGCGGCGACCGTGAGCGCTGCGGCGATGTCCTCGGCGATCATCGCGCGCTTGCTCTTCTCGATGAAGAAGGCCGGCCCCGCCTGGAGGCAGGACGGGAAGACGCGCGCGCCTCGGATACCATCACGATGCCAACCTCCGCGGGATCCAGCTCCACATCGGGCATGGCCATCCTTGCTCACGTCGCGGCACGGGAACCGCTGGCAGCCAATGCTCCGGGGGACACTCATGACGCGCCCCTCCCCTGAGGCATGGCGCTTCGCCGGAGGCCTGTCGTCCCTGCGGTCGCGATGACCGGGGCAGGCGGACGGGCAGGCTGGAGGTTTGTGCCATGGGGAGGAGGCCGGCCCACGGGGTCCGGGAACCCCGGCCGAGGATGACAGGGGCGAGGGGGCGAAGGGTGGCGGCTGGGTCTGGGAGGAGCGCCGGGAGGATGGCACAGAACGGGTTTCACTCCCTGATCGGCGCGGTCGCCGCTCGGCGGCTGTGGCCGGGGCGGGTGGCGGTCGTGCTGGGGGTGGTGCTGGGCTCGATGCTGCCGGATGTGGATGTGTTGCCGAGCGCGCTGCTGCGGGTGACCGGCGGCCGGCTGGGGGCGGAGGTGCACCGGACGTTCACGCAC
>Ga0209102_1000581_pt1 | contig 23610 bp, 27 predicted proteins | sample ConPoolayeHmetaG_FD_185483 | JGI IMG/M metagenome (GOLD analysis project Ga0209102, IMG submission 185483) | Hot spring microbial mat communities from California, USA to study Microbial Dark Matter (Phase II) - Cone Pool mat layer H metaG... ...
ACAAAAAAGGAACTGTTTATCCATTAATTTCAACCACTTCCATCCCAATTCAAAAATTCTTTTATTCTTTGAAAACAATTCTTTTTTCTCACCAGTAAAAGTTTCTCGTAAAATTGTTAGGGCAATTTCTTTTTTAAAATCCAAAAATGCTGCCAAGATGGCAAAAAAGAAGGTATTCTGATTAGTAGGTCTCACCTCCTGTTTAAATTTAACTGGGATTAAAAGATGATTTTCTTCCAAAGGTAGTTCATCCTCCCAACCAACAACAAATCCGTCTTTTACCAACTCATTTTGATGAAGTTGATAAGTATTTTTATCTAAAGCTACAAGCAAATCAGTCTTTTGAGGGACAGAAAAAACTTCATCGAAAGACAAAACAATTTTAACTGTATTATTGCCACCTCTAATGAGCGAAGGGTATTCGGGATATTCAAAAACCCAAAAACCACACCGCATAGCTAACTTCGCCACCCAATCTCCCAAAGTCATTATCCCCCAACCAGCTTCACCACCAAGTTTTATGACTAAAGAATCCATTTTAAAGTTGACCACGTTCTCCTAAAACAACTGCTTGAGCCGCTGCTAACCTGGCAATTGGAACCCGATAAGGAGAACAAGAAACATAATTAAGACCAATCTTGTGACAAAAATGGATTGTTTTCGGATCACCTCCATGCTCGCCACAAATTCCAATATGAAGACTTTTCCTTGCCCGACGCCCTTGCTCAACTGCAATTTGCATTAGTCGACCAACTCCTATTGTATCAACACTCTGAAATGGATCTTCAATTAAAATCCTTTTATCAATATAATCTTTAATAAATTTTCCAGCATCATCTCTGGAAAAACCGAATGTCATTTGGGTCAAATCATTAGTGCCAAAAGAAAAAAACTCTGCTTCTTTGGCTAACTCTCCAGCTACCAAAGCTGCCCTTGGCACCTCAATCATTGTCCCAATTTCATATTCAAGTTTCATCCTATACCTTTTTAAGGTTTCTTCAATTATTGGTAATAGCTGTTCCTTTAGATTTTTTAATTCTTGAACATCACCAACTAAAGGAATCATAATTTCTGGAGTAACTTTAATTTTCTTTTCTTTATAAATTTCACAAGCAGCTTCAATGATTGCTTTTACTTGCATTTGGTAAATTTCAGGGAAAGTAATGCCTAAACGGCAACCTCGATGGCCCATCATTGGATTAAATTCATAAAGAGAATCTATCTTTTTCTTGACTTCTTCTAAGGTTAAACTCATCGCCTTGGCTAAATCTATCATTTCTTGCTCTTCTTTGGGCAAAAACTCATGTAAAGGAGGATCTAAAAGTCTAATTTTTACCGGCAACCCCTTCATAATCTCGAATAACTGTTTAAAATCTTCCTTTTGGATTGGAAAGATCGTGTTTAAGGCTTTTTCTCTTTGCTCTTTAGTATTGGACAGAATCATCTGCCTGACAGCAAAAATCCTATCTTCTTCAAAAAACATATGTTCAGTCCGACAAAGCCCAATGCCCTCCGCCCCAAAATTTCTGGCTATTTGAGCGTCTTTTGGAGTATCAGCATTAGCCCTAACCTGTAATTTTCTAATTTTATCTACCCATTTCATTAACTGAATGAATTCATTACTTAATTTTGGTTCCCGGGTCGCTACTTCACCTAGAAAAACTTCTCCCGTTGCCCCATCTAAAGTAATAATATCTCCCTTACGCACTTTAATCTCTCCTGCTTGGAAAAAACCTCCTTTCTCAGAAACCGCAATTTCCTCACAACCAACAATACAACATTTTCCCATTCCTCTGGCAACTACTGCAGCATGGGATGTCATTCCCCCTCTGGCAGTTAAAATTCCCCAGGCAGCATGCATGCCGGCGACATCTTCAGGCGAAGTTTCAATTCTAACCAAAATCACTTTTTTGCCTGCTTCTGCTTCCCCAACTGCCTCCTCAGGAGTAAAAACAACCTCGCCGCTCACTGCTCCAGGAGAAGCCGGTAAACCCTTAGCAATAAGTTTTGCTTTTTCTTTAACTTTGGGATCTAAAGCTGGATGCAATAGTTGATTAAGCTGTTCGCCCTCTATTCTTAAAATAGCCTCTTTTTCATCAATTAGTCCTTCCTTTACCATATCAACCGCAATCTTGATCGCTGCTTGGCCTGTTCTTTTACCAGTCCTAGTTTGGAGAAGATAAAGTTTGCCATTCTCAATTGTAAACTCCACATCTTGCATCTCATGGTAATGATCCTCGAGAATCTTAAAAATCTTAATTAATTGGTCATAAATTTCTGTATTATCTTCTTTCAAATTTTCAAGTTTTACCGGCGTTCTGATTCCTGCCACAACGTCTTCACCTTGAGCATTCATCAGATATTCACCATAAGGTATTTTTTCTCCGGTAGCAGGATTTCTGGTAAAGGCAACTCCTGTCCCTGAATCGTCTCCCATATTGCCAAAAACCATTGATTGGACATTAACCGCTGTACCAATTACTTTCGTTTCGTCAATTTTATTAATTTTTCTATAGATGACGGCGCGAGGATTTGACCAGCTTTTAAAAACTGCTCCAATTGCCATCTCTAGTTGCTTTCTCGCATCATCAGGAAAAGAACGACCTTTTTCTGCTAAATAAAGTTTTTTATACTGGACTACGACTTCTTGCAAGCCTTGAGCTTCTAACTGGATGTCCTGTGAAACTCCTTTTTTCCTCTTAACAGAGTCTAAAATATGTTCAAATTTTTCATGATCTATGCCAGAAACCACATTGCCAAACATTTGAATTAACCGCCGGTAAGCATCCCAAACAAAGCGGGGATTACTAGTTTTCTTAATTAATCCCTTTAGAGTCTTTGAAGTTAAGCCTAAATTAAGAATTGTATCCATCATTCCTGGCATTGAAACGGCTGCTCCTGATCTGACGGAAACTAAAAGTGGATTATTCTTATCGCCAAATTTTTTAGCGGTTATTTTTTCCAATTTTTTTAAGGCCTGATTAATTTGTTTTTTAAGCCCTGAAGGATATTTTTGATTCTGATAATAGAAACGGCAAACTTCGGTGGAAATCGTAAAACCAGGAGGAACGGGAATATCCATATTAGTCATTTCCGCTAAATTAGCTCCTTTGCTACCCAAAATTCTCTTTAGCTTTCCAGAACTCTCAGCTTTTCCTTCACCAAAAAAATAAACAAATTTCTTTGATTTTGGCTTATTTTTTTTCATAAAAATTAGTTGGAATTTAATAATGCAATGTGATAATAAGACAAAACTTAAAAACTGTCAACCCAAATTTTGATTATTTTGCGCCGGCAAAACTTATCCCCGGGCGGAGGGGCTTTATTAAAGAGTAAAAAATATGTATACTGAAAATGTTAAATGAGAAAGGAGGTGAGAATTTATGGAAGGAAATGAAAAAATTAGAGGAGCACTTGCTTATCTTTTAGGGTTTTTAACCGGAATTTTCTTTTTGCTGACTGAAAAAAAATCAGAATTCATAAGATTCCACGCGATGCAATCAACGATTACCTTTGCTAGCTTATTTATTATCCAAATTATCCTTGGTTTTATTCCATTTTTTGGAGCGCTGTTGAAACCATTTGTTTCCCTTTTAGGATTTGTGCTTTGGTTAATGCTAATCTGGAAAGCTCATAAAGGAGAAAAATATCATTTGCCATATATAGGCAAGATTGCTCAGGAACAACTGAAAAAATTATAAATATAATATGGATTAAATAAAGTAAACTGAGGTTTTAGGGGATAAATCATTTGATTGACAAAATTTTAAGAGATTTGTTTATCTTCTTGGAAAATCTTTAAGGTTTTAGATAGAATGAGATAATGAAAATTAAAAAAATAAAAAGTATTCAAATCCTTGATTCTCGAGGAAATCCAACGATCAAAACAACTGTTTTCCTTGAGGACGGTAATGCTGGATCTTTTTCCGTTCCCTCAGGAGTTTCAACTGGTAAATATGAAGCTCTAGAGCTAAGAGATAAGAATGGCAACGTCAAAAAGGCAATTGAAAACGTCGAAAAAATAATCGCCCCAAAACTGATTGGCAAACTTGCCAAGGATCAAGAAAAAATCGACAAAATGATGATTCAAGAAGATGGAACCAGCAATAAATGCAATTTGGGAACAAACACGATTCTTTCTGTTTCTGGCGCTTGTGCCAAAGCAGCAGCCAACAGTCTTAAAGTACCTCTTTATCAATATCTAGCCAAATTTTTTAAAATCCCACAAATATGGTTACTGCCGATCCCTCTAATGAATTTTATCAACGGTGGAAAACATGCCCAAAATTCAACCGATTTCCAAGAATATCTGATTCTCCCTTTAGGAGCGAAAAATTTTTTTCAAGCGGTCCAAATGGGTAAAAAAATTTTTCATGGTTTAAAAAATATCATCCAGGAAAACAAAATTGAGTTTTCCTTAGGAGATGAGGGAGGGTTTGGTCTTACTCTTAAAAGCAATTCTCAACCAATCAAAATCCTTATCCAGGCAATTGAAAGAGCTGGTTTCCAACCCAGAAAAGAAATTCTCATCGCCTTAGATCCGGCAGCAAGCGAGTTTTTCTATAAAGGGGTTTATTTCCTTAAAAATGAAGGGGTAACTCTAACAACTAAAGAGATGATTGCTTTTTATCAAACTCTGGTGAATAATTACCCCATCTGCTCAATTGAAGATGGATTTGATCAAGAAGATTGGACAGGATTTAGCCAATTAACAGCACTTTTAGGAGAAAAAATTCAAATCGTCGGTGATGATCTTTATGTTACTAACCCTGACCGATTAAAAAAGGGCATCCAACTCAAAGCAACAAACGCGATTCTTATCAAACCAAATCAAATTGGTACTTTGACAGAAACAGTCCAGGTGATTAAAACTGCTCAAAAAGCAGGCTTCCAAACAATTATTTCCCATAGATCTGGAGAAACTGATGAAACATTTATTGCCGACCTTGCAGTTGCCAGCAACAGTGGCCAAATAAAAACTGGTGCTTTAGGTCAACCAGAAAGATGGGCTAAATATAACCGTTTGCTTGAGATTGAAAAAGAATTAGGCAACAAAGCAAAATTATCCCCTTTTCCCTATTCATATTCATAAAGATTGGTCTAAAAGCAGAGCCCACAATTCTAGTTTTTTTATACCCACTTAAAATTATGCCAAGTGGAGATTCTGACCAACCGTGAGGATAATTTTTAAGTAGTGCAACTTTACAACAAAGCTCGAACATATTTTATCAAAAACTCATAGAAATTGACAGCGTCGGCGGCTGCAGCGCTTTGCGCCGCCCCACGAAGTTTGACTGTGGTGCCGAAGGGGGGAGTCGAACCCCCATGCCTTTCGGCATACGCACCTCAAGCGTACGCGTCTACCAGTTCCGCCACTTCGGCGCAAAAATCTTAATCTATCTTGTGAGCCCGGATGGATTTGAACCATCGACCTCTCGGATGTAAGCCGAACGCTCTACCTCTGAGCTACGGGCTCATTATTAAGTAGTGCAACTTTCCAATAAAGCTCGAACATATTTTATCAAAAATTCGTAGAAATTGACAGCGTCGGCGGCTGCAGCGCTTTGCGCCGCCCCACGAAGTTTGACTGTGGTGCCAGAGGAGGGATTCGGACCCTCACGCCTTATCGACACACCGTTCTGAACGGTGCCTGTCTACCAATTCCAGCACTCTGGCATCTAATAGTAAATTTCTCTTCCTCCTCCAGCCTACTTGTAGTTTATCAAAATTAACCAGAACAGTTCAACTTAAAAAAGATATTGGCAAAACTATACCTTTAGCAAATAGCAAAAATTATATTTATATCAGAGAACAGATAAAATTTTATTTCGCTGCCTTAAAATAACTCCGCCGATCCTGAGAAGCCACACCAGCCAAGAACTTTCGCCCTTCCACGAGCGGAGAGGCTTCATTAACAAAATTTGATAATTGACTTATAATGTTTTTATAAATTATGATAAACTAACTTAATGAAGTTAAAACTAATCATCCTTACCGCAATTTTTTTTGCCTCTTTTTTAATTCTCTTCAAAACAGCTTTTCGACAAAATTCAAGTACAATTTTAGGAACTAGCGATAAATGCTGTCCTCCTTTAACTCCTTGTCCAGACTGTGAAATACCAACAATTACTTGTCCTCCTTGTCCAACAATTACTATTTGCCCAACTCCAACACCCACCCCTACTACCGGACCATCAGCTACCCCCACGTCAACAATTCCCTCACCCACGCCTACATTTATACCAACACCAACGCTAACCCCTTATCCAACTTCAGAACCAACCCCCACGGCAACTATCATCCCTACGCCAACAGCTACTCCCACTCTTCAACCCACCCCAATGCCTACAAGCACCCCCCCACCAACAGCAACCTTTACTCCTGGCCCAACAAACACTCCTGGCCCAGAACCAACAAACACTCCGGCTCCCGAACCAACGGAAACAGTTATCCCTCAGATAACTAGTCCTCTAGTCCAAGGGATTATTGCCACCATTACACCATCTAAAATTGAAGTTGAAGAGGAATTTAACCCTTTAATAGAAGGAATTAGAAAATCTTTTAGCCGAGTTTTAGGCGCCAAGAGATTGCCGGATACAGGAATTGAAGATGGTCAAAAATCAGAAGAAAAATTACCATCGGGAAATATTCTCCAAGAAGGCAAAAGACTAATTATCCCCAAAATTGGTCTTAACCAACCTCTTTATCAGTCCCTGCCAATTGGTCAAGAATTTATAATTGGTCACCAGGAAATTATTGAAACCAAAATAGACAGCAGTATCATCATCTATGGCCATAATGACACGGCTAATTTCGAAATGATAAGGAAATTAAATCGAGGCGACTCAATACTCTATCAAAACAACGATGACCTGTTTTTATATAAAGTTGACTCTGTGACCAGGGTATCAAAAAATTATTACCAGGTGTTAGAAAATAACAATCCCAATTCGATTATTTTAATAACCTGTGACATCTGGAATCCCTATTTAAGAGTTATTATTAAAGCAGAGAAAATAACTAATAATGAAAAAAATAATTCAAAAAATTAAAAATCTTTCCAATCTTAAGAAGGTAATAATTTTAATTATCATCCTTATTTTTTTGGGAGGGATATTGAGTTTAGTCAACAAAAAGATCGGCTTAAAAGAAGAAAAGACAGAAAAAATATCTCCCCAGATAAAAGAGATCTTAATCCTCCCCGATGGTTGGTCGATAATTGCTGAAAGAGATGGGGTTGAGCTTAAAATCGAAAAAGAATCAGAAAGAATGATCAAACCAACAATTGTTTTGATAAAATCGACCAAAAAGGAAGCCAACAATGATCTTTATTTAGAAAAAATAATCCAGGGAGCCAAATATGCAATTCCCTCTTTGCAGATAACCACTAATCAACCGGCAGACCAGGATGGTTTTTATATTAGAAACTTAAGAGGATTTTATTATAATGGTCGTTATCAAGTTAATTTAAAACAACGTTTAGTGATTAAAAATAATGAGGTTTGGACCTTAACTGCTTCTTATGACCCAAAAGAAAAGTTGTTGGAAAAGGAAATCGAAAAAATTTTTGACTCAGTCTATCAGGCTAAAATTCTTAACTCAAGCCAATTTTAAAAATGGTTTTAGTGAACAGAATTTGCAAAGATTCTAAAAATCCAACCAAAAAAACTAGTTGCTTTCTTTTCTGCTTGAATTTGTTCCTCTATGGTTTTTCTTTCCTTGGTCAAAATAGCAATTAATTTATCAACAGCCTCTCGCTCTTCTTGCTCTGGAATATAAGCCTGGAGTTGCTCTAATTGTTCAGTCAAATGTTTAGTCTCCTCTAATTGCTGTTCGAGTTCTTTGATCGCTTTGTAATCAGGGCCGATTATTCTTTTCAAAATTTGCGGTCTTGCTTTAATTTGTCGGAGTTTTTCCCAAACTTTTTGTTGAATTTCATTCTGAATTCTAGCTATTTCGGCAACCTGCTGCTGAATATCTTCGATCAATAACGGGGAAAGGATTTCTGGCTTAGGTTTTTCTGAGAAAGGACTGTCTTGAGAGTCATTTTGGCTACTACTGGCAGTAGCAATTGCTTCATTAAAAACCTCTACTCCTTCAGAATCACCTTGAATAATCGTGGTTGTCTTTTCAACCTTTTTCCCTTCGTTAACAATTGCCGTTGCTTCATTTTCAATATAAACCTCTTTAGCGGAAACAACTGGAGGAAAAAAGAACAGGCAAACTATTAATGCCAAACAGAATGGCAGGCGCGAAAATAAGGCCTCTGAGGCTATGGAAGGCCGGAATTCATTCATTTTTCTCTCAGGATCGGCGATTTTCTGCCCATCCATAAAGTTCATTTTTGTTTCTTAAACCTATAATTATCCCTTTTTCATTCCCAATACCCGAGGAAAAGCTGCTGACTGTGGAGTAACCACAAACATTAAATGATAATCATCAACTTGACGATGCTTTTTTGTTCTCGGATCAATTATTTCATTGATATCCCACCATCTTCTTTCAAATTCCAAAATCGTAAACTGCCTATCTTTAAAAGCATAATCTCTATAGGGATCTGCCAGCATAATTAAATTATCTTTTGTATTAATATAAGTGACTACGCTATAATGTCCCGGATCTTCATCATCATCTTCATCATCATGTTTGAATTCAAAAATGCCCTGCCATTCAACTCCAACTGGGTAATGGTAACTTCTAGTTATTTTGGCTAATTCGCTAATAGTGGCGTATCTTTTAAACCAGAATTGAAATCCTGAAACTAGTTTTTTCACTGCCAAAGCTAGCTCATCAACCGTCATCCCTCGCTCTTTAATTTTTTTGGCAACTCCAGCTGCTTTAACAAACTCTTCTTGGTCAACAGCAATCCCACAATGGCTCAAAAGCATTTCTAACACGGCTGGACCGCAATGAGATGGAGTTTTTTGGCAAACCCTCTTTAGGTTAGGAAAAAAACGATTATAACAAATTTTTGCCATATTTTGTCAAAAGACTCGTTAACACTTCTTCAAAAGTAATTTTATGGAGAGCTAAAACTTCTGTAAACGGTAATCCCAAATCCGGACCAAAGGCAGTATTAGGATTAGAGTCAGTAAAATAAGGAATATTTGTTTTTTCGTCAACTCGAACATCAAATTTCGCATAATCCTTGTGGTGCAATCCCTTAAAAGCTCTTACCGCTAGTTGGCCAATTTTGGCTGCGAGTGACTCCTCAACATAATCATATCTGTAAGCCCTAGCATCTTCATAAGACTCTATACTAGTAAAATAATGTTTTCCATCAGGTTTTGTCTTAAAAATTTTTTGACCCATAAAAACATGTTTTTTTCTCCCATCATCAAAAACGATTACGGTAATTTCTGGGCCATCAATAAATTGCTCGACGATAACAGGCATTTTATAGGTAGTAATCATCTTATCAACTTGTTTTTGGGCTTCTTTAATCGTCTCTTTAACTGCCTTGTTATCAATTCCAACGCTACCGCCACTTTCATTAAGTTTCACAATAAGAGGCAATCCTAATTCTTCATCTACTCTTGTTGCTACTCGACGAACAAATTGGAAAGCTGGTGTAGGAATGCCGTAAGCCATTAACAGTCTTTTAGTTAAATTGCGATTATTGCCAATAACTAGTCCTTCCATTCCTGCTCCAGTATAAGGAATATTAGATAATTCTAAAGCCGCCGGAACAGAAGTTTGCAGTCGATCTTTGCCTCTTAAAGTATCAACTAAATTTATCACCAAATCAGGTTTATCAACCAAAAGATTAGTCAAAAAATACTGATCGCCGGGAGATGTTTTTGCCTGAATTCCTAATTCTCTTATTTTTTGAACTACCTGCTCAGCCCTTTCTTCAACTTCTACTTCAGCTTGATAAGCTTCTTTTGTCGGGAACCATTCTGCCTCGACATGAGAATAGGCAACGGTAATAAGCTTAAACTTTTTTAATACTTCTTTGTCAATCTGCAGTTGAACTTTTGAGCCTCGCCTAAGTCCACCTTCGCCTTCAACTTTTAGCTGATCTTTTTTAGAAGAATCAACTTTTTTCTCCCCAGCCTTCTGTTTTTCTAAGATTCTTGGCAATCTAATCATATCAAAGTCTATCGTCTTTAAAATAAAAATTCAACATCAGATCAAAATGGCTTCTTCCCCCCTCCATTGGTATCGGTCGTCTTTTCTTGCCTGCTTTAGTTTGCCCAAGATCACAAGATCAGCGGAAGTATTTAAGGAGGAAACAAAAAAAACACTTGACAGCTTGATCATATTAATCAAATAATTAAAAGTGTTTTCCTTGTCTGGGGCCTAAAGAAAGACGAGGATTCGCAGGTGCGAAAAATGAAAAATAAAGCCAAAAATGGGAAAATTGTTCCTCGAGGAATGAAAACAATTTTGCCTCATGGTGGTTTACCTGAAAATATCTCCCCTTATTTAATTAATCTGATTCAAAAAACAGGCGGGATTAACGGCCCAATTGGAAAACAATTTATTGCTCAACCAACTAAAGAAAAAAAATATGCCAAAACCAAAATAATTGACCCATTAATTGAAGATAAATACAGAAAAGCCCCTGGTTTAATATATAAGTATCGGGGAAAAATTGGCAAAAATGGCAAAATTATTTGTTATGGCCGAGTTTTGTGGACAATTACTTATTTCTGTGAGAGTTATTGTCGATTCTGTACCCGTGGCCGAGAAGTAGGAGTTCTGGGTCAAAAACCGTTATTAACAGAAAAACAAATAAATCAAGGGTTTGAATTTTTAAAAAATCATCCGGAGATAAATGAAGTAATTTTGTCTGGTGGCGATCCTTTAGTAATACCAAAACAATATCTTAAAAAAATTATTCACCATCTAGTTAGGTTTCAAAAACAAGGATCGTTAGATATTATAAGAATTGGCACCAGATTACCAATCTCCAGTCCCCTGACAATTAAAACCTGGCATTACAATTTGTTAGCAAAGATCAAAAATCCCTATCTTATGGTACATATCAATCATCCTGCAGAATTAACACCCCAAGCAATTAAGGTTTTAAATAATTTCAGGCAGAAATCTCAGGCTCTAATTCTCAGCCAAACAGTCCTTTTAAAAGAAGTCAATGATTCGGCCAAAATTTTATCTGAATTATTTGTCAAAATGACTAAAGAAGGGATAAGGCCTTATTATGTTTTTCAAAATGACCCGGTTTATTGGGCAAAACATTTTACTGTTCCAATTGGAAAAGCAATCAAAATATGGCAAAGCCTAAGATCAAAGTTATCAGGTGTGGCCGCTACTGCGAGATTCGTCATTGACACTCCTTTTGGATTTGGTAAAATTCCAATTCCCGAAGGAGAAGCTTGGAAAGTTGATTATTCCTGTTTTTATGATTTTAAAAAGAAAAAGCACCCACTTTCTCTCCAAAGAAGACGGCTATCTTTTACCCTTAAAAAACATATTTTGGGATCTTGAAAGAAAAATTTAAACAAGAGTTTTTTTGTATGTTTCAAAAGCATTAGCTGCTTCTCGGTCAACCAAGCGCAAAAGCTCGATTACTTTATTTCTGATATCGCTGCTTTTTATTGTCTCGTTCTCGGCTGCCTTTTGCGCCCATGATTCAACTAAAACAGCAACGCTAGCCGCTACTTCCGCTGGAGCTCCCGCTTTCACCACACCTCCAGATATTTTGTTGCGATCAAAGTCTTCTAATCTCCCATCCCTTTTTTCTACCCTCATCTTCCTCACCTCCTTTTTGATCAAATCAAATTCTAATCAAAAAAATTGAGTCCTTTAAGCATTGCTTTGGTTGTTTTTGCCAAATCAAACTTCGGTTGCCAACCCCAATCTTTTCTCGCCCAACTATCATCAATTGATTTTGGCCAAGAATCAGCAATTTTCTGCCGCTGATCAGGACAGTACTTCACCTTTAAAGGAATGTATTTTTGGATTTCTTTTGCTAATTCTTTTGGAGAAAAACTTATTCCGGCCAAATTATAACTGGTTCTTATTGAAAGTTTCTTAGAATCGACATCCATAATCATCAATGTTGCCTTAATTGCATCATCAGTATAAATCATTGGCAAAGTGGTATTCTCTTTAACAAAACATTGATATTGACCATTCTTAACAGCACCGTAAAACATTCCTACCGCCCAATCTGTTGTTCCACCGCCGGGTGGTGTTTTGAAACTAATCACCCCTGGGTAACGAACACTTCTTACATCAACACCATATTTAAAAAAGTAATATTGAGACAACAATTCTCCTGCCACTTTAGTCACCCCATACATTGTTGTTGGCTCCAAAATAGTCTTTTGGGGGGTATTGATTTTGGGAGTGGTTGGGCCAAAAACAGCAATTGAGCTGGGCCAAAAAACTTTTAACCTATACTCAACCGCCAGATCCAAAACATTTTTCAAGCCACCAATATTAACCTGCCAAGTTAAGCTTGGATTTTCTTCTCCTTTGGCTGACAAAATTGCGACTAAATGATAAACAGCGTCAATATTGTATTTCTCAACAACTTTTTTTAATCTTTTACTATCATTAATTTCAATTTTTTCTACGATCCCCTCAAAATTAGAAGGAATATGACGATGACCTAAGGCAATCACCGAATCTTGGCCATATTTCCGCTGCAACACTGGCACTAGTTCACTCCCAATCTGACCAAATGCTCCAGTAACAAGGATTCTTTTTTTCATAAATTATTTTTTCCATTTTAGCACGTTATTTTAAAAAACAATACCCAATTTCATTTCGCATGACCGAAATCGATCAGCGATTTTTTGCATTATGGATTATAATATTATAATAAATAAGAATCACTGATGAATAATGAAAGATTAGTTCCTAGACGAAAACTTTTAGAGTGGGCTTTATTATCTTTGGGAGGAGTGATAACTTCTTGCGCCACCTCTACTGAGTCTCCCTTTTCGCCGCAAAAAAAGCCGGTACCTACTCCAAAAATCTTTTCACCGACTATCATTCCCGACCAAGCAGAATTTCCTTTTTCCTCAGCCTATCTTCAAAATGACTTTGCTATCAAAACTTTGATTGAACAAGCACAAAAACATGAAATAATCAAGATAGAAAACATCCTTATAGGGTATATTTTCCGATTCCCCTGGGAAAAAGGAGAGGCCTATATTGCTACACTGGAGACTATTAACCAAGAAGAGAAAACCCAAACAACAGCTCTCCTTTTAAGTGCTGATTGTCTTTATGAAGCATTAAGAAAAGATGATGCACTTGGCAGTAATCTTCTTCCAGGCATATGGCATCCCCAAAAAAGAATCGATTTCTTAAAAGCCGAAGTGGCAATTCCCTCAGAGATTGGTGTTCCGGTAGCGATTTTGAACCTAAAAGATCTTTGTTACCAAGGCTCAACTCAAAACTGCGAAGAAGAAACAGCGATAGAAAGATTGAAAGAAACAATCACTAAAATCAAATGGGATCAATTGCCTCAGGAAACAGGAGAATTCATTGGGTGGTTTAGCAAAGAATTCCTCAAAGGTTTAAAACGCGGCATTCAATAAGAATTAAAGCTACTTCAAGGGACTTGAGAAAAATAACTTCTCTTCGCTAAGAAAAAGTAAAGTTTTCTTTTTCATCTTTGTCTTTCTCGAATACATCTTTCTGTTTCCTCTTTCACAAGTCTTTCTTTTGTGTTTTGATCTGTTAATTGCAATAAACTCGCTGCCTCAGAAATTTTTTTCTCTGCCTCTCTTTTGCAAACACTTTCCAGGGAAAAATATTTCAGAATATATCCAGCGATAAACATTCCTAAAATTAATATCAGCAATAAACGAAAAATAGACCCTTTTGCTAAGGCATAAATTAAAATTTTCTCTAATTTCATTTTTTGCTGACAGTCATCATCGCAAACAATATCCTTCTGATCTCCATCTTTAGCTTTATAACCAGAAATATTTAACTGGCATTGGGCTCCGATGCCTCAAAACAAATAAGTTTTAAAAGTCTACCATATTTACCAGTTTCGGAAACATTACTTTTTAATTCTATCTTTTAACCTTCAACTAATTTCTTTGTTTTTGTCAGAAGCCTCTTGGTCATAATATTGAATTGGCCTTGTCTACCCCACATCTAAAGCTCCATTGTATCTTAGTTTAATCAAATTTCGCCAAAGGAAATCCGCATCCCTATCGGACAATGGTCAGAGCCAGGAACTTGGGAAAGAATAAAGGCATCTTTTAATTTTGGAGCCAAACGCTGGCTGACAAAACCATAATCAATTCTCCAACCCAAATTTCTTTGTCTTGCCCCAAAAGAATAAGGCCACCAGGTATAAAATCTTCCTTCTTTGTGAAATTTCCGGAAGCTATCAACAAAACCCAAGGCTAAAAGTCGGTCTATCTGCTTTCTTTCTTTTGGAGTAAACATAATATTGTTTTTGTTTTCTTTTGGTCGAGCCAAGTCAATTTCTTTATGAGCGATATTAAAATCGCCAGCCAAAATCAGGTTTTTCTGACTTACCAAAAGGTTTTTTAAATAACCAAAAAGATACTTATAAGCCTTAAGTTTATAACCTAGATTTTCTTTTTGCCTGCCGCCATGAGGTAAATAAAGATTTAGCAAACTAAAACCAGCAAAATCCAAGCGTAAACTTCGGCCTTCACCATCAAATCTTTCTAAGCCAATTTTTGTTTCCATCCCCAGCGGTTTTTTCTTGCTAAAAACTGCTGTTCCGGCATAACCTAGCTTTTTGGCGCAGTTAAAATAAGCAAAATAATCTTTTGGATAAACTAAATCAAAGCCCAACTGGCTTTCGCTAATCTTTATTTCCTGAAGACAAACAATCTCAGGCTTGGTTTTTTCCAACCACTCCCAAAATCCTTTTTTCCCCACCACCCGCAAGCCATTAACATTCCACGAGATTATTTTCATTTCCCAAACAAATTTTTGCTTGCTAAAAAAGTAATATCGGCACAGCAGAAATTAAACCAATACTCCCAACCAAGGTGCGAACAATTTCTTCGGCAATAATTTCATAATTAGTTACCTGAGAAAAAGGCATTGGGTTGTCGACAAAAAGCAAAGGCAAAGGCAAGGCTGCTCCGGTATAAACTAAAACTAAAGTATTGACCATTGAAGCAATGTGGTTTTGACTAACATTCATTGCCTGCCAAAAAAGCTGGCGCGGCCGGATTTTGGGATTAGTCTTTTTAAGCTGCTCACCACTGCCGGCCGAGAAACAGTAATATTATCCAAAACTCCCAACGTGCCAATAATAATTCCCGCCAACAAAAGCCCCTTAATATCCATTGTTCCTTTTTTAGCAACCTGTAAAAAACCTGCTCCTTCTGAGGCATAACCCGATAATCTAGTGACTTCAACAAAAACTTTTGCCAAAATGCCAGTAATTATTAAAGCGGCAAGAGTACCAATTAAAGCCACCGTAGTCTTTTTATCAAATCCATGAGAAAGATAAAAAGTCAGGGGTAAAATAAAGCTAAATATCACCAAAAAAGAAACCCCCAGGCCAAAAGGGGAACTTACTCCCCGCCAACGGCCAACCGCCATCACCAAAATAGCAAAAATCAAAAACAGCCAAAGCAACGGCAATCTTCTAATATAATCGCTAATATAAAAAATATCATTTCCCTCCAAATCCTGAGTTCGGTTAAGTAAAACCTTATCCCCCACTCGGTATTTTTGTTGACCAACTAAAGAAATACTTCCTGCCTCAACAGCAACTTCCTTACCTTTAAGAGAGCCGTGGGTAACCAAAACTTCTAATTGTTGTTGGGATAATGTCTGCTGGCCTGCCTGGGTAGTTAATTCTTCTTTGATGATTTTAACAACTTTTCCTTCCAAAATCTCTTCCTCCACCGCTTGAACTTTGGGGGTAAGGCTCAATCCTAAAAACAAAAGTAATGCTATCAAAACAATTTTAATTGCCCTACCCTTGATTATTGCCTGGGCAATTTTTTTCCGGGCACTTTCCAAGATCCTGGCAAAAGTTGGTTGGGAAATTTTCATTTTTTTCGCCGCCTCCTCTTGTTCTAGTTCGTCAATTTCATAAAGCTTTAAAGCCTCAAGCTCATCAGGCAACAAAACCACCTCTTCAAGTATTCTCAAAGGAATACCTCGGGGTTTAAAGTAATAGACATCTGGTTTAAACCTCACGCAACGAGGTATTCTCGGTCTTGGCATATCAACGTCTTTCTAAATTAATTTTACAATTTGGACATTCTAAAGTTGAACAGGGAACGCCCCTCTGATGAACAACTTTATAACCGCATTTTGGGCAAACACACCAACCTCCCGGCCCTCTACCGGCCGCTTCCTTAACTTGGCCTTTAAATCTACCTCGTCTTTGCCAACCAAAACCCCGGCCAAAAGGAGGTTTGTAAAATCCAGTTTCTAGTTCGTGGCTGGCAATCTGAATAGCCACATAAGAAAGGTTGTTAATCTTTTCCATTAACTTTTCCCTTAAAATAGTAGAAATTCTAGTTGCTTCTTCAACGCTTAAGTTTTTAGGCAGGCTTATTTCCAAATTGGCAGTGATAACCGAACCCTTTTTTTGTGTTTTTAAAGAATTAAGGCTAACATTTTGGTCTTTGGCAATTGACCTTATTTTTTCTTCAACCTCTGGGCCAGCAGAAACATCAAGTAAAGAATCGGTTGCCTCCTTTCCCAAAGAAAAAGACTCCTTAACAATATAAAGGCCAATCAAAAAGGCAAAGACCGCATCTGTCTGCGGCCAAAACTTAGTCAAAAAAAGGCCAATAAAAACCGCCAATGAACTTAAAACATCAATCCGGCTGTGAACTCCATCAGAAAGGAGGGCTAAAGAATTTTCCTTTTTCCCAAAATTAATTTTTAGCCTGGCAACTTCTTCATTTACTGCTGCCGAAAATATCATCGTTCCAAAAACCAGCCAATTAAGATTAATAAAAGAAGGAGAAAAAAATTTTTTATAAGCTTCAAAAATAATCCCCAATCCGGTAGCTAAAAGGATCATCGTGATTACTACTCCGGCTAAAACCTCAAATTTAAAATGGCCATAAGGATGTTTTTCGTCAGCCGGTTTGCGAGCAATTTTAATCCCAAAAAAACTAACAACTGAAGAAAAAATGTCTATAAAAGAATGGACGCCTTCGGCTAAAACTGCCGCTGAGGAAGAAAGCAAACCAACGGTAATTTTTACCGCCGCTAAAACAACATTAGCCGAAACAGAAACTAAAGCTATTTTTTCTTTCATTTTGTTTTGATAATTTGGCTAATAATTTCTTGAAATAACTTTTGATATCGAGAATTGATTTCTGTTACCGGCTTCATTTCAATCGTCGAATTAAGAAAATCCTTTCCATAATTAATTTTACCAAGAATGGGAATTTTCTTTTTTCGGGCAAATTCTTCTATCTTCAAACAAAAATCCTCTGAAAGATCAAACTTGTTGATAATAATCCCATGCTTAATTCCAAAATGATTAGCCAAATACAAAACTCTCTTTAAATCAAAGAGAGCAGAGGGCGTTGGCTCGGTTACCGCCACAATATAATCTGTCCCGACCAAAGAAGCAATCACTGGACAGCCAATCCCGGGCGAAGAATCAATAACAACCACCTCGGCTTTTATTTTTTCATTAATTTTATCAGAATATTTCCTTACTTCAGCCACGACTTCGCCAGAAGCAAGTTCTCCCAGTTTTAGTTCGCCAGAGACAAGGTTTACCTTATAATTTTTACCAGTATAAATCGTGCCAATTTCTTTTTTGTTTTCCGTTATCGCACCGGTAGGGCAGGCGACAACACAGGCCTTGCAACCAATACACACATCTTTTACAAAGGCGGGATATTTTTCCTTAACAAAAACAATAGCATTTTGTTTACAAACTTGAGCACATTTGCCGCATTTTGTGCATTTATCAAAATTCCATTTAGGAATTGGCTGATAAACGATGGCGTGCCTTTTTCTTTTTACGGAAAGTAAAAGGTGGTCATTGGGACATTCAGCATCCGCATCCACGAGCATAGTTTTATTTTCTCTGGCAAATTCTACTGCCAAAGAAGTTGCCACCATTGATTTCCCCACCCCTCCTTTTCCTCCAGTGATTACAATTTTCATAGTTTATGTTCCTCGCGGACATTTCCCATGTCTACTTTTTAATTTTATTATTATTTTTAATCCCTTTTATACTTTTCTTATTACACATTCTCCTGACCATTCCAGCTAATAAATTTATTCTCGGAACTCTTTGAATATAATCTCTGTATGCATTGCCAAACTTTCTTATATTTCTTTTCTCTTCTTCTATCATTGCCAAACATAACAAAAGAGTCAGTATTGCTCCTATAACCAAATTGATCAAGTGTGGCGCTATGAGTATCAATGAAAAAATAATCAATATATGACCCAAAAATTCCGGATGGCGAACAAAGACATACAAACCGCTTTCTACAAAAATTTCTTTGCTGACCTCATTTTCTGTTACCCGACTCTTCTTACGCGATTGACTTGAACTCAATAAAATAATTATTCCAAATACCAAAGTTATCCATCCTACATATATTAGTGCTAATAAATTAGCCGAATTATAGAAAAGAATGGAAAATACGATTAGCAGAGTATATAAGGCAATATATACTATATGACCAATTAGATGACCGACATTTTTCTCATTAGGTAGGTCAATTTCCCTATGGGTTGTCTGAACCTTTATTTCTGGGGAATTATTTCTCAGAGGTGGCGTTTGCTTTTGATTTAAGTTTTCCATGGCAGTTTTCACTTTCTTTCTATATTAGTGAAAATCTTGATCTTTACTGACTTTATTTTATCAATTTTTATAGGGTTATGCATTGATTTTTTAGCTTGTTTTTTTTCATCATTTACTATAATTTTCAGGGTTAAAAAATATCTTCTTTCGATAATTTTTTCAATTTGCCTTCTTTAAATTTTTCAATGTTTTCTAAAATCGTCCCTTCAATTGCTTTGAATGCTTCAATTTTGTAATTTTTGAATTTTTCAAAAGCCATCGGACCCAAACCAAAAGCTACAACTACCTTAACATTTTGTCTTTTTAAAAAATCTGGCGGAAGTCCCTTTCCTTTAATCTCCGGATTTTCAAAAACCTCAAAACTGCCCTTTCCTGTATCGTAAAGCAAAAAATTCTTTGCTCTTCCAAAATGCAAAGCTATTTCTGCTTCCGGATTTTTACCGTCTGTCGCGAAAGCAATTTTCATATTATTTTATTCAAATTTTTCTAATTTTCCTTCAATAAACTTCTCAATTACTTCTTTTACTTTCCCTTTCCCTTGATAAATCTCAATATTGAATTGCTTTAAAACATCAAGAGCTCTCGGACCCACATTGCCCGTTATTACCGCCTTAGTATTCTTTTCTGCCACCAGTTGAGCGGCTGAAATACCGGCTCCAGCCATCTGATTTTCGCTTTCATTTTTTATCGCCTGAAAACTTTTTATTTTTCCATTCTCAATTTCAACAACGATAAAAAAGGAGCATCTGGCAAATACCTTACTAACATTATCGGTGAAATTTTTCCCATTCGAACTTACTGCTATTTTCATTTTTGTCCTTTGAGTTCGGCTAAACGGGCTTTAATGGCTTTCAATTCTTCTTCTAAATCTCTCTCCTCATCTTTTAGTATTTCTTCTTCTTCTTTCTTGGTTATTTGAGGTCGATATGGATAAGCTCCATATGGATAACCCCAAAACCTTCGCCAACCAAATCCACGACCCCAACCTCTTCTCCAAGCCAAACCAGCGCCGCAAGGACCCAATCCCCAGCCAGTGCCGGGACCCAAACCCCAAGGACCTGTTCCGTCAAATCTTGGCATATTTTTCACCTCCTTTCTCCTAATTTTGAATATATATTCATTATACTGCGATGGCTCCAGATGTCAAGAGGAAATTGCTCCTTGATTTAAATCCCAATTTAGACTACCCTTAGACTAAAGGGGGTGAAAAAAATGAAAGGCTATCATACTGATATTGAACAGGCCACAGAAAACAATACCAATTATCGCCAGGTTTTGTATACCGGTAAACACCTTCAGTTGGTTTTAATGTCCTTGCAACCGGATGAAGAAATTGGCATGGAAGTTCATCCGGAAAACGACCAGTTTTTCCGCTTTGAAGAAGGCGAGGGGGAAGTGGTTATTGATGGTAACGAATATTTAGTACAAGATGGCGATGCGATAATTGTTCCTGCCGGAGCCCAACATAATGTTGTTAATACCGGCAGCGAACCGCTAAAACTTTACACTATTTATGCTCCTCCCCATCATCGCCATGATGTGGTGAAAGCAACGAAAGCAGAGGCAGACGCCGACGCTCCAGAATTTGATGGAGTAACAAGCGAATAAAATTTAGCAGCAATAAAGTTTTTGAGGGACTTTCCCTTTTTCAACCTTACCAAAAGGATTGTTAAATTGACGAATTTTGCTAATCATTTCTTGATTTTCTTTTGTCTGGATGTCTTCTCGACTCATATAATCTCTTAGTTTTTTCATCATTTCCGGTAAATCAATTTTTGCCGGACAATTTTGGAAACATAAAGAACATAAAGTACAAGCAAAACAATTAGCGTTAAAGGCTTTTTTAAGGCCTTCAGACAAACCGGCAAAAATTATTCCTCGAGAACCTAAATATTTATCCCCATAATTCGGCCCAATTTGCTGAAAAACCGGACAAAAATCCAAACAAGCACCGCAATTTAGACAATACAAAAGCTCCCCAAATCCGGCTTTTAAGATTTTGCTCCGACCGTTGTCTAACAAAATCAAATCGACTTCTTTGGCTCCTTGAGCGCCGATTATCGTTTGATTTTCAATATCTGCGGTTTTTGAGGGTCCAGAAATAATAGAAACATAAACCGGAAAATCTTGACCTGTTCCCCAAATTGCTGAAGCCTGAACAATTTTTAAAGCATCAGAAAGCGTGGGAACAATTTTCTCCCAACCGACAACCACAATATGGACTTCTGGCCAGCGGGAAACTAAAGAAATATTACCCTCATTTTCCAAAATTACTATCTGGCCTTGGGCGGTAATAGCGTTTGCTCCGCTAATCCCCGTCTCGGCTTGAGTAATTTCTTTTCTTAAATAATTTCTGACAAACAAAGCAATTGCCTGAGGAGTCGCTTCTATTTCCTGGCCAAATTTTTCTTTAATTTTTTGGGCAATTTCCGAAGCGGTCAGATGAATTGCCGGTAAAACCGGATGGGCTTTACCTGTTTTAAAAAGACTAATAATAAAATCACCCAAATCTGTTTCAATTAATTGCTTATCCGCCAAAAATCCTTCGTTTTCTATTTCCCCCAAAGTATTTGTTTTTGCCTTAATAATTTTTTGCTTGCTACTCAGAATTTTACTAATTATTTTTCTTGCCTGTGGGGCATCTTTTGCCTCAAAAACATTAATCCCGTTTGTTTTTAAATTTTTAATCGCCTGAGTTTTTAATTTTTCAATATTTTCAATTGCTGATTTTTTAATCTGGTAAAGCTCCTCTCGAAATTTTTCATAATCCAAGTTTTGCTTTTTTAAAGCTTTTCCCCTTTTCTGGCGGTATTCCAAAACTATCCGCCAAAAATTTGCCTTTGTTTTTTCGCTTAAAAACTGCTGTTTTTTAATCATTGAAATAAAACACTTCGATAAATTATTTTAACACAAAGTTAAAAACAATTTGCTATTTATAAAAATCATCCAAAAGATTGACTAATAGTGTAAAAAATATAGTTAAAAAGAGGAAACTAGAATTAGATGAAAGAAAGGGAGTATAGTCTTCAAGAAACCATTCCTTATAGACTTGCTCCTGAATGTTGGTTTGTCCCTGGAGCTAAAAGAGCTGCTATTTATGATCTAAATACAGGGAATGTTTATTCTATAAACGAAATTGCTCGACAGATAGTCGAGGGGTCCATTTCTGATAATTTTGGGTTTTGGGAAAAGCTCAAAAAATTAGGAATCGTGGAGGTAAATAATTTTCCTCCAAGAATAACGGAGCTTGAAATCTCTGAGGTAGGCTTAGAATTTATGTGGCTAGAATTAACTGGAAGATGCAACCAAAAATGTTTACACTGCTATACTTCTGCAGAAAATCTCCCCCAAAATGAAGAATTGCCTATCAGTGGATGGGAAAAAATTATAGAGGAGGGAAGAAAATTAGGATGTAAAAAACTTCAATTTATAGGAGGAGAACCACTTTTATTCAGGGAAATTTTTGATCTAGCCAAATTAGCCAAAGATTTAAACTATGAATTTATTGAAATATTTACCAATGGCACACTTTTAGATGAAAGAAAAATTCAAAATATAAAGGATTTGGGAATCTCAATCGCTATTTCTTTATATTCTATCGCCCCTGAAATTCATGATAGAATTACCCAAATTCCCGGTAGTTTTCAAAGAACCCTTAAGTCCCTTCAGATACTTAAAGAGGCAGGGGTGCCAACTAGGATTGGAATCGTAATCATGAGACAAAATCAAGACACCATCCTAGAAACGCAAATGAGACTCCAAGAAATGGGTTTTGAGTCTGGTAGGACAGATGTAGTAAGACCAACCGGACGAGGAAGTTGTGCCGATCTATTACCAAAAGAGGAAGTTATTCGGACATGGGCTTTAATGACCAAACCAGATTTTTCTATCAGTAAAGAACAATTTTCCCGCAATCGACATTGGAACAGTTGCTGGGCAGGAAAAATCGCTATTACACCAAACGGCAAGATAATACCTTGTATTTTTGCCCGAGAACATATAGTTTGGGATGCAAGAAATGGGCTGGAAGAAGGAATACATAGGAGCTACAAAAATTATGGAGAATTACTAAAGACCAAATTGAAGGGTGTAAAAAATGTGAATATCGCTATGCTTGTTATGACTGCCGACCTTTAGCCGAGGGGGTTACCGGTAACCTCTATGCTAAAAATCCAAGATGCACTTATAACCCTGAAGCAGGAGAATGGGAATAATCAAAAGAGAGGGGGTGAAAAAATTTATGAAAGAAAATGAACAAAATTTAAACAAAGAAACTTCAGCCAAGAGAAAAGATGAAGAAACTCCCACCGTTGAGTTAGTTACAAACAATCAACCGGCGATTCAATGTTTTCCGAGAAATCCATGTGCTCCTACGTGTGGCCCAAATTGTGTTCCCGTATGTAGACCTGTATGTTGGCCTTGCCCCCCTAACCGATAAGATTGGAACAACGGAGTTTCTTAAAACTGAAAAATTCTTACGGGCCAAGTGGTGGGGTATTTTGTAATTAAAATTTTCCCGAGAACTAAAGAAGTAGTGTGGGGATCTCTTGAGTTCAGAAAAGAAGGAGTTTTAATCAGTTTTTTCAAAGTTGTTTGCGCATAAGAATCTAAATTCCTTCTAAAACTTGGCCAAAAAGTTGAGGATGCAGAATATTCAGCGCAAAAAGCAAAAAGCTCAGTCCATAATTCGAAAGCAAAACCAGAATGAATTTTAATCTTTGGCAACTTTTCCCTACGTCCCTTCTTATAAAGAGAGAAAGCGGTTTTCAGGTATTTTAAATTTGTGTTCTGAATAAAGATCTCCGGGGGTTGCGAGTTGTAATAAATATGAGCAAACTCGTGAACGATAGTAGCTAAATAACTTTCTTTACTTACATAAATATCGGTAT
>Ga0209102_1000582_pt1 | contig 23608 bp, 24 predicted proteins | sample ConPoolayeHmetaG_FD_185483 | JGI IMG/M metagenome (GOLD analysis project Ga0209102, IMG submission 185483) | Hot spring microbial mat communities from California, USA to study Microbial Dark Matter (Phase II) - Cone Pool mat layer H metaG... ...
ACGATGGGCTATTCCAGAGAGGAGATACTGGGCAAGAACTACCGCATGCTAACAGCCGAGGATGATTGGGAGAAGGTGTTCAAATTCTTTAACCAGGTGTACCGGGAAAGGCGCCCGCAAAAGGGCATCACCTTTAAGACCATCCGCAAAGATGGCAGCACCGGTGTCGGAGAACTGGCTGCCCTGCCTATGCGGGACGAGAAAGGCGAGATTATCGGCTTCCGGGGCGTCGGTCGGGACATTTCAGAGCGTATTAAGGCGGAGGAGGAGAGGCAGCAGCTGGAGAGGCGCGCCCATCTTGCCGCCAGGCTAGCTTCGGTGGGGGAGATGGCATCGGGCATCGCCCATGAGATAAATAACCCCCTCACCGGTGTTATCGGCTATGCGCAGTTATTGCTGGCAAGGAAAGACCTGCCAGAGGATATCAGACCAGCCCTGGAGGTTATAAATGACAGTGCCCAGAGGGTTGCCAGCATAATAAGGAGGTTGCTCACCTTCGCCCGCCAGTACAAGCCAGAACGGAGGCAGGTGCTTATCAACGAGGTCGTCGAGGCTGCTCTTCGCCTGAGGACTTACCATCTGCAGACAAGCAATATAAAAATCACCACCCAATTTGCCCGTGACCTCCCGGTCACAATAGCCGACCCCGGTCAATTGCAGCAGGTGTTTCTGAATATCATCATGAATGCCGAGGCGGCGATGAAGCAAGTACCACGGCAGGGGAGGTTGCTGGTAAAAACGGAGCTGGTGGAGCCCAATATTATAAGGATATCTTTTAAGGACAACGGTCCAGGGATTGCGCCCGAGCATCTGGAGAGGATATTTGAGCCCTTCTTTACCACCTCTGAAGTGGGCGAGGGCACCGGGCTGGGGCTCAGCGTGTGTCACGGGATAATAACCGAGCACAAAGGCAGGATATGGGTGGAAAGCCAGCCTGGTAAGGGGGCGACCTTTTTTATCGACTTGCCGGTGGTGACTGCTGTAGTTGAAGAGCCGGTGGTCAAAGAGGTGGAGAAGCCTTCCCCATTGCGCAAAGCCAGGGTGCTGGTGGTGGACGATGAGCCGGTGGTCAGGGAGTTTGTCTCTCAAGTGCTTGGTGCGGAGGGCTACGAAGTAGATACGGCAGGCAATGCTGAGGAGGCTCTGGAGAAGGTGCGGAGCCGCCGTTATCGGCTTATCCTGCTCGATATAAAGATGCCGGGTACCAGTGGCATTGAACTCTACCAGCAGTTCAGAAGGCTTATCCCTGCGCTCGGCAAGCGGACATTGTTTATCACCGGCGATGTGATGGGGGCGAGTACCCGGGACTTTCTCACTCGCACCAGGTTACCTTATATAGCCAAGCCTTTTGACGCCTCTAAACTTGTGGGGGAAGTAAGAAGAGCACTGTCGCGCTCTTAGGCTGTGCCGGCGGGACCGGGCATGCTCGGCGTCTGTTGGTTCCGGTCGGAAGCTGGTAGGTCTGGCAAGTGCTTTAGCCTGTCCAGCCAGGCGGTGGACTTGAGCTGTCTTTCCAGAAGGTAGCGGATATATTCTCGCAGCACCGTTTCCAGTTCGGTGGCTAACTGGTTGTCCAGCTTCACTTTTTCTGCGGCAGCGTAATCGCAGTTCTGCCAGAAGCGGAGCACTTTCAGGGCATTCAGGGATAGAGGATGTGCCAGCGGTTCATGGTAACCGCAGTTATGACATAGCACGCCGCCGTGACCGGGGCTGAAGAAATTTTCCCGGGGCTGCAGAGGCGCTTTGCAGTCGCCGCAGTGCTGAAGTTCAGGACGGTAGCCTACCTGTGCCAGAAGACGGAGTTCGAAGTACCGTAAGACAGCATCGGTATTGGTGGACTGTGACAGGTGGTGGAGGGTGTCGAGGAGCAGGTGGAAGAGTTCCTCATCCTCAGCGCGTTCGGCGGTGAAGGCATTGACGAGTTCAGCTACATAGAGACCGCTGGCAGTACGCCCCAGGTCTTCTTTCAGCGACAGGAAGTTGTTGACGGTCTGTGCCTGAGTGATGATATCCAGATTACGCCCCCGCGCTAGCATGAGGCGGCTATGGGTGAGCAGTTCTACATGTCCTCCGAGCTTGCTCTGCGGGCGGCGTACACCCTTAGCCACTGCTCTTATTTTGCCCAGATTTGGGGTGTAGATGGTTAGCACCCTGTCAGCTTCGCCCAGATTTATCCGGTTGATGATGATGGCTTCTGTTTGATACACCCGAGGGGCTGGCATGGCTATTTACAGGCTCACATTTCCTGCCTGCCCTCTAGTGCGCGACTGAGGGTGACATCATCGGCGTATTCCAGGTCACCGCCGTAAGGTAAGCCGCGGGCAAGTCTGGTGACCTTGATTCCCAGAGGTGCGATCAATCGCTGGAGATACATCGCAGTAGCTTCACCTTCGAGGTTGGGATTGGTGGCTAGTATCACCTCGGTCACCTGAGTGCTTTGGAGGCGGGAGAGGAGTTCCTTGACTTTAAGTTCGTCAGGACCGATGCCCTCACTGGGTGCAATGACACCATGGAGCACATGGTACAGTCCCCTGTATTTTCTCGTCCGTTCCAGGGGAAGAATATCTATCGGCTCTTCGACGACACATATCTGCGTCCGGTCCCTCTCCTGGTCACGACAAATGGTGCAGGGGTCGGTATCGGTGATGTTGAGGCATATGGAACAGAGCTGCAATCTTTCCTTTAATGCTTTTATCGCCTCAGCTAGTGCCTCCACCTGCGGGGCTGGTGCTCGGAGCAGGTAAAAGGTCAGCCGTTGGGCACTTTTGGGACCGATGCCGGGCAGCTTATTTAACTCTTCGATCAGTCTGGCTATGGGTTCAGCGGTGGGCGGAGTGCTGGCACTCAAAGATATAGTCTCCTTTTACGGCAGTCCCGGTATCTTCAAGCCGCCGGTCAAGCCACCCAGATGGTTGGCAGCCATTTCCTGGGACTTTCTCACGGCTTCGTTGACCGCGGTCATGACCAGGTCTTCAAGAAGCTCGGCATCCTCGGCGTTTATCACCTCCGGTGAGATGGTCACCGAGCGGACTCTTTGCTGTCCATCGATGACCACCTTCACTACCCCGCCGCCGGAGGTGGCTTCGGTGGTCATTTCAGCCAGTTCTTGCTGTGCTTTAGCCAGCTTAGCCTGTAACTCCTGTGCCTGTTTTAAGAAGAATTTGTTCATTTGTCTCCCATCTCCGATTCTTCGTCAACGAAGGTAGCCCCTCTGTCCAGAGCGGCTTTTACCAGTGGAATGCTAGCTTCTTGCCTGGAATAATCCTTGCTGGTTCGGGGGGTGAGGACACAGCGCACCTTGTAGGGCTGTCCGAACACCTCTTTTAATTTCTTTTCCACCAGATGTTTATATTTGGGGTCGTCGATTTTTGCTTTATGCAGTTCGTAATAAAAGCCCAGTACGAGGGTGCCGTCTTCCACAGCTATGGGTTCACAGGCGCTGCGCAAAAAGGCGTCAAGGTTTCCGCTGGAGCCTTCACCGCGCAGTGCTTGTATGAACTCCTTCCAGTGGCTACGGATACGGTCCAGCTCCGGCGAAGGCTTTACTTCGGGGGGCGGGCTGGCGTCGCGTGTCCTGGGCACCGGCTGTGTGGCTGGCTTGGCATCGGTGGTTGCTGAAGCAAGCGCAGGCTGTTTGCCTTTAACAGCTTCCGCGGTGCTCTGTAACCCACCTTCGCTTTCGTGCCGGCTGCAGTCCACCAGGGCTAGTTCTAGAGGCAATGGGGAATAATTGTCCAGGCGGATGTCGATTTCGCTGAAGCGCTTCACCGCCGCCGCCAGATGTTCGAAACTCGTTCCTGAGACCAGGGACTTCATCTCAGCCAGACCGTCGCTGGCAATATCGACCACTTCTTCAGCCCCGGATTTCACCAGCAGCAATTGTCTGAGGTAGTCCAGAAGCTCACGGCTGAATTGACGCAGGTCGATACCATCATTAGCGACGCTATTGATAGTCTTCAGCCCGGCGGTGATATCTTTATGGATAATGCATCTAGCCAGCTCCTTGATGCGCAGGTCACCGCTTACGCCCAACAGTTCTCTGACCTGATGGAGTTGCACCTTGTGACCGTAGTAGATGGCAAGCTGCTCCAGCAGGTTTTCGGCGTCGCGGAGGCTGCCGGCAGTCACCCTGGAGAGCAGCCTCAATGCCTCAGGCTCGATTTCGATACCTTCCTTCTGGGCAATGAACTGGAGCTTGGCGATGATCGCTGAGCTGGAAAGACGGCGAAAGTCGAAACGCTGGCACCGCGACATGATGGTGGGCAGGACTTTGTGTGGCTCGGTGGTTGCCAGGACGAATTTCACGTGCGCCGGTGGCTCCTCAAGGGTCTTTAGAAATGCGTTTGAAGCCTCCTTGGTTATCATATGTACTTCATCAATTATGTAGACCTTATATTTCGCCATGTTGGGGGCATAATTGACCTTTTCCCTCAGGGAGCGGATCTCATCTATGCCCCGATTGCTGGCGGCGTCTATCTCGATCACATCAGGCAGGCTGTTCTGGTTGGCTGCTGTGCAGATGGCACATTTGTTGCACGGTTCACCGTCCTCGGGGTTGAGGCAGTTAATCGCCTTAGCCAGAATACGCCCGGTGCTGGTCTTGCCAGTGCCACGCGGACCGCAGAACAGATAGGCATGGGCAACCTGACCGCTGGCAATGGCGTGCCGCAGAGTTGTGGTCACATGTTCCTGCCCCACCACCTCGGAGAGGCGCTGTGGGCGCCATTTGCGGTAAAATACCTGGGAGGTCATTTGCTTTTAATTATTATACCCCATGTGACCCCGTGGCTAAAGCGCTGGTGCATTGTTTTCAGGTGTGTGTTATAATTTGGTTTTATAAGTGAGGTATAACAAAAACATGGGTCTGGACAAAGAAAAAAAGACGGCTATCATCTCGGACTTCAAGAAGCATGATACTGACAGCGGTTCCACCGAGGTGCAGATAGCATTACTTACCGAGAGGATAAACCGCCTCACCGAGCACCTGAAGACGCACCGGCATGACCACCATACTCAACGAGGGCTGATGAAATTGATCGGGCGGCGGAGGCACCTGCTTGCTTATCTTGCCAGGGAAGATGTCCAGCGTTATCGGGATGTTATCACCAGGCTGGGACTGAGAAAATAATAGTGCTGTCGGGGGAAAATGGCTCATTCCGCTCAATGTATGGTCGGAGGCAGGGTGCTGTCAATTGAGACTGGCAGATTAGCCCACCAAGCTGAAGGCGCTGTCACAGTTCGCTATGGTGATACTGTGATCCTGGCTACTGTCTGTGTTAGCAGCGAGCCTCGCGAGGACGGCGATTTTGTCCATCTTACTGTGGACTATGAAGAGAGACATTACGCTGTGGGCAAAATCCCCGGTAGCTTCATCCGGCGCGAGGGGCGTCCCAGCGAGGAAGCGACCTTAACTGGAAGGCTGACTGACCGCAGCTTGCGCCCGCTTTTCGACAAAAACTTTCGCAATGACGTTCAGGTCATAGTGACTGTGCTGTCAACGGACCAGGAGAATGACCCTGATGTACTGGCTGTGATCGGTGCCTCGGCTGCCCTGCACCTCTCTTCTATCCCCTTTTATGGTCCGGTGTCGGCGGTCCGTGTGGGGTACATCGATGGGGAGATGGTGTTGAACCCGTTACTGCCACAGATGAGCAACAGCTTGATAGACGTTATAGTCGCCAGTACACGGGAGGCTATTGTGATGGTTGAGGCGGGGGCTAAAGAGGCTCCAGAGGAAGTAGTCCTGGAGGCTATCAGGTTCGGTCACGAGGCGAATCAGGATATTTTGCGACTCCAGGAGGAATTTCGCGAAGCCCATGGCAAGCCAAAAATGGAGTACAAAAGCCCCGAGTTCGCTCCCGAGCTGGTAGCAGCTATTTCATCAGAGTTTGCCCCTAAGATTGCCGCTGCCATCAGCCATGCTAATCGGTTAGAACGGGATGCAGCGCTGGAGGAGGTAAGGCAGGAGGCTGTGGAAAAGCTGAGGGAGACCTTTCCTGAGCCTGACATCATGGCGGTGATAGAAAGTGCGACTAAAAAGGCGGTCAGGTCGAGGATACTGGAGAAAAGACAACATGTCGATGGTCGTCAGCCTGGCGAGATACGTCCGATAACCTGTGAAGTCGGTTGCCTGCCCCGGACTCATGGCTCGGGGCTGTTTGCGCGAGGACTTACCCAGGTGCTGACCATTACTACGCTGGGTTCGCCACGCCAGGAACAATTACTTGATGGTCTGGGGCTGGAGGAGGCGAAGCGTTTTATGCACCATTACAATTTCCCGCCATTTTCCACTGGCGAAGTAAGGCGGTTGGGGTCGCCCAGCCGTCGTGAGATCGGGCACGGGGCACTGGCGGAAAGAGCGCTGGTGCCAGTGATACCCAGCGAAGAGGAGTTCTCCTACACTATACGCCTTGTCTCCGAGGTGCTGAGTTCTAATGGTAGCACCTCGATGGCAAGCGTGTGCAGTTCTTCACTGTCGCTGATGGATGCCGGTGTGCCCATCAAGGCACCGGTAGCCGGGATAGCCATGGGGCTGGTCACCGGGGATGATGGTGACTATGTGATACTCACTGATATCGAGGGGATGGAAGATGCATATGGGGACATGGACTTTAAGGTCGCTGGAACAGCTACAGGGATAACAGCCCTTCAGCTTGATATAAAATTGCGGGGCATAAGCCATGACATCCTGGCGCGGGCGGTAAAGCAAGCTCGTGAAGCACACTTTGAGATACTGGAGAAGTTGCGACAGACGATAAGTACCAGCCGTCCAGAACTCAGCCCTTATGCGCCAAGAATGTACCGGATCAATATCGACCCGGGCAAGATCGGTGCTGTTATCGGTCCGGGCGGTAAGGTTATCCGCTCGATAATCGAGGAGACCAAGGTGACCAGCATCGACATAGAGAGCGACGGTGCGGTGATAATCGCTTCACCCAATAGGGAAGCAGCATTGAATGCGATCGCAAAGATAGAGAGCTTGACCCGAGAGGTGGAGGTCGGCGCGGTCTATACCGGCAAGGTAACCCGGATTTCGAGCTTTGGCGCTTTTGTTGAAATCCTGCCCGGTAAAGAGGGGTTGGTGCATATAAGCGAGCTGGCAGACTATCGAGTGCCCAGAGTGGAGGATGTGGTCAAGGTGGGTGATGAGGTCATGGTCAAAGTCGTGGAGATAGACAACCTGGGCAGGATAAACCTGTCCAGACGTGCGGTCTTCTCTGACCTGGCGCAGATCAAGGGAGCTAAGGTTGTAGATTCTTCCGCTGTCAGCATTCGGAAGCCCCCCAGGCAGGATAGAGACCGGACTTCAGCGCGAGGGCGCATTAATCGTGATAGCCGTCACCGTAGTCAGAGGTAGGGGTGTTTTGATAGCGACTGAGTAAAGGGGGCGGACATGGGACCGATTACAGTACTAGTCCACGGGGCTTTGGGCAAGATGGGCAAGGAGGTCACGGCAGCGGTCTGCCGTGATAAAGAGCTGGAGGTGGTTGGAGCGGTCGATATTAAGGCTACAGAGGAACGCTTATCACTTCCTGATGGCTCAAAAAGCGTGCCACTGTGCCGGGACCTTGAGTCAGCATTTAGACAGTGTCAGCCCAGAGTGGTGGTAGACTTTTCTATTGCCGAGGCGGCGATAGCTGCGGCGCGCTCGGCGCTGAAGCGGGGGGTAAATGTGGTCATAGGCACTTCGGGGCTTACTCAGGACAACTTGAAAGAAATAGACGGGCTGGCTCGGGCAAGTGGCGTGGCTGCAGTGGTCGTTCCCAATTTTGCGCTGGGTTCAGTTATTTTGATGCACCTGGCAAAAATAGCGGCTAAGTTTTTTGACCACGCCGAGATTGTAGAGTTACACCATCATGAGAAGGCTGATGCTCCTTCCGGCACTGCACTGGCGACCGCTCAGGCTATGGTGGAGTCCAGAGGCAAGCCGTTCGTTTATCCGGTGACGAAAAAGGAGACCCTTAGCGGTACCCGTGGAGGAGAGATTGACGGGATAGCCATTCATAGCGTAAGATTGCTAGGCTTGATGGCAAGCCAGGAAGTTATCTTTGGCGCGCCAGGGCAGGTACTTACTTTAAGACATGACGCTTTAAACCGCGAATGTTATATGCCAGGCGTAATTCTGGCTATCAAGGAAGTGGTGAAGCGGCAAGGGCTGGTGTATGGTCTGGATGAATTACTTAACCTAAAGGGGGAACCATGAAGGCTTACAATGTGGCGATTGTCGGCGCTACTGGCATGGTGGGGCAGGAGTTCATCAAAGTCCTGCAGCAGCGGAATTTCCCTATCTCTTCAGTCCGCCTTTATGCCTCTGACCGCTCTGCCGGGAAGAAACTCTTTTTCGGTCATGAGGAGATAGAGGTGCAGGAGACGAGCCCCGATTCCTTCCATGGCATTGATATCGCGCTGTTCTCTGCCGGCTCGGAGATCAGCCGCTATTTCTCACCAATAGCGGCTAAGAACGGGGCGCTGGTGGTTGACAACAGCGCAGCCTTCAGGATGGACCCGAAGGTACCTCTGGTCGTCCCTGAGGTGAACCCGGAAGATATAAAATGGCACCAGGGCATTATTGCCAACCCGAATTGTTCTACCATACAGATGGTGGTGGCTCTGTACCCTCTCCATAAGGTCAATCCGATAAAACGAATCGTGGTGTCAACTTACCAGTCCGTTTCTGGTACCGGTGCTGCCGCCGTGGAGGAACTGACCACTCAGGCTAAGCTGGTGCTGGAGGGGCAGAATGTGGTGCCTCATGTCTATCCCCATCAGATTGCCTTTAACTTATTACCGGAGATAGATGTCTTTCTGGACAACGGGTATACCAAGGAAGAATGGAAGATGGTGGAGGAGACACGAAAGATAATGCACGCTGGAGATATAGCTGTTTCGGCGACCTGTGTAAGAGTCCCGGTGTTTATCGGTCACAGCGAAGCAGTAAACATCGAGTTCACCCACCCCATGAGTCCGGAAGAAGCTAGGAATATACTGGCACAAGCCCCCGGCGTGAAGGTGCTTGATGACCCCAGCGTCAGTCTTTATCCCCAGCCCTGGCTGGCTGCAGGCACCGATTATGTCTATGTGGGACGCATTAGAGCGGACGCTTCCCACCCCAGGGGACTGGTGATGTGGGTGGTGGCTGATAATCTGCGTAAAGGCGCAGCCCTGAATGCCATCCAGATTGCCGAAGAGGCGATTAAGCGGGACTGGGTCAAAAGGAAGTAGAGAGCAATTCAGGAGGAGAGCCATGGCTAGGTTTGGGCGATTGTTGACTGCTATGATTACCCCCTTTGATGAAGCGGGGAAGGTGGACTACTCTCAGGCGAAAAAACTGGCTAAAGCACTACTCGATTCGGGTAGCGATGGGGTGGTGGTCTCAGGGACAACCGGTGAGTCGCCAACACTTACCTCGGAGGAAAAGCTGCGGCTGTTTGCTGAGGTCAAATCGGCAGTGGGCGATAAAGGCACGGTCATCGCTGGCACGGGTAACTACTGTACCGCTGAAAGCGTTGAACTTACCAGGGAGGCGGAAAAGACCGGCGTCGATGGTTGTCTCCTGGTGGTGCCTTATTATAACCGCCCTACACAGGACGGCTTGTACCAGCATTTCAAAGCTATAGCTGAATCGACCAAGTTGCCCTGCATCTTATATAATGTGCCCTCCCGCACTGTGACCAGCCTCTCTGCCGAGACCGCTGTCAAGCTGAGCCAGATAGACAATATCATCGGCATAAAAGAAGCCAGTGCCAACTTTGAGCAAATTGCTATGATTATCCAGAAAGCGAAGAAAGGTTTTCTGGTCTACAGCGGCAACGACGGTGACACCTTTCACATTCTATGCCTAGGTGGCTATGGGGTTATCAGTGTCATCTCTCATCTGGTGGGTCTCCAGATAAAGCAAATGATGGAGTACTGCGTCAAGGGTGACATTGAAAAGGCAGCAGCTATACATCACAACCTGCTACCGCTGGTCAATGCTATGTTTGTGGTGGCGAATCCGATACCGGTGAAATATGCGTTGAACTATTTGGGTTTTTCGGTGGGAAAACCGCGGCTGCCTCTTATTGAGCCGGATGAGAAGTCGAAAGCCGTAATCGAGCAGACTGTTAGGAGCTACAAGGTCGATTTGCCGCTAAGCTGAAGCTGTCCTGTGAGGCTCTGGCATTTCCACCTGGCGACGTGCACCCTCTAGCAAAAGCTACAGCGTGTATAGAGAGGTCTGGTAGTCTGTGACCTTCGGCGGTTTCTTGCCTTTCCCCGCCTCGATAGTATGCCCTTCCTCGCGCAGGCGCATTGCTTGGGCTTGTGCACCGCCAGGAAATTTCTCGTTCAGGCTACCGTCTGCTTTGATAACACGCCAATAGGGGGCTATCGGAAGCCTGCCGTTCTTAAGGTCTTCTTCAGCCGTCTCGGCAACGATGCGGAGGAAAATACCTGTGGTCAGCGGGCAGGTGGCATCAGCTTTGTTGTCTGTTGCCAGTCGCCGCCTTAACTGGGCATCTGTGAGCAGCTTGCCCAGGGGGATTTGACGGACTAGGGCATCTATGTCCAGTGGCTTGGGAATAAGCAATTTGCCGCCTGTTTTACGGTCGGTGACTATCTTGCCATGGTCGGGTAGCTCTGTTTCTAGCTTCTGCCGCCAGCTTTTGTATTTCATGATGTTCCCTCCTGCCCTCCTAAAAGACTTCCCTGACCATTATGGTGTGGTCGCGGCTGGGACCTACTGAGATGATGCAGGTCTTACAGGAGAGCAGTTCCTCGATGTGTGCCACGTAACGCCGTGCCTGCGGGGGGAGCTGTTCCGGATGGCGAATTTCTGAGGTTGGTGTTTTCCACCCGGGTAGTTCTTCATATACCGGCTGGCACTTTCCCAGCAGTTGGGCATCGCCGGGGAAATGGTCTATTAGTTCGCCATTGAGCCTGTAGGCGGTGCATATCTTGACTGAATCGAAGACATCCAGGACATCGAGGCGGGTAAGGGCAATGCTGGTGAAGCCATTGATTCTGGTGGCGAAGCGCCCGGCGACGGCATCGAACCAGCCGCAACGGCGCGGTCTGCCGGTGGTGGCACCATATTCGTGGGCTCGCTCCCTGATGAATTCGCCGGTCTTATCTTTAAGCTCAGTGGGCATGGGACCGCTGCCCACACGGGTGGTATATGCCTTGAAGACACCGATGACCTGGTCGATCTGTCTGGGGTTTATCCCTGTGCCAATGCAGCCTCCTGCCGCCAGGGGTGAGGACGATGTCACGAAGGGATAGGTGCCGAAGTCCGGGTCGAGCAATGTGCCCTGGGCACCTTCCAGAAGGATGTTCTTGTTTTGAGCTATCATGTCCTGCAGCAGACGGCTGGTGTCGGTGATGAAGTGGGACAGTCGTTCTGCATATCGGCAAAACTGCTGGTAAATCTCGTCCAAGGATAATGGCTGAGCACTGTAGACCTTGGTTAGAATAGCGTTCTTAAGCTCCAATACGGAAGCCAGGCGTTTACGAAATCCTTCCTTGTCCCGCAGGTCACAGGTGCGAATGCCAAGGCGGGCTATCTTGTCGGCAAAAACCGGACCTATTCCCTTGCGGGTGGTACCTATAGCCCCCTCACCCCGTCTTTCCTCTTCCAGTCCATCGAGCAGAGTATGATAGGGCATAATCAGGTGGGCGCGGTCACTGATAAACAAATTGCCCGTGTTGACGCCATGTTTTTGCAGGTCTTCAATTTCCTCCAGAAGCACGGCGGGGTTGACGGCTACACCATTGCCGATGATGCAGGCGACTTGTGGATGGAATATGCCTGACGGCACCAGGTGGAGCCTGAACTCGCCGTATGAGTTGATCACCGTGTGCCCGGCGTTGTCTCCTCCGGAGAACCGCACCACAGCATCTGCCTTCTCTGCCAGGAGATCGACGATTTTTCCCTTACCTTCATCGCCCCACTGGGCACCAACAACTGCTGCTATCGGCATTTCACCTCACTTTCAAAAAGGAGTTAAAAAGGGCTAGCTCCTGCCTACATTCGGGACATATAGTTCCTGCCCCAGTAATAGAGTAGGGTACCGTTTCCTACGAGCCAGACGACCAGCCCGGTAATAATCACCCACGGGATACCAAGCAGGCGAAAGATAATGCCCGATATTATCCACACTAGGACAGCCACGCTCAAACCTATAGCACTCCATTCGAATGTCCGGTCACTCATGGTCCACCACTGCCTTTTGTTTTTTGCCACACATACACCAGCCTTTGTCCTGCGGTGAAGAAGGCAAGTATCGCCAGCACTACCAGAGCTATAAAAAGCTGATCCAGGAATAGTCCCAACGCCAGTATTATAACTCTCTCCGCTCTGGTAAACAAACCGACAGGGCAAGCTATGCCCAGCCCTTCAGCTCTGGCTCTTACATAGCTGGTCAAAAAAGAGCCGATCAGTGCCAGGAACGCCAGGACAATGTTAAGTTCATTCCCGCTCTTCAAGTAGAGGTATACCACGCCGAGGAGTAGAACGGCATCGGCAACGCGGTCAAAAGTCGAGTCCAGTATGGCACCAAAACGAGTGGACTGGTTGGTAGCGCGAGCTAGAGCTCCATCGAGTATGTCACAAAGCCCGGAGAGGAGCACCAGGATACCGGCAACTATAAGATGGTCTGTGGCGATGGTGTAGGCAGCAACAAGGCTCACTACCAGACCGAGCCAGGTGAGCGTGTTGGGCTTAAGGCGACTTCGCGATAGGGCTGAAAGGAAGGGAGTGGTTATGCGCCGGGCAACCACTTTTCGGAGTTCTGCTAGATCAGGCATTTAACATCTCGATTAACTTAATAGGCTGTTATAGTACTCCATCACCTGGCGGGCTATGTTTGTCCAGCTATACTTCTCAGCCTTGACTCTACCCTGCTTCCCCAGACGTTCCCGCAATCGTCTATCTTCGATAAGGCTGAGTATGGCTTTTGCCAGCGAGTCATCATCTTTCGGTGGCACAAGTAGCCCTTCTTCGCCGTCCTTCAGTACGCTGGCATAGCCAGTTATGCTGGTAGCAACAACCGGTTTGGCACACGCCATAGCTTCAAGCAGGACTATACCAAAGCTTTCACCGCCGGTTGCTGGGGCACAGAATATATCGGCGCTGCGGTAATACAATGGTAGTTCGGCACTGGGGATGAAACCGACGAACATAGTATTCTCTTTTATACCCAGGTCTTTGACCATTGCCTCATATTTGCGGCGCAATACTGTGCCCGGTCCTACCACTATCAGCCGGAAGTTGGAAAACTCCTTCTTTACCTTGGCGCAGGCATTTAACAGGTACTCAAGTCCCTTTCGCCTCTCCAGCCTGCCCACGAAGAGCAGATTCATCTTGCCATCGGCAAACTCCTCTTTCCGGGGACCCTCTGGGGTAAAGTGCTCCGTATCAATCCCGTTAGGTATGATCCTGTAATCTGCTGGCAGGTAACGGCTCACATATTCCATAGCCGGCTGTGAGACCGCTATTTTGCCATGTAAGCGGGCAAGCAATCTTTTGAATATCGGTCTGCCAATTTGATAAGGCCATGGATAGCTATGATAGGCGTGAAATGTCCCCACATTTGTGGTGTTTGACCTGGCAAGAGCGCTCAAACAGAGCATAGGGGTGAATGGCTCATGTAAGTGGAGTATGTCAAATTTTTGTCGTTCGAGGATTTCACCTACCTGGGCAGGCAGCCAGGGCGAGAGTGGCACACGGGCTATTGAGCCACCGGAAGGAATCGGGATAGGTCTACCTACAGGGGTGACCTCTTCCTCGAAGTATCTGGTGCCGCTCTTAAGACAGGGGGCGATGATTTTGACCTGGTGCCCCCACTGGATGAAATTGTGTGCCAGATAGGCGATGTGGTTGACCACACCACCCGGGAAAGAATAATCATAAGGGGAAACAAGGCCGATTTTCACTTCTACACTGAGCTACTCACATCCTGTCTGTATGTGCTATTTCTCACTTTGTTTTGCCTGCTCGGGCGTCGCTTCAGGAAGGCAGACAGGAGGTTGCATTGCTTTGCCCAGGATGAAATTCTCCACCCGTCTTCGTGCCTCGTCGTCGGAGTATTGAATAGGCGGCGATTTCATAAAATAAGCACTGGGTGCCACCAGGACACCGGACAGCCCCCTATCCATAGCCAGTTTACAGCACCTTATAGCATCTATGACCACTCCCGCAGAGTTAGGGCTGTCCCAGACCTCGAGTTTGAGCTCTAAATTTAGCGGTACGTCACCAAAGGTGCGTCCTTCCATTCGAATGTAGCAGAATTTGCGGTCAGCCAGCCATGGCACATAGTCACTGGGACCGATATGTATATTCCCCGGCTCGATTTCGTAGTCAAGCTGTGAGGTTACGGCGTTGGTCTTGGAGATCTTTTTTGATTCCAGGCGGTCGCGCTCCAGCATGTTGTAAAAATCGGTGTTACCGCCGAAGTTAAGCTGGTAGGTCCTTTCTAGCTTCACGCCGCGGTCGTGGAACAAACGGGTGAGCACCCGGTGGGTGATGGTGGCTCCGACCTGCGACTTGATGTCATCGCCGATTATCGGCAGTCCTCTATCGGCGAATCGCTTATACCAGTAGGGCTCACGGGCGATGAAGACCGGTATACAGTTTATAAAGCTGCAGCCGGCATCGAGGACCTGTTCCACATACCACTTGGTTGCCTCTTCGCTGCCCACTGGCAGGTAATTGATCACCACGTCGGTCTTGGTGTCTTTGAGGATGCCAACGATATCCGCAGTGGAGCCCGGCGCCTTGGTGACAATTTGCGAGAGATATTTCCCCAGACCGTCGTGGGTCATGCCACGGGATACCCTGACGCCGGTGGCTGGCACCTCGCAAAACTTGTAAGTGTTGTTCGGGGGGATGAAGATAGCCTCGGCGAGGTCTTTGCCTACCTTGTTCTTATCTATATCAAAAGCGGCTACGAAGTTGATGTCTTTGATGTGGTAACCTCCCAGGCTGACATGCATCAGCCCGGGGACAAATTCACTCTCCTTTGCTTTTTTATAATAGTAGATTCCTTGAACTAGTGATGAGGCACAATTGCCGACGCCGATTATAGCCACATTTATCTTCGCCATGGCTCAGTTGCTCCTTTCTGTCATTGCTTTCCCGGGTCAGGGCTTGGACCCGGTAGCGAGTACTTTTGATGACCTCACCAGCCATACCGGCATACTAGCACTGTGCACTACCTTATCGGCAACACTCCCCATTACCCAGCGTGCCAGTCCCGTTCGACCGTGGGTCGACATTGCTATCAGGCTGGCTTTTTTCTCCTCTGCATATTGTACTATTTTGTCGGCGGGCTCACCAGTCATCACCTCGTAGGTAGCCTTGGTGCCACGCTCAGCCAGCTGTTGAATTACCTCCTTAAGGTACTCCTCGCCGGCTTTCTGTAGCACCTGAATAAGCTTTATCCAGTCGGGTCCGGTCAGCAGGCTTGCTTCTATGGCTCCCGGAGGTGAGACTATATGAAGTAAATCAAGGGCAGCCCCGGTTTTCAAAGTGAGCATCTCGGCGTAAGGCAGTGCTGCCTGCCCCAGCTCGGAGCCGTCTAAGGGGACGAGGATTCTTTCAATAGTCTTCTTACTCCTAGCATCATGCTGTTCAGTTCGTTTTGCTTGGACCAGCATTATCGGAGTTGAGGCAGCACTGACCACCTTTTCGGCTACGCTTCCCAGCCACCAGCGTGTCACACCGCTCAAGCCATGGGTTGCCATAAGAATGAGGTCGACCTTCTTGCTCTGGGCGAAATCCAATATGCTTTCGGCAGCTTTCCCATATAACACCGCCTCCTCGGCTTTGATGCCCTGCTCCGAGAGTTCCTCAGCTATCTTAGCGATATAGTCTTCCAGCAGGCGGTTCACGCGCCTCGTTTTCTGCCCGACGCCCACACCCAGTATGTAGACCTTGGCATTAAATCTCGGTGCCAGGTCTCGAAGATAAGGCAGCACGCACTCTGCCTCCAGGGAACCGTCTAAGGGTACTAAAACCTGCTGCAGTCTTATTTCCGCCATGGCTACCATCCTTTCCTGTTTTTAATCTTGTCCCCATTGAAAGTTTGTGATATCTTTGAAGGGTGCTTTACGATTTTCACACCCATAGTTTTCTTAGCGATGGTGTCTTATCACCTATTGAGCTTATCCGTCGTGCTATAGTCAAGGGGTACTCTGCCATCGCCATCACCGACCATGTGGCTCTGGGTTCCCTTAGCCGTGTCATTAAAGAATTGAGCGATGACTGTGCCCTTGCCAGAGCTTACTGGGATATACTGGCAATTCCTGGCGTCGAACTAACTCACCTCCCTGCAAAAGCAATCCCTGAAGTAGCTCAAAAAGCCAAGGAGATGGGAGCCTGGCTTGTGGTGGTGCACGGAGAGACGGCTGCTGAGCCTGTGGAAAGCGGCACCAACCTCGCTGCGCTCCAGTCCCCACATGTTGATATATTGGCTCACCCCGGGCTCATCACCCCCGCAGAAGCCTCTCTAGCTGCTGAGAATAATATATTTATTGAATTGACCACCCGACGTGGGCATTCGACTACCAACGCCCACGTCGCTTCGCTGTGTATGCAGACTAAAGCACGGCTTTTGCTTAACTCGGATGCGCACCAGGAGGATGAACTGCTTACACCAGATTTAGCTGCGTCGACGCTCTGCACCGCTGGCATTAGCATCGAAGAGCACCCGCACATCCTCACTGCAAACCCTCTTCTCCTTATAGAGAAGATTAATCGCCAGCTCTCAGCTTCAGCCTGAAGCGCGACTGTTTAGCTCTTGCCGATGCGGAATACCTTGGTGCCGCAGTTCGGGCAGGTGCCACGGATGGCTGGACGCTTGTTCTTCAGCGTCACATTGGCGGGATTCCTGATCTCCACCTTCCTCCGGCACTTGAAGCAATACGCCTGCGCCATGTGTTTCACCCCCTTTCTTCAAAGCTAGACCATATCCTATTATAATATAGCTTGTCAAGTCCTATTAGTCCCCGACATCAGAATTTTTGACAAATCTGGGATAATATTTCAAAATATGTATATAAAGAAATATCATCAAGTGCTTAGACGACACGATGGCGCAGGATAAGTGGCTGGAGTTATATGAGATGAAAGCAGAGTTATGCAAGACGTTTGCTGATGCCAAGAGACTGCGGATAATCGATGCGCTCAGGGGTGGGGAGAAAACGGTGAGTGAGCTGGTGAAGTTGATAGGGTCGTCTCAGGCGGTGGTATCGCGGCATCTTATGCTGCTGCGGGATAGAGGGGTGGTGAAAGCCCGGCGTGAGGGAGTCAATATGTATTACAGTTTGACTGACAACAAAATAGGTGAGGCTTGTGACCTTGTGCACCAAGTCTTGCTGAACCAGATACAAAAAGACAGAGAGCGAGCTGAGAAGCTAGGTCGGCTAGGTCTATTACAGAATTCAACAAGGAGGGGGAAATGGAGAACAAGGGCGGAGCGACCATAGTAGTATTCAGCGGTGACATGGACAAGGTGATGGCAGCGTTCAACATCGCTGTGGGCGCCGCCGCTGCCGGTAAAGAGACCACGATGTTCTTCACCTTCTGGGGGATAAAAGCCATCCAGAAAGGCAACCTGACCGGTAGAAGTTTTTTCGGTCGCATGATGGGGCTACTAAATCGCGGTGGCATTAACCGCATTGGACCCTCGCGGTTCAACTTCGGCGGCATCGGAAGATGGATGTTTAAGCAGATGATGAAGATGCATAATGTAACTTCTCTGGAGGAACTGCGCAAAATCGCCATAGACCTGGGGGTCAAGCTTGTTCCCTGCCAGATGAGCATGGAGGTCATGGAGATAGGACGTGAAGACCTCATCGATGGACTGGCGGAGCCAGCAGGGGTGGCGACCATGCTGGAGGCTGCCAGCCGCTCGGCGGCAACGCTCTTTATCTAGAAGGAGGCATTGAAAATGGCGCAGGAGATCAAAGCCGATGTGAAGCTTAACCTGGAGGGACTGCTCTGCCCCATACCGGTGGTCGAGGAAAAAGACAGGCTCATCGCCTTAGACGCTCAGCTATGGTCTAACACCGTCTGGCTCTACGTACAAGCGTCGACAGTCCAGCAGCCCAAGAATTTGTAGCCGGTTTTTATGGTGATATGTAACGAGGTTTGAAATGCCTTGTCAGGTTGTGCTAGACTGGCGCCTGTCGGGCGGGGTGGGGAGAAAGGGTACTACAACTTAGTCCTAATGGTGGTCTCATAACAGCGGCGTAGTGTGGAAAGGCGTGACGAGAAGGCGCCTTTCTTGATTACTAGCGAGGCGGCATGGCTAAGAGAATTGGTAATATTTTCTATGGCTGGTGGATGGCGGCTGCCGGGGCGGTGCTGTGCATGTTCGGCTATGGCGGTTTCTTCTATTCCTATGGCACTTTATTCAATCCCATCTCGCACGAATTCGGCTGGTCACGGGCGACCACTTCGCTTGCTTTCTCTCTAGCACGCCTCGAAGGTGGCCTTGAGGGCTTGATAACCGGTCCACTTACAGACAAGTACGGTCCGCGCGTTATGGTAATCGCCGGCTGGTTGATGGCAGCCATCGGCTTTGTCCTCATGTACTACATGCACAGCTTTTGGATGTTCATCATTAGCTATACTGTCTTTGTTACCTTGGGTATGGGTATGGGTCTGTATTTGCCATTACAGACCGCCATTGCCAGATGGTTCAATGAGAAAAGGGGTCTGGCAATGGGTATACTAACGGCAGGAGCGGCGCTTGGTGGTTCAGCGATTGTGCCGGGTGTTGCCTGGCTTGTCAGTCAACATGGCTGGCGTACCTCTGTGCTCGTGCTAGCTGCGGCGTTTGCTGTCCTGGGTGTGGGCCTCGGAATGGTACTTAAGCCCCGTGGCCCCGAGCATTACGGTTTGGCTCCTGATGGGAAGGAAAGTCGCTCCCCCGGTATGGTTGCGGCGTCATCTGGCGGCAAGTCTGAGCAGCTAGCTGGTAACTTAAGCGAGGGTTTGACTTTGAAGGAGGCTATGAACACAAAGACCTTCTGGCTGATGGTTCTCGCCTTCACTTTTTCCCATACTGCGCTAAGCGCTATCGTGGTGCACCAGATACCATTTGTGGAAGATATGGGCATCTCCAAGGTGATGGCGGCTACGGCACTGGGGATGATGACTTTGATCAGCGTTCCCGGCAGGCTCTCAGGCGGCTGGCTTGCCGATAGATGGAATATCAAGCACTTATATTTCGTCGCCAGCTTGGTGCAGGCTCTGGGGCTTTTCTTTCTTGCCAGGGCGACTAATATGGCTTGGGTGTGGGCATTTGTCATTGTATATGGCACCGGGTTGGGGCTTAGGATACCATTAGAGCCTATGCTCCGGGCGCATTTCTTCGGTCATAAAGCCTTCGGGGCGATTATGGGCTATATTAATGCCTTTGCTGTGTTCGGTGCCTTTGCTGGACCCTACTTTGCCGGCTGGATATTCGATACCACAGGGAGTTACATAACCGCATTCCTCACTTTTTCCGCCATGATGCTGGTCGCTGCCATCGTGGTCCTGGTGATCAAGCCTCCAGTGAATCAGCCTAAAGCCGGTGCTGCACACAGGACATAACAGAGCAGGGGTTGGCTGCTTTATTTCCCCCTGTTGGCAGGGAGTCACCCTCACCTTGGTCCTCTCCCGTCAAGGGAGAGGAAACCGGACTCCTCTCTCCCCTTGGGGGAGAGAGTTAGAGTGAGGGGGTTCTCACCCTCACCTTGATCCTCTCCCGTCAAGGGAGAGGAGAGAAGAACGGGTTCTCCCGTCAAGGGAGAGGAAAAAAGTGAAGTACCTCTCCCATTAGGGAGAGGAAAAAGATAGAGAAAACTCTGTACGCCGTTTGGCGTACTTTACCCTGAGATGCACCAGCTCCCATCAAAGGAGAGGAGAGACAGAAAAGTCCCTCTCCCCTTGCGGGAGAGGCTAGGTGAGGGCAAGTGCCACTAAATCTACCGGAAGCGTACAAAAGTTTGCCAGTAGCTGCTTTATAGAGTAACATTAGAAGCACGGTAGTTTTTGGAGCGGCTAAAGCTGCGGGGATAATGAAACAAACCGGTGGAGGTGAGTCGACATGTACAGAACTTTACTGGTCCCGCTTGACGGCTCAGAGCTGGCAGAGCAAGCGCTGCCTTATGTTAGGGAAATGGCGAAGGGCTTTCACAGCGATGTGACTCTACTTACAGTATGTTCGTTAGGGGACCCGCTGAAACATGTGCTTGTGGAATATCTGAAAAGAAAAGCTGAAGGGCTCAAGGTCTCGAATTTGAAGGTAACAGCAGTTTGCATTGAGGGGGAACCAGCGAGCTCGATTTTGGACTTCGCCGATAAGAATAAAATCGAGCTGGTGGTTATTTCCACACACGGGAAGGGTGGCATCGGTCGCTGGTCGTTGGGCAGCATCGCCACCAAAGTGGTGCAGAGTTCTCACATTCCGGTGTTTCTGGTGCGTTCCAGTCCTCAGGCTGAGATAACTGTCAAGCTGAAGAAAATAGCAACTGCGCTCGATGGCTCACGATTCGCTGAAGCTATTATTCCCCATGTGGAAGCGTTCGCTACGTCGCTGGGCAGCGAGGTGGTGCTGCTTGAGGTATTGGAGCTGGTGAAGGTTCCTCAAATGGGCACTTTTGAGGACTGGGGGAAGGTGGAGAGGGATATTTTTGCTAAACTGGAGAGGGAAGCTGGACGATATTTGGAGAAGAGGAAGGCGACTTTACAGAGCAAAGATATCGAGGTGACCACAAAGCTTCTCCAGGGAAAGCCTGCTGACGCTATATTGCAGTACGTTGTGGAAGCGGGCATTGATTTGGTGGCGCTGACAACACACGGTTTCTCTGGCATTACTAAATGGGCATATGGCAGTGTGGCTTCCAGAATTATTGAAGCCTCACCGAAGCCCATCCTGCTCGTGCGCCCACCTTTGCCGGTAGCTAGTGGATGATCGTCAGAACTGCCGCTCTAGTACCCCCGGACAGCATCATGGTGAATTTTGTAGCACCGGGAGCGTGAATTTAGCCAGGCAACAAATAGACGATGTTGAAGACAGGACGCCGTCGCCATAAAATAGATAACTGGCACAAGCCGAGATGTCCGGGTGTTGAGGGATCGAAATGAACCCCTATTCCTATGAGCCTGCCGAACCGAAATTCAAACTGGGTCTAAAGCGAAGTGGTCCAAAATGGGCATATTACCTTGTTGATTTTCCCAGCGCTCATTCTACGGGCTACAAGGAGAGCGACATCGCTTATGGTGAGTACTACCAGCCTCTGGGCGTGGAGCGAGCGCCTCTGGTCATACTGATTCACGGCTGGGGTGACCGTGGCATAATCCCTTGCCAGCTCATGGCACCCTCGCTGGTGAAGAGAGGATTTGCCTGTTTTATTCTATACCTTGTATTCCATTCCCGCCGTATGCCCGAGGTGATAAAAAAGCGGTCGCCCGACCTCACTCCTGATGAATGGTACGAGGGCTATCGAGCTTCGGTGATCGAAATCCGGCAGATTCTTGACTGGGCAGCTACCAGACCGGAGATAGACGAGAGCCGCACTGCCGTGATCGGCGTGAGCTTGGGTGGGTTTGTCTCAGCTATAGCCATGGGCGTTGACTCTCGCGTAAAGGCTGGGGTGTTTATTATTTCGGGCGGAAATTCGGCTAGGCTCACCTGGGAAAGCCGCCGTCCAGCGGTTAAAAGAGGCTGCCTTTGCAGTGAAGAGGAATGTTACCAGGTACGCAGCACGCTTTACCCCCAGTACATCGGCGAACTCATAGAGAAGGGTCTTGATAATGTCATCCCGCCAAAGCGGTGTTTCCTGACTGACCCGATGACCTATACTCCATTTCTTCGGGGGCGCTCTCTATTGATGATAAACGCTCTCTGGGATGAAGCTATCCCTAAAGAAGCCACTCTCGATTTCTGGCAGGAGTGCGATAGACCACCGATAGTCTGGCTGCCAGGCACTCACATCAGCATCTGGCTCTGGTATCCGCTCATCCTCAGTAAGACGGCGGATTTTCTCAGTTCAACTTTTCCGCCAAGCAGGTAGCCCGTTCCGGGACTATCAAGATTTGCTGCATACTCTATCTGGCTGGTACAATAAAAGCCGCCTTTATTGTCTTAAGGCAAGATATACGACAGGTAGACATGAGCACCCCGAGCGACCTGATATTGAAGTTGAGACCGTTATTTGAGCCGGCTTCGGTGGCGGTTGTTGGTGCCTCCAACGACCCATCGAAGTGGGGCTTCCGCATTTTGTCCAATATCCTGAGCGGTGGTTTTAAGGGCAGAGTATATGCGGTAAACCCCAATGTTGCCGAGGCGGTCCGGTTGAAGACCTACCCCAGGGTCACCGATATACCAGAAGTGCCTGACCTGGTAGTCATTGTGGTGCCTCCACCCGCTGTCCCGCCGGTTATGCGTGATTGCGCTGAGAAGGGTGTGAGGGCGGTGGTGGTAATCACTGCTGGTTTTGCTGAAATCGGTGGGGAGGGTGAGAGGTTGCAGCAGGAGATTGCAGATATAGCGCGCGCTGCGGGTATTAGATTCGTTGGTCCCAACTCATTCGGTATTCTCAATCCCGTTCATGGGCTTTACTCCCAGATGCCGCCTATTTTCCCTCCTGCAGGACCTTTCGGCGTTATCTCGCAGAGCGGCAATATAATTGGGACCATAGCCAGACTGCTTATCGGTAGAGCATTTGGTTGCTCGAAATGTGTCAGCATCGGCAATCAGGCAGACCTCCGTGCTGAGGACTACCTTGAGTACTTTGCCCAAGACCCCCAGACCAGGGTCATTCTATGTTACATCGAGGGCTTTAAAAATGGCGCTCGCTTCTTCAATATGGCTAAAGAGGTGAGCAAAGAGAAGCCGATCATCCTGCTCAAGGCGGGGCAGACGCCAGCCGGGGCAAAGGCTGCCAGGTCCCATACCGCCTCCCTTGCCGGTTCTGATGCTGTAATAGCAGGCATGTGTAAGCAGGCTGGCATTATCAGAGTAAAGACTCTGGATGAACTTGTTGATGTCGGTATTGCTTTTCTGCGACAGCCCCTGCCCCGTGGGCGGAGGGTCGGCGTGGTCACCGCTGGTGGTGGCTGGGGAGTGCTGGCAGCAGATGCCTGTGATGAGATGGGTCTGAATGTTGTTAGCTTACCTCCAGAGACTATAGAGGAACTGGACAGCTTTATGCCACCGTGGTGGAATCGCGGTAACCCTGTCGACCTGGTGGCGGGCACCTCGGGCGAGGGCTTTTTCCGGGTGCTGGAGGTGGTGCTGCGTTGCCCGGTGGTGGATGGCGTCATCATGCTGGGACTTATGCCGATACTAGCACCCGGGCAATTCAGGCGTCCTTCTGAGGGAGACGAGAAAGAGCAGATGAGGGAGGCTATGGTGTCCGGTGCAGCAGAACTCTTTGACAGACTGAACGAGCTGAGTGACCGCTATAATAAGCCTGTGGTTGTTGCTTCCGAGCCATTTGGCTTTGGGGCTGCATTGAATAGAAGGATAACCCATGCCATTGCCGACCGGAACTCGGTGTACTACGAGATGCCCCACCAGGCGGCATCTGTCTTCGCCAAGCTGGTACAGTACGGTGAGTACCGGAGGCAGTGGCA
>Ga0209102_1000583_pt1 | contig 23600 bp, 8 predicted proteins | sample ConPoolayeHmetaG_FD_185483 | JGI IMG/M metagenome (GOLD analysis project Ga0209102, IMG submission 185483) | Hot spring microbial mat communities from California, USA to study Microbial Dark Matter (Phase II) - Cone Pool mat layer H metaG... ...
AAAAAAATTAGCATAAAATTTTGAAGGGTCATTTGTGGTAGGTTAACTCCTTTCTTTTCTCCTTTATTTTCAAGGAGTTCCTACCACATTTCTATCTAAAAATCACCACACTTTTTACGGAAGAGCCAAAAGACTCTTGACAAAAGAAATTTTGTATGATATCAACATGTTAACGTTAACGCAAATGCATATTTTTTAGGAGGGAAAGGATGAGAGTTATCCGGATTATAATTTTGGCTTTTCTGTGTCTTGTGTTTATAGGCTATTTGAATTCTCAGATAACTCGGCAGACAGGGATGATAACTGGGGTGGTTACGGATAATGAAAAGAACCCCCTCCCGGGGGTAAATGTTACAGCCTCTGGCCCTTCTTTAATTGGAGTAATTTCTGATACGACGAGTTCATCTGGCGCTTTTAGGCTTCCTGGGTTGCCTCCTGGAACGTATACCCTGACAGCAGAGCTTAATGGCTTTAAAACTTTTAAGCGGGAAGCAATTATTGTGCGTGTGGGGATGGTCGTAACAATTAACATTACGATGGAGCCTGCAACGATCGAAGAAGAGGTTACAGTCATCGCCCCATCTCCAACAGTAGATACGCAAAGCCTAAAACTCTCTATGAGAATCGACTCCGAACAACTTGGCAATCTTCCTTTGAGCCGCCGGTTTGGCAATATTGTCTCTCTTACACCAGGGGTTATTGAGGTGTTTACGGAAAAGATGACAGGAATGAGCACAGGTATTATTCATGGTAGCACCGCTTACGCTCAAGCGTTCGAGGTAGACGGTGTAAACGTGGTTGATCCTGCCCACCGAGGGGCCATACTTTTTACTCCTCAATACGATTCAATAGAAGAGATAGAGATAGTTACAGGAGGTCTTTCGGCAGAAATTGGTGGGTCAGCAGGTAATTTTATCAATGTCGTAACTAAATCTGGGGGAAATGATTTTCATGGCACCTTTAATTTTTATTACATGAATAAAGATTTGGCCGAAGTTCTTTTTCCCGATGAACAACTTGCCGCCATGGGGGTAGGTAAGCCTGTAGCTCCAATCTTCAGTTATGACCTTTCAGGGTCCTTGGGTGGTCCTATTATTAGAGATAGATTATGGTTCTTCACTACTTTAGCGTTGGAAAATTCCAAACGTTATGGGCCTTTTATCCCCACTACGATCCTTGGCAAGAATTACAGCCAATATAATGTGCCTCAGAAATTCCAAGACGTTTTTCTAAAACTTACAACACAGATTTCACCGCGGCTCAGATTATTTTCTATGTTCGGATTTTCGGAAGAAGACCTGCCGGTAGCCAATACAGGGGCACGCGTGGCTATCGAAAATACTTTTGATAAGAGCAATAATCGCAGGATGACTGGTACTCTGCATCTCAATTGGCAAATGAATTCAAATTCGATAATAGAAATAAGAGGGGGATTTTCACGGTTTAACTACCCAATTGCTGACCGGCCAGAACAGAAAGAACTAAGCCGCAACATTGATTTTGGTGTTGGCTACCTCGATGGCTACACGGGCTATCAGTGGAATTATCCTCAATCCTGGGCGAGCGATATTCGCAGATTGATCGCCCAGAGTTCTGCCCGCCTCACTTATTTTGTCGATAATTTTTTAGGTGGGAATCATCAACTGAGCGCTGGAACAGATTTTAAATTTGGCCAGGATTACTGGGGACTTTATCGGCCAAATCCGTTAAACATAGATTATTATAAAGGGAATATTTATTATTTTCGAGAGCTCTATGGGTTAAATGGGCCGCATCCCACATATGGGGATGGAAGAGTAATGTTTCAAATCTATCCACCCAATAAGGATGGGAGTGTGACTAAACCCGCATCGGTTGGTTATGGAGCATATGTGCAGGATAACTTTACGATAAAGCGGCTGACCATAAGTCTGGGAATAAGGTTAGACTCCATTACCGGCTATATTCCAGAATCACATCATGATTCGGTTAAATCTGAGCTTGCGCTGGCTATTGGAGATTACTATATCAAGTCTCTCTACGGGTTCAATCCCTTTGCTTATAATACGACTCCGGCATGGAAAGAAGCCATGAATTGGACCACCCTGACCCCGCGATTCGGGCTTAGCTATGATTTATTCGGAAACGGCAAAACTGCACTCAAGGCTTCCTACTGCGTTTATGCCGAAGACATGCCCGTCATGTATTATCAAGGAAATCATCCTTTTAGCCAATCTCAATGGGGTTGGAATCCGCTACGATTTTATTGGTGGGATAGCAATAACAGCCGCTGGCCTGATCCTCCTCCGATGGACAAATATCAGCTATATTCTGGTAGCGTAAGCGATTATGACCCTAATCCATCAACTTATACTCAGAAGATTGATAAGAACGTCAAGGCGCCGAAGTATTACGAGATAATTGCCGGAATCGACCATGAGCTTTTTAGCGATTTTCGCTTGAGTCTGAAATATTTCTATAGAGAGAGAAAAGATTGTGTCCATAGAGTTTTATATGACCGAACGAGCAAACGATTTTGGTATACTTATGAACAAGCCAAGGATTGGTGGGTTCCCTTCACCACTGTAGTTCCCGCATATGGAATCTACCCTGAGCAGAAGGTGACAATTTATTTTCCCTCCCTCAATTCTCCCTGGAATAATAGATTTTATTTATTTACAAATGTTCCTGAAGCCAAAAGGCAATACCAGGCCTTCGAGATTATTTTTGAAAAGCGATATTCTCATGGATGGTTTTTAAGCGGGTCGATTGTTTTTTCAAAGACGCAGGGCAATTACTCAGGAAGAGCGGGCATAACCCATGGCTTTTCATCCGCATTTAACAGCCCCAACTGGTTTGTCAACGGCGAGGGCAGGACTGATGACGATAGACCTCTTGCCATAAAATTAATAGCGGGAATTGACATTCCGTTTGGCTTTGTTATGTCTGTTTATGTTTCCCATTTTAGCGGTTTTCCCTTCAACAGGACGGTGACAGTTTATCCTCCCTCAGCGTGGGCGGCGGCGAATAATGTTGTACCAACGGCTTTTTCGGTTAATGTCGAAGGACTTGGAGCAAGGAGGAATCAGACAACAAATAATGTCGACTTTAGGCTAGAAAAGGAAATTAAAATAGGTCAATCCAGAAGGTTAGATTTTGCCCTAGACATATATAATCTATTGGGCCATCGCTATACGACGACCGGGTTGGATCCCGCTGGGACATGGCGCCCATCTGATGCTAACACAGTTAATGGAGTCTATTCGGTGGGCTATGATTACGGAAGGACTCTTAGTATAACAGGTACAAGGTTATATAAATTGAATATATCTTTTAAATTTTAAAAATTGTTAGGGAAAGCTAAAACATTCGGGCCAAAGAAGGCCGTTTTGATCGTAAAAAGAAAGCTTTATCGATTTAAAGGGTATTGTTTCAAAATAATTTTATTGAAGAGAATAAAAGCTGATAATTCGGGGGGATAATTCCAAAAAAGTATTTTATATTAAAAGCATTTTAATTTGTTTGAATGGGGAAAAAAAGAATTAATAGAAATTTTAGACAAAAATAGATTAGGTGACTCCCTTCCAGCGGGTTTGGTTTAAGCAATCAATGATGTGCCGGGAATGGTTTCGCTCCCGTTCACGTTTTTTACACCGTTCCCTCCTCGCCCTCGACGGCGCCGAGGGAACTCACCTTGCTATTTATAGAGAGCGCACAGGATTGCCTGGCCTCCTTTTAGGCTCTCTTTTCATCCACCTTAGGCTCAGAAATTCTTGGCGGCCAGGGGTTTGCGAGAAGGGTGATTCGGGAAGGCTAAATCTTCTATGGGTGCCTCTGCCATCCCGGACTTATCCATCCACCGAGGCCAGACAAAATGGAGGAGGACCGGTTAATTTGGGCGCAAAAAAATGCTTCCATATAAAGAGACAAGGCGCATATATCTTTGTTGAATGGGTTTGTGGCAAAAATATAGTTTAAATAAGAATAATTATGGCTTAACCGGATATCTGAGGAGGAAAATAAGAAATATTCAAGGAGGAAAGGTGATGACAAAGAAGATGATCAGACAACGGAGGAAATGCGCTTTGTTTGCCTCGGTAGTCAAAATAGTTATTTTTTTTCTTGGGGTTAACACTACGATAATTTTGGCCTCTTGTGTCAAAAATCAAGAAACAGATATTTCACTTAGCGTGCTCCAAGAGCCACAAAAGGTGATTAAAAATATGCAAGTGGACAATCAAAGTATAACCGTATTCGATAAGCGGGAAAGAAAATATATTGAGCTGGCAAAGAATCAAAAAATAGGCGCGTGGAATTTGATGGCGGTTATCAAAAAACGGAAAACAAAATATGCCGTATTTGAGAATCTTACCGACAGAAAAGGCAATATTATTTATATTTCAAGAGAAGGCGAATCAGTTTGTCTTCCAAAAAGCCTTGAGCCTACCTTTGCTTCTGAGAGCTCGTTTTATTTAGGCAAAACTTATGAGGAAATAACCCAATCAAAAAAAGACATATTAGCTGAAGAAATACTGAAAAAGGATAATGACCCCACCTTTGAAGAGGTGGCAGCCTGTTTGCCACCATTAAGAGTTCCAACTTTTGTGGGGACGAATCATTGCGTGGACAAACCCACATTTGAATATGGAGGTTTTAGTAATGAGATTTATGTGGATGTAGGCAAAGTGTTTCCGGTTATCCATGAGCAAAGACTAAAATACAATGTTTGGGAAGGGTTAATCGGCGGTTGGCTTCCTGTGGTTCGTTACCTGTTTCCTCTGGATGAGGGAGCCTATTGGGAAGAAGTGATTTTCGCTGACGAAACTTCTCCAAATTATTGGACTCAGCCCACCTGGTTCAGAGTGATTTTGGTTCAGGATGAGGACCTAAAAGAAGTCCATTATTTCTATCATCATCTACCTTATCCTCCACGGGGGGAGCCTGAGGCGAGGCTTTTTTATGAGGCTTTGCTCGAAGTTTATCTTAAATGGCAAGTCAGGCTGAAGCCCCTTTTGAAAATAAATGTTCCTGAACCCAGAATTAGGGAATTTTGTCTACACTGCTTAGCAAGAGAAATAATAACTCGCGTCGGCAATCATCCCAAATACGGTTATCCCCCGTTGGGAGGAATAGATATTCTTGGCGGATATGGATACGCCAATGTAGATACTTTTCAAGATGTGTTCAATACCAGCGTTTCCACTTTCCTCGAGTGGGGAGATTTTGAACGAGCCAGGGATTATATTGAAGATTATTTTGCTAACACGGTGCGTGATGACGGCTCCCTTGATACGCGGGGACCAGAAATAGGTCAGTATGCTCGCATGCTTACGGTTATCGCCCAGTATTATAACTTTACTAAGGACAAAGGTTTGATAGAAAAACATATTAGGAAAATTAAGGCTATTGTTGACCTTTTGTTAAGGTTAAGAAAGGAAAGCAAGGAGGTTCCTAAGGACGATGTTTCTTATGGCATAATTAGAGGCTGGTCTGAACATGACAGCGCTCTAAAATTTAACCCCTACCGATTTGTTTTGCCCCACTTTTCTAATAATGCAGAAGCGGCAAGAGCCTTTCATGACTTGGGAATTGTTTTGTTTGAAATAGGGAATCAGACTGGGAACAAAAAGATTAGTGATTTAGGGAAGTATATGCAGGATGAGGCCAAGAACATAAAAGAAGATCTTTATATAGCTATAACGAAATCTATAGACAGATCTCAGCTACCTCCTTATCTGCCGGCCGTAGCCAAGGATACCCCTACCTGGGGAAAAGGCCGGGTTTACTGCGAAATGCTGCATTCTGGCGTTCTGGATGAAAATATGGCGCAGATTATTCATGATTATCAGTCAGCTAATGGAGGCCGAATTCTTGGTTTGCCGGGAGGAGGGAGAGGCATTAGTGGATTTTTGGCCTATGGTCCAGCTTATTCATATATTCAGCATGATAAGATAAAAGAGTTTATTCTTTATTATTATGCGTGCATGGCCCATATCTATTCGCGAGGAACATGGACGGCAGTAGAAGGCTCAGGAATTGACGGCAGCAAACGAGGCCCGTATTGTACGCCGGCCCAATTAATCATTCCTTTGCTGACCAAATGGATGCTAATTTTCGAGGAGCCTTTGGAACCAGTAGTCTGGTTAGCCAAAGCCACTCCAAGGAGCTGGCTGGAGCAAGGAAAAGAAATAAGCGTAGCTGGGGCATACACTAGGTTTGGTAGAGTTGATTACAAAATGCAATCCCAGATTAACAACGATAGAATTCAGGCCGAAATAAATCTCCCGAAGAAAAGCTTAGGTGCAACAATCAAGGTCAGATTTAGAGTTCCGGGAGGGAAAAAAATCGTCAGGGTCCTAATGAATAACAGAGAGTGGAAAGATTTTAACTCAGGGCAGGAAACAGTTACTATTGCCCCGGGTTTTAAGGGAGGCATTAATCTTGTGGCAATTTTTCAATAAATTTAATAACGAAGGCCTAATCATATCAACAAAAAGGGATATTGATAGAATTAAAGCTCAAGATAGCTTCGTCTAAAAATGGGTGCTTATCTCAATGATTAATATAAAAAATTTGAGAGGAGAGCGAATTACCATGCTTAAATCTTGGAAAAAAAATTTATTTTCTGTGGTGGCAATGAGCGTGCTCCTGGGGACATTTGTGTTCTGCTTTGGTTCAGCCAAAAGCACCGGAGCTTGTCAATTTGAAGGGCCTCGAATAATGGAAGCGGGTAATCTGATAAAAATGATGAGTAGACAAATGATAGTTGAAATTGACAAGCAAAATGGGGTGCTCTATTCGCTCTATGAAAGAAAAGGGAAATTTAGCACCAATTACCTGGGGAATTATAAGAATGTTCCCGGCAGTTCTCCTGAGACCGCCGCGTGGACGGGGAACATAATCAGCACGGTTTGGAAGCTTTATTTGCCCGAGAGGCCGCTAGTGTTAATTCCTTCATTTTCTTTCCGTCCTTCAGGGGAGTGGAGAGAGGAATTAACGACCAAATCGTCGGATATACGAAATGTCATTTGTGAGAATGAAACAGTGCGAGTGGAATATTTAGGTGGCTCAAAAAATGAAGGAGGCATCAAAAGTTATAACCTCCGGATGAAATATTTTTTCGATAAGGATGGTGCACTGATGTGGGGCTTTGAAGTCGAAAATATTTCAGAGCATATTTTAGAAATTGGCGAGTTGGGCCTCCCCCTATGCGCCAATGATTTTTATCGCGGGGTAAGAGAGAAGAATATTTATATAAATGAAGTCGATGACAGATCTGTCTTAGATGAAGATGAGCGGTTGAAGGTGAAGGAAATGAAAATAGTTCATGAAGAGAGAGTAGTTAATCATATTTTCACGGGAGGGCATAGCTCTTATGCTTTGCTGGAAAGGCTTTCTGGCGATGCTCCATTTCTGCTTGTCCACCCTCTTGGGGATACTTTTTTTGAGTGCAATTACCGGTATGAAAGCTCCGGGCCAGCAGCGGGAAGGCAACCACGCCCCTACATTTTGGCCATTCATTCTTGGGCAACAAAAAATATCAGACGATGGGAATCGGATTGGGTAAATGGTCATACCTCTTTAATATTGAGACCGAAGGAAAAAAAGTCTTTCCAGCTCAGGTTTACGTTGGTCAATGATTACTCAGAAATAAGTGAGGAATTGTATAGGTCTGGGAATATTGGGGTCAGAATTATGCCTTCGATGGTCGTCCCCGAAGGAAACCTGGCTTATATCGAGATAAAATCTAGGTACGAGACAAAAGAAGAATTTCTGTCTGACAATATTTTTATCAAAGAAAAAAAGAGAGCTGGAGACAAAACAGTGCTTGTCCTTTTTTTTAAGGGACGGGGACAAAAAAGCATAAAAATTGAATATAACCAAGGCAAGTGGACTATGCTTCATTTTTATTGCACCGAGCCTACAGCTGAGCTAATCAAAGCAAGAGGAGAATTCATTGTCGATAGGCAATTTTATGATAACCCCTCCGACCCATACGGTCGGCACCATATGTTTCTTCCATTTGATTATCAAACCGGCTCTGTATTTAGGGATAGCGATATGGTTTGGGAAGTGGGTGGGAGCGATGAGTACGGATTCTCCGAAGCTTTATTTTTGGCCGAAAAAAACGTTTATCTCCCGAGCAAAAAAGAAATTGAAATATTAGAGCAATATGTCAATGACTGCCTGTTTAAGAATATTCAAAATCCTGAAACGTATGCTATTAGAGCGTCGCTTTATTGGAAGCAAAGGTATCCTTCAAGCCCTTGGGGGCATTGGAATGAAGAAAGGTCAAAAGAATCGTACCGTACCTACAACTATATTCATGCGGCGAACATTTATCATGCTTTGTACAAGATAGGGAAGTTGTATAAATTGACCAGCAGCAGGCGGCCTGAAGAATATCTGAAGATGGCGTATCATACCTGTGAAAAATTGTTTAACACTGGACCCTGGAGACATGTAGGACTCATGGGTGGGTCGAATATGATAAATATACTTAACGACCTTAAACAGGAAAATCTTCAAGATGAATATGCAGCTCTATTAAAAGAAATGCAAAAATGTAATCAAGTATTTGTTGACGTGCCTTATCCCTACAGTTCGGAGTTATTCGTTGACCAAACTGCCCATGAGCAAGTGTATTTCTTTACTAGGTATTTCGGTGAAACAGAAAAATGGCTAAAGACACTCCAAGTTATTAAAGCTCTCCGAGGTGGAAACCAGCCTATATGGTTTCGGTACGGAAACGATTATCGTGGTGATTTGGCTTGCTGGTACACTGAATCTTTAAATGGGCTGGCGTTGCTGGATGGGTTTGAACAGACGGGTGATTTAGACATGTTTGTTAAGGGTTATGCGGGGATAATGAGTGTTACCGCCAATTTGCTGCGAGACGGCATGGGTTTTGGCCAATTTATTTCTACGCCAGGAATTTTTGCCTTCCGACCACCGAAAACGAGAGACAATGGCATTGGGATGTATGGTTTTCTTAAAGCGACCAAGGCTTATGTAATAAAAGATGATTCATTTGGGCTCATAGGGGTGGGCTGTCAAATAGAAAACATGGGCGATAGGATAAAAATCTATCCGTCTGACGGCCTCAGAAAAAGAGTAATGTTCGTAGATGAAAAAATAGGAGTGGAAGCCCTGGCGGGGGAAATTGAATCAATCAGCTATTTTCCAAAAATTAGCTCTTTTGAGGTCTGCATGACTGACTCCACGGGTCTGGTAGTAAATAGTGCTTTGATTGTAAGAGGGTTAGAAAAGGGTAGGTACTTAGTTACTACAAACGCGAAGAAAGAAGTGGTCAATATTACTGACAGTTTTAAAGGCCTTGAATTGAGAAAGCCGCTTAACGAAGTAAGATTGATTAAGATAGAAAAATTGAGCGATTGACCATTATATGTCCAAGGGGAGATAATCTTCTGGTATTGACTTTATTGGATAACATAATCTTAAGAGAGCGGGGCGTAAAAAACCCCTATCGAAGTTTTTTTCCTGACAGTGATGTATTTACGATTCTTAACAAGTTATGTGGCCTATTGCCGTAAACAATAAAACCTAAAAAGGTAACAAGTTGGGGATTTTTCACCAAAAAAACGGCCTTCGCGTCTTCGCTTTTGATCATTACGGAACAACATTTAAAAAAGTACTTGACAAAAAAAAATATGGATATTTATAATTTGAGTGTTCGTTAACGCAGACATGAAAATAGATAAAGGCAAAGAAAAAGAGACAATAATCAAGTGTGTACCTCCATTATTTCTTCCCAGATAGAAATAAAATGAAGTTCTTGTATTTAAATCTAAGTATTTAAATAAATCGAGCAGTGGGGCTCTTGATGAGGGAGAGAAAATTCATAAAGGAGGTTAAAAAGGAATTGCAATGAGAAGAAAGGTTGTCGGCTTATTTCTCCTAGGGCTGTTAATCTCGGTGGCGTTCCTATCGGGACAGATGGCCAGGCAGACAGGCGTTATTAGGGGAGTCATAACGGATAAAGAAGAGAATCCTATTCCGGGGATGACCGTAACCGCCACCAGCCCGTCTCTGATGGGTGTCGTTTCGGCCATAACTGCAGCTGACGGGTCCTACCGACTGCCTAACCTTCCCCCGGGTGTTTATACGCTTGTTGCCGAACTCGCCGGCTTTAAGACGGTCAGGCGTGAAGGGGTAATTGTAACCGTAGGAACAGTAATTACCGTCAATCTTCAGACCGAAGCTTCACCCTTGGCTGAAGAAATTACGGTCGTTGCCGCCGCACCCCTGGTCGATGTGCAGTCAACTAAGGTGGGGATGGTTGTTACATCGGATTTGATCCAGCGGTTGCCATTGAACCGCAATTTGACCAACATCTTTTTCACTGTTCCAGGAACCGCCGGTACCATTGACACTTATTCAGGATCAATCCACGGCTCTGATGATACGGCTGTAGCTTTTGAGGTCGATGGTGTGGCTTCTAATGACCCGGCCCATAATGGTCTCCTTCAGATGCCCTTGTTTGATACTATGGAGGAAATTGAGATTTCTACGGGCGGTTTGCCGGCCCAAGTGGGTAATACCGGTGGTTCTTTTGTTAACATCGTTACTAAATCAGGAGGAAACGAATTTCATGGCCAACTCCAGGCGTTTTATACCAAGAAAGAATTAAGCCAAGTATTGTTCGCCCCCGAGCAACTAAGTGCCATGTCCATCGGTAAACCCGTCTTTCCCATTTATGACATTGATTCCTCGGTCATCCTGGGTGGGCCTATTATCAAGGATAAAATATGGTTCTTTGGCAGCGCCGCTGTTCGGGATCAAAAAAGCCCCAGCTCCTTCATCCCGGCTGTCCTGGGAGGGAAACAATATACCCAATATGATGACCCTCAGACTCAGTATGAAGGGTTTTTTAAGCTGACCACCCAACTAGCTAAGAACCTTCGCTTTTTTACTATGATCAATGGCCGTCTTTATAATCGCGATGTTTACTTAGGAGGCGGTACATTTACCGCTTATGACGCCACCTTTACCTTAAAAGGCAATACCTGGGTTCAAGGTACAGGTAACCTGACTTGGATTTTAAGCCCCAACACCTTCGTTGATTTTCGTGCTGGTTATGTCAATCGCTGGTTTCCGATCCAAGAGAAACCTGATACCTATAATAATATTTGTTATATAGACGGTTATACCGGATACATATGGGGTGCGGTTAATACCTGGGAAAGCTATATTACTCGCAGCTCAGCTCAGGGCTCGATTCGCGCTACCCATTTTCAAGATGGTTTTTTGGGTGGAAACCATGAATTCGGCTTCGGCTTAGAATATACCTATCTTCGCGACAGATATTATTGGGCAAGACATAGCCCTTTCAACTGGTATCTATATAATGGAAACCCGTATTATTGGCGGGGTTATTACAACATTTCTGGCCCTGACCCAACCCATGGTGATGGCCGCTTAGTTTTTGTTAATTACACTGATAAGAACGGTGACTGCGGTCGAGACCTGCCCGAAGCGAGGATTGGCGCTTATTTCCAGGATGCCTGGACAATTAAAAACCGCCTTACTATCAACCTGGGGTTTAGAGCTGATTATTACAACGGATGGGCGGGCGCGGTGAAAATGGCCGGTGTTACTGGTCTCCGCTACGATATCGGCAAATCATTAGAGCCGGAACTGGGTTATAACCACTTTGCCGCCTACCAAATTGACCCGATTAAGGATGTGGCCACCTTTCTTGTCGCCTCGCCGCGAGTTGGGCTTAGCTATGACGTCTTTGGCAATGGTAAGACCGCTTTTAAGTTTTCCTTCTCCAAATACTATGAGGCTGTCCCTGTCATGTGGTTTTCCAATGCTTCAGGCGCTCAAATGGCCTCCTGGAGTTTTGATTGGTGGGATTTAAATAACAACGGCAAACCTGATTCTCCACCCATAGACAAATATTATCCTACCAATGGCTTGGGCTCTCTCTGGCGTCCTGATGTTGAGTATCTAAAGGATCGTGTTGACCCCAATTTATTGCCCCAGCAGTATACCGAATTGATCGTTGGGATCAAGCATGAGCTTTTCCGGAACTTTGCACTGGAGTTGCAATACATTTATAAGCACGGCTGGAATACCTATGGCAGCGCCCTATATGACCGAACGACAGGTAAATACTGGTATAAATTAGAAGATTCGCCGGCTGGCTGGTGGGTTCCTTTCAAAACATACATTCCTGCTTATGGTCCCTATCCTGAACAAGAGGTAACAGTCTACTTCATGTCCCGCACGGCTCCGTGGAATAATCTTTTTTACCGTCAGACAAACATGCCCGATTCTAAGCGCAACTACCATTCGGTCGAGTTGAATTTCAACAAACGCTATGCTGATGGCTGGGCCCTTGGGGGCTCTATTGCCTGGTCGAAGCACATGTTTTTCGACGGCAGTCCAAGCAGCCCCAACGGCTTTCTCAACGGATATGGCCGGGATAATTTTGATTATCCCTTGATTATTAAAGTCTTTGGGTCCCTCGACCTTCCTTGGGGCTTTGTGGCCTCTTTCTTCTATCGCCATACGAACGGGGCTCCATACGGACGAACTGTTTCAGTCAGCCCGCCAGCTGCCTGGTGCACGGCCAAAAATGTTTATCGCTCATCGTACTCGATTCGATTTGAACCTAACGGCGCTCGACGTAACCCAGATTTTGATAATTGCGACCTTCGCGTCGAGAAAGAGGTTGGATTCTCTTTTGCCAAGGTAGCCGCCTTCCTTGATGTTTACAATGTATTTGGTGGCGCCTATCTTACTGTCGGTATGAACCCTGGCGGAACTTGGTATCCAACCGACGAGAATGTAAGAACCGGAAGTTATGTGGCTTCTGCTACCTACGGCAAGGTAACAGGCATAACTGGAACCAGAACCTTTAAGTTAGGCCTACGCTTCAAGTTCTAATTCTTGGGGCTTTCAAAGGGAGGGGCATGGGCAAGTGCCCCTCCCTTTTTTTAGAACGCAAAAGAGGCGGTTCTTCCTCAAAGATAAAGGTAATTAAGTTATAAGAAGAGAGCCGTCCGAAAATAAAATAAAATAAAATAAAATGATTCGCTTTTCTTGGAAGAGCTTGGACCATGAGGCATGGTCAACTTTAATTGATTCTAATTTGCGCCCAATTTATATCGAGGATAAGCTGGTTCCCAGTTATCCACAGTTATTTTAATGATAACTTATTTACCCACCTATGAGCCTAATTGACGGCGGATGAAGACAAATACCGGACCTTTGGTGGTTTTTTTACAATTTAAGATAAGTTTCCATAGAATTGACTGCTAAATTTTTGGTCATCGACCCTGTAAGATATCCTTAAATTAGGGGGTATTATGAGAAAAAATCATCGACCGTTTTCTTCAACCACTCTGCTTTTTATCCTTTGGTTCTTAGTTTATTTAATGCCAGTTTCGGTTCAGGCTGGAATAAAGGTTGGGCAAAATCTGCTTCAGGGGCTTTCCTGGCGCTCTATTGGTCCAGCTCATTTTAGCGGCCGGGTGACGGATGTCGCCGGAGTTCCAGGAGACCCTAATATTATCTATGTTGCCTTCGCTTCTGCCGGGCTATTTAAATCAGTTAACGGCGGAATTACCTTTGATTCTATATTTGATAAGGCCGGCACGATCTCTATTGGGGCTATCGCCCTCTCGCCTTTAGATCCCGAGGTTATTTTTGTCGGGACGGGTGAAGGCAACCCAAGGAATAGCACTTCCTTTGGAGATGGTATTTATAAGTCTGAGGACGGCGGCAAAACTTGGAAGCATCTTGGTCTAAGAGATACCGAGAGGTTTTCTCGTCTCCTCATTAATCCAAAAAATCCACAAATCATTTTTGCCGCAGCCCTGGGGCATGAATGGGGGCCAAATAAAGAAAGGGGACTTTTCCGTTCGACAGACGGCGGTAAAACTTGGAAGCATGTCCTTTATGTCAATGAGACCACTGGAGCTTCTGACGTGGCCGTAGACCCTGAAGACCCACAAATTATCTATTGTGGCATGTATGATTACCTGCGCCAACCCTGGAATTTTCGCAGCGGCGGGCCTGGCAGTGGCCTTTATCGTTCGACAGACGGCGGTGAAACCTGGATGAAACTGACTGACCCCAAACTGGCCAATGGTTTGTCTGGGAAAGGTCTGCTGGGTCGAATTGGCGTGAGTGTCTGTTTTAGGCAACCGCACGTTGTTTATGCCATGATTGAATCAGAAGAGCCAGGCGAGCTCTGGCGTTCTGAGGACCGTGGCCTTCACTGGAAAATGGTTAGCGACGATGCGCGAATTAATAACCGACCTTTCTATTATTCTGATGTTCGGGCCGACCCCGTTGACCCGAATCGGGTTTATGCTCTGGCTGGTTCCTTATCGGTCTCCAGAGATGGCGGCAAAACCTGGTCGGCCGTAGGAGGTTACCAGAGCCTTTTCGGCGACCATCATGCTCTCTGGATTGACCCCACCAATCCTCGGCGATTAATCGAAGGTAATGATGGCGGGCTATATCTTTCTAATGACCAGGGTAGAAACTGGCAGTTTGTAAATAATATCCCCTCGGCTCAAGCTTATCATGTTGGGGTAGATATGGCTGAGCCGTATAACATTATGGGAGGATTTCAAGACCACGAAATCTGGGTGGGTCCGAATGAAAAATGGAATGAGGTTGGTGTGAGAGGCGGCGATTGGCGGCGTCTTCGCTACATGGCTGATGGGATGTATGCCCTCGCTGACCCCAGGGACCATAATATTATCTATTTTAACGGACATTTTGGCGACATTACCCGGGTTGACCTGAGAAACGCTGAGGAACGTTACATCCAGCCTTACCCAGTCGGGCCAACAGGTACTGGGGCTCATCTTGACCTATACCGTTTTAATTGGAACTCGCCAGTTCATATTTCACCGACCAACCCCAATATTATTTATTATGGCGGGAACGTTGTTTTTAAGACTGAAGATGGCGGGTATAGTTGGCAGGTAATCAGTCCTGATTTGACCACTGACGACAAGAGTAAACAGCAGCTCAGTGGCGGACCAATAACTCCGGATAACACGCGAGCTGAATATTATTGCACCATTCTTTCCCTTAGCCAGAGTCCGCTTGATTCTCAGGTCCTTTGGGCTTCCACCGACGATGGTCATGTTCAGTTAACAAGGGACGGTGGAAAAACTTGGGCCAATGTGGCTCCAAATATCAATGGTCTACCTAAGCAGGCATATGTGGCGGCAGTAGCAGCCTCTTTTCATGAGGTGGCCACAGCTTACATTGCCGTCGACCAACATCGCTTAGATGATTTTGCCCCTTATGCTTTCATGACTCAGGATTTTGGTCGCACCTGGAAAAAAATAAGCGAGGGACTCCGGGGATATGTTCATGTTATTAAAGAGGACCCTAAGGAGCGCAACTTGCTTTATGCTGGGACCGAACTTGGCCTGTTTGTTTCTTTTGACCGAGGTGAAAATTGGACTGACTTGAGGCTGGGCCTTCCCCCTTTAGCTGTTCCTGATTTAGTTGTTCATCCGCGAGATAACGACCTGGTTATTGCCACCCACGCCCGAGGTTTCTACATCCTTGATGACGCCACGCCGCTTCAACAGTTAATCAAGGCCATTACTCAGCAAGTTTACCTATTTCCGCCGATGCCCGCAGTTCGTTATACACCCGCCAGCGATACCAGCACCTTAGGAGATAATGTCTTTGTTGCTCCTAACCAGCCCTATGGTACAATCATATATTATTATTTGTCTGAAGAAATAAAAGAGCCGTCGGTTAAGCTTGAAATCTTAGATGAAAGTGGTCGTTTATTAAGGATACTTAGCGGGCCCGCTAAACCAGGAATTAACCGCACCGTCTGGGATTTACGGGAAGACCCACGGCTTCTGTTGAAATATTTCAGGGATGACGCGAAATTTAGACTTCAGGTAGAGGGCGTGAAAGTTTTGCCTGGTAAGTATTCGGTTCGGCTCATCGCCGGGGAACAAAAGCTGGAGCAAGAATTCATCGTCCGCCTTGACCCTCGTCTTCAAGTTAGTTCTGAAGACCTGGCGGAGTATGACCGGGCTGTTAGAAAAATGGTTCAAATGATGGTAGATATTGAAGAAGCCCTAGCGAGAATTCAGCAAAAGGAAAGCCAATTGGCTCAAATGGAAGAACAAGCAGCAGACAGCCGAACTAAACAAAGAATTGCCGCTACCCGCCAGGCTCTCCGGGAGCTGCGGAATAAACTTCAGCCGCCCCGTCTTGAGCCTGAAAACTTAAACTTGAGGGGAAAATTGAACTGGCTTTTAAGGCAAGTTAGGAACTATACGGGAAGACCGACCAAAGCTCAATCTGAATATATCGAAATTTTTAGCCATCAGGTCTATCAGGTGCTGAGCGATATTGAGGCTGTACTCTCCGCACTCCTATAAAGCGAAAAAGAGCGTTTTTAGCGTCCCTTTTCATAATTTTTAGACAATTTCCTAAGGAAGATAAAATAATTAGTCATACATTCCGCTTGTTGTGAAAGCGTTGCATTTTGCCATAGGTTTTCTCTAGATTTAAAGGCTTATTTGGCCAATGACTCCGCTAAATCAAGTTTTTAAGGATAAAGGAATGTGGGGCATTCTAAGGAAAGTCCGTAAGCCAGAGGCAGCCTGGAGTGAAGAGTAACCTCGGGAAGATGAAGATATTTTAAAGGTCGCTGCAGCAGAAAATAAGGGAAGAAAGAGCCCTTAGTTTCGTCTAAATCAAGATGGATAAGTTTATTATATTTTGGCCGATAAACTTACCCTTTTTATCTTTTTCTTTCAAGTCTTCACCCTTAGGGGGAAAAAAATGAACCGAAGATCCTTAGTTTCTTTGGCTTTCGGGAGCTTTATTTTGCTTTTGACCCTGGCGGAGGCGCGTCCTTTGTTGGGTCAATCATCAACCCCACCGCCAGATAGCCAGCAAGAAGTTGCTCCACCAACCACTCTCCAGCTTTCCCTTGATGATTGTATCCTTAAGGCCCTAAAGCACAACCTGGGATTGGCGGCCGAGATGATTACGCCCGAATTAGCTGACCGCAACGTTACCTTAGCTGCGGAAAAGTTCCTTCCCTCTCTGAGCCTCAATTATAACCAACAGGATACCCGTACTGCCTCTTATTCCTTCCTTGACGCTTCGGATGTCGTCACTACTCGTCAGAACGATTATACGGTTCAGTTGGGCCAGCAACTCCCGGCTGGTGGTTCTCTCTCTTTCAGCCTTTATAATTATGTCAACGAAAGCAACCGCCGTTTCCAGACTATTAACCCGCGCTATGGGAGTACTATCCGCATCAATTTTAGCCAGCCTCTGCTTAAGGACTTTGGCTTTAGAATCAGTCGTCGCGAGATAATCATCGCTCAGCACAGTCGAGATATCTCGGAGGAAAATTTCCAAAAGCTGCTGGAAGATACTATTTATAGCGTGGAGAGCATTTATTGGAATTTAGTCTATAGCCGCGAGAACCTGAAAGTTAGGCAACAATCCTTGAAATTAGCCCAGGAGCTTTTAGAAAAGAATAAAATTGAAATCGAGGCCGGGACATTACCCCCGATCGAACGCCTGACGGCCGAAGCTGAGGTCAGCACGAGGCAGGCCGATATCCTTGAAGCGGAAGCTTTGGTGAAGAACTATGAGGACCAGCTAAAAACCATCATGAACCTGGCCGCCGAAATTAAGGACGTTAAAAATGTCTGCATCATTCCCACGGATTCGCCGCAAGTAACCAAGAGAGAAATTAGTTTTGACGAAGCCCTCAACACCGCCTGGCAAAAAAGGCCCGATTTATTGGCCACGAGGATTGATGTTGACGGCAAACAATTTAACTTCAGCTACGCCCGCAATCAGCTTCTGCCGGACCTGCGGCTTCAATTTTCTTACTGGAGTCCCGGAATTTCGGGCGACCAAATTCTTTACAAAGATAATAACGCGCTTTCGGGCATTGTAGTCGGCACAATCCCCGGAAAAAAGACTGATGCCTTAAGGGATGCTATCAAATTTCGGTTTAAGAACTGGTCAGTGGGAATAACAGTGAACTTCCCTATTAATTCTATTTTTACCCGGGCATATTACGCCCAGGCCAAGCTCAGCTTGGAGCAGGCCAAGTTAAAACTTAAAAACCAGGAGCAACAGCTTAGCTTAGAAATAAGCAACGTTGTCCGAGCCGTTGAAACCAATTATCAGCGGGCCCAAGCTTATCGAGCTGCTCGTGAGTTGGCGGAAAAGAAGCTTGAAGCCGAGCAGGAAAAGCTGAAGGTAGGGATGAGTACCAATTATTTAGTGCTCCAATACCAGCGAGACTACGCCAATGCTCTAACAATGGAACTTAAGGCTCTCATTGATTATAACCTCTCTTTGGCCAATCTGGACCGGGTTATGGGTCTGGGCCGGGAGAAGAGAAATGTGCGGTCAGTCTTGGGAGACGATTAAATTGGTTTGGAAAAAGCGTTGCGGACCTGAGGCATTGCCGGTTAATTTGGGTTTCTCCTTTGGCAAAGCCCACCGACTGTTAAGACAGCCCCGAGATACTATCTCCGGCCAGATTTTTTTACGGGAAATAAGGTCAAGTAACGCCGCAAACCAACGGCTTTGATAAAATATAGTAGTTAACAAGGAGAAAAGAGAGAATGAAGCCAAGAATCAAGAATCTAATTTCCGGGAAGAAAATCCTTATTGCTATTGTTGTCATTCTTGTTGGCTTGGTCATCTGGAGGCTCTATCCGCTTGTTTTTAAAAAAAATGCCGGTTTTGGCCAGCGCCAGGCCTCGGTAGCAGTCGAGGTCAAGCCAATCGAGACGGGCTCGATTCGGGATTTAGGCCAATTTTCTGGCACTTTGATTCCCAGGTCCCATTTTGTTATTGCTCCTAAGGTTTCGGGAAAATTAAAGAAGCTCTACGTTGATATCGGTGACCCCATCCGCAACGGCCAGATAGTGGCGCAATTAGACGATGAGGAATACCAACAACAGGTGGCCCAGGCCGAGGCTGATTTGCGGGTAGCTCGAGCCAACCTCGAAGACGTGCAAAATTCCTTAGAGCTGGCCCGTAAAGACCTGGAAAGAGCCGAGACGCTGTATAAAAAGGGTATTCTTTCTGATGCCCAATTCGACTCGACCAGAGCCCAGTTCAATGCCCAGCAATCAAGGCATAAAGTGGCTGTCGCCCAGGTCTCCAATCGAGAAGCCGCGCTCGAAACCGCTAAAGTCAGGCTCTCTTACACCAAAATAATCGCTACCTGGGAAAAAGGAAGCAATGTGCGCTATGTAGGGGAGAGATTCGTGGACGAGGGCGCCTTGCTTTCAGTCAATACGCCGATTATCTCGGTCATTGAAATCCATCCCATCATCGCGGTTATTTATGCCACGGATAAAGAGTATTTTCGGATTCAGGCTGGCCAGTCCGTGTCAGTTAAAAGCAGCGCCTTTCCTGATAAGACTTTCATCGGACAGGTAGCCAGGTTAGCTCCACTTCTTAAGGAGACCTCCCGCCAGGCGCGAGTTGAAGTTGAAATTAATAATGAAGAAGGCTTGCTTAAGCCCGGAATGTTTGTTAACGCCGAAATCGAATTTGCCCGCCGAGACCAGATAAAAATCGTTCCTTTTAGTTCCTTAGTTTTTAGGGGTGGTCAGCAGGGTATTTTCCTGGCTGACTTGGAGAATCGCAAAGCCTTTTTTACACCAGTCAAACCGGGGATTATCGAGGGCGAAAGAGCGGAGATAGCTGAACCAACCTCCCTTTCCGGCTATGTAGTTACCTTGGGACAGCATCTGCTTCAGGACGGGATGACGATTATTTTACCTGAGGCTAACGCTCAATCTGGAGGTGGTAGCCCCAGCGGCAAGCCCTCTGGCAAGCCCGGCGTTAAGCCAGGACGAAAGCCAGAAGGTAAGACGGAATCTTCTGGCCCGCAAAAAAGAAGTTGAGAATGATGGAAATAAACCAAGGGAGAAAAAAATGAGCCTATCCGAATTTTCGATAAAGAGGCCTATTTTTACCATCATGCTGACCATGGTCATAGTGGTTCTCGGCTTAATTTCCTTAGGACGATTACCTATAGACTTGATGCCGGACATAACCTACCCCACTTTGAATATTTCCACGTCCTATCCTAATACGGCGCCCGAGGAAATGGAGCAAATTATCACCCGGCCGATTGAAGAAGCGATGAGTTCCGTACCGGGAGTCGAGGAAGTTTTTTCCAGCTCTTCGCAAGGGAGTAGTACAGTCAGAGTCATGTTTGCTTGGGGAACAAACCTTGACGAAGCAGCCAATGAAGTCCGGGAAAGGCTGGACCGGATTAGTGGCCGTCTACCCCAGGAAGTGCAGCGGCCGACGCTCCGCAAGTTTGACCCGGCTCAAATGCCGATTCTGATGCTCGGCATCGTTGCTAACCTAGACCCCATTCAGCTAAGAAAAATAGTGGATGAACAGATCGCCTACCGGGTGGAACGTGTGCCAGGAGTGGCCTCGGTTGATGTTTGGGGCGCCCTCGAAAGGGAGATTCAGATTAATTTATATCCGGATAAAGTCAAAGCCCTTGGCCTGCCTCTTGACCTTATTATCAGCCGAATTAGACAAGAAAACATAGATATTCCGGCGGGGACGATTGAAAAAGGAAACTACGAAATCGTGATCCGCATTCCCGGAGTTTATACGCGCGTTGACGAGATTAGAGAAACGATTGTGGCCATTCGCGATGGTGCGACCATAAGATTAAAAGACATCGCCAGTGTCGAAGATACGCACCGGCGCATCACCCGTGTCGCCAGGATAAATGGCATCCCAGGTATTAGGTTGATGGTCTTCAAGCAATCAGGGAAAAACACGGTTAAGGTGGCTGAAGGCGTCCTTAAAGAGCTTGAGCGCCTCCAGGAAGACTATCCACAATTTCAGTTTATCACGATTAGAGATAGCTCCAAGTTCATCAGAAATGCTATTAGTAACGTGGCTTCCTCAGCTATGTACGGCGGCTTATTAGCTGTTTTTGTTTTGCTTTTCTTCTTGACCAGCGTCCGCAGCACTCTGGTTATTGCTCTGTCTATCCCCATTTCGATCATCGCCACTTTTGCCCTTATTTATTTTGGCGGGTTTACCCTCAACGTAATGACTTTGGGTGGTTTAGCTCTTGGTGTCGGAATGATGGTGGATAGCTCCATCGTTGTCTTGGAAAATATTTTCCGGCTAAAGGAAACAGGCCTGCCCACTTATGAAGCCGCCGTTAATGGCACCAAAGAAGTTACGGCCGCCATCATTGCCAGCACTCTTACCACCTTGATTGTCTTTTTGCCGATGGTTTTTGTGCGGGGGGCTTCGGGGATTATGTTTAAGCAACTGGCTTATGTTGTAAGTTTTGCTTTGGCTTGCTCCCTCTTTGTGGCCATCACCATCGTGCCGATGCTTTCCCACATGATTTTGCGCGGGGCCAAGACCTCGCCTTCAGCCTCAGCTCAACAAAATTCTCGGTGGGCTCGCTGGGCTCGAAAGTCTTTTAGGAGCTTAGAGGACAATTATAAGAAGCTGCTTAATTATTCTTTAAATCACCGCTGGCAGGTGGTAGGAATTGCCCTGGGCTTGCTTATTGTCAGTGTTTTTCTCATCAGGTTTGTTGGTCGAGAGTATCTTCCCCAAACAGACGAAGGCGAAGTTAACGTTACGGTGGAGATGGAAGTCGGGACCAGACTTTCAGTGATGGACGAGAAACTAAAAATGGTGGCGGAATTAGTAAAACAGTATGTTCCTGAATTAGAAAGCCTGGAGGAAGGCGCGGGAAGCGGCGGCTGGAGGGGTGGGGCTAACCAAGGCTCGCTTACCTTAAGATTGAAACCAAAAACGCATCGAACCCGGTCCAGTATGGAGATTGCAGCCGACCTCAGCCGGCGTTTATCCCAGATTCCGGGCGCGATTATCAGGACCAGAGCTTCTGGTGGTCAGATGATGTTCGGAATGAGGGGGGGCGGCGGCCAGGAAAGGTTGCAGGTGGAAATTCGGGGTTATGATATGAACGTGGCCATGGCCTTAGCCCAGCAGGTGAGGCGCGTGGTGGAAAATACTAAGGGCGTGACGGATGTCAGAATAAGCCGTCAGGAAGGCTCGCCCGAACAACACCTGCTTATCGACCGTCAAAAGGCCGCGGATATGAAGCTCTCGCTCAACCAAATCGCGGGTTTTGTTCAGACTGTGCTCATGGGCAATCAAGCCAGCCAGTTCAGGGAGGGAGGCCGGGAATACCGTATCTTGGTTAAAGTGAAGGATTCGGAAAGGCTGGATGTTAATGATTTGCTCGACATGACCATAACCAACTCTGAGGGACAGCAGGTCAGTCTGCGGAATGTGGTCCGCATTCAGCCGCAACGAGGCCCAACTCAGATCGAAAGAAGAGACCGAGAAAGGGTGGTAACGGTTTCGGCTGGAATAGCCGAAAGAGACATGGGGTCAGTCATCGCTGACGTTCGCCAGGGTTTAAGGAGCATTCCTGTGCCCCGCGATTTTACCATCAACTTTACGGGTGATTACGAAGAGCAGCAAAAGGCATTTCGCGAATTACTTATCAGCATCATGTTAGCCATCTTCCTTGTTTATATGGTCATGGCCATGCTGTACGAGTCGCTGCGCGACCCCTTGATAGTCATGTTTTCCATTCCGCTCGCTGTCATCGGTGTTGTCCTTATCCTTATCTTAACCAAGACTACCTTTAACGTAGAGACTTATATCGGTTGTATTATGTTGGGAGGGATTGTGGTCAATAACGCTATCCTGTTAGTGGATTACACCAATTTATTGCGGCGGCGAGACAAGATGCCCACGCGGGAAGCCATTGCGGAAGCCGGTAGGCGAAGGTTGCGGCCCATTTTGATGACGGCTTTGACGACCATCATGGCTATGACCCCTCTAGCCCTTGGCCTTCAGGAAGGAAGTGAGGTTCAATCTCCCTTGGCCAGAACCGTTATCGGCGGACTAACGAGCTCCACTTTAATTACCTTAGTGGTCATCCCGGTAGTTTACTCTTTATTCGAGGAAGGGATTCGCTTTCCTTGGCGCCGGAAGCGAGCGGCAGCTAATTAATCAGGGCCCTCTTTTTCATTTTTTGCCGCCGTGAGAGAAATTATTATCCTAAGTGATTCTCTTTCATCTTGTATGGGTTAGACTCTGAGACGTTCGGGATGGCCTCGCTCCCCCTCAGGTTTTTTACCTCATTCCCTCCTCGCCCTTCTTGGCGCTTGCGCCACTTGCCTCCTCGCTCGAAATGTACCCCAGAAATTCCCTGCCGCTTTATGGCCTCGCCGTTTCGCCTTCGCCGTTATCGTTGCGAGTGGAATCGCTTCCCTGGCTTTAAAGGTAATAGTAAAACCAACTACCTTCTTTCGGTCTTTCCATTTGATTTATTTCATAATAATTAGGCAAAAAGGTGACTTGTCAGCAATTTTTTGGTGCCTGTTCATAGACATATCCCTTTCCCTTTGCCTTGATTTATAAAAATTAGATAAATAATTGAGCTCGAAGCAATTTTTATACAAAACTCCCCCTTTATAAATTCTACCCAGAAGTCAGTTGCCCTGTTTTTCATCCTCTCCCTTGCTCGGCTTCAAAAAATAGGTAAATAAATTAAGTGTCACCGGTTATTA
>Ga0209102_1000584_pt1 | contig 23564 bp, 23 predicted proteins | sample ConPoolayeHmetaG_FD_185483 | JGI IMG/M metagenome (GOLD analysis project Ga0209102, IMG submission 185483) | Hot spring microbial mat communities from California, USA to study Microbial Dark Matter (Phase II) - Cone Pool mat layer H metaG... ...
GCATAATAGGTGAGATTATAGTTGAGGAATCCTGATAATTTTGGATATTCTAAAATTATTAAATAAATTCAAATAGTTTAATTTAACATGTTCAAATTGTATATGCACGACGCTTTTTTTAAAAATTTTAAAGGGATGGCCAATTTTTGTCCCAAAAAGTCCAATAAATTGTTAACTTCCCATGACCGTTTGGTCACCAACGAAGCACGAAAATCCCCTCGCCCATGGCGAGGCTCGCCTTTGGCGGCTCACCTTCATCCTCTCCCCTCTGTGATTTTGTTGCAATAGAGAGAATCGCTAATACTATCATGCTGAACTCGTTTCAGCATCTAATGGAATCAGGTACTTACAAGACCCTGAACCAAGTTCAGGGTGACAAAATAGTAATTCCGAGACAGTCTCTCTGGGGAGAGGGAAGGGGTGATATGTAGGGGTTGTTATATTTTATAGGCTAACAGGGTTTTGACTTTAACGGTAAACTCTGTTATCCATATAGGGTGATCAAAAATCTTAAGAAATTCCCTATTATATTTCTCCTATCCCTTCTCTTTTTTGCTTGTTCCGGAAAAAGGATTCTCTCAACCCAGGAAATCCTCCCTTCGCCTGCGCCTCACGAGGAACTCCAGGTTGTTCCTGTAAAGAATGCTCTTCCAAAACCATCAGCCTATTACCATTTTCTCCTTGCCCAATTTAAATTGAAGGAAGGAAAATTGGATGAGGCAATTGAGGAACTCAAGAAAGCCATCCTTCATGATGAAAAAGAACCACTTCTTCGTGTGGAATTGGCTTCTCTCTATATCTATAAAGGACTATTAAATGAAGCCATAGAAGAGTGCCAGAAAGCACTTCAACACGACCCTAATTACCTTAATGCCTATCTTCTGTTAGGGGGGATTTACTCCTCTACCAAACGAAATCCTCAAGCCATTGAATCTTATAAAAAAGCCATCGAGATCGCCCCCCATCATCGAGAAAGTTACCTCTATCTGAGTTCTCTTTATGCCGATGAAAAGGAGTATGAGAAGGCGATTGAAATCCTTCATCAGTTTCTCAAACTCGAACCCCACTCAGCCATGGGTCTCTACTACCTTGGAAGAATCTACGCAGAGACAAAAGCCTTTGAAAAGGCGAAGGAATATCTACTCAAATCGCTCGAGATCGAACCCAATATGACTACTGTCCTTATGGATCTGGGGATCATCTATGAAATTCTAAACGAGACTCAAAAAGCCTTGGAGGTCTACCAAAAGATCCTCACCTTAAACCCGGACCATAAGCAGGCAAGAAATCGAATGGGCCAAATCTATATCAAGGAAAAGAAGCTTGATGAAGCCCTCGATCAGTTTCGAGAGCTTCAGCGATTAGGGGCTGAAGATCTCACTCTTCGAACAAAAATTGGGCTTATCTATTTGGAACAGGGGAAGTTCGATCAGGCTATCCTCGAATTTAACTTCGTCCTGGCCGCCAATCCCAAGGACGATCGAGTAAGATATTATCTGGGAGCCGCTTATGTGGAAAAGGGGGCTTTGGATCAGGCGGTAATCGAATTTAAAAAAATCCCACCCCAGTCAGAACTTTTTGCAGATGCAAGACGCAATATAGTTGTCATCCTCAGAAAACAGAATAAAACTGAAGAGGCAATCCGCCTGATGGAGGAATCGATTCAAATCAAGCCGAAGGACGCTGAGCTTTATCTCATCCTGGCTTCCCTTTTTGATAAGGAGAACCAACTCCAGAGGGCTTTAGAGACCCTTAAGCGGGGATTGGAGGAGAATCCAAATCATATTGACCTTCTTTATCAGTTGGGGGCAACTTATGACAAGATGGGAGATTTTGAAAAGACAGTATTCTACATGAAGGAAGTTTTGAGACTGAATCCCAACCATGCCGATGCCCTGAACTACTTAGGTTATTCCTATGCTGAGCGAGGGATTCGTCTCCAAGAGGCTTTGGAGTTGATTCAGAAGGCTATGACTTTAAAACCCAATATGGGGTATATTATCGATTCTCTGGGCTGGGTCTATTTTAAATTAGGAGAGTATGAGAAGGCGGTCGTTGAACTCGAAAAGGCAAACCAATTGACCCCGGACGATCCCATTATCACAGAACACCTTGCCGATGCCTATTTAAAGGTCACCCAATTGGAAAAGGCGATGGAATACTATGAAAAGGCTTTAAGGTTGGATCCTAAACCCGATCAGGTGGAGCGATTGAAGAAGAAGATTAAGGAATTAAAAGAGCAGAAGAGATAATCGATCTTTGTTATTAATTTAGCCTCCAGCTACAGGGGGAAAGACACTGATCACATCTCCATCCTTTACAATCTGGTCCTCTTTTCCATGAATCCCGTTGACCAGAATGATTTTTGGAATATCCTTTGGGATTTTAAGGCGGTCCAAAAGATCCTTGATTCGGGTATGCCCATCCACCTCCATTTTACAGGAGAACTTTCCACTCCCCTTAGGAAGATAATCTCTTAAAGTTGCAAAAAGTTTAACCTCCACTTCCATTAGAATAGAACCTCTATTTTTACCCTTTTGATTTCTTTAATTTATAACATTTCTATTTCAATGTCTCAATCTCTTTGATCGCATTGAAAACAACAAATATCCTTAAATTGTTGCTCTCCTTCTCAAGAGGGACGATAAAGAAACCCTCTCTCGACCGATTAAAGCCAAAAGTGGTTCCTACTAAGGTCTCCCCATCAAAAAAGGTTACCCTTATCTTTCTCGCACTTCTCTGACTCTCCTCTTCATTCCATAATATTTCATGGGGTGGGAAAATCCCTCTCCCTTCAAGAGACTTTACGAAAAAGATAGCCTTCAGCTCAGAAATCATTACCTCAATTCCCTTTTTTGAGCCCCCCTCTTTCTCTCGTGAAAAGGGAAGAACATGGAAGAACTTTCGATCGGCCGAAAAATTATAGGTCACTCCCTTCACCATTCTTCCATCCCGATACTTGGCAACGACCAGATTCTGAACCATCCTTAACTCCCCTCTATTTGGAAAGCTATTATACCAAAGAAAATTCATTCTACAAGGATTAACATTATCATGTCATAATTATCAAAGTCCTCAAAAAAATACTTGACAAATAAAGTTAGTATTTGATATTTGATATACAAAATGTCAAATACTTTACAAAAGCTTAAATCCTTTACTAAACCCATCCTCCGCAACGAAGTCTATCTCAAGCTTAAAGAAGCCATCCTTACCGGGGAGATAGCTCCTGGGGAAAGACTATCCATCGGACGTCTTATCCAAGAGATTGGTTTTAGCCCCACCCCTATTCGAGAAGCCCTGCTGAAATTGGAACAAGAGGGGTTTGTCAGCCGTCAACCTAAGGGTGGCTTTATTGTAAGCCGATTCACCAAAAAAGATATCGAAGAGATTTTTGATATTCGAAGTCTCTTGGAGAGCCATGCAGTGATTTTAGCCATTCAGCATATCCAAAAGGAAGACATTCTTTGGTTAGAAAAAAATATCAAAGAATCAGAACACTATATCACAAAGAATAAATTAAATAGAGTCAGTACCTTAAATACGGAGTTTCACGACTACCTCAACCAACTTTCAAAAAATGACCGTCTTCTTTCCCTCATCAATGGGTTAAGAGACCAGATCTTTCAATATCGATCAGCTATCCTTAGGGTTCCAGAAAAAGCAAGAATTTCTATTGAGCACCATAAAAAGATGGTAGAAGCAATTAAAAAAAAGGACATCGAAACCCTTAAAAAAATTACCCAAGAACACATCCAAGTGGGTAAAGAGGTCATCCTCTCTGAAATCGATAAAGGAACCCTCAAAATATAAAGGTGTTAAGGTAGATTGAGATGATCAGAGAAAGGAGGTGAGATGTTCATTCCTTTTGAAAGAACTAAAAAATTTATTATTGCCTCATAGAGAACAACTCTTAACGGAAAGGAGAAGAAACATGAAGAAAATTCTTTTTGGATTACTCGTCATAATGTTCACCATTATCCCAAATGTTTTTATATCATCTTCCACAGCCTTGGAGTTAAAAATGGCAACCTTTCTTCCTAAAGACGATGTCAATTTAACAGCCTGGTGGGCTTTCGTGGAAGAAGTAAATAAACAATCTAAAGGCGAATTGGTGATCAAATTTATTGGAGGGCCTGAGGCCATCCCGGCATTTAAACAATTTGAAGCCCTCCGGACGGGCGTGGTGGATCTCATATTTGGTTGTGAATCTTACTACGGTGGAGCAGTCACTGGAGCCGCTTACACTCATTTAACTCGCCTCAGTCCAATGGAGGAAAGAAAAAACGGATATTATGACCTGAGAGTCGATCTGTTGAAGAAACAGAATGTATTCTATTTGGGAAGGGCAGAATACGGAGTTTGGTTCCATCTCTTTACTAATAAGCCCGTCAAGAGGCCCCAGGAATTGGCTGGACAGAAGATTCGGACCTCTGCGACCTATGAACCCTTTGTGAAATCTTTAGGCGCTGTGCCCATTACGCTACCTGGTTCAGAGGTCTATACTGCTCTGGAGCGCGGAGTAGTGGATGGGTATGCGTGGTCAGTATTAGGTAATATTTCGATGGGGTGGCCAGAAGTATGTAAATTTATTATTGAACCCAAAATTTATTCGATGAATATCGAGGGCCTTGTTAATCTAAACACATGGAATAAACTTCCAAAACCGATGCAGAAACTCCTGTCCGACTTGATGATTGAGAATGAAAACAAATTTACAAAAGTTTTTGAAGAATTAGGCGAAAAAGAACTCAAGGCCATGCAGGCCAAGGGAATGAAATTGATCCAATTCAGTCCCGAAGACACCAAATGGTATGTCGAGCTTGCTTATAAAGCTGGCTGGGATGAAGTCCTGAAGAAGGCTCCGGAGCTTGGCCCTAAACTCAAAAAACTACTGAGTCCTTAGTATTTAATCTAAATGGCCCCTTCGTCCCTCAATTCTTTATTAAAGAGATAAAGGGGCCCCTCTCCCTCCCGATGCTTATGGGAAATATGGGAAATATTGGAAATATGGGAAAAATATTTGATAAACTCCTTGTCTCTCTCTTCTGGTTTGCAGGGATTCTCTTAATGTTTTCAACGGTTGGAACCTGTGTGGATGTTATTCTCCGATACTTTTTTAATCGACCCATTCATTGGATGTTAGAAATTACAGAATATATTATGCTTTATATTCCCTTTTTAGGGGCTGGTTTTGTGCTGAAAGAAGAGGGACATATTCGTGTGGATATTTTGATTAATCATTTTAACGAATCTACAAGAAGAGTGCTTAATATCCTTACCTCCTTTGTCGGCGGAATGGTCATGCTCATCTACACCTGGTTTGGAGGGCAAGTCACCTGGGAGTATTTTCAGAGAGGAGTTCCCGCACTGGAATCGCTGAAAACACCTATGTTCCTTATTCTCATGATCATTCCTATCGGAGGATTCTTTTTTACTATTCAATTCTTTAGGCAGATGATCCACTATTATTCGAAGCAAAGATCCTAAATAAGAAAGTAAGCCTATGGAGTGGTGGCTCTCCCTTCTATTACTTATTGGTGGCACTGTCCTTCTCTTATTTTTTGGCCTTCCCGTAGGGGTCTCTTTCCTATTTGCTAATCTTTTAGGGGCCTTCGTCTTTATGGGTGGTGTTTCAGGGTTTAAATTACTTATTCTCAATCTTGAAGAGAGTTTAACCTCTTTTAGCCTCCTGACCGTCCCGATGTTTATCCTCATGGGCGAGGTGATGTTTCATTCAAAAATGGCTCTCCGAGCCATCGATGCCCTTGATTGTTGGATTGGCCGAATTCCGGGTAGATTGAGCCTTCTTGCAGTAGCATCTGGAACTATCTTTGCCGCCACAAGCGGTTCGACCATTGCTAATACCTCCATGTTAGGCTCCTTATTAATTCCTGAAATGAAACGAAGAGGCTACAACGAGATCATGACCATTGGCCCCATTATCGGAAGTGGTGCTCTGGCCATGCTGATTCCTCCAAGTATTTTGGCGGTAATTCTGGCGACCTTAATAGAAGTTTCTGTAGGAAAGATGCTCATTGCAGGAATTCTCCCAGGACTCCTTTTGGCCTCCTTCTATGCCCTTTATATCATTTTTAGATGCAGGCTTCAGCCTGAAATCGCTCCCCCTTATGAAATTCCTCCTATCCCTTTATCCAAGAAACTGAGAGATACCCTACTCTATGTGTTTCCCCTTGGATTGATCATCTTTTTAGTGGTAGGAATCATCTTTTTAGGAATGGCCACCCCTTCAGAAGCGGCCTCGATGGGAGCGGTCGGCTCCATTCTCCTTTCCCTCCTGTACCGCGGAATGAATTGGGAGGTATTTAAAAAATGCCTCTTTGGAACGATTAAAATGACGACCTTTATGTTCATCATCATCATGGCCTCCATGGTATTCAGCCAAATCCTTGCCTTTTCGGGTGCAAGCAGTGGTCTCATTCAAGCTGTGGTTAAATTGAAATTGCCACCCTTACTGGTCCTCATCTCCATGCAGGTCACCCTGCTTTTTCTTGGTTGTTTCATGGACAATCTCTCCATAGCGGTCATCGCCGTTCCCATCTATATGCCTGTCTTAAAGGCTCTGGGTTTTAATCCCTTATGGGTAGCAGCCATGACGCTGATCAATATGGATATGGGAAACCTTACACCCCCTTTTGGGCTTCAACTCTTTGTGATGAAAGGACTCCAACCGACTACTCCCATGGCTGTGATTATCCGTTCTACCCTTCCATTTGTATTATGTGAGGCCCTTACATTGATCGCGATCATGATCTTTCCTGATATCGCCCTTTATTTACCCAATTTGATGCGGAAGGGATGAACCATGTTTAAAAAAATAAACCACATTGGTATTGTCGTTCAGAATCTTGATGAGGCCATAGAAAGTTATTCTAAGAGTCTTGAACGGAAGCCCGATCAAATTTTAGAGATTCCCGATGTCTCCCTTAGAATCGTCATCTTTAAAACGGGGGAAATAGAGATTGAACTGTTGCACTATGGAAATCCCCATCTTCCCATAGTTAAAGCCCTGAGAGGTGACCAGATGGGAATCAATCATCTCTGTTATGAAGTGGAAGATTTCGATGGTGAAATGGAAAAATTGATAAAGAATGGATTTAAACTGATCGAAGGATTTCCAAGAAAAGGGGTCCATGGAAGGATTGCCTTTTTTATCCCACCCCATAGCCCAGTGGAAAGAATTGAAATTTTAGAGGTGAGAAGAGATGGAAGATAAGTATTGGAAAGAGCGCAAACTCTGGAATGAAAAGATCGAGGCGATGTCTCAAGATGAGCTAAGGGCTCTTCAATGGAAGAGGCTCAAAAGACAGCTTAAATATAATTATGAAAATTCGATCTATTATCGGAAAAAATTTGAAGAGGCTGGGTTCACTCCTAAGGATATTCGCTCGTTTGAAGATTTTCAGAAAATCCCCCTCATGACCAAGGAAGAACATCGAAGGATTCAGCAAGAATCGATAGAACGGTTCGGACATCCCTATGGATTAATCACCTGTGCCCCCCTTGAAAAAATCATCAGGATCAGCTCAACCTCAGGGACGACAGGGATTCCTACCCTCTATACCCTCACCCGGCATGATGTTCAAGTGGTCAATGAAATGCATGCACGAAAATATTGGAGAGCAGGGCTTCGTCCGGGTCATATTGTCCTCCAAGCCCTCTCGTTGAGTATGTTTACCGGTGGCCTTCCGCTTTCTGATGGGCTTCAGGCAATGGGTGTTTGTTGCGTTCCAGTGGGAATGGAAGGAGGAACAAAGAGGATCGTTGACTATCTCCTGCTTACCCGTCCCCACGCCATCATTACCACTCCTTCTTTTGGAGAATATCTGATCGAAAAGGCCCCTTCCCTCATCGGGAAAGAGACCCATGAGCTTGGAATTCGTTGGTTCTTTTGTGCAGCTGAACCGGGAGGGGGGATCCCCGCTGTCCGGGAGAAACTTCGCCATGGTTTTCAGGCAAGGGTGTTCGATCATACAGGAGGAGGTCATGCCTTTCATGGGATCTGTTGTGGAGATGAAGAATATCGTGGGATGCATTTTGTTTCTCCAGATCATTGCATCCTTGAATTGGTCGATCCAGAGACCAAAAAACCCATTGAGATGGTGGATGGGGCGATCGGGGAGATGGTTTTCACCTTTATTGATTGGGAAGGGGGGCCTCTGCTTCGATACGTGCTCGGAGATATTCTCCAGATCTTCACCAAACCCTGTGAGTGTGGGTTTCCAGGAATTCGGTTTAAAATTATGGGCCGTGGAGATGATATGCTCATTGTTAAAGGAGTGAATGTCTATCCTTCTGCTATAAAGGAAGCCATTGCCCATTTCTATCCAAGGACGACGGGAATCTTTAAAATCCTTCTCGATCAACCTGGCCCTCTTGTCAAACCTCCTTTAAAGCTTAAGGTGGAATATGGGTCAGGACTCAAAAGTGAGGAATTGGAATCCCTCAAGGACGATCTAAAGAAATATATGAAAGAACACCTCCGAGTCCATCCAGAGATTGAATGGGTTCCTCCGGATTCGATTCCCATTGAAAAGGGAGCAACCGGAAAAGTGAAACTCGTTGAGGTAAGGAAGAAAGACTCATGAAAAATACAATCAAGAAAAAGAAAACGGATAAAGGGAAAAGGATAAGGATTGATAAGGTTCTTGTGTCTGTTCTTCAGCGAAGATTAAAATCGATTACCGAAGAGATGGGTCTCACTTTGCTGAGGACCACGCGCTCACCCATCCTCAATGAAGCCAGAGATTTTGTTACGGGTCTCTATGATGCGAAGGGAAGAATGCTTGAGCAAACGGAATATATTCCTGTCCTTGCCTTTGCCCTTCAACCGGTTTGTCAATATATTGTGAAATACTTTGGAGAGGACCTCTTCCCTGATGATGTGATCCTTCATAATGATGTGTTCACTCATGGAAATCAACTCGCTGATGTGGCAGTTTTTAAACCTATCTTTTACAAAGGGACACTTGTTGCGTGGGCTGCTTGCAAGGGACATCAGGCCGATGTAGGAGGAGCGGTCCCAGGGGGTTATAATCCCCAGGCCAAGGAAGTGTGGCAAGAAGGATTACGAATCCCTCCCGTCAAGATCTACGAAAAAGGAAAGTTAAGAAAAGATGTGTGGAACCTAATCTTCTCCAATATTCGCTATAGCATCGTTGAGGAGGACATTCGTGCCGAGATAGGGGGATGTGTAGTTGGAGAAAGGGGCATTCTCTCCCTTCTGGATCGTTATGGGAAGGAGGTGTTTGAAGCCCATATCGAGTATCTCTTTGATTCTACAGAAAAGATGATGCGTAAAGAAATTGAAGCCATTCCAGATGGGATCTATCGAGGAGAAAGTTATGTCTATTATGATGGCTTTCATGAAGGTTCTAAATTTAAAATCTCCCTCACCATTCAAGTTAAAGGAAGTGACATTTACTTTGATTATACAGGCACTGATCCCCAAACAGAAGGTTTTGTCAATGCTCCTTACGGTGCAAGTGTTTCGGCCATCATATTAACGTTTCTTATGATGGTCAATCCCAATATGCCCCATAACGATGGGATGCTCCGACCCATCCACATTCATATCCCAGAAGGAACCTTTCTTAATGTTAGATTTCCAGGGGCCTCCACCTTTGGGAATAGTATCACCGGTCCCCATTCTGATGCTATCTTGAAGGCACTTTCTAAGGCCATTCCTGAAAGAGTTACGGCAGGATGGAATCGGATGCTTGCCTTTGCTATCGCAGGAAAAGATCCAAGAAAGGATACCCCTTATGTGGATATTCTCTTCAATGCCTTAAAAGGAGGTTCAGGAGCTACCTATGGAGTAGATGGATATGACCATATTGGCTTGATTAACTGTGCAGGGGGGATTCTTGCTCAGGATCCGGAGATGTTTGAACTCACCACGCCTCATCTCCTGATAAAACACGAATACGTGACCGATTCCGGAGGGGCGGGCCAATGGAGAGGAGGATTAGGGGTAGAGACGATATTTAAGATCGATGGGGAAGAAGTCACAGGTATTGTCTTTGGTGACGGAGTAGATGAGGAGGCGAGGGCTTTTGGACTCTTTGGAGGGAGAAAAGGCATGATCAATCAAATGGAACTCATTTATCCAGATGGCCGGGTATATGTGCCAAGATCAAAAGAAGTCATTCGAGATATCCCAAAGGGAACGACGTTCCACGAAATCGCAGGAGGCGGAGGAGGTTATGGAAATCCCTATAAGAGACCTATTGAAAAGGTTTTAAAGGATGTCCGTAATGGAGTGGTATCCATTGAGAAGGCCAAGGAAGATTACGGAGTTGTGATTGATCCCTCTACTCTTAGGGTGAATGAAATAGAAACCTTGAAGCTTCGAAAAATGACCATAGAAGAGCCAACAGGAGATTAACTCAGAATGAAATATAAAATTGGAATTGATGTGGGTGGAACCTTTACTGATTTTCTTTTAACTGGTGAAGATGGCACAAGCCAAGCCTATAAAGTGCTCTCTACTCCTGACGATCCCTCTGTGGCCCTCATGAAAGGCTTGGAGGAGATGGCTAAGGACCGTAAACTCACCCTTAAAGAATTCGTCAAAAACATAGAGACGATTGTTCACGGGACTACGGTAACCACCAATGCTGTCTTGACTTATCGAGGGGCAAAGACCGGACTTCTGACCACTCAGGGGCTTAGGGACACTCTTGAGATGAGAAGAGGGATTAGAGAAGAACAATATAACAATCGTTTCACCAATGTCGAACCTTTGGTCCCTCGATATCTTCGTTATCCGGTCAAGGAACGCATCGATTATAAAGGGGAAATCATTACTCCCCTCCACCTCTCCGATGTAGAGGAAGGCCTGAAGGTTTTTAAAGAGGAAGGGGTTGAAGCCATTGCCATCTGTTTTATGAATTCTTTTGCCAACCCTGAACATGAGGGAATGGCTTCAAAGGTGATTCGGGAAAGAATGCCAGAGTGCTATCTTACCGTTTCAAGTACGATTCTTCCTTCCATTCGATTCTATGATCGAGTCTCTACTACCGTCCTTAATTCCTATGTGGGTCCTATCTTAAAAAGCTATCTAACAAACCTTCTCCGACGCCTCAAAGAGGTTGGATTCCAAGGAGTCCTCCTGATTATGCAGTCCAATGGAGGAGTCATCTCTCCTGAGAACGCGATGGAGAGACCTGTAGCCACGCTTCTATCAGGACCTGCAGGAGGTCCTGTAGCTGGAATTGCTTACACCTCTGTTCAAGGATATAAGGATTGTATCACCGTGGATATGGGAGGAACCAGTTTTGACGCAGCCTTGATTAAGAACCAAACCCCTCTGATCACTACGGAAGGGGAGATCAATCGATTCCGATTGGCCCTTCCCATGCTCAACATTGTGACCATCGGAGCCGGGGGTGGATCCATTGGTTGGATTGATGAAGGAGGGCTTCTCAAAATGGGCCCTCAAAGCGCAGGAGCTAAACCCGGGCCTGCCTGTTATGATTTGGGTGGAACCCTTCCTACCTGTACCGATGCTGATCTACTCCTTGGCTATCTCGATGAACATTACTTTGCTGGAGGAAGAATTCGCTTAAATAGGGAAAAAGCCGTCCAAGCGATTAAAACTCATATTGCAGATAAGCTGAAGATGGATGTCCTTGAAGCGGCAGCAGGGATGTATCATGTCATTAATGTAAATATGGCAGCAGGAATTCGGGAAGTGAGTGTAAAAAGGGGAGAGGACCCGAGAGAATTTCCTTTAGTGGTAGCAGGAGGGGCAGGGCCAAACCATGCTTGTATGATTGCTCTTGAATTGGAGATTCCAGTGATCCTCATCCCACGGAATTCCTCCATTTTCTGTGCCGCAGGAATGTTGATGAGTAATCTCCAACATGACTTTGTTCGCACCTATGTGAGCCCTCTGGAACACATGGATCTAAAAAAACTCTGTCAAATTTTTAGAGAAATGGAAAAGCAGGGGATCCAACTTTTAAGGAGCGAGCATATTCCAAAAAATCGAATCCAATTTATCTATTCGATGGATATGCGATATTTGAAACAATATCATGAGGTCAATGTTCTTGTGAGTCCCGAAGAGATCTATAAGGGGAGAATGGAAAAGATAGCCCAAAAATTTCATTCTGAACATGATCGCCTCTATGGATATTCCCTACAGGAAATTGGCACTCCTATCGAAGTCATCAATCTTAGACTCACCTGCGTGGGTCAAACTGAGAAACCCCGATGGCAGAAGATGAAGTGGAGTGGATTTGATTCTTCTTTCGCCTTTAAAAAGAAGCGTAACGTTTACCTCCCAAGACAAAAACGATTTCAATCCGTTTCTGTATTTGATGGCGATCGCCTCCGTTTTGGAAATCAGATTGAAGGACCTGCCATCATTGAACAGATTCATACCACCACTTTTGTCAGCCCTGAATTTTCAATGATCTGTGATGCCTTCGGATCGTTCACCCTCTTTCTAAAATCTAAAGAGAAAGAGGTGAAAAAAAGAATTTTATCAGGATGAAGAAGAAAAAGGGGAAGACCTTTCCTCCTTAGATCCTTTCTTGTGGTCATGAGGGTCTCCTATTCTCCCTGAAGCTCTCCTATTCTTCTACCTATGAGTTCGAGCTTTTTAAGAAATATCCCTTTCAAACCTAAACCTATGGAATTGACAATTTTTGAGAGAAAGGGATAATTTGAGGGTGATGAAAGAGGTAGTGGAGGTTGCCCTCGGGCTTCCGATTTCGAAGACATTCTATTATCTCATTCCAGAGTCAATGAAGGAGTCCCTTCAAATTGGAATGAGAGTGGTCGTCCCTTTTAAAGGAAGAAGGGCCACAGGGTTTGTGATCCAGATCCTGGATCTCCCTCCTACGAATTTAGAAGAAAAGTTATTGCCCATCGAAGACCTTCTCGATGAGGCCCCGTTGATCGATCCTCAAATGCTCCGTTTCTATCAATGGGTTTCAGAATATTACTTCTACCCCTTAGGAGAGGTGATTAAGACAGGACTTCCTCCAGGCCTGACTCTAAAGAGCCAGTGGATGTTGACTTTAACGGAAGAAGGGCGAAAAGCCCATGGGAGAAGGGACGGAGACCCCCTTCAGAGAGAGATTCTCGAAGAGATTGCTCGACGGGGAAAAGTCCCACTAAAAAAGGTGCTAAAGACTTTTTCGAAAAAGGTCTCGAGATCCTATTTCTTTTCCTTGAGAAGAAGAGGACTCCTCCATATGGAAGCTGAAATGGAGGGGGGCGAGGTGAAGCCTAAATTTGAGCAGATCATTCGATATGTGGGAGAAGAACTTAAAAAACACCTTACTAAAAAAGAACAAAAGATTCTTGAGTGGTTAAAAGAGAGGGGAGAGAGTTCTTATTCTGAGTTAAGAAAAGAATTCCGTCTTCCTTTAAAATCGATCCAGTCTCTCGAAGAGAAAGGCCTGATTTCCACTCATCAAAAAGAGATTTTCCGTGACCCCTCAGCTCACCCTGAGCTTACACCCTATCCCAAACCTGAACTCACTAAGGATCAAGAAAAAGTCCTTGCAGAAATTATAAAAGGAATCCAATCCAGGCGTTATACTCCCTTTCTCCTTTACGGGGTGACGGGAAGTGGTAAGACAGAGGTTTATCTTCGAGCCATTGAGGAAGTCCTTCTGCAGGAAAGGGAGGTCATTGTCCTTGTGCCAGAGATCTCTTTGACCCCCCAACTTCTCTCACGATTTAAGGATCGATTTGAAGGAACTCTTGCCCTTCTCCACAGTGGCCTTTCTAAAAGGGAACGCTATGATCAATGGAGAAGGATTTGGAAAGGGGAGGTAAAAATCGTCTTAGGGGCTCGGTCCGCTATTTTTGCCCCTTTTAAAAGATTGGGAATGATCATTGTGGATGAAGAACATGATCCATCCTATAAACAGGAGGAGAAATTAAAATATCAGGCAAGAGATCTTGCCGTGGTGAGGGCGAAAGAGGCGAATGCCGTTCTTCTTCTGGGTTCAGCCACTCCATCCCTTGAATCCTTTTACAATGCAGAGAGAGGGAAATATCGACTTCTTCAACTTCCGGAAAGAATCGAAAAGAAACCTCTCCCACCGGTAGAAATCGTGGATATGCGGAGAGAGAGGGGTCTCCTCTCGGAGAAGTTAAGAAAAGCCCTCGAGAAGAATTTGGAAGGGAAGAGACAGAGTCTCCTTTTTCTTAATCGAAGGGGCTTTTCCAATTTTATCCTTTGTCAAGATTGCGGTTTTACGTTCAAATGTCCAAACTGCAGTGTCACCCTGACCTATCACCTTCGTGAAAGATCTCTTCAGTGTCATTATTGTAATTTTAGGAAGAAGGCTCCTCGAGAATGCCCAGAATGCCAAAGCCTTTCCCTTCAGGGAATGGGGATGGGGACCGAACGTCTGGAAGAAGAGATTAAGAGTCTCTTTCCACAGGCTTCCGTGAGCAGGATGGATCGGGACACGACCTCCAGAAGACGCTCTCATCAACGAATCCTCAAGGGGATGGAGACCGGAGAGATTGAAATTTTAGTGGGTACCCAGATGATTGTCAAAGGTCATGACTTCCCTAATATTACTTTTGTCGGGGTTGTTTCTGCCGATACCTCTCTTCATTTTCCCGATTTTCGCTCAAGTGAAAGGACCTTTCAGCTCCTTACCCAAGTCGCTGGAAGGGCTGGAAGAGGAGGGGCTTATGGGGAGGTGATCATTCAAACCTATAACCCAGATCATTACAGTATCCAGAGAGCAAAAGAGCATGACTTCTTAGGATTCTATAAGGAAGAAATGGGGTTCCGAAAGACACTGGGATACCCTCCCTTTTTAAGACTCGTCAATTTTCGGCTCATTGGAAATAACGAGAATAGGATAGAGATGGCTGCCCGGGAAATGGGAAGGCTCTCTGAACAATTATTAAATAAGGGGTATGGGAAGGGAATTGAACTCCTGGGTCCAAGTCCAGCTCCCTTTGAGAAGATGAAGGGAAAATTCAGATGGCAGATGATAGCCAAAGGTAAAAGTCACAAGGTTCTTCATCAATTTACCAAGGAATTGCAGGAACCTTTAGAGCGTTATGCTAAAGGAAAGGGAGTTCATCTGGATATTGATGTGGATCCAATTTTTATCCTATAATGGACGAAATAAAGAGAGGGAATAAACACAGGATGGAAATGCAATGATCGATCGGACTCGTGGCTACTACCATGAAAAGAATGAAACGATGTCAAGGGAAGAACGAGAAGTCTATAAAAAGGAGAGGCTCTCTGAAATTCTTCAGTATGGTTATGAGCATTCAAAATTCGTTCGCTCCTTATTGATCAAGGCAGGACTTAGACCGGAAGAGATAAAAGAACTGAAAGACCTCGAAAAACTCCCCATCACGAAGAAAGCCGATTTAGTGAAGGCCCAGAAAGAGAATCCTCCCTTTGGAGGATTTGAAACCCTTTCGGGAAAAAATCTTAAAAGAATCTACATCTCGCCAGGCCCCGTCTTTGAACCCGGAGAAAGGGATTACAGGGATATCCGATGGGCACAGGCTCTTTATGCGAGTGGGATCAGAGAGGGGGATATTGTTCTCAACACCTTTAATTATCATCTTACCCCCTTGGCCCTGATGCTGGATGAATCGCTCCAGATGATTGGGGCTACGGTGGTTCCCGTGGGTCCCGGAAATATCTCCATGCTGATTCAATTAATGCGCGAACTTAAGGTCACGGGCTATATAGGGACCCCCAGTTTTCTAATGGCCATTGTGGATGCGGCTGAAGGAATGGGAGTGAATCTTCAGAGAGAGATTCACCTCCAGACTGCCTTTGTGGGCGCGGAGATGTTTCCGGAGTCCCTTCGACAGAAACTGGAGGGAAAACTCAACATTCTGATCCAGCAAGGCTATGGAACGGTGGACGTGGGATGCCTTGGGTATGAATGCCGAGAAAAGAGAGGGATGCATATCCCTGAAGATGTGATCGTTGAGATTGTCGATACAGAGACAGGGAAGCAGCTTGAGATGGGGGCAACGGGAGAGATTGTAGCGACGAACTTTATCAAGGCCTTTCCTATGATTCGATTTGCCACGGGAGACCTTTCCTATCTCATTGAGGAACCCTGCCCCTGTGGCCGAACTTCTTTCAGGCTTGGAAAGATTTTAGGCCGAACAGATCAGGTCACAAAGGTCTCCGGGATCTTTATTCATCCCTGGCAGGTGGATGAGATCATGCATAAATTTCCAATGGTGGGCAATTACCAGGTGGTCGTTACCAGAAAAGAGTATCGAGATACGATGAGCCTCTACATAGAATTAAAGGAAGAGGTTTCTGATCCGCAGACATTAAAAAGGAGATTGGAAAGGGAGGTCGAGGAAACTCTGAAGGTGAAAGGGGAGGTGATCTTTACGGTTCGGGGTGGAATCCCGGATCGAGCCAAAAAGATTGATGATCGAAGGGTTTGGGAGTAATGGGAAATGGAGGGTGAGCCAAAGATAAAGGTTGGGGGTATTATGGCCTCAAGCGGTCTGGCCACAGTAAGCATTCTTTCCTATCCCGATCGACCGGATATTCCAGGAGTCATCCTTCAGGCCATGGGGAAGGAAAATATCAATATCGAATTTGTGGTTCATAATGTGGATATTGAAGGCAGTGGAAATATGACCTTCTGTATAGACCAAAAATATTTAGAGAGGGCAATCGAAGTGCTTGAGAGAGTCAAACCTTTGATCGAAGCCAAAGGCCTATCCTATCATCCTAATGTAGCCACCATCAGTGTGTTTGGACCCCATTTCAGGGAGAGACCTATGATTTCCGGACTGATGTTCAACGCCCTTGGACAGGCCGGGATAGAGGTTTTAGCCATCAGTACCTCTATCTCCAGTTGTTCATGTGTGATCCAGGCAGAACAAATAGAAGAAGCTCTCAGGGCTCTTCACAATACTTTTGAAGCCCCTCATCAGATAACGAAATTTGCGCCCTGAAAATTTACTCTAACTCATGGAGGAATTCCATCATTGTGAAATATGTAATAAAATGATTGATTCCCCATTCTATGAATTCTGTCATCGATGTAGAAAAATTCTTTGCTTCGACCTTACAGAAAAAGGAAACGGCTGTGCTAAACCCCATCCCTCTCATCTTGGATATTATTATTGTCCCTCTTGTCTGGATGATCTCTTCCTTTGTAGGATCTGTCAGCAGTATAGAACGAGAAGGGGACGTTTCCCCCTTAAAGAACATATTTGTGAGGAATGTCAGGAAAAGTTGAATAATTTAAAGCAATTGAATGATCTCGAGAGGAGATATCTCTCGGGCAAACCTTCAAATAAGGAGTGATTTATGGAAAGGGCACTTGAGAGATTAGCCGATCAGATTCTTGCCTTTGATGAAGCCTCTTTAACCAGTTTAAGGGAGAAATTCCGTTTAAGGATTGAGCATTTCGATGGGACAAAGGATTGGGAGAGAGCAGTCATTATCTATAGCATTATCAATGCGGTCAGCCTCAAAAACACCCTCTTTAACGAGAATGTGATGAAACGGGAAAGGGAAAGACTCCTCTCGGGGAAAAAAGAAAAGCGAAAGGGGCCTGATTTGAGACGGATCAAATAGGAGGAGAGTATTGACAGATGGAAGAGATTTGTGTTAGGTTTGTGAAATCTTATTACAAGATTCTTAGAAATGGAGAAAATCGATCCTATTATCCTGAAAGAGATCCCTTCTCGGCCTCCTAGGCGATGGAAAACCTATTGTCTATTTTTTCGTCTTTTTTCTAAGATCCTCCTCCTAATCACTGTCATAAGTATTATTCTTCATCTTCCCGATCTCTCCCAAAAACCTCAAAAGGAGGAAGAGGTAATTCAAGAGATTCAAGAAGTTTTAGCAAGAAATTCTAAGGACTTAAGCAGCGAGACCCAAAGAGAATTGGCAAAATTAATCTACGCTGAATCTCTCCGCTACAACCATGACCCCAAATTCATTTTGGCACTCATTGCCATTGAGAGTTCGTTCAAGAACAGATCTGTGTCTGAAAAAGGGGCTAAAGGTTTAATGCAACTCATGCCAGAGGTGGCAGAATCTATTGCAAAAGACCTGGGTATCGAATGGAAAGGAGATCTTACCCTCTTTAATCCTTACCTGAATATCCGAATGGGGATCTATTATTTCTCCCAACTTGTCTCTGATTTTAATGATGTAAGGGTGGCCCTTACTGCCTATAATTATGGCCCTACCTATATCAAAGAGCTGGTGGATAATAAGAAGAAGATACCAGTAAACTTCACCCAAAGAGTGTTTACCGTCTATCAGACCCTTTAATTTTAAACCCAGATTCGAGTAGATCGTTTTTTCTTCCTCCTTTTAGACGTCTTCGATGTCATCCTCCAGAGGCTATGAAAGAAGGATTCTCTATTTCTTCAGGGATTAACGAGGGGTTACTCCCGGGTTAGTATTTCTTCGAATTTTATGATAAATTAGTATTTAAGGCCTCTGGTCATAAAGGAAAGGAATTTCAAGATGGCCTTCATTCCTTCCTATATTGATCTCCATAAGAAAGGGGAGCTTGAAAAAAGAATTAAACTTCTCCTTGAATTTCTTAAAGAGTGTCGGCTCTGTCCAAGGGCTTGTAGAGTGAATCGATTGAATGGAGAGATTGGATATTGCAGGGCTTCAGCCGAACTCATGATCTCGAGCGCCTTCCCCCATTTTGGTGAAGAATCTCCATTGGTGGGACGCCACGGATCAGGAACAATCTTTCTTACCCATTGTAATCTAAGATGTATCTTCTGTCAGAACTACGATATCAGCCATCAAGGTCAGGGAACCCACGTGACTCCTTCAGGTCTTGCCCGAACCATGATTCGACTCCAGGAGATGGGGTGCCATAACATCAATTTTGTTACCCCCACGCATTATGCCCCTCAAATCATTTCCTCACTGCCAGAGGCTATTGAAATGGGGCTTTGTCTTCCTATTGTCTATAATTGTTCCGGGTACGAATCTCTCGAGGTGATTCAACTCCTGGACGGGATTGTTGATATCTATATGCCCGATACAAAATTTATGGACGAGAGGTTTGCAGAGAGATATTCCAAGGCTCCGGATTATCCCAAGGTCATTAAAGAGGTTCTAAAAGAGATGCATCGCCAAGTTGGAGATCTCAAGATTAATTCAAGTGGAATTGCCGAAAGGGGATTGCTAATTAGACACCTGGTGATGCCCAATGGAGTTGCCTCTTCGGAGGCCATCTTCAAATTCATTGCTCAGGAGATCTCTGTCCATTCCTATGTGAATATCATGGCTCAATATCGACCTGAGTATCGAGCCCATGAATATCCCGAAATTAATCGAAGGATCACTCATAAAGAGTATATGGAAGCCATTCAAATAGCCAGAAGTTTCCATCTCTATCGAGGGTTTTAATTGACCTCTAAAGAGATTCTTAAGAAGATTCATTCTCTTAGAGAAAAGGTCGAGGAACTCCACCAAGAAGTCCAATCCCTTAAGAGCTATTCTTTTCATCGGGCTTTCCACCCCGAAGGATTACTCAAAATGAGAGGGATTGAAGTGTATCGGAAGAACCCAACCGATCGACTCTTCTTCCCTTCCACCTTATCTCCTTCTTATCAAAGTCGATTTTTTGAGATGATGAAAAGATACTCTTTCCGTCTCGTGATCCGAGATATCATCAAATATCATGAGGGATTCTCCATAGAAAACCTAACTCATTATTGTTCATCCAAAGTGGTTAAGCAATATTGTGACTTTTTACTCGGGATAGGAATAATCGAAAGGAAAGGTCGAGGGAGGTATCAGACGGTGGTCTCTCCTCTCTATAGTTTTGGCCCTACTCTGGAATGGTTTATTGCGGAAATGTTTAAAAGAGAATTCTTCTCTCCAAGTATTTATAACGTGAGTATAAAGAAGACCCACTCTGGAGGAGATTATGATGTCATCGCTTCGTGGAATCAGAGGCTGGTCTATGTAGAAGTAAAATCCTCCCCTCCCAAAGGGATAGAGATTGGAGAGGTGAGGACTTTCTTCTCCAGGATGGAAGATCTTCTGCCAGATGTAGCCATTCTTTTCAACGATACCCAATTGAGGATGAAAGATAAATTGGTGGTGATGGTAGAGGAAGAACTCCTACGAAGATATGGAAAAGAATCTAAAACCCTTTATCCGGTGGAAAGGCTGATCGAAGAACTTTTTCATGTCTGTCATCGCCTCTATATCGTCAATAGTAAGAAAGATGTGGTGGAAAACTTCCGCCTCTGTCTTAGGGATTATCTTCGTTCTCTCTGCCTTCCTTTCCCCAGCCAAGAATTAAGAAAAGAAACTCTCTTTCAAAAGAGGTGAAGGGAGATGAAAAATAAAGAAATGGCAGATCTGTTCAATAAGATGGCCGATATCCTTGAATTCAAGGGGGAAAATCCTTTTAAGATCAGCGCCTACCGAAAAGCGGCAAGAATCCTCGGAGACCTGACCCAGGACATTGAGGAGATTGCCAAGAAAGGGGAACTTAAAAAGATTCCTGGAATCGGTGATGGAATGGCCCAAAAGGTGGAGGAGTACCTAAAGACAGGAAAGGTTGCAAAGTTTGAAGAGATCAGACGGGGGGTCTCTGACGAATTGATCGCCATGATGGAGATCCCCGGAATGGGACCAAAGACTTTGTCCCTGATATATAAAGAACGGGGCATCAAGAATCTCTCAGAATTAGAGAAGGCCTTAGAGAACGGGTCTCTCATTGACCTTCCTGGAATGGGTGAAAAAAAGGCTGAAAATATCAAGAGAGGGATTCAGCTTTTAAAACAGAGTAAAGGAAGGATGAGTCTCGGCATGGCCTTTCCGGTAGCCAAAAGAATCGTGGAGGCCTTGAGGGAGGCAACCGGCTCCAAGAAGATTGAATGGGCAGGCTCCCTTCGAAGGATGAAAGAGAATATAGGAGATATTGATATCCTGGCGACCGGCCCGAAACATGAAAAAATCATAGAGGCGTTCACTCACCTCCCTGAAGTAAGAGAGGTCTTGGCTTCCGGAGAAACCAAAGCCTCTGTCATTGTTGAGGGGGGGTTGCAGATCGATCTTAGAGTGGTGGATGAGGATTCCTATGGAGCAGCCCTCCAGTATTTTACAGGATCCAAAGCCCATAACATCCATCTCAGAGGAATTGCCAAGGGAAAGGGGATTAAGATCAATGAATATGGAGTATTTAAAGGTGAGAAGAAGATTGGAGGGAGAGAAGAAGAGGACGTCTATAAAGCCCTCGGGATGGTTTGGATCGAACCAGAACTTCGAGAGGATCGTGGAGAGATTGAGGCGGCTCAAAAGAGATCCCTCCCTCTCCTCGTTAAAGAATCGGATATCAAAGGAGATCTCCATCTCCACTCTAAATGGAGCGATGGGACTTCTTCCATCGAAGAGATAGCTCAGGCGGCTCAAAAAAGAGGGTATCAATACGTAGCAATTTGTGACCATTCGAAATCCTTAAAGATCACTCATGGTCTCGATGAATCCCGATTGATGAAACAAATGGAAGAGATCGATCGAATCAACGAGAGAATGAAGGGGTTTAAGATTCTAAAGGGAATAGAAGTGGACATCCTCGGGGACGGGAAATTGGATCTTTCTGATGCTATTTTGAAGAGGCTGGATTGGGTGGTGGCCGCTATCCATAGTGGGTTTAAACAGGATAGGGAAAAGATGACCAAAAGAATCATAAAGGCATTGGAGAATCCTTTTGTCCATGCCCTGGCCCATCCTTCCGGGAGATTGTTGGGGGCAAGAGAAGCTTACGAAGTAGATATGGAGGAGATTTTGAAAGCCGCTAAACGTTTTGGAAAGGCCTTAGAGATCAATGCTTACTTTGAACGCCTGGATCTCGACGATCTCCATTGTCGAAAGGCAAAAGAAATGGGGATTCCATTAGCCATTGGAACAGATGCTCACCATCTGGATCAGATGTGGATGATGAGCCTGGGTGTAGCTGTCGCTCGAAGGGGATGGTTGGAGTCTCGAGACCTTCTCAATACCCTATCCCTCCATGAACTTCTTAAGTGGTCACAACGATCGAGATAGATTCATTTTAGAACCATCCGAAAGTCTTTTTCACCTCTTCAGCAAATTGAGGGAAAGGGGCAGGTGTAAAGGAGAGGAGGAAGGTAAGAAACATGAGGCCACCAATCCATTTTCTCTTTCCATCGAGAGGGGTCTGGTCATCAATGGGGGTGGGATGCCTGAAACCGAAAAGAATCATTAAGATAAGCATAAGGATCCATCCTGGATTATAAAATAGGGTAATAAAGGCCATGGCTGTAATGGCCATAATAAAGATGATCCGGCTCCATCTCCCGAAAAGGGCGTAGGCGATATGTCCCCCATCTAATTGCCCTACGGGGAAGAGGTTAAGAGCCGTGACAAAAAGACCCACCCAACCCGCATACCCAATGGGATGAAGCATCACATCAAAATTCTCTGGAACTTCTCCCATGACGATCCGTTGAATGATAGAGAAGAGGAAAGGATCGGCTAAACGGATCGTCCCCTCTTTAATCTGGGAGGTCGGGATAAGGACAGAGAGTTTTAAACCAATAGCGATTGCCGGGATGCTCAAAATAAGACTCATGAGAGGGCCTGCCACCCCTGTATCAAAGAGAGCCTTTCGTGACGAGACTATGCTCTCCATTCGGATAACCGCTCCCAGAGTACCAAAGGGTGAAAAAGGGAAGGGTAAAAAGAAAGGTAAGGTAGCTCTCATGCCATGCCTCCGGGACATGAAATAATGACCCATTTCATGTCCCAGAAGGATGAGCATAATTGCAATCGAGTAACTCAAACCCCCGGTTAACCACGTGGAGGCTACGGTCATGATGAAGAGAATGAAGTGAATGGTATTTCGACGCATGAATCTATCTTATTTCTTTTTCTTATGACGATCCCGATCGAGCATCTTTTTGTGTTTGTGTTTCCGCATTTTCTTTCTTCTCTTTTTGACCACACTTCCCATGATCTCACCCCTTTCCTGTTAAAATCATTTAGACTCTTTCCTCAATGATTCCATCGGAAGTATCCTTACAGCCCTAATCTACAATCACATTGGTTTGGGTTCTTAGCACTCCAGGGAGGGCCTGAATCTTGGTCACAATGAAATCACCCAAGATGTTAATATCTGGAGCCTCCACCAATGCAATGACATCATAGGGACCTGTAGTGGCATTGGCTCGTTTTACTCCAGAGATTTTTGTGGCCTCTTTGGCTACATCCCTGGCCGCTCCTGCCGTGCATTCAATAAAGACATAGGCAGAGATTGGCATAAAATCACCTCCTTTAACCATAACTTACCGCAATCCTACCTCAATTTCAAGCCTAAAATATTTCCTCACTAAAAGGTGGAAATAAATTTAATCCCGACTGGAGTATTTTTGAAACCCATCAAACGCGGATGGGTTTCTCCAATATCCCTCTCGGACCCTTCAGTGAGGGAATACCCAAAGAGAGTAATGCCTCACTGAAGCGGGGAAATCATTTTAAGCCCGACAGGAGTATTTCCGAAACCCATAGAACGCGGATGGATTGAATATAAATGAAT
>Ga0209102_1000585_pt1 | contig 23564 bp, 31 predicted proteins | sample ConPoolayeHmetaG_FD_185483 | JGI IMG/M metagenome (GOLD analysis project Ga0209102, IMG submission 185483) | Hot spring microbial mat communities from California, USA to study Microbial Dark Matter (Phase II) - Cone Pool mat layer H metaG... ...
GCGAGTTTAAAGCTTTAAAGTTTTACGCCAACCTCCATATAGGACCAAAATATCTTGTGGTTATTTACCAAGAGAAAGGCGAAGAAAAGGTTATTATAACCGCCTACTTCACTTCTAATGTGGCTAAGGTTAAGGGCGAAATAGTATGGAGAAAGTTGCAGTAAGCCTAGAAAAGATTGATTTGGACTATGACGAAGAAGCGGATGTGCTATACATAAGCTTTGGAAAGCCCAGACAAGCTCAAGACAGCGTTGAAGTTGAAGATGGAATAATCTACCGCATAGCAGACAACGAAATAGTAGGCATAACCATAACAAACTTCAAAGCCAGAACACTCAAAAAATAATTTGGCTTGTAAAATTTAAACGTAAATTTCATCTATCCGGCCCCACCACTTTCAAGGTTTTAGAGGAGGTAAGCATCAATTTTTTATACTGAATGCGTGAATATAGTTAACTATGATATCTGTTGAGGAAACTGCCGCAACAGTCATACTCTTTGCCTGGGTGATTTTCACGGCGTATTTCCTGACAGCCAACCTTTACACTTACATGAAGGAGTGCGGCTTAGAAAACAATGTTGCAGTTTACTACAACAGGAAGGTTATACACATTTTAACTGGCGGAGTGGTGGCAACTCTTGTGCCCTTCATCTTTAAAACTCCTATACTGCCCTTCACCATGGCTATGCTTTTGGCGGTTTTCCTCTACATACCCCATAAGAGGGGGAAGCTTTTGTACTGGTTTCAAACAGAGGACAACTCCTATGAAGTTTCATTTTGCGTCATGTGGGGGACAATACTGACCCTTGGCTGGATCCTTTCGGAAGGGAACTTCTGGTTTGGAGTTCTGCCTGTAATCTTCATGTCAGTCGGAGACGCCGTAACAGGGGTTGTAAGGAATCTTCTTTACAAGAAGCGAACGAAGTCTTGGTGGGGAAACCTTGCCATGGCGTCTTTTTCAATACCTACTGGAGCAGTGTTGGGAGCGGCTGGGATAATGGCTGGAACAGTGGCATCCTTCATAGAGCATTTTGAATCCCTCCCCATTGACGACAACATAACAGTGCCCCTATCCTCGTTTATAATACTGCTGCTTGCCAAGTTTTATGCACCATGGCTTTTAGCAATTTAACAAGACAAAATAGGCCATCTTACGCGTTCTCAGTAGGCTTCTCGCTTTTTCTCAAGTCAGCTCTTACAAAGACCCTTCTAATGCCAATGTAGATGGTCAAGCATCCGAAAATTATAATTGCTGTTAAAAGGGACAACACGGCAAGAATTACAAGCTGCCCTTTTAAGGCATCGTCAACCATCTTAAGGGAAAGCATGGAAAAGTAAAAAGTTAGGAATGCGCAAACTGCAGTAACAACAACAATAGCTGATTCAATTTTCAAGCTTATACCCCCTACTTACCCATCTAAGGCTAGAGTTAAGCTGCGGTTGAGAAAGACTTTATGAATTCTGAATTCAAACCAGAACTAAACCTATTAAGCTTCAGCCTGGAATATGCGTGCAAAAACTTAAATGGAAAGTTGCACTCGTATTTACCATGTGAAACCATTTTGAGTAAGCCAAGGCTTTTCGATAGACCAGAATGTAGAAACTGCGTTTTCAAGGGTGGCAGCTACTGCTGGAACCAATGCCCATACAACATATGGCGAAGGCCATGATTAACTTCTATGCAAATTTTGTTTTCGCGTTATTGAGGCTTTTTCCAGAAAAGGTAGATTTTTGTCTGTGCCAAAAAGCCTAGCTTCTTTAATGCCGCTGCAAGCTCTTCATCGCCTAGTTTTTCTGCTTTATCCGCAAATTCTTCGTGGCTCGGGTAGGCTTGGCTTGAGGGGAGAACTCTTTTTCTTGAAATGGCTCCTTTTCTCGATAATTCTATGAGAATTTCTACGATTTTTCTTCGGTTCACCTTCCTTATTTTTTCTAGGTTGTGTTTTTGGCTTGCAAGCATTTCTGGTTTAAATCCAAGCTTGTGAAGTTTTTCTATGGCTTCTAGCAAGTGCTTGTTGGGTTTGCTTTCGGCTATTTTTTGCATTCCAGCTTTTTCGAAGAATGGGTTGTATTTTGCCATTACAGCCAATGTTTCCACGTTTGGTGTTCCAGCCAAAGGCAGTGTTTCCTTAACTATTTTTACGCCTAGCCCTATGCTTCGGTATTTTGGGTGTATTATTACGCGGGTTATGGTGCTTAATTCTTTTTGGATTTGGCTTAGGCTGCCTTTCAAAGCTTTGTTTCTTCCGAAGATTGTTGGCGGCGGATAGCTGTAAACGATTACGCCGCAGAGTTCCTCTTTGCGTTTTAGTTTGAAGATTTTTCTCGGCGGTGGAAGGCGGCTTGAACGGTAATGGAATAGGCTTAAAGCTTTGTAGTCTGCTGGCGTGCCCTCTTCAATGTGCATTTCCTTGACGAGGCTGCATTCGCGGGCTGGCGTGTTTGGATAATAGTTTACAGTTATTTCTCTGCCGAACCGTTTATGAATGCGCACCGAAGGGTTCAAGTCTTCGAAAAGGTCTGTGTGAGTTGTCGCCGCCAAAACCGCCTTGCCCATTTGCCTTGCCAGCTTCTGAAGGTTAAATGCCACAATTTTAGCTGTGTCGCGGTCAAGCGTGGCTGCGAACTCGTCCATTATCCAGAATTGTGCTTGGCTTTCAATCATTTTCGCAATCTTGTAGCGGTATTTCTGTCCGTCGCTCAGCTGCTCATAATTCCTTAAGAACAGGAAGGCATCATTCAAGCCTACTCTGCTCAGAAGGTCTAAGGATTCCTCTAGTGATTTGCCAACTGTTTCGATTAAGGGCTTGTTTTGTTCGGGTTTAATGTGGGCGATGTTTATGCATTTTAAGCCCAAATCTTGGCGTATGTCCTTTTCTAAAGCCTTGAGCAGAACGCTTTTTCCGCTTCCGCTATCGCCCGTTATATAAACGATGTCCGTAGGTTCAATTTTCAACTCCACATTGTCGTAAACCACAAATTTTTCCCATTTATCCAAGCCAAGTCCGAAGGCTTCAGCAACACCGACAACGCGGCTTGTCGGCTCTGGAGCTGCTGTTTTATAGTTTATGTTGATTATGAATTTGCCTGTTTTTTTGTCGAATCGTCTTGTGTATTTGTTTATGTGGAAGAACTCTTGCTTTTTCATCTTGGGATCACTGTTAAAACTGGTTTGGGCTGGGTTTCCACGGTTGCGTATACGGCTAGGGCTGTGCTCCAGAAAACGTCGTCGTGAGTGCCTCTTGGGTGGCTGAAGGTGATTGTGCCGTCTTTGCGGAGTTGGAACCTTTCAATGTTGAGTTCGGTTACGTAGTCGCTGCGGTAGGGTTTTTCCCATGTGAAGTATGGAAAGCGGTATTTGCCTTCCAGCATGCGCTGTTTTAGGAGTGTAGCCATTTCCTGTTTGCGTGGTAGTGTGAATGTTATGCCTTCCACGTTGCTTATGCCCGCGTTTGCCATGTCTTCTGTTATGTAGTCGCCTACGCCTGTCATGTCCACATGGATTTTTTGGAGGCTGTTCCAGCGGTCGTTTAGGGCTTTTATGTAGCCTATGACGCTTGCGTAGCTTGTTCCAAGGGGAAAGATTTTCAAGTGTGCGAGGTGGAGTTTGTCTTCGGTTTTTTGGGTTATTGTTAGGACGCTGTAGTCTTCGTGTTTGCCGAGGTCTAGTCCAGCGTAGAATTCGCCTTGTTGGGTTTTTTCGAATTCTAGGAGTTCTAGGTTTGGGTCTATGCATTTGGCTATTAGCGATTGGCTTAGCCAAACGTCTTGGTCTTCGGCCCATTCGGCTTCCATTTCTCGGCGCCATCGGGATGGGTCTTCGGCGTATTGTTTGCGGATTTTTTCTATGATGTTCGCTTTTAAGGGTCCGTTTGGTTCGAGGGCTTCTTGCCATGTTACGTGGCTTTTAGTCCAGTCTTTGTAGTCTGGGTGGTTGCATATTCGCCAGAATACGCTGTCTGTGTTCCATGGCGTAGAGCTGCAGACTAGTTTGCCGTTGGTTGCGCTTAACGCGAATAGTATAGCGTCAAACAGTTCTGTGTCGTTGGGCGTTAGGTTTGTTTCGTCCCAGTAGGCTATTTGAAGGGTGTAGCCGCGTATTCCTTCTGGGTTGTTTGGTAAAGCCTCTATTGTGCTGCCGTTTGTGAAGTGGATTATGGTGCGTTGTGTTTTGAGAACCATTCCAGGTGGGAGTTTGCGGGCGAAGGCGCTGATTCGTCTTAGCACGAGTTTTGATTGGCGTAGGCTTGGGGCCACTATGCATATGTAGCTGTCTGGATGTGTGACCGCGTACCATAAGAGGAGTGCGCTTATTATCCAGCTTTTTCCGCTTTGGCGGCACCATCGGGCGGCTAGGAACTGGTTTTGTTGGAATAGGCTTATGAGTTCTTTTTGGTAGTTGGTTGGTTCGAAGCCTACTATTTGGCGGAAGAATTCTGTGGGGTTGCTGCTTAGTTTTTGGGCTTTGGCTATTTCGGCGTCTGCCAATATTTTTTCGCTTTGTTGGAGGCTGAACCATTTAGGCAGTATCTCGTTTGGGCGCAGTGCCTTGGGTTTTTTCTGTAAGCTCTGCATATTTTTTCTCCAGCTCCAGAAGTTTGGCTTCGATGCTGCGGTAGTTCACGTATTTTTCTAGGCCGCTTTCATACGCCTTATAAAGTGTGGCGATGGTTTCTAGGCGTTGCAGTTCTGTTCTGCCCAGTCCTGGCTCGGCGGCCTTTTTCAGTGCTCCGGCGAGAAGCATTAAAACTTCTTCGAGGCTTGGCAGGACTTTTGGGAGTTCAAATGTTGTTGTCACCTCGATTTTTGCACCAACAACATTTAGGCCTAGGCGTTTGAGTTTTTCTCTGATGGCTTCTGGGCTTCGGTTAAACTCTTTTGCCAGTAGCGGTATGGCTTCTCGGCTGCATCCAGCCTTCTTAAACTCTTCTATGAGGCGTTTTTCCTCTTCGGGCATCCACATTTTATGAACCATGGTTAACCACCTTCTGCTGTTTAGTGTTGCGTGCGGTTTTTCTGCTGCCCATGAGGAAACTGTTTAGAAGCTGGTTGGCTTCTTCCTTTGGAACATGGTTTTTGGCGATTACCGTTGCCTTAGAAGCCCATGAAACTGGAATAGCCGTATAATCAATGTCGTAGAAGCCATCCACATAACGGAAACTGTTCTGGGCTAGAACAATGTGCCTATTCTTAGCGCCTAAAACGCCAAGGAAAACACCCCAACTAACAACGGGCACGTCAATGCCGTTCAAACCACCGCTTAGGCTCTTGCCAATACTAGCATCAAACCACTCAACAAAAACCAAATCACCAAGACTTAGACTTCTAACCTGCTTAGTAACCTTCTTCATGCCGCATCATCAAACAAGACGAACAATAAAAAACAATTTAAACAAGAGCAAAATTTAGAAACTTACAAATTTGCTAATTTACAAAATCATCAGCTTTTGTGGTGATCCTACTGAAAGTTTAAGCATCCTTTTTGATTTTTAATTATTAAATTTTCTTCAACGTATTTGATTCCAAGCTGTGTTAACTTGCTCCCTTCTTCCGTTCTGTGAATTAATTTTTCACCTTCGAGATGCTTAAGGTAAACATATATGCTCTTTGAAGGTAATTTTAGAATATTTTTCAAATCCGAATTCGGCAATCTTCGTGGATAATGGTAATATAAAGTCAGTAAAATTTCATCGGATCGTGACAAATCTTTTTTCAGGATAACAATGGTTCCATCCTCAAATTCCTCTATTAATGGAATCTTCTTCTCAAGAACAGATCTAATTAGTTCGTAAGCCTCTTTTTCATCAACCTTTAAGAGTAGTAAAGCAAGTTCAGATAGCATCCAATCACAGGAAGCCACACAATAAACAGAGTCAATAAGATTAGGATCCACTGTTTTAACATGAGCAACATCTTTCTTATTACGGAGTGTGTAAACGGACTTTGCAACTTCAGGGATTGCTAGAGTTAAAATTTCATCTTCAGCATTCGATTTTGGATAATTCTTAATTTTCTCGTAAAGGTTGCCAAAATGAATCTTGTCTAAATTAATACCTTGTCCTGAAACTTTATTTTCAATTAATCCAAGAATTACCTCGGAAAATTTCCCTGCGTGATGAATGACTCCCTCATAGTTATTCAAAAATTGTGCCTTTTTGACTTCCTTATATTCTTCAATTAAACGATTAATTATTCCTTCATCAACTCTCAAGTTAACTAACTCTTTAGCAAAATCTTCAAGCGTAAATACCGTGTCTTTATCCTCCCATCTTTTCCACATATTCTTCTCCAGATTGAGTTATCACCCAAGCTTTTTTGCCTTCTTTTTCTTCAGCTGGCTTCAAATATCCTTTTGCTTGCAGTTTATTCATGACATCATTAAGATTCGCTGGCTTTGCAATTCTCGCTTCGTCATAACACTTTGCAATGTCATCGATATTATAGGATTCCATGTTTTCTTTGTGAAAAAGCCAATATGAAAAAATAATAGTTCTATCAGTATGTTCCTCTGGATTACCTTTGCTTTTAAGGAATTCAACCAAAGAATCTGAAAGCATCTTTGCTTTGGTAGTCAAAGCCGCAGACTCAACAATTTTTTCTCCAATAAATTCTTTGAATTTCTCCTCAACCCACCCTTTGTCGCCTTGAAACTCAATTTCGAAATCGCCTTTTCTATATCTAATCCTATAACTTGTTTCAGCCATTCTTGTCCCTCTTCAGTATTTGTTTTCCAAATAATCCAGAAATCTTCCAATTTGAGGGGGATTCGCCCTGTAAATACCTTTATCAACCCGTATAGCAAATCTCTCCTTTGTTAAGTCTACTAACCTCGCTGATACTTGGTCTTCTTGAATGCCCAAAAATTGAGAAAGCTCTTCTGCGTTTACTTCGGCAGGAATCTCCTTCTCTAAACGATTCGCCAAAAACCTCATAACCAAAGCCAAACCAACTTGATCTTTGGTTGTCATGCCTCCTTTTTCAATGATAACGCCACCATCACTTGACACTTTGCCAAATTTAAGGGATCGCTCTACATACTCTAATATCCTCTTTTCATCTATCTTTTCTTCAACAATAAATTTTTTGCGAAGTTCTTCCAAAGGTTCACCCGAGTTATATTTGTAATTGTAACTTATAAATGTTATTCTTCGATTAAAATCACAAAAGAATTTGCCGCAAAAATATCATTCTCAATCATTTTTGCGTGACTCAGAATTATCAGCAAAAAACTGACATTTGTCGTTAATAGGAAAACTAAAAGGCTATTTACGAAAAATAACCGTAAACGTTTAATTTCGTTTTTTAAAAAAATACAATATACAAAACTATCTCACGAGTAATACCCAAACATCCACCTAAAACCATAGTCATCGAAATATGGAATGCAGCGAAAAGGCCAGCCAGAAACGCCATATCGCCATCAATATTAGTGCTTTTCCCTTAAGAAACATTCCCTCAACAATATACGCGTATAAAAAGGGATAAAGGCGCAGGGCAAACGGCAAAATGTGAAAACTTAGAAGCGCGTTATAAGGTTGCATACATATTTCCGCATGGTTTCCGCCATTTTTTCCAGAGTTTCCGCAGGATAAGGCTTTAGGCTGCTATATTCCTTGTTTAAAGTGTCTCCGGGTATGAACTGTTGCAGGGCATAGTTTTCAGCGCCTTTCACCGTTTCACCTATTTTGGCTATGTCTGTTTCTTCCACCAGCCTTGGAACAACAGTGGTTCTAAACTCGTATTCCACTTTACCAGCCTTCAAAACCTCAATGGTGCGCATCAGCTCCGCTGTTTCCGCTGCGCCTAAAAGCCCATACTTCTCCACGCTTGTTTTCACGTCTAAAGCCACGTAATCCACATGGGGTAGGCACTCCTCCAAAACTTTAGGGTTAAAACCGTTAGTGTCAAGCTTAACCGCAAAGCCCCTCTCCTTAAGCTTCTTCAAAAACTTAGGCAACTCCTTATGAATCGTAGGCTCGCCGCCAGTAACCACAACAGCATCCACATAACGTTTACGCTCCTCCAAAATCTGCAGGGCTGTCTCCTCGTTTAAGAAAGGAGGCTTAGGATCCACCACAATCCGCCAATTATAACAGTAGGGACAACGCAGATTGCAGCCAGGCGTGAAAAGCACTGCAGCTACCTTGTTTGGAAAGTCTATTAGGCTTGTTTTCTGCAAACCACTAAACTTCATAAGGACATCACTGGGCTGGCACAGCTGCTTGGGGGATAACCACCGCCTTTTCAAAGGTTCTGCGAATGGCGAATTCAGCCTGTTTTCCATCGTTCCACTGGTCCACAGGCCGCAAATAACCCACAACCCTCGAGTAGACTTCACAGCTGGCTCCGCATTTTGGACAATGCCTCTGTTCGCCGCTTAAGTAGCCGTGGGTTGGACAAATGCTGAATGTAGGCGTCAAAGTGAAGTAGGGCAGACGGAAGTTCCAAGCCACTTTACGGACAAGCTCTGCGGCAGCCCTCCAAGAATGAAGCCTCTCGCCAAGGTAAATGTGGAAGACTGTTCCGCCCGTGTAAAGCGTCTGAAGCCTATCCTGATGCTCCAAAGCCTCAAACAAGTCCGCCTCATGGTCCACTGGAAGCTGCGTCGAATTCGTATAGAAGGGTTCAGCGCCCCTAGCCAAATGCTTCTCGTTGGCTGTAACTATGTCTGGATATTTACGCTTGTCTATGCGCGCCAGCCTATAGCTTGCGCCTTCAGCAGGCGTAGCCTCCAAATTGTAAATGTTTCCAGTCTCCTCCTGAAAGTCTGAAAGCTTCTCCCGCATGAAGTTTAAAACTTTCACTGCAAACTCTAAGCCTTCAGGCGAGGCTATACCAAAGCCGAAAAGGTTCATTATGGCTTCGTTCATGCCTAAAATCCCTATGGTCGAGAAGTGGTTCTTCCAGTATTTCCCAAAGCTTTCCTTCACACCGCGGAGATAACGCCTAGAATACGGGTATAAACCCTTCTCAGTGAACTGTTCAAGGGCTTTACGCTTTATTTCCAAACTGTCTTTAGCAGTTTCCATAAGCGCCTCCAAACGTTCAAAGAACTCGTCTTCATCCTTAGCCAAATACCCCAACCTCGGAAGGTTAAGGGTGACAACACCTATGCTTCCAGTTAACGGGTTTGCCCCAAAAAAGCCTCCTCCCCGTTTTCGAAGTTCACGGTTGTCTATCCTTAAGCGGCAGCACATGCTCCGCACATCTTCAGGTTTCATGTCACTGTTTACAAAGTTTGAAAAGTAGGGCGCACCATACCTGGCGGCTATCTCAAAAATTTTCTGGGAAACCGCTGAATCCCAGTTGAAATCCTTAGTTATGCAGTACGTGGGAATTGGAAAAGTGAAAACCCTTCCTTTGGCGTCGCCCCTGCTCAGCACTTCGGCAAAGGCAATGTTGAACATTTCCATCTCCTTTTCCATGCCGCCATAAGTTTCATCCAAGACTTTTCCGCCGACGATTACAGGCTCGTCCATCATAAACTCTGGAACTTCCAAGTCTAAAGTAACATTCGTGAAAGGCGTCTGAAAACCAACCCGCGTAGGCACATTCATGTTGAAGAAGAACTCTTGAAGCGCCTGCTCCACTTCTTTTTGGCTTAATCCGTCGTAATGGATAAACGGAGCCAAATAAGTGTCAAAGTTGGAAAAGGCTTGGGCTCCTGCAGCTTCGCCCTGAAGCGTATAGAAAAAGTTAACTATCTGTCCAAGGGCTGTTCTGAAGTGTTTTGCGGGAACGCTTTCAATTTTGCCTGGCACTCCGCCAAACCCTGAGAGCAGCAAATCTTTAACGTCCCAGCCTACGCAGTAGGGTCCCAAAACGCCAAGGTCGTGAATGTGCATGTCTCCTGAAAAGTGGGCTTCTGCAATGTTCGGCGGGTAAATCCGTGTGATCCAGTATTTGGCTATAACTGTTGATGAGAGATAGTTGTTTAAGCCTTGCAGGGAATAACTCATGTTAGAGTTTTCCTTAACCCGCCAATCCTCAATGTCTAGGTACTGGTCTACAAGGTCAGCTGAGCTTAGGAGAGCGGCCAACTCCCGAAGGTCTTGGTGTTGTTTCCTATAAAGAATGTAAGCCTTCGCTGTTCGCGCATGCCCGTTTTCTATGAGGATTTTCTCTACAATGTCTTGGATTTCCTCAACCGTTGGGACGCCTTCTTCTCCGAAACGCTTCTGGAGTTCGGCTACCACCTGGTCGCTTAGCTTTTTGGCTAGTTCGCGGTCTTTTCCTCCAACGGCTTTAGCTGCCTTCCAAATGGCTGTTGTAATACGCTCTTGGTCGAAGGGTTCTAATCTTCCATCCCGTTTCCTAACAAACTTCATTTACTTTCTCACCTCTTGAAGCACGCGACGAAAATCTTCGGGTTCCTCGAACTTGCGGTAGACAGACGCAAAGCGGATGTAGGCTACGCGGTCAAGGTTTTTCAAGTGCTTCATTACGAGATCGCCTATTTCCTGGGATGAAACCTCTTCTTTTCCTCCAAGCATAAGTTCCTGCCTAACCTTCTCTGCTAGTTCATGGATCTGCTCCATGGTAACCGGCCTTTTCTCGCAGGCCTTCTGCAGGCCCCTCACAATTTTGTTTATGTCGAAACGCTCTAGTCTTCCGTCCTTCTTTCTCACCATAAGCTCCACCGCTTCTATGTATTCGTATGTGGTGAACCGTTTTCCGCAGTCTCCGCATTCCTTTCGTCTTCTAACGGTGTTGTCCGCCGAATCGCGGGTTTCAAGGGTTTTTAGGTTTTCAGAGCCGCAGTAGGGACACTTCATGGAATCACTTTCGCGTGCTTCACAATATTATAGTGGTTAAACATTATTTTCAAGCACTAAATATAGTGTAGCTTTTTAACCTTTATGCAACAAAAATTTAAAACAAAACCTTGGGCAGAGATGGAAAATATACAAAATCTAGTAGCCTCTGAAAGGGTTAAAGAAAGAAAACTCTTAAACTTTATGCGCGTTGACAATCGAATCGAATCCGCAGCCATAAAAGGGTCATTTTTAAGCCACCCCATCCAATGAAATAAGGAAAATCATCCGTTAAAAATCGAAAGAGTATAAAAACATTAAATAGCGGTCCATACGCGGCTGGCGGGAAAACGTTTAGGGTATATATGCGAAAACGTTTCTTAGAAAATGTCAAAATGCTGCAAAATTGCATAAAATTTGCTGCAAATATGAAGAATGGAATGAAATGGGGCTCTGGAAACTTTAGAGAGTTTCCTTTTCAGCTTCAAGTTCCCTTACGCGGGCTTCGATGAACTCTGCGACTTTTTCTTGGCTGAACCTTTTCTCTTCTTCTTGTTTCTTCAACTGTTCTTTTATTGTTGCCAAGACCTTTTCCACGTCGAAGGGCTTCAGTATGTAGGCGTCTGCGCCTCTGTTGACGGCTTCTATGGCGTTGTGAAGCGTTGGATAGCCCGTCACTATTATTTTCCGCATTTTCGGCGTTGTGTCTTTCATTTTTGTTAGGAGCTCTATGCCTTCCATGTCCGGAAGCCTTATGTCTATTAGGGCTAGATTGTAAATGTTTTTCTCTGTTTTTTCTATGGCTTGCTTTGCGGTTTCAGCCGTGTCAACCATGTAGCCCTCTTCTTCGAGGATTGCCGCTAAGGCTTTTCTTATGTTTTCGTCGTCGTCAATAATGAGGATTCTTGCGTTTTCAACCAAAGGTTTTCACCTCCCTCTTCTGTTTTCGGTTCAATAGGAATGGTGACGGTGAAGGTTGTTCCCTTCCCCAAAGTGCTCTCCGCCCTTATGGAGCCCCCGTGGGCTTCAACAAAACGTTTGCATACGGGAAGACCGAAACCCATCCCCTTCGCCTTTGTCGTAAATAGAGGCGTCCAAAGTTTCTTTAGAACTTCCTCTGACATGCCAACTCCAGTGTCTGAGAATGTAAACTCGATTTTATCGCCTCTTTTTCTGCTTTTAACCGTTAAGGTTCCTCCATTTGGCATGGCTTCCACAGCATTCCTAATAAGATTTATGAATATTCGCTTCATTTTTTCAAAGTCAACCTTAATTTTCACAGGGCTTTTTGCCTTATTTACCACTTGGATGCTTTTTGGGATTTCAACAGTTGAAAGCGCCTCTTCCACCATTGTTTTTGGGCTTGTTTCAGTTAAGTCAAGTTTCACATCTCGAGAATAGTCTAGAAGGTCGTTTACTATTTTGTTGGAGTAGGCTATGTTCTTCTCTATAAGTTCAATCATCTCCATAATTTTCTCGTCACATTTTTCGGCTAACCTTTTTTTGAGGTAGTATGCGGCGCCTGTTATGCTGGTCAACGGGTTGCGTAGATCATGGCCAACCATGCCAGCTAACTCGCCGATCACCGCCAGCCTCTGGGCCTTCAAAAGTCTGTCTTGGAAATCTATTAATGTGCGGGTTCTCTCCTCCACCTTCTGTTCAAGCTGACCAGTATATCGCTTAAGCTCTTCCCTAGCCTTTTCTAGACTTTCAATTAGTTGTGCATTTTCAATGATTATTGCTGCATGGTGTATGAAGAGCTCCAGCGGGATAAGAGATTCTCTTGTTAGCTTCTGTCCATCTACAGGGTCACGCATACTTATGATTCCGACAGTTCTCCCATCCGGTGTGCGCAGCGGAGCAAAAAATATGCCTTCATGAGAAAGCTCGCTTAGAACACCAGTATAAGCGACTGCTTCCTCAGAGGAAGCCCCGCAGAAAAATTGGTCAAAATTTTCTCTGATCCATGGGTCGTTCCGTGGCATGCAATAAAATTCGCCAATCTTGTATTTTTCAAATTTTGAACTCAAAAGTTCTTTCCATGCATCCCTCGGAATTTTTCCCTCTTTCAAAAGCTTGATTTCTTCTTTTGTTACGCCTACCGCAACTATGTTTTTTCTTTCAAGGGTTTCACCCATAAGGGATATAACAACCTTTTTCCATCCGAGCTTCTGAATGGTTTTCGCAATGGTTTTAAGTCTTTTATGGGTGCCTCTAATCTGCATAATTTTTGTGGAGCTTCTGATCATTTGTGCAAGCCTTTTTGAAAGCAATGTTAGCCTTTCTTGTCTTCTTATGTTGCTTATGGCAATAGCCATGTGGGAAGCCAAAATTTCAAGCAGCCTAATGTCTTCCTCATCGAAGACTGCAAGCTTACGGCTTTCAACATTTAATACTCCTAAAACCTTATTTCCCATTTTTATTGGAACCGCAATTTCTGAGAGGACTCCTTCCACGGCTCCTTTAACGTAGCATTCCTCTTTTCTAACGTCTGGAACGTAAATGGGCTTCTTTGTTTTTACAGCCTTTACAGTCACTCCCTTATCCCCGTTTAAGGGCAACTCCAACTTAAGCGGGTACGCCACTCCTCGTGAGTCTACTTGCTTAAGTTTCACTCCTTCGACGAGGAGAATGCTTACGTGTTTGAATCCTAAAATTTTCTGCGCAGCGTCTAATGTTAGATTGCAAACTTCATCCATATTCTTTGCTTTGTTTAGGCTTCGTCCATAATCGTTTATTGCAGCGAGTTTTTCCCGTCTTTTCAGGTTGCTTATGGCCGTTGCAGCATGTGAAGCCAATATTTCCAAAAGCTTTTTGTCTTCTTCACTGAAGGCTGCTGGTCTCCTGCTTTCCACGTTTAATACGCCTAAAACTTTGTTTCCAATTTTCATTGGAACTGCAAGTTCTGAAAGTACCCTATCCTTTGTTTTAACATAGGCTTTGTCCTCTCTAACGTCTAAAATATTTATGGGTTCGCCTGTTCTTGCAGCTCTAACGGTTATTTCCACTTCACTGTCGAGGGAAAGCACAGGTTTTTGGAGTTTTGAGTATCCCCGCTGCGCCTTTAGGCACAGGTTTTTCTCCTCAACCATAAAAACTGAGGCATACTCAAATCCTAAGGTTTTTTTCATGGCATCTAAGGTCAGCCTAAAAATTTCCCGTATATCTTCAGCCATGTTCAGTTTCTGAGTGTATTTGTTCAGCTCTGAAAGCTTTTTTTCGAAGGAGTCCCTCTCTTTCTCCAGCTTTTTGCGTTCGGTTATGTCCAGCACTTGGGTTATGGTTCTTATTAGGCCATGGGCATCAAGCATTTTTATGGCTTTGGCTTCCACATCTCTCTTTTCGCCGTCTTTGCGGATTATTTTAAGCTCATATCTTAATGGTAGGGTTTTCTCTTTTTGCCACTCCTCTGCCTGTTTGCGTAACTCAATGTCTGTGAATAGGACCTTACTTTCTTTTGCCAGAAACTTTCTGAAATCTTTTCCAATAATCTCCTCTTTTGGATAGCCCAAAATGCGGGTTAATTCTTTGTTTGCATAGGCAATTCTATAATGCTCGTCTACTATTGCTATGCCGTCATGAGAGCCTTCCACAATGGATCGGAAAAGCTCTTCGCTTTCTCGCAGCTTCTCTTCCATAATTTTGTGTTCCGTGATGTCTCGACTAACCCCAACTATGCCTATCACTTTTCCTTGGCCGTCGTAGATTGGCGCTTTAATGGTTTCGAAGAACTTTTTCTCGCCTTTCTCGTCGGTAGTTTGCTCCTCAGTACGCATAATTGTACCTTTCTTAAGGGCCTCCTCGTCGCTTCGCCTGCACTGCGCAGCTAAATCTGCGGGGAAAAGCTGCTCATCTGTTTTTCCAACAATATCCACCTGCCTTAAGCCCACAAGCTTTTCAAAGGCGCTATTAACCACAAGGTTGCGGCCTTGAGTATCCTTAAAATATACAATGTCTGGAATCGCCTGTACAAGAGCCCTAAGCCTTGTGCTGTTTTCCAGAATTTTTTCCAAAACATCGCCTATTTTTTCCTCTTTTTTCATGTTTTAGTCATCTCTTCCGGAAAGATTTTTCTTGCATTCTCCACGCTGTTTAAAAAGTCCAGGTTTTCAGAGTTTTCAAACCCCAGATTCAGCTTGTCGTGAAGTCTTTTTAAAATGAGTTTTTCAATGTAGGGGGCTCCTGGGCCGAAAATTTTTTCTAAGGCTTTTTTGAACTCAGTTAGGTTTGTTGGGATTTCTTCCCTTTTTATTTTGAAGGAGTTTTCTAGGTGGAATAGTATGGCTTGTTTTGATGAGTCTCCCAAAGTGGATAACCCTTCCTCAACTGCCGTTAATAGGGTTTTTTTGAAGTTTCGCGGGGACAATTTTTTCCCTTTGCATAATGTGTATTAAATCTTACGATGCATTAAACTTTTCGAAACCAAAAATTAAATCCTTATGAATCCCAAATATGTAATAACAGCTTAAAAGCCGACGCCAAAAACCTATAAGCTACTTTCAACTTTTCCCTTTCTGAAGACAGCGCCTCGCAGTTTCAACATAATCAGCAAACGTGAGCTCTTTGCTCTCATCCCATTCAAGGGGTTTCCCTACGCGCTCATAAAGCTTTTTCATAATCATGATTTCAATAAATTTAGCGCCCGAGCCGAAAATTTTCTCAAGGCCTTCGGCGAACTCTTTAACGCGGCTTGGTATTTCCTCCTTTGATATTTTGAATTTGCTTTCAATGTGATAGTAGATTGCCAGTTTGGCTGATTCGCCAAGCGAAGATAATGCGTCATCCACAGCTTCAATTAAGAGTTTGTCGAAGTTTTTCCGCGCCAATCTCAAACTCTCCTTTTAGGCTTGCCAATAGCTTAAAGGGCTTTCCCATTATAAGACTTGTTATATCGTTTTTAATTCGCTTATCCCATTGGCTGATTCGAAATTAAAATCTGAATTGAATTTCGTTTTATGCGCCCTTAGGAGCTTGTTGGCGCACGCGTTCTTTCATTAGGCTTAGCTCCTTTGCGTAGTCCATTAAGGCCATTCTAAGGGTTTCGCTTTCGCTGGCTCCAAGCCTTTTAGCCAGTTCTTCTAGGATTTCCTTCTGCTCTTTGCTCAGGACTACTTTTACTATGCGTTTTTTGGGCAAGGTTTTCGCCGCCTTAAGCTATACCGTTTACAGTTTGTATATCTAATATATCAGAAATGCTTAAAAGACTTACGCTACAAATAATACAATGGAAAAGGGTTAGCCAAAATGAAAACCTTAAGAATCTCAGACGACATCCACCAGAAGCTTACGGCTTTACTAGGCGAGCTTATGGCCCAAACAAGCAGAATGCAAACCTACCAAGACGCCATTGAAGCCATGCTATACCAGTCAGTTATAATGCCGCCTGAACTCCTAAACGAAGTGGAACGCTTCATCCAAACCCACAAGGGAAGAGGCTACACAACAAAAGAGGAGTTCATCCGCCAAGCAGTCCGCTTCATGCTCAAATGGGAGTCAGGCAACTATGAGTACGTGGAAATCTCAAGAGAAGAATACGAGAAACTTAACCGCGCTGTCAAAGAAATGAACACGCCATACACGGACGTGGAAGACTTCATCCAACAACAAATCCAAAAAGCCCTAGAAAAATATGAGGAGTGGCTAAAGGAAAGAGGCGAAAAAGAATGAGCCGCACAGTCCTATCAGCCATCTTAGCCGAAATGAGCATATGGCTAAACGCCACAGAAACCGAACAACTGCACAACGAACTTTTAGCCTACTTTGGACTGGTCGGCGCCTTAAACGAGTGCCAAGCCCTAGAAAACGCTTGGCAAGACCCATACAACCGACGCGAAATAGAAGAATTCATAAAAGCATGGCTAAAACGAAAACAAAGAAAAAAGGAAGAAATCCTAACAGAAATAGTTTAAAGACTGAAGCTTTAGTTTGGAGCGTAAAGTTTAAAGGTTTAATAGCTTTTTAGGTTTCGAATATTAGCCTATGAGGGTTTATTTTGAGCGTCGAAGAAGTAGCCCTAGAAGAGCGTAAAGTCAATGTTTTAATTAAGCTTAGGGGATACAAGCTTGTTAAAAAGGAAAAGGTTAAAGATGCCCTAAGCTATGTTGTTGAAGTCCCAAAGGAGAAGCAGAAAGCCCTAATCTGGTGTGTTCCAGAAGAAACCGTTGGCATATTGACAATCAACCGCATGGCCAAAGCCATGAAAGAAGCAGAAATAGAAAGGGGAATCCTTGTGGCAAGCGGACGCTACACCAACGCTGCAAAACAAGCTGCAAAGAAAAAACGCATAGAGCTTCTGCCCAAAACCTTCCCAGTTTTCGACATCTTCGAGCACAAGCTTGTCCCAAAACATGAAATTCTAACCCAAGAAGAACGCGAAAAAGTGCTCGCCGAATACAGGGTTAAACCCTACCAGCTTCCCCAAATTAAGGCTTCAGACCCAGCAGTAAAAGCCATAGGTGCAAAGCCAGGCGACATCCTGCGCATAACCCGAAAAAGCCAAACAGCAGGTGAGCACATAGCCTACAGATACGTTGTAGAATAAGGCTTATGCACTGCCGTAAAGAATGACCAATATAAACTCATTAACGTAAACTTGTCCAAACCCAGGATGATAGTAGGGATTACTCTCTATACGGAAAACCTGGTCGTTCTGAGGCTCCACATAAACAAGGCCTTCTTGGCATATTATCGCGTTAAAGGCATGGTTAAACTCGCTTCCACCGAGACTTCCAAGAACAGCAACCACACCCATGTCCCAATGTTTCATTTTCGCGTGCATATGAAGCATGACAGCGTAGTCGCCGCACACAAAGTCTGGAAACGTATAGTTCAACTCGTCTGTTTTGTCCTCTGAAAGCCACTGTTCAAGCTCACTTATAGTGGGAATAACCTTATCCCTTGAAAGCAGAGGTTCGTAAAGTGCAAAGTAAAGCCCATCATACTCATCTTTAAGCAGAGTGTAATTCGCAAGCAATGATTGATAACGCTGTGTAAGCTCCTGGTACTCGCTTAGAAGCACCGTATAGTTTGCAACTTCCTTTTCAAGCTGAGTGTAGTTCTCAAGTAAAGCATAGTATGTTTGGTTAAGCGATGCATAAGCTATTGTCAAGTCAACGTAATCAGCCAAGGTCTTCTGGTATGCTGATGAAAGCGTGTTGCACGTTTGGTTAAGCATGTCATGGGCGATCACCAAGTTAGCGTAGTTTGTTAAGGTCTTTTTGTATTCTGCTGAAAGCGCTGTGTAATTCTGCACAAAAGTGTAAAAGGTTTCATTAAGCCTATAGTACGACTGGTTTAACGCTTTATACTCATCAAGGAGCATGCGGTGCATGTCATGCAGCTCAGCGTATTTAACTTCCAAGGCTTTTTGAGATTCGCTGAGGTCTTGAATTTCACCTTTAAGCCTTAAATTTTCTGATTGAAGGACATAATTATTGTAGCCTAAAAAGGCGGCTAAAGCAAGTGATGCTGCGAGGAGGATTGAAAGGATCTCGGCTTTAGTCAAACAGTTCCCTCATTTACTTGATGGAAAACTCTGTAGCTTAAAGTTTAGGATAACTATTTTGGAGTTTCCCTCAAAATTTTTAATACATATTAACGGGTTGCACTTGATAGCGCCTTATTCAGATGGTCTTCAACGCGTTTGTATTCTTCAAGAAGCTCTTTTCCAAGCTTTGTAAGTTTGGCTCCTCCTCCACCAGCTCTGCCGCCGCGATAGGTTTCTATTATGGGTTCGCCTAGGGTTTTCTCTATCCTTTTCAAGTAGCTCCAAACATAACGGTAGGACATGCCGAGTTTTCTAGCTGCCTTGGAAATCGACTGCTCCATTTCTATTCGTTCTAGAATTTCGGCTCCGCCCTTGCCTATTAGGGGCTTTCCACCGTATTCGAGCCATACTTTGCATGAAAGTTTGTGTTTCGTTTGGTTGGGCATGTTGTCTTTTGTTATGGGTGCGTTATCTTTATAAGTTTATTCGATATGAATACCAGAGCATATCGAATTGGAGGTAAACCTCATAACAGAAAAAATTCAGCTATCAGCTGGTAAAACTTTAACCGCGCTTTCATTCGGATTTCTTCTAGGATTTGCCGCTGGCTTAATAGGCGTAGGCGGAGGCGAATTTAGAACCCCAATATTGCTCTATGTTATAGGGCTTCCAGTCATAACTGCCATTGCCGTAAACCTCCTCGTAGGCCTGTTAACAGTAGTTGTTTCCTTTCTAAGGCGTTTTAATCTCAGCTTATTAAACGGACATAGCTTAAACTTGGCACTGATCATGTCTCTGACTTCAATAGCTGGAGCCTATCTTGGAGCTTTGTTAAGTGGGAAGATTCCGGAAAAACCTCTAAAAAGGGTTTTAGCTATTTTCCTAATCGTTGTGGGTTTAAAGATTGGGCTTGAACCTTTTATTGAAACCCCTGCTATTTTCAACTTCACCCTAGGTTTCGTGGAAGAAATAGCCTTAGCAGCTTTAGTTGGCTTAGCCATAGGCGTAATCTCCGGAGCCTTAGGCGTGGCGGGTGGCGAATTCAGGATTCCAGCTCTAATATACATTTTCAGTCTAGACATAGTTGCCGCTGGAACAACAAGCCTCCTAGTCTCCATACCAACAGTGGCTTCGGGCTTCCTAAAGCACCATAACATGGGTCACATGAACAGAGCCGCCACAATAATCGCAATTACCATGGGGATAGGTTCAGTTTTAGGCGCTTTTGTGGGGGCCTCTTACGCTGGAGTTGTTGAAGAAAACGTGTTAAAAATTCTCTTAGGTGCCATCCTCATTTTGGCAACTGTCAGAATGGTTACTAAACCATAAGAACGAAAGCCATCTTAACGGTTTAGTTCAGCCCTTTTTCTTTTCAAGTTCATATAGAATTACTAGGGCTTCGCCTAGGGGTATTCCAAGCCTAGCCGCAAGTTCCTGCGGCGTTATATCCGGCTTTTCGTGGAGAACCACTTCCCTTGTGTAAGCTTTATGGTGGGCGTACATAGCCATGGCGTGAACCGTTTCCACAAGTATGGGCCAAAGCTTCTCCTTAACATACTCCTCAAGGCTCATGGCTCATCAATAAAGGAATATGCGCAGACGTTAGTTATTCAGTTTACCCTTCAGAGAATTCAAAAGTTCAAGCTTTCCTCCCAAACTCTTCATAGCTTACCATTTTTTCTAGGGGCTTCCGCCTCCTTATTAAATGGAGGATTTTCCCTTGTATGTCAAACTTTTCTCTGGGGTAGCCTAAAGCCAGAAGGGCTACCACGCGGAACTTTTCTGGAATTTTAAGCAACTCTTTCACTTTGCTTTCGTTGAAGATTCCAATCCAACATGTTCCCAGTCCTTCGCTTGTAGCTGTTAAAACCATGTTCTGCATGGCTATGGCAACATCCACCATAAACCATTTCGGAGAAGCCTTCTGGTCACCGCAGCCAACAATGACCACGGGCGCTTCCTTAAGAAATCTTACCAAGATAGACTCTGCAAGCCTTTCACGTTTACCAGCGTCTGTAACAACTATGAAGTGCCAAGGCTGAACATTGCCAGCTGAAGGCGCAAGCCTCGCTGCCTCCAAAATCTTCTCCAACACGGCTTTAGGCACAGGCGTTGATTCATAGGCGCGAATTGAACGCCTTTTTTGAACAGCCTCAAACACGTCCATTTTAACCCTTTCACAAAATTCGCAGTTCACAAGAATAACATTTTCCACGAAGCCGCCTTAAATTGGTGGCTGAACGCGTTTTCGGTAAAGTTTATTTTTGTCGAAGTCTATGGCTACAGATTCAAGAGCAATGAAGGATGCAGAATGATTAGAGCGGTAGTCTTCGACCTTGATGGAACCCTTGTGAATTTCAACCTAGACTATAAAAGTCTAAGAGCAGAAGTTAGAAGTTTCCTCATAAGGCATGGAGTTCCAGCCTCACTCTTATCCATAAACGAAAGCATGTTTGAAATGCTGAAGAAAACAGAGATTTTCATGAAAAACAACGACAGAACAGAGAAAACCTTAGAAGAAGTCAATAAAGGCATTTGGAAAATTACTGAAAAGTATGAGCTAGAAGCGGCTAAAACCATAAGCTTGTTGCCTGGAGTAACTGAAGTTTTAAGGGCTGTAAAGGAAATGGACTTGAAAATCGGCTTGTGCACCGTAAACAGTGAAAAAACAACAGATTGCATCCTTAAAAAGTTTAAAATAGAAAACTTCTTTAGCGCCGTAACTCCAAGAGACAAGGTTAAACACGTTAAGCCAAACACTGAACACCTCAAAGCCACATTAAAAGCCCTAGGAGTAAAACCCGAAGAAGCTCTGATGGTGGGAGACAGCATAATAGACATGAAATGTGCAAGGGAGCTTGGCGCCATCGCGGTGGGTCTTCCAACAGGAATTTCCAAGCCTGAAGAACTCATAGATGCGGGAGCAAATTACCTAATCACCTCAATAACAGACCTGCCAACCCTAATAGAACAAATAACAAAACTTCTTAAACCAGAATAATCTGCAGAAAAAGGGAAAAATTCTCATCCGCGCAAATAAGGGTTCGGGCACTAAGCGCCGCTGCCCCCAATTTTGGATTTCTTGGCAGCTCGAAAAGCCAGCCTAAGCATGTAGATCGCGGCGCTTACAAGAAAGCTGAAGACGCAGAACATGTAAATGTAGATGCTTACGGCCATGCTGCTGGAAAGTAAAGGGTTCACATCGAACGGGTAGAATGGCCTAATGTCAGAGTACAGCGGAGCGTCCAGCAGTATATGCAAATAAACGCCTAAAAAGGAAGCAGCCAGCACACTTTTCCATGAAGCCGTATGTTCAAGTCTGAAAAACTTCATCACTGTAAACGTGAAGCAGCGCAGTTTAAACACGACAAAGGCGAGAACAACAGCGACCACTGTGCCGCCGATTAAGGAGTGAAAGAAACCGTGAAACGGATAATTAAGGCCTAAGAGAATCACTAGGGTTCTAAATCCACTATAACGTTTGCAACTATAAAAGTTGGAAAATCAATGAAAGCTATCAGGAGCAAGCCGAAAAGCAAGGCGGGACCAAAATGGAAAGGAGTAAACGGCACTCTAACACCCAACAATAACTTCTTTTAATAGAATAAATGCTTAACCTCGGATTATGCTTAAAAATCCTAAGAACCGTCAAAAATAGGGCATTTCTGGAAAACGGAATAACAGTTATAAAAGGCTCTAGGGACAAGTCTTGTAGTCTGTCAGTTTTATATGGGGAGAGATTAAGATTGGAGAGAAGGATAATCTTAACTGGAGTCTTCCTTTTGCTGTTGTTTTTTGTGGCTAACGCTCGCGGGGATGGCGGAATCATACTGCAACCTGTGCAGACGCCCACTTCTGGACAAGCATATGCGCGGTTAGAAACCGTTGAACTGTGGCTTGTTCACAGCCCAGAAAGCATTCGCAACAGTGAAGTTAAAGCAGTCATCGACGGCAAAGAAATAGCGCTAAGCCTCAAAAACGTAACCTTCTGTGAACTTTGGCAAATGTCTGCTGAGGTTTGGACTGCAAACATAAGCCTTTCACATGGAGAACACACATGCCAATACTTTTACGTTCAAAGCGTTAAGCAAAACGATGGCTTCTGGATCGACTTTCACGTGTATACCACTAATCCGTTCAGGTTTTACGTAGTTGGCGAAGAACAGCCTCCTTCAGTTTTAGAGAAGCCGCAAACTCAAGTAGAGGACAACGCAAAAAACGTAAATCTCACGGAAACTTCTACAAAGCCTGGCTTAGAAATAAAGACTGTTAGCGTCTGTTTGTTGTTGGCTGTTGGATTAGGCGCCTGCATATTGAAAGCGCGGAGCAAGTTGGCAACCCTCAAGCGCCTGTGGAGAAATTAATAGTTATAAAGCAAGTTTTTAAGTTTCTTCAACATTTTAAAGGGGGGGAAACCCTTAACCAAAGCGAAGCAAGAGGCCCAATTAATGCCCAAAAATGGAAAAAAGACTTTTCCATGTTTACACGTAACAACGGAAAAAGGGAGAGAAAAATTTTCAAATGCGCTCAGAATTTCGTGGATTAAGTCTTCCATATTTTTGGGAATAATCTTATTGGCCATAGGCTTAACGGCAATCTTAATCCTAAAAATTTTAAACGTCGGCAGCACTCAACTTTTCATAGATGCAAAAGCCTTTGTTAAAGAATACGGCCTCATAGGCATTTTCTTCGCAACTCTTCTTGCAGGGACCATAGTGCCCCTTGGAAGCCCAGCCTTAGTGGTGGCTGCCGCCTCTTTTGGTGTTCAGCCTATACCGCTTATTCTAGTTGCAACCGTTGGTTTCACGATTGGCATGACAATTAATTATGGTTTGGCATGCAGCCTCGGAAGACCATACGTAATGAAGAAGGTGGGCGCGGCTAAGCTTGAAGAAATTTCAGTTTTGTGGGGCAAATGGGGCTGGATTATCTACACAGTTTTCGGGTTTATCCCATTTCTGCCAGTGGAGCTTTTATCGCTTTTCTGCGGACTAATAAAAGCGCGCATAGACATTTTCCTAGTCCTAAGCTTTACACCCAGACTCGTCGTCTTCACAATTCTAACCTATTTTGGAGGGCAAATAGGCGGATGGATAGGAATCGTCTGAAGCCTTTGCAATTTAAGAGACTGTAAACTAACAGAGGCAAACACGTTTAGTTGCTGTTGCATGTGTTAGGAAGCTATTTTCGGATCGGAGGCGGAATAGTTACTAAAGTCTGAGTGCGGCGCACCCCATTAACGCTTTGAATTTGCTCAATTATTTTTCCAAGCTCCTCCATTTTCGCAAACTCCACAAGGATAACGTCATCAAACTGTCCAGTC
>Ga0209102_1000586_pt1 | contig 23503 bp, 30 predicted proteins | sample ConPoolayeHmetaG_FD_185483 | JGI IMG/M metagenome (GOLD analysis project Ga0209102, IMG submission 185483) | Hot spring microbial mat communities from California, USA to study Microbial Dark Matter (Phase II) - Cone Pool mat layer H metaG... ...
CTCTTATGGAAAGGCATATCCTTTTTAACCGAAAAGTAGTATAAAAACATTAAAATGCTTTAAAGAACTTTCCGTGAGAGAATTAAAAATAAAAAAGGGGGAAGGACGTGCTTTCTACGTCCTATTTGTACTTAATTGAACCTCTCCTCTTAACTCCTTACCCTCCTTAGAATGTTTGACAAAGCCGGGGATCCATTGGACTTCAAGCTCAAAGCCTAAACCAGCCTTCTCCTTCAACCTCTCAAGCTCTTTTGAGAGATCTTCGCTTGATCTTAGGCTTTGAGATGCCAAACTATCCAGCACCTGCCTCCTTTTGTTAAGTCTGGGCATGGTTTAGCAGTTGGTATAATCGTTAAGTCGGGATGTCGGTCGCAATGTTGCTGTTCAATTTTGTAGAACCTGCAGTCAGAACAATGTTTATCGGTGTTGGGTAAACTATCGGATATATCTTTCTGGGACATTTCCTGAGACACCGCATTGTCTTGTGTCTTAAGAATATTGATCGCAGGGTTTGTTACACTTGTTACACATGTTACACTTCCTATGTCTGTCATAGTTTTAGGTTTGGAATTGATGTCAGACGTATAATCTGTAACATGTGTAACATTTTTTGAGTTAGCATCCTCTTGTTGGCCTTCTATCTCTGGCTGATAGTCTAAAACAAACTCCATAAACCTATGTTTTAGAATGGAGTCGTCGAACCATATAGGCCGATATGTCCGATCTATTCTCACAACCCTCGGCAACTTTTCCAGTTCACGGTGAAGCCTCAAACTGTTGATGACTGTTCTAACCTCTTTGCTTTTCCAGTTCAACTGTTCTGCTATATCCGAAGTTTGAATGGGTATAACTATCTCCCCGTCCTTTCCTTGTTCATCCTTTCTTTTTTCTTTGGCTTTGCCAACATATGAAACGTTATTGTGAAAGCCAACTAACCCTTCCTTCCAGAGATCATAAAATAGATTGACTAACACACCATCCTTTGACATGGCTTTGACCTCTTTCCTTCTCCTCTCAAGCGTCTGAAGTATTGTAAGAAGATCGCTTTCGAAGACATTATCCAACCTTGACAAGGCCAACAACGGTAAAACGGAAGCTGTAAGCCGATGATCTCTTACGCCTTTTACTCTTTCAGCTTTATTAATTTTGACAGCGTCGAAATACCGAAGCCGTAAATAGAGCAACTTGTTCTGGAGTTCTATTCCTCGCTCTATCCATTCGTCAAGTTCGGTGGTTGCGATTTCCTTATATGATGCTTCGCAATAGAAGGGAAGTGTTCGATCTTCTGTTGCGTTGTCTTCCCACGTCCGCCTCTGGGTTACAATAGTTAAACCAAAGTTGTAGAACACCTCGTTATGTTTTGGGTTGTCTGGGCTCTGTCGTGAAATTGGCACGCCATAGCTTCGACAGTTCAAATAGTGAATAAGTTCACTGGTCTCATCGCTTTTGCCGAAGTCCATCTCGCTTAAACATAAAGTCCCACGCCACTGATCCAACGGCCTGTAAAGGCTAGGAACTCTTCTTGTTGAAACATCATAAAATGGCCTATACGAGTTCAACCTTAAAGCATTCATCAACCTATCCTTTCCTGAACCGCTAGGGCCTCTTAACGCAATTATTGGGGCAAACGTTCCCATCCCAGGAATTTCAATATTAAAACGGTCATAGAACCAGCTACTCTGACAGACGCCAACAAGAAACCTAATTTCATCCTTTCGATCCTCTTGGGCATCATACATCTCTAACGCTAAATCACATCCCTCGTGATATGCTTCTAAAAAGGTGCATGGTATAACAGTTCTAGGTAATAGAACAAGCCGTTTCTCTAACGTTGCATTTTTGAGAGGGGAATAGGTTACCTTCCGTATATCATCCTGAATCAACGACATCTTCGTTATCTCGTCGCTTTCAAAATGCCGTATATTATAATAGACTGGGATTGGGCTATCAGGATCATAGGTTTGCTCTGCTATAAATTCTTGTGTTACAACCCGAGGCGTTTCTATCTTTTGGTATTCTTTCTTTTCGTCATCTTGTTCATCAAGTTCTTGGCTCATAGATCTCACGTCTTCTTGGATGCCTTATCTTTTGTCCATTGAAACCACTTGTCGATCATGCTTTTGTCTTCCTTCTTCACCAAAGTGAAAGAGAAGACCGTCCTGTCAGCCAGTGGCAGGTAACCAAGGTCTTTGATGTGGCCTTTGTCAGCCTGGTCTTTCAGCTGCTTGTGCAGCCATATAATCAGGCCAGCATTCGTCTCATTTTTCGGGGGAAGCTCGTATGTGATCCTATCCTCTTCGATCTTAGGCTTTGCAAAAACTTCGAAGGCGGACTCGATAAAGTCTATGGTCTCCTGATGGTGTCTCGTTACGCTTTCGATCAACGCTTTCTTAAATGTCTGAAGATCCTCCTGTTCCACTGTCAGCCTTCACCTTCTGGGGTACCCTGTAAGAGTGGCAGTTTTTCTCCTCTGGCACCATGGTCTTCTCCTGCAACTTTACCGACTTCCAACAGCTTCAGGATCGCTTGAGCCTGCTGGCTGTCAAGGGCCCTGGTTAGAAAGTATTTTTCACGGTAGCCTTTCTTCTTTGGGTCATAGACTTTTTCACTAAGTCTAAGCTTATACTTCATCTGAGATCACCCACTGTCAGGTTCACGTAACATCTGAAGCCTTCCTCATACCGGTTTGGTAGGATCCTGGATGCTGCAACGTTTCCAAATCTCTCCTCGAGAACTTTAATGACTTCCTCTATCTCACTTGAGGAAGAAGCTATTATTCTAACTTCAACTGTCTTCTGCTTAGGATGGTTTCTGCCTTGTATCATCCTTTAATCCCTCTTTCCTTTTTCTCTCCACATCTTTGCATTTCCACGCTATCAACAGGATGCGATCAGAGGGTAGTGCCCGCTTTTGATGCTCCTTCGAAGAAGGTAGGCATACCTTGACATAGCTATATCTCCTTAAAGAAATGAGTTTCCTGATTTCTTTACAGAAATCCTCTTCTGTGGTAATAATAGCTTTGACTCCGGCCATTTCAGAGTTCACCTAAAGCCTTCTTTTCAGCTTCAGAAAGATAGCCTAGCTTGGCAAGCTCTTTTTTGATGGCACGCCTTACAAAACCACTGACGTCTTCTCCTCTCTTCTCGCATATATCTTTCAATAATAGATATTCCTGTTCTCTCATCCGTATACCTATGTTTGTCAATGTCTATTACTGAAAGGCGCAGTTAAGCAACTTACTTTTTAACGATTCTTTGTCTAACTTCGTAAAAAAATATATTTATTAATATTTCGCTGGAAGGAAAAAAGTGTTTTGGGGGGAGCTGTCTCCCCTATATGTGCTTTCCCGCTTAAGGCTGCTGAAGGACGCTTTAAGATGGAGACCATCTTAAAATGTGAGATTCTCCTTCGCTTCCAACTTGCTTTAGATCCAACTCTACCGCCATTGTTCTCTATCGAACCGGTGGGCTTTGCAGGGCCACCATCTCTTCAACCTACCCTTTCCATCGAAAAGTTTCCTGCAGCCACATGGGTATTCTTCTTTGATCCATTCTATAGATCCATCTTCGCCGGTTTTGAATACGCCTCTGCTCTTCGGCCATCCGCCGAAGCTCATGTCGTCGAAGTCCATCTTCAGCCGCCTCCTTTCACTATTATGATCCTTCCATCTTTGAGCTCGTTCAAATAGGACCATCCTTGTCTTAGATAGCTGTCAAGTTCAGTGGCGTTGACCACCATCTGGGAAGGTGGATCCTCTTTTGCTAGACCGGTTCTTCCCATAGTCTTCCTTATCGAGTCCTGGATCGCTTTGATCTCATCGTCGACATCAAATTCAGGGTCTTCTCTCGCCAATTCTATCCTCACCTTCATCGGATCTATGCCAAGAGATGAAGCAAAGTTTCTGATAGCTCTAAGATCCATCTCCTTCTTTTCCTCCTCTGAAAGCAGAGAGGGCTTGGTTATGGTCTGAAGGAAGTCCTGTGATCTCCTATAGGCTTCCCTCATGTCTTCTATAACTTGTTCGGGAAGGTTCTGCTTATTCGTAGTATACCTGTTCTCTATGTCCCCTTTGTGGCCCATCCAAAAGGCTCGGTAATCTCTTAGAACAAGGCCCTTTGATTCCGCAAGCATAAGCTCTGTGTCAAAATAAGATCTTAGAACATAAGGCCTCCATGGGAAGCCAGCTTTTCTTATGGCCTCCCTTATTATGTCTCCGATGTTTATGGCTCTAATGAAAGGTTTCATTCTCCGCTTCGGTGTGATGGTCGGAGACTTTTGATCTATGGCCTCTCCTTGCCGGATCCTTTCTTCTAGGTAGTCTTTCAAATATTCGCATCCTTCCTCACTCAAGAAAGTAAGAGGGATGGGCCCAGTGGGATTTGAACCCACGGCTGACCGGTACCTCAAGGAATCTTCCTTTATGAGCCGGTCACTCTGACCATGCTGAGTTATGGGCCCGGTCTTCCTAACCGTCTATGTTTTAAGGCCATTTAAATAACTTTTCTTCAAGGACCTTTCGTCCCTTCTTTTTACAGCTCAGATTCCAAGGCTAAATCTAGAAAATAGTGGAGAGGAGGCCCTAGTCCTTTGCCTCCTTCTTGACCAAGTTGAGCCATTCCTTTGCAGCGCCGATCATCATTGCAAGGTCATCTGAGCAGTCTATCATCTTGAAACCTTGCTTTATTCTCTTAATTGCCGTCTTGGGATCGTCGGTCCATATTCCTCCAGCTTTGTCGGCTTGTTTTCCTGCCTTGAGAACGTCGTCGATCGCTTTCTTGAATTTCTCGCTTTCAAAGTTTCCTGGAACTCCAAGCGACCAAGACAGATCGTATGGTCCAATGAAGTAGCCGTCTATTCCCTTCACCGAGAGTATGTCTCTGGCGTTCTTTATCGCCTTCTCTGTTTCGATTTGGACTATAACCGCTATGCTATCGTTCGCCCTCTTAATGTATGATGGATCAAAACCGTATGCTATAGCCCTTCTTGGACCAAACCCTCGTATCCCCTGTGGTGGATATAGGCAAGCCTTCACCGCCTTCTCCGCCTCTTCCGCCGTGTTCACCCAAGGCACAACAACACCCTCAGCCCCGACATCTAGAGCGAGCTTTATGAGAACTGGGTCGTTCCAGGCAACCCTAACGAGAGGGGAAACGGTGGTACTGCTCAAGGGTTGTATGAGCTTTTGAATTATCGGCGTATTCAAAGGGGAATGTTCTGTGTCAAATACAAACCAGTCAAAGCCAACTCTTCCAAGAGCGTCTACGACGTCAGAGTCGGTTAGGGATATCCACATGCCGAAGTTGACCTTCTTCTCAGCGAGAAGCTTTTTCATTCTGTTTGTGACAAATTCTGGCATATTCCATCATTTACATAGTCGCATGTAGGGTTCATAAAGTCTTCGGAACAGTGTTCGCTTGTATCATCTACGAATGGAGCTATTGAACATGATGTGGTCTACTTATCTTCTACTGTCGTCCTAGAAAGGATCCTTTCCCCCTGTTCTTTCAATATCCGGTTGACGTGTTCAGTTGTAACCCCAGTGGTAGTCCCTATCTCTTCAACACATGCAGCGCCAGCGGCCTGTGCAAAAAGCAGGATCTCTTTAGCTTCTTGAATATTGAGTTCCTCTATGGATCGCCCATCTTCAACTATATCTAGAAGTTTTCTTGCAGTTCCAGCGCACATGGCGTCACCGGCTCCGGTGGGGTCGATGACATTCACATCAAATGCAGGCTGCTTAATTAATTTATCCTTGAATAGGATCATTGACCCGTGTTTCCCATCACTTACAATGGGAAACTTAACACCTCTTTCTACAAGCCACTTTAATCCATCTTTTTGTCCTATTTGACCAGTAATCCCTTGGAGTTCTTGAACATTGCTGTGTAGGACACTCATGTAGGGAAGAGCTGGGTGACTATAGTTCCATTCTTTTCCATATGGCCGCGCAAGGTCTACGACTGTGTGAATTCGGTTTCTGAAGCAGTATTCGAGAAGGTCTTTAAGCTTGAGATCGAATTCGCCCAATATTCCAGAAGCGACATAAAGTATCTTTGGCTTAGATGCCCTAAGAGCACTCATGACATAATTGAAATCCAAGTAGAGGTTAGCACCAAACTGGCCTACGATGGCCTTATCCTGACCCTTCACAACCAAAACAAGGGATATTCCTGTCGAGGCACCCGTGACACGCTGCAGTCTGCCAGTTACACCCCTTGACCTCAGAAACTTTTGAACAAAGTCGCCGAACATGTCATCGCCCACCGCCAAAGCCGTCCTAACTTCACCCTTCTTGAGACCGAGTTGTCTCAAGTCAACAGACACATTAGCAGGATGCCCACCGAGAGACACCTTGATTCCTGGTGGAACTATAACACCTTCACCTGGCCCGGGCAACCTAGGTAGCTCCGTCGCAAGAATGTCTGTGACGACAAAACCGGTAGTCATTATCTTCGCCAATGAAACCACGGTGTAGTCCAATCTATTCTATGCATATTTAAATCTTGTCTCAGACTCCACGTTGAGAGAGCTTATAACAGATTCATTCTATAACCTGATGATGCCCGAACTGAAAGCAAGCTGTTACATATTACATTCGATACAATAGATGGCGATTGTATGGTGCTCCGGCCGGGATTTGAACCCGGGATCTACGGCTCGAAAGGCCGACATGCTTGACCGGACTACACCACCGGAGCACATTTACGACTGGGGTTTCACATTCGTTTATAATGTTTTTGCTTTGAACCTCTTGGACGAAAATTATAATAACATGGTTAACAATTTCGAGAGATGAGAGATTGAAATGGGGCATTCAATATGCCATGTTGAGTTTGCAACGGGCAACATAAAGAAGGCCAGAAGCTTCTATGAAAATGTCTTCGGATGGAAGATCAGCCATATGCCTAATTCAAACTATGCAAGATTCGAACTAGGAAGGGAAGTCAGCGGAGGACTCGTACAGTCAAATATAGTAATTCCACCCTATACGATAGTATACATATCAACCGACGACATAACAGAGACATTAGAGAAGGTAAAAGAGAACGGTGGAAAGGTGATTTTGGATAGGACAGCCGTTGATTTAGAGGCCAAAGGCGGTTGGTTTGCCTTCTTTGCCGACCTAGACGACAATCTGATCGGGCTTTACCAGCCTAAGGTTAAGGTTTAAGTCATAGCATGAAAAGAATCTGTCAGATGAAATGAGTCAAAACAGTATTCCCTCAAATCTTCAAACAACAATTGAATCCCTTTGAGATCTAAGCGAGACCGAGGTTCAAAGAAGCTCAACTTCGAATTTTCTGGTAAGACGAAACTTCTTAATCCTTTCAGCCACCTTGGAAACGGTCTTGACATTAGATTATCGATCTGGCCAACGAAATCTTCCACGCCCACTCTCCCCTTAAACAAAGGTCTTATGCCAGGCTTCAGGACAGGAATGACAGCGCACTTGTCAGATAATGGTAGGTTAAAGTAGCATTCAACAGTTTCAGGCATGATCGTCTTACAGAGATCTCTCAAAACGGTCAGTTCGTCGTCTACGAGATATAGACAGTTCTGTTTCCTATTGGTAAACCAATAAGACTTCAGGGATTCGAACCTGCTCTTCAATAACACATTAACCAAACCCCTAGAATAAGTTAATGAGAAATAGGTGTTCTCAAAATGATCTGACAGAATGTTGGAAGACATCGGTCTTCTAACCCTCTTATATGAGTAGATTCTCTCTATGAATTCTACAATCAAAGATTCGATCGGGGAATTAGCTAGAAGTACTCCGCTGCTGTAGATTTTCGCGTACCCCGAACGGTCGCTGGAATAGAGGATAGCGTAGTAGGGTGGATAGCCGGACAGCTCATGAGATAGCCAACTGTGGGCTTCACCCTTGGCAAGCTTAAGCTTCGGTTTAACCGCAAGACTTGATAACTTGAAACCTCTGCCAACGAGAATAAAGACGAGGTCAGAAAACTGCATCTTGGACAACATTGGTAGGCAATAGACTAAGATCTCGGAGCCTCTGTTATCTCTCCTAGAAATTGAGTACAGTCTAAAATGGTTTCTCAAGGCAAATGTTCATCCAATATTAAGGTAGAAAGTGTTGTCTATTATTTAAGACATTAAGACAGCCAAACCGAACATTACCTATTTCTTTCGGAGGCCAGATAACAGCCCTCTCTTGCGGAGCTCAGCACATAATTCACAAAAATATTTTGTCATCTCTAGTGAAGGGTTGTTCAAGACTTCTTCGGCGAAGGAGCGGGCATAATGGTCCATTAAATCAATGTCGAGAAGAGAGTTGATTTTCTTGCTAAATCCCCTCTTCTGTCCGACATACAAGCTTACTGTCGCCTGTGAGACATCTAACAGCTTTGCTACTTCATTCTGGGTCATTCCGCGTTCATTGACCAGAATCTTGACAACCTTAGATCTGAATAGGGGTAACAAATATCTGGAAGAAATTTCGCAAACAGGATGCATAATATCAAAGTGGTAAAAGGGCGAACTGAAGAATATAAACGTTTTCTGTAACGCATGCGTTTTCTACGTATAAAACTGCGAAAGTGAAAAATCTTATATTTACCTAGATAGACCACTGGGAATATGTCTGACGATGAACTGGAGAAGATAATGCAAAAAAAGTATGATGAAATGTTAAGACATGACATAAGAAAAGACGAAATCGAATCTAATGCGGCTGGAAGAACCTTAGTCTATCTGAAAGATGAGGACTTTGACTCGTTCATAAGCGAGAAAAGAGATGTGGCCATAGACTTCTATGCAGACTGGTGCGGACCATGCAAGATAATGTCGCCGATATTCGAAGAAGTGGCGAGAGAGGTATCTTCTAGGGTTGCGTTCGCTAAAGTCAACGTTGACGAAAATCCACGGATATCTGAGAAGTTCTATATCATGGGGGTTCCGACAATCCTCTACTTCAAGAACGGAAAGCTTGCAGACAAGACTGTCGGCTTAATACCTAAGACGGCCTTTAGACAAAAGATCAAAGAAATCTTCGGAGCATAGAACGCGCGGACATTACAACAAAGATACAGCCACTTATGTGTTCAGCAAGTTCTCTAAACCAAGGACTCTAAACATATCAGAAAGTGCGCTCACCCCTATTCCCTCCTTGGCAGCTAAGCCTACTGCTTCAAGAAATAAATCGAGGGCGTCCACTGTATCCACATTATGAAGTAAGTGTTCGAAGAATTTGTCCTTTAAGTTCAAAAATCCAGCGTTAGGCTTAGACATGTTCCCTTTGGTTTTCTTCAAAGCCGCCTGCAAGCCCCTAGCCATGCCTTCAAACTTAAGAAGCTCTTCCAAGTCAAAGTCCACCGTCATCTCCCTGTTCATAGAAAAAAAGTACATTCTCAGCGATTCCGGTGAACATTTATTCAAGAGAGTGTCTACATATATTAGATTTCCTTCCGACTTGGACATCTTCTTGCCTTCGACCATCAAAATACACGTGTGAACCCAATATGGAACATAAGGCTTTATCCCTTCAACAGCCATCCCAAGACATTCGAGACAATCATGATGGGGATAGACCAATTCGACGGCGCCACCATGAAGATCATGGGGGCCCTTAAAGATCTCTTTAGCCATCACCACATCTTGAAGATGCCAGCCTGGCCTACCAACCCCCCAAGGGGAATTCCAGTATGGCCTTTCTCTACACTTGAACCAGAGAAGAAAGTCCAATGGGCCTTTCTTTCCCTCGTAGGAGTCGAGCCTGATGTCAAGAAGCTTTTCGCGTCCAAGGCCAGATACAGGGCCGCCGTCAACCAGTCTGTCTGAATCAAGGAATACATTTCCATCTAGCTCGTATGCTAAGCCTTTTGCCAACAACATTCTAACGGTATCGATGCTCTTTTGTATATAATCTGAAGACCTTGGATAATGATCAGGTGTTGTGATATTTAATCTCTCCAACGTTTCAAGAGTTCTAGCACAGAATCTATCTGAAATGCGTTGAAACGACACACCTTCCCTCTCAGCTCTCTTGAAGACTTCTTCATCTACGTCTGTAAAGTTAAGAGTGAAGTCAACATTGTAACCAGAATGTTTCAGAATCCTAGCGAGCACATCAAAGAAGACAAAAGTTCTTGCGTGACCTACATGTAACCCATCATATACAGTTGGTCCACAGACCTGCATCAGAAGCCTATCGACATGCCTTGGTCTTACTTCAACAATTGACCGAGCGTTCGTCGTATAAAGGTTCATGCACCAAAACTTATTTGCCATACTATTTAAGGGATACGTGATATAATGCAAGAAAAAGACAGCAGATGCTATGGAGACTATATTCCATGGGAGAGAAAGCTGAAACCAGAAGACTTGAGAGAGAAAATTGTCTCAATAGGACCTGACGAGGGAATCAGAATAGATGGAGTCTCAACTGAGGGCAACCATGTCAAAGTCTTCATCAATAAGACCGGCTCAGAACACATCATAACCATAGCATACGACGGCGGCAAAGAAAAGATCTATGTTTACCACAGCGGTCCAGATGCCTATAGACATCTAAAGAATCTGATGGAAGAGATTAAAGAAATAACATTGTACTAAGGAATTCAACGAATCTTCTTTCAATAGAAGAGAGATCTCGTCGCCTCAAGCATTTCTTCATCTAGAGTCTTCAATTTCGATACCGATTCTTCCAAACTTACAGAGACGACACGAGTTCCTTTCAAGGCAACCATCATACCGAACCTTTTTTCCTTGATTAGGTCAACTGCAGCCAAGCCAAAACGGCTTGAGAGAACCCTATCAAAGGCCGTCGGCTGCCCGCCTCTGATGGTGTGACCCAATGAGGTAGCCCTCACATCGTATCCTGTCCTCTTCTCTATTTCCTCAGCCAAGAATTGGCCTATGCCACCAAGTTTGACATGCCCAAAATCATCAACCTTTCCCTCAACAGTGAAGGCTTTAGGAACGTTCTTCAAGACCGCCCCCTCTGCAACCACTATGAGGGCTGCCCTATCTCCCCTTTCTCTCCTCCTTCTCACAAATGATATGACTTCCTCGATGTCAAAAGGCTCTTCAGGAACAAGAATAAGATTTGCGCCTGCTGCAACTCCAGCATAGGCTGCCACCCATCCAGCATGTCGGCCCATTACTTCAGCTACCATGATCCTGTCATGAGATTCACCGGTTGACATAAGGTTATCGAGTTCATGCATAGCCTCGTTTACAGCCGAATCAAAGCCAAACGTGTAGTCTGTAGCAGACAGGTCGTTGTCCATCGTTTTAGGGACGCCGACAACATTCAATCCCATCCTGTAGAGTTTAGCTGCCGCACCCAAAGTATCGTCACCGCCCACGGCAATAAGACCTTCCAACTCAAGTTTCTTTGCATTAGCAATAACTTTCTCTGGGCCACCTGTATACTTAAATGGATTCGTCCTCGAAGTCTTCAAAATGGTTCCTCCTAGTCTGTGCACATGAAATAGGTTCTTGAAGGAGAGGATGACTGTATCTGGCTCAAGAAGCCCATTCCATCCATATCGTATGCCTACAACTTCCCAACCATATTCCTCTGAACGCTTCACTATGGCCCTGATTACAGCGTTCAGGCCCGCACAGTCTCCTCCACCAGTAAGCACTCCTATCTTCAACCGTGTCTCACTTATCTAGCTTTTTACTATCTTGATCGCTTCTTCCAAACTCTTTCTTTCTATCACCAAGGACCTTAGTGCGCTCGCCATCTTCAGGGGCTCATCATGTTGCCAGACGTTTCTGCCTACCGCTAAACCGGTGCCGCCAGCGTCCAGGACACCCTTAACATGTTGCAAGAAGATTTCTTCAGTCGGCGCCTTCGGACCACCGGACATCAAGACCCTAGCCTTTCCAGCCGACTTAACTGCCCAACTGAATGTAACAGGATCTCCTGTGTACTTTATTTTTACAGCGTCAGCGCCAAGCTCAAGCCCTAACCGAGCTGCATAAGCGACCACGTCTCTCGCTGTGTCGTCCTTTATGGCTTCCCCCCTCGGATACACCCATACGATTACGGCCAAGTCATGCTTTCTAGCCTCCTCTTGAATTCTTCCAAACTCTTGAAGCATTACGCTCTCGTGGGCACTTCCTGGATATATTGTGTAGCCTACCGCCTTGGCGCCAAGACTTACCGCATACTCTACCGAACAGTTCTGCCTAGAAAGAGGCTCTCCTTTAAGGATGTTCGTCTTTCCATTAACCTTCAAAATGAGTGGCACCTTACCATTATAGTATTTCTCTGCAAGACCTTTCTGAAATACTATTCCATTGAATCTACCCTTTTCAGCTATCTCCATGATAAAATCGGGGTCCACATTCTTTTCGTTGAAGTCTGTCGGACCGTGCTCGATCCCTTGATCATAGGCCAATATTATTGACCTATCTCTCTCTAGAAATCTATCGAAACCCATGTTGTTCCAAGCAGAAGGATAGAGGGAAATATATTAACTTTGTTGTTAGCAGAGATATATCCGACATTTCAGCAGCAAAAAATAGAAATAGACAATTTCTGTCGACGCCAATGCAACTATTTTCTAAGAAAAAGAATGCTTTCAAGCGCCGATCCAATCTTATGCCTCTGATGGTCTGTGACCGTTCTGCGATTAACATGAAGAATCTTTTCTACTGTGAAGCCGATATCTTGTGATATTTTGGATAATATAAGGTGAACAGGTATGATCCTGTCAGGAAAAACCCCTTCACCCACAACCAAAGCTATATTGCCACCATCCTTAAGAACTCTATATCCTTCCAATAGAACCCTTTTCATATCTCTGAAGTATGCTTTTCCAATCGGGGGAATATCCATGTCAGAAAATTCTGTGCCGATATCATTAACATTTAGGCCGATGTACGATCTCAACCCCTTAGCATTCGCAGATCTAATGAAAAGCTCATTCTCAAGAGCGTACACCTTAGCATAATCTATGATATTAAGGTAAGGAGGAGAAGTTATTATGGCATCAAAGCTCGAGTCTTCAAGGAAATCAAGATTCCTCGCATCACCTTCAACTATCTTGATCGAAGCCTTCCCATCCTTAAACCTCTTTACGTCATTGATCATCTTCTTCACTACTCTCTTAAAAACAGGCCTGAACGGAGGAACATGCTGACGTCGACGTATCTTCAAGACAGCTCCATCTTTGTAGGCATAAGACACATGCTCAGATGAGATCATAAGAGCTAGAATAAAGAAGTTTCTGATAATCGGATCCTCTATCTTGCCAACAACATTTCTGAAGAATAGAATATCTTCAAGAGCATATTTTGTAAAAGATCGCCTCACGAGCGAGCTGACATTTGTAACATCTGTGCGAACGAATCTCTCCGCGAAGACATTCCTCGAAGCAGCCTTCAGCTTTTCTACATCATACTCTGCAACCTTAACTTGTGAAACGAAGATAGCCAAGGGCATAACATCAACCCCAACCGAATTTATACCCTTCTCCCTAGATGCCAGCAGCGTAGTTCCGACACCACAAAAAGGGTCAAGAATCCATCTATTCTTTCTGATCATAAAATGATTGATCATCATAAGAACAAAGTCCCTTGAGAAACCTTCTTTAAAATGAAACCAATTATACACCGGATACTTCTTATTAGGGATGAAGGTGACAAGCTTGCCTAGTTCAAAATTTTCTGCCTCCAAGACGCTGTGCATGTCACGATCGATGTTAGTCTCTACTGCGCTAATTTAACTATTCCCAGAAAGGCCAAGTATACGACTATATCTTAAATCATAAGATCAGCGAGTTGAATCAATCAAACAATGCACTGATTTTCTTATCTGTCATAGTAGGTAATAGTGAACGATCGATGCCATCAACCGCAGAGCATCAATAGACCATGGTCTCCGCTATCCGGTTGTATCCTGACCCTTCTGCCATGGAGTGGTTCTTGACATTTTATTTCAGTACCGATAAGTGCAGGTATCGAAAATTCTCTTGATACTATTGCAAGGTGAGAGCCTAACCCACCTGATTTGCAGATTATTCCCGACAGCCTTGGCAATATGGGGCCAAGGTACGTGACTCCTGCGTCATCGACCAAGGCAATCTTACCTTTAGTACCCTCCTTCCAAAGCCTTATGACATCTTGGACGCTCCCTATCATGTGCACCTCTCCTTCGACCACCATCTTGAGAGTTATCAATCCTTTGCCGACCACTTTCAATGAATCAGCGCCTCACCATTTCGAATTAACATAATGCACTTTTATCTTGGATAAAAGCTTTATTTACATTGAAATTATTATGTAGTTTCCGAGGGCTCGTAAGTTGAAGGTGGGGAGATCAACGATCTGATCGCGCACCTTAGCAAGGTGTTTTCAGAGATAGTACTTGAAAGGAGCCATCTCGAGTCAAAGCTGTTCCCAGTTAACGCCTACATATGTGTAGGATTCTATCAGACCTATCATAACCTGTTCAAAGTAATGAAGGAGGTTGGAACAGGATAACCCCGGAGGAGATGGCGACAGAAAGCAAGAACTTGCTCTCATATATACAGGGACTCTCAATTTCCTATCAATGGCTATATTACTCCCTTGCTAGAATGGGTGAAATCTATAACAAATATGGTGGCAAACCGGCGAATGAACCTTTGGAGAAGCAGGAAGAATGGAAATATATTCTTGAGAACTGGTATCGGTTAGCTACCAATTACTTCAGTTCTGGCAAGCCTACTGTTGATGCATCAGGCTACAGGAATCAAGCCTTGAATGAGCCGTCCATCAAATGGCTAAAAGAGAACCTGCAACCAGTGACAGTTGACCAAGTGAAGTCCATCAGAAGGACGATCGGGTCCATAGACCTTTATGCGTTTATTGATGAATGCAAAGCAAGGGCTAAGATAGTAAATCATGGACCATATCCGTTAGAAAATGGAGAATTTATCGTTGTAACAGAGTTCACAAACCTATATGATGGAAAGGATCGCCTCTGGCTCCCTTGGTCTGCTACCGAATCAAAGCTACCTTCATCCTCTTTAGGAATCGCCATGGCATTAAAGGGCGCTAAGACAAAGTTCATTGACATAGGCACAATGACGATCGACCCCGGAGACTATTCACATCTAGTGAAAAGAGCCGTTGCATACACCAAACGCAAAGGAAACATAGTCACAGTGGCGTTCGACGAACTTAGCTCCTATGCTGAAGCAGCGAACAATGCCCAAGCGGAGCTTTACATGAAGTTTGCGGAGATGGATCGAAAGCAGCTGATCCTCGCCGGCGCAACCGCATATTGGCGCTGCTTCGCGCGTTACACCGACTTTGTTGGCATAACCGACAACATCGATTGGACAATATCAAAACATGTCCAAGAAGAATATCTACCATACTTTCTCGATCACGATGAAGACCCTGCTTTTTCCAGGATAAAAAAGAAGATCATCAAGATGAAGGCACTCCCCTTTTTGAAGGAGAGAGATCCAATCCTCTATTATCTGCCAGCTAAAGGGTGACTTGAAGCTGAACGGGCTGGAAATCGAAGATGATCAGCTCCACATACCATCTGAGGATAAGAGATGGTGGGAAAGCTACTATTTTAACTTCGTTGACTTAAGACATGGTTTATCTGGGTTCACAACCATCGGGCTCATGCCTATTCTTGGCATAGGAGAATTCATCTTCGCACTCTTCTACAACAACCGGAGGACGGTCTACTTTGTTGAGTCACCTACTTCCTTTGAACCGGAAAGAACCAACCCAATCCTATCCAATGGCAATCTCACATATGAACAACTTTCTCCCATGAAGAAATGGCATCTGAGCTTCCGCGGAGACAATGTCACAGCAGATCTGATCTGGGAAGGGCGATTTCTGCCATTCCCATTCGGCGTTGGCAGCGGCACCTCATGGATTGGGCATTTCGAGCAGTCCGGTAAAATCACAGGAGTGATAGATGTTGATGGAATCTCCATGCCAGTTGATGGGTTAGGCCAACGTGACAAAAGCTGGGGTCCAAGAGAATGGCATATCGACTCATGGTTTGCGTTACATGCTCAGTTTCGAAACGTCTCCATTGGACTTAGACGTGATCGCATAGGTCAATCCTGTATCCTATCAGGGGGTATCTCAAAAATATGCGACCACTTGCAGGTCGCCTCCATGAGACTACGAACTGGATATGATGACAATAATGTACCCAAGTCTGCAACATCAAAAATTGTCGGCTCAGATGGACGAACATATACCCTACACTCCAAATTTGCCAACTCCACAAGCTTCGTCAAATTTACAAGGCCATTCCCTGGAGGAAGGACAGATCTCTTTGAGGCGATGGCGGTCCACAGATGCGATGAGCTAGATGAGGTTGGAACAGGGCTTCTTGAGTGGCTCTTCACGCGTAAACATATTTAATATAGGCCTAATGCAGGCAATACCCTAATGGAACAAAATTCATCCCATCAAAATGAGCATTTGTAAGAAACTATTCACTTATTTCACGAATCAATGTTCCAGGTCCCCATATTATCAATATCGCCACTACAAAGGCAACATTAAGGATCAACAGATAAAGGCTGCCAAGTGTAGTCTCAAGTGTTGGAAATATGAAGAACGATAGGTTATTCATTGTGTGAAAGATCATCGCGGCTAAGATGCTGCCACCCGTGTTATTGTACAGCCAAGTGAAGAGGATTGTCCCACAGACTATTAGAAGCATGAAGCCCCAGATTGGTGTCTGAGATTGGATCGTCCCTTTTATGAAGAATAATGGCAAGTGCCAAGCGCCCCAAACGACCCCCAAAATCAGGCTTGAGTTAAGCGCATTCCATCTCGCCTGCAGTCTATCTAAGGCGTATCCTCTCCAACCCCATTCTTCTTGAAATGGCCCTCCTAGAAAGAATATGTAGACAAAGCCAACCACAATCGTAAAGGGATTAGATAACACAGATATTTCAGGTAAAACTTCTCCGCTGAGTATTGCTAATAACAGAGCACCACCAGTTATGATAGGGAAAAGGAAGAAAATTGGGATATACCACCTTTTCCGGAACTCGTAATCGACTCCCCTTTTCAATAATTTTTTTATTCCAACTCTTCTTTCATTCAGATAGGTTAAAGAAAAGGCTGAGACAAGCGGACCAAAAGCAGCTGGATTGAATGGACTTGAGAGGAAATCAGACAGAATTGAAGGAACAGATAGTAAACCTGATGAAACCAAAGCTTGAGGAACCCAGAATAACCAAGAAAAGATGAAGGCAATTAGGAAATATAACCATAAATCGTGGCTCCTGAGTTTGCTATGCTCCATTTTTCGAGGCATCCCCCTTTGAACTGACATTATAGCTTTGATATATTTCTTGCTGCAGCCAGAACGAAAGTTTCGTCACAGATATCGGCAGAGGAAAGGCTTAAACTTCGATTTGGTCTCAAAACTTGAGTTATGGCGTCAATGATAATCTTCCACAGAACCGCCATGCCTATTGGAATTTAGGATTTAATCTTGATTGTTTTTATACTTCCCGGTTGATAGTTTTCCAAAATTCGGCGAAAAGGGGCACTTCGTTACATACTTCTGCTTTAATGCTTTTGTCTTCCACCAAAGTAACTATACCTTTAGCTCTCACTGTTCCTTTCTTTTCCTCCAAACATCAGGTGGAACTCTCTTAGAATTCTTTTTTTTATCTGTTTGACCTTGGCGTTTCTTAATCCAGTGGCAAAGAAAAGTCTATTCTTGAATCTTATTAGTGTCACAGGTCCCACATTCGGTTGGCTGTCTTTTGCAGTACCAAGAAATACGATTTGCTACTTCTTGAACTTTCTCCATACATCTTGCTTCAACGCACAGCAGTTGCTCTTCATGAGATATCACTTGCTATTTTTTCTTCAGTCAAATCTTAATTTATGAAATTTGACATTTCGACGAAGGTTTTAATGATCAAAACCTTTGGTTTATGTCTCTTAGGCACATGTGTATTCTACAAAATGAAAAGAATTTGCAGCCAGGACAACAGTTGCTGACATTGAAGCTGGAGGCGGATATTTTTCTCTACGGTTTGCTAATGCAGTCGGGAGACAAGGCCGAGTGTTTGCGATTGACACAGATCCCGGATTTCCAGAATTTATCAAGGATAATGCCAAAGAAAAAGGCTAAGATAATATTGAAACGATCCTTACTATGGAAGATGAGTTACCTCCTCCTAGAGGGAGTCTTAGATTTAGTCTTTATGCGGAACGTGACTCATCATTTGCCAAATCGGGTAGACTATTTTAGAAAATTGAGAGACATGTTGAAACCAAAGGGAAGAATTGCCATCATAGAGTATAGAAATGGTGGTGGATTTAGTTTTCATAGAATGTTTAGATATTTTGTCCCGAAGGAAGTCATTGTAGCAGAAATACACAAGGCTGGATACCAATTGAAGGAGGAGTTTGATTTCTTACCGGAACAGTCTTTTGCCATATTCTCAATGTAACAATAAGGATAAATCCAAAAGTGCGGGGGGTGGGATTCGAACCCACGAACCCCTACGGGACAGGAGCCTCAGTCCTGCGCCTTTGACCTAGCTTGGCAACCCCCGCGTGTATCCTATGGTTTGGTTTGGCTGTTCTTAATTTTTTGCCTTTTGCCTAAATGCTTGACTGTCAGCCTTCAAGTATAATTTAAACCTATGAAGACTTGTTTAGATAAGCATAGATCTAGGTCAAAAATCTTTTTAATTGGGCTTTAACAATATTGCAGAAATGGGTATGGATAAAGTTAAGGACTTGGGGAAAGAATATCCGAGTGTTCTCGACCGGGCCTATATCCAGTATAAGAGACGCCAAAAAGTTGATGAAATCATGAGTCGAAATATAGTTTCAATAGCACCTGAATCCACTATGGATGAGGCAGCAAAGATAATGGGCGAAAGGCATATCGGAAGTTTGATTGTCACCAAATATGACACCCCTGTCGGCATCGTCACAGAGAGAGACCTATTGAGTAGGGTCATGGCCAAAGGCGCAAACTTGAATGAGGTAACAGTCGAGACGGTGATGTCCTATCCCCTTATCACTATTTGCCAGACAATTAGTGTGAAGGAGGCGGCACAGATCATGATCAAGAAAAAAGGGAGGCTGGCAGTTTTCGAGTGCGGTAGACTTGTGGGCATAGTGACTGCTTCAGACCTCATTCGAAGCCTACCTGAATCGCCTGAAACAATGCTCAAGGTTGATGACTACATGACAAAAGGCGTCATAAAATGTGATGAGGGAACCCTCATATCGGACGCTGTCAAGATAATGGGGGACAAGCGCATAGGAAGCGTCATCGTCACAAGCAGAGGCTCGCCGAAAGGCATATTCACTGAACGAGACCTGCTTACCGCCATATTGTCGAAAGGCAAGCCCACAGACATACCGATTGGAACGGCATCGTCAACACCTCTAATAACCGCTCCTTCAGGAACAAGTATCCACCGAGCAGCCTATACGATGGCATCAAAGCACATAAGGAGATTGCCTGTCACAAAGAATATAGAAATCGTGGGAATCATTACAGCACGAGACCTCGTAGAAGCCTATGCAAAATGACACCCACTTTTTTGACAATTATGTAACCACAAGACAATAAGAAGCCCCATGTTACGAGTCTTAAAGACGTGGGCGAGGAGGTAGAGCCCCGGGCGGGATTCGAACCCGCGACCTATTGCTTTCCCGACCATCGATATACGAGGCAATCGCTCTACCGCTGAGCTACTGGGGCACGTTTCTGCTCTCTAAATTTAAATTATATAAGCTTAGTGCGAGTTCCGACCTAAATCAACCATTCTTCTGATTAGAAGTTCTTTCACGAAAAAATCTTATTTATAACGAGGTCAATAGCATGAGCCAGTCGAAAAATTTGCTAAGAAAAGAGTTTCCAATCTTGTGGCACGGTGAATTCCGATGCTTGATGAATGGAAGGCCATAGAGATAATCGTCGACACAGTTGGTCAACCCAAGAAGCTCTTCTCTCAAATTGGTGATGATGTAGCCTGGACCACTAGGGCGGTTAAGAAAGAAAAGTTCGTGATAAAATGCGATATGCTCGTTGGAAAGACGGACATACCAAAAGGTATGACGTTTAGACAAGCAGCGAGAAAGAGTGTTGTCGCCTGTGTGAGCGATTTCGTCTGCAAAGGTGTAAAGCCATGGGGCATGCTCATCTCGTTGGGAATGCCGAGGGGTTTTGGCGAAGAAAATGTTCAAGAGCTGGCGAATGGGTTTAAGGATGCAAAGAACGAATACAATATTGAGATTGTCGGCGGAGACACCAATGAAACCTCTGATCTAGTTATAGACTGTATAATGTTCGGATGGGGACAGCATGTGACAACCAGAGATGGAGCCTATGTAGATGAAATTGTCTATGTTACTGGAGAATTCGGTCTTCCTCCCTTGGGATTAGACATCTTAAGTGGCGTGAGGCAGATAAAGAGTCCCAGGCTTACCGAGAAAGCGGTAAACTCAGTATTGTACCCTAAAGCAAGAATAGACTTTGGACTATCGGCCAACAGCAGAAAACTGATAACTTCATCGATAGACTCAAGTGATGGACTTGCTCTCTCCCTGTATGAGATCGCGCAGCACAGTCACGTGGACATTCACCTTGACGAACTTCCCATGGACGAAACCCTAAGGAACAACAATGAGATTGGCGACATAGAAAAAAGGGATTATACCCTCTTTGGAGGAGAAGAATATGAGGTAGTCTTCACAAGCAAGCTCAAAGACGAACCCAAGATAACCAAGATATCAGAGGAGACAGACACGCCCATTAGGAAGATAGGTCGCACCATAGAAGGCAATGGTAGAGTATACTTTAATGGCGAAATCTTGCCGAGAAAGGGGTGGGTTCACCTCAAATGATCAACGTATGAAGTGAAGAAAAGGGAAAGGTTTTTATCTCATCATTTGAAAGCATATAACGAGACAATATGTCTAAGAATTTCACAACCGGCCAGACTTGGGGCGCCCTAAAAAAGGCGTGGAAAGCTTACAAGATCGCGAAAGTACAGAATGACAAGGCAAAAATGCTTGAATACGCCAAGAGGATAAGGACACTACAGGAAGAACTCAAAGTAGAAAAAGCAAAGTTTCCAGACCTAGGACTAACATAAAGGCGCCACACCTCATTTTTCTTTTTTTGCCGAAAAAACCTAGAAATACGATAGATGACATCAACCCTCTTAAATGTGTATTCTTCTTTTTGAAAAAACTTAATTTAAAGGCCTCTAAGTAAGACTTAAGACGGGCTCGTAGCTCAGTATGGACAGAGCACAGGCCCTCTAAGCCTGGGGTCGGGGGTTCAAATCCCCTCGGGCCCGCCAAAAGAAAACAGGTTCAGACTTCGGTTAAAAGTATTATGTAAAGGCGCGACTCTTTCATTCCTCTTCTGAAAAAGAAGAAACCAGTGTATCTTATGCGAAGATCTTCGCTAAAGAGAAATCTAAATAACAACTGAAGATGATAACTATGGTTACGAGGATCTTGATCAGTGAATTGATTGTTCAAACAACGGATGATGTTGCCTATGATTTTATCGAGTTTGCGAAGGTTAACCGTTATGGAATTGAAATAACTTCTTTTGCTCTTCCATGGATACTTGATGGAGATTGGAAACCTGTACTGCAATCTTACAGATTGGCTTTGAAAGATTTTAAGAATGAAGTGGCAATTCACGGAGTCTTCATGGACGTGATTACTGCTAGCAGAGACGCCAAAATGGTCCATGTGGCAAGAGAGCGCATACTGCAGAACATCGAAATCACAAAGCAGCTTGGAGCTAAAATTGCAACTTTCTCTTCATGTTTTAACCCATGCATTGCTAAGAGTTCACCTGGATACGTAGATGGATACAAACGAAGGCAAATCGAGTTTTGGACCGAAATAGCAGAGTTAGCTGATGGTGATTTTCTATTGGTTTTCGAAAATCTATGGGAACCACAGCCTGAGCTCGTAAGAGATTTGCTAGACGGTGTCAACTCTGAAAACTTTAAGGCACTACTCGACACAGGACATGCCAATATTTTCTCCAAAGTTTCAATTGAACGATGGGTTGAAATCCTTGCAGAACATTTGTTATATGTTCATTTGAATGACAATCGCGGAGATTTCGACAGCAATCTTGTACCAGGAGAAGGAAGTATTAAATGGGATGAATTTTTTGATGCATTAGAGCGCTATGGGTTAAAACCTCGGATATGTCTTGAAGTTGAGGCTTACGGGGATTACTCAAAGCTTGAGAATATAAAAAGAGCTATAGAGTATCTTAAACAGATGAAGTTCTATCCCTTTTAGTTCGGAGTAAAAGTGATCGATGATAAGAAAACCTGAAGTGCTCGAGCGAAAATTACATTTAATGCTACTGAACCTTGCAAGTTCTGGATCTTTTTGTAGAAAACATGGGGAATCTAAACGAGGATTTAAAACTACCCGGGCCCGCCTCACCTTGAGTTCAAACGAGGATGTGACCTGTTTATTGTATAGTTGCACGCTATCTCAGATCATTTTGGAATCGCACTGTTATGAGGGGACCCTTTCTATATCCACACCTCCAATTCCCATTCCGATGATCATTGGAAAATTTCATAATATTATAAAAGGATACTGCGCAAAAACAATTCCACACAGTCCTTGTTGTAGGATAGTAGGAATGGGGTCGGTGGGATTTGAACCCACGTCCGCGTGGGCCCAAGCCACGCAGCGTAGACCAGACTGGCCCACGACCCCGTTAGCTAGGCTAGCATGGTTCTGAGTATATAATTTTTGATTTACAATTAAAGATTTTTTAGTTGAGAAATCATATCTTGATGGTGGCTGACTCTAATGTCTGATGACCTTGTCAACTTCGAAAGTGTCTATTCAGCTCTTGGATCAAACGAACGCCTTTCCATATTACGTGAGCTAAATAAAAGTGGCTCATTATCCTACACCGAACTTAAGAACAATTGTGGTTTTGTTAAAAAAAGAGAGTCTGGGAGGTTCGCTTATCACTTAAGGCTGCTTTCTGCGGTCAACTTGATTTCTCTAAACAAGAACACTCGAAAGTATTCTCTGACACCCTTTGGCAGGGTTGTCCTTACTGTAACGAACGAACTTAAAGATGCTGCACTTCAATCCTCTGGCAAGATTTATGTGAGGACATCAAGGCATAAGATAGAAGAATTCGATAGCGACAAGATATATCAGTCTTTGATAAGGGAAGCAAACGTTCCAAGAGATCTAGCCTCAAAGATAACTGCAGAAGCCGAATCAAGGATTAGCAAGCTTGAGAACGTCCATCTGACAGCCCCTCTAATTCGAGAATTAGTTAACTCAATATTAGTGGAGAAAGGCCTTGATGAATATAGGAACAAGCTTACCAGGTTGGGCCTTCCGGTGAAAGATGTTACTGAGAGGATTTATAAAATTGGACTGTCTGAGGGAGACGTTCTTTCCCTAAGGCTTGAGGCAGCAGACGCTGTATTCACAGATTATCTACTTTTGACACAGATAGGGCCTGAGGCGTTGGACATGCACCTTGCAGGAGATA
>Ga0209102_1000587_pt1 | contig 23481 bp, 21 predicted proteins | sample ConPoolayeHmetaG_FD_185483 | JGI IMG/M metagenome (GOLD analysis project Ga0209102, IMG submission 185483) | Hot spring microbial mat communities from California, USA to study Microbial Dark Matter (Phase II) - Cone Pool mat layer H metaG... ...
CTGCTCTTGAATTTTTAACTTTGATATAAGTGGCCTTTTTAATCCAGGATTTTTGGGGAAATTCTTCTCCCACTACTACTTTAACTCCTTTTTTTATTGCCTCGGGGATAAACTTATGGGCATCAAAATGAAGCCCTTTTATGGCCACAAAAATTTCTCCCGATTTTGCCTTTCTTGAATCATCAGAAATTCCCAAAATAGGAAGATCTTTATTTCCAAAAATTCGAAAAGAGGATAAACTTTCAAGCAATTCCCCAAGATTTTTTTGGAAGAACACCATTTATTATTTATAATAAATATTATACCGCTTCAGGAGAAAACCCTAAAAAACAAATTTCAGGTTCAAGCAAAACTCCCAAATTTTTTATTTACCTTCTCTTTTGCAAGTTTAATTAAAGAAATTACATCGCAGGCCCGAGCCTGGCCAAGATTAACGATAAAATTAGCATGTTTGGGCGAAATTTGGGCATCACCAATTCTTTTCCCCTTCAAACCACAGCGGTCAATTAATTCTCCGGCTGGGTAAGGTTTTGGATTAAGAAAAATGCAACCTATTGAAGGCTCTTTTGGCTGATTTTTTCTTTTTTTAAGATTTTCCAAAATTTTTCTTCTAATTTCTTTTTTATCACCAGATTTCAGTTTTAACTCCGCCTCCAAAATTATCTCTCCTGATTTTTTAAACCGGCTCTCCCGATAAGAAAAGTTACAATCGGCTGCCTTTAACCACTTAATTTCCCCTTTAAAAGTTAAAACCTGAACACGAATAATTTTATCTCCAATTGCCTCTTGCCACGCTCCAGCGTTTCCCCTAATTGCTCCCCCAATTGTTCCCGGAATACCGGCAGCAAACTCTAAACCAGACAAAGAATGATTCTTGGCTTTTTCCACTGCCTCTCCAAGACTTGCTCCGCTTTCGACAAACAAAGTTTCCCCTAATATCTTTATTTTAGAAGTAGAAATTTTAATTACCAATCCCCTAAGACCCTTGTCAGAAACCAAAATATTGGATCCTCCACCTAAAATAAAATAGGGAATTTTTAATTCGGAGGCGACTTTGACTGCCTTAATTATCTCTTCAGTTTCTCTTGCCTCAAAAAACCAGGAAGCCGGGCCGCCAATTTTAAAAGTAGTATAGGGGGCTAGTAAAATATTTTTCTTTATGCCAGGCAAAATCTTTTCAATATTTGCCCCGCGCATTTTTAAGACAAAAATAAATAAATAAAACTAAATTTTTCTCAAATTTGGACAAAGATGACAGGGATTATAGAAATGACATAGATTAACAACGCAGTCTACCCTCTCCCCTTTTAAAATTAAAATAACTCGCTCCATATGTCTTAAAAGCGATCCCTTAAGATATAAAAGGTCTTCCTTTCTAAGAATCTTTTTTAAGATTCCAGCAGCTTCCTTCACATCTTTTGCCCAGAAAACACTATCCTTTCTCATTCCTTTTGAAACCGCTTCTCTAAAAGTTTCTCTTTGTAAAGGACCAACAGAAATTAAATAATCTATTCTAAGTTTAGCAATCTCTTCTCCTATTAATCGATGCCCTTCTTTCGCATACTTCCCCATTTCTCCCATTTCTCCTAAAACTGCAATCTTCCTTCTACGGCAGGGAATATCTGAAAGGGTCCTAAGACCAGCCAAAGTAGAAGCAAGATTTGCCCTGAGGTGATCATCTAAAATAAAAATTTCTTGCGGTCCTTTCTCTAAACTCATCCTCCCTTTAAGTGGCCTAAGTTTTTTAAGGCCAGAAATAATTTCCTTTTTACTTAACCCAAAAATTTTCCCAATTATAAAAGCCGCTAAAGCAGAATGGACAAAATGCCTCCCTAAAAGAGAAATTTTTAAAGGAATTTTCTCTTGGGAATCACAAAGAAAAAAGGAGGTTCCTGAAAGATCAACCTTAATCTTTTCCGCCCAAAAATCAGCCTTTTTAGAAGTCCCATATTTTACAATTTTGACTGAAGTTTTGATTTTAATCTTTCTTATATTCTCATCATCCCAATTTATAATTATCCAACCGTTTGAGGGAATAACTGAAAGAAGTTTTGTTTTTTCATTTAAAATATTTTCTAAGGAACCAAAATGCTCTGAATCAGCGTGAACAGGAGTAATACCGGTTAAAACTCCAATCTTTGGCTTAACTAACTCAAGATGAAAATCCATTTCATTCTTATGATCTACTCCGTATTCTAAAACCATCGCTTTATGCCAAGGCCTAAGTTTCAAAATCGTAATCGGAAGATTATAAATAGTATCAAGATTTAAATCTGTTTGAAGGGTTTTATATCTTTCTGATAAGACCTTGCCTATTGCCCAAACTGTATTAGTCTTTCCATAACTTCCGGTAACACCAATTATTTCTACCCCAGGATTCATTTTTAGCCAAACTTTAGCTATTTTTCTTCTAAATTCATGAAATATCCTTCGTGGCCATTCCTTGTCTAAAATTAATTTGGAAATCATAAATAATTTTAAAATTTTAATTCAACCTTTCAAATTACTATTCTTGGTAATAAAGGATTAATTCTTGTAACAATTTCATAATTGATAGTTCCTACTTTTTGGGCCAATTCCTCAATAGTAATTTCATTTTCTCCCTGTTTCCCTATTAAAATTACCTCATCTTCTAATTTAACATTAGGAATATCAGTTATATCAACCATTAACATATTCATACAAATTCTTCCAACTACCTGCGCAAATTCACCATGAATTAAGACTCGACCTACGTTAGAAAGCCGACGATCATATCCATCCCAATAACCAACAGGCAAAACAGCAATTTTGGTTTTTCTTGATGCCCACCACGTTCTTCCATAACCAACCGATTCTCCCTTTTTTATTTCCTTTATCTGGGCCACTTTTGTCTTCCAAGTCAAAACAGGCCTAAGTTCTAAATGGTTTTTATCGGAAATTTTTGTTTCTTTAGAAGGCCAAAGACCGTAAAGAGAAATTCCAATTCTTACCATGTTAAAATATGTCTGCGGAAAAAGAATTGCGGCCGCCGAACAAGCGATATGTTTTAAGGGAATACTAATTTTTTTATTTTCGATTAAAAGAATTGCCCTTTTGAAAATCTCCAACTGTTTCATCGGAAAGGTATAATCTAGGGTATCCTCAATATTAGCAAAATGACTATATATTCCTTCAATAAAAATTTCCGGTCTCTTCCTAACAAATTTAATAAAGTCTAAAACTTTCTCAATTAACACTCCTTGTCTATTGGTCCCAGTTTCAATTTTAAAATGAATTCTTGCCGGTTTATTCAATTTTTTAGCCTGAATTACTGCCTTTTTAATTGTATCTTTATTGTAAACCACAAAACTTAAATTATTCCTAATTGCTTCTCCAATCTCGGAAAGAGGAATATAACCTAAAACTAAAATCGGGATATTAATTTTTGCTTGACGAAGAAAAACCCCCTCCTCTAATGAAGAAACCCCAAGAAAATCAATTCCTTGACTACAAAGAATTCTAGAAATCTCCAAAATACCGTGACCGTAAGCATTGGATTTAACAACACCCATTATTTTAACTTCATTTCCCAAAATCCCTCGGAATTCTAAAAGATTATGGATAAGATTATTCTTAGAAATCTCCACCGTCGTTAAAAATTTTTTCTCCATTTTTTATATAATAACCTACTTAGCAAATCATCTTAAAAGTAAAAAACCTACTCAGGCAAAATTCCCCAGTGAATAAAAATTTCCTTAGCAATCTCAAACCACAAAGGAGCGGCTGTTTCCGAACCCCAAGGAGAAGAAGTAGGTTCTCGCAAACTCACCAACATTACAAACCTTGGATTATAAGCAGGGGCAAAACCAATAAAAGAAGCAATTGTTTTTTCTTTATCATAATGACCAGCAATAGGAATTTGGGCAGTCCCTGTTTTCCCCGCAATCCGATAACCCTTTGGTTTTGCCCATTTTGCTTCTCCATTTTCTACGGCATTAACCATCATCTCCGTTATAATCTTGGCAGTTCTTGAAGAAATTATCTCTCTTCTAACCTTTGGCTTAATCTCAACTTCTTTTTCATCATCTTTAATTAAATGAACAACGTGAGGTTCCAATAATTTCCCGCCGTTGGCAATTACCGAAACTGCAGTTACCATTTGAATTGGTGTCACCGCTATTCCTTGGCCAAAACCGGCAGTAGCCAAATCAATTTGAGACCACTCTTCTTTTCTCCTTAAAGGAGGACTTATCTCCCCTTCAAGATCTATCCCGGTTTCTTTCCCAAAACCAAATTTTTCAAGATACTCCAAGAGTTTCTCTACCCCCAATTTTTCGGCGACGTAAGCCATCCCAACATTATCTGAATACTGAATAATCTCAGTCATTGTTTCATTTGGATGATATTTTTCATTCCAGGTTTTAATGGTATATTCTCCAATAACTAAAGGCCCAAAACACTTAGGACAGCGATCCTCTGGAGCAACCACATTCTCGTTAATAGCCGCTGCCATTACTAGAACTTTGAAAATTGAACCGGGTTCAAAACTTTCTGCTATTACAGGATTTAAAAAGAGCTTTTCCTCAGTTTTAGCATAATCTGAGGGATGATAATTTGGGAAAGAGGCCATCGCTAAAATTCCTCCATTTTTGGGATCCATCAAAACCACTAAACCACTTTTTGCTCCATATCTTTCAATCCCCCTTTTAAGTTTTTCCTCAATTAAAAATTGAAGGGTGCGATCTAAATAAAGTTCCAAATTTTTGCCGTTAACTGCTTCATCCTCAAATTTTTCCCCAATTAAAATTGGCTTTCCCAAAGCATCTCTTTCATGGCGAATAATTCCTGGTTTTCCGGAAAGAAGACGATCGTAAAAACCTTCTAAGCCAAAATAACCCTTATTTTTACCGGCGGCGTCTTTTCCTAAAAAACCTAAAAGTTGAGCCGCCATCGATCCTTCCGGATAATCTCTTACATTTTCCTCTTCAAAAAAGATTCCCGAAAAAGAAAGATTTTCTATTTTTTCCTTTTTTTCTTTCTCTATTCTCTTTGCCAACGGCACCCAATTTAAATCTTTTATTTCAAGTTTATTTTTTATTTCTTCCTTCAAAGAAGGTTCTAAAATTTCTCCTAAACTTAAGGCAATCTCCTCCGGCGATTTTTTAATCTGAGGCAAAAAGACATAAACTGAAAATAATTTTTTGTTAACTACCAAGGGGAATCCATCAGAAGCCAAAATAATCCCTCTTTCTCCAAAAACTTCTTTTTCCTGAAAATACTGTGAAGACGCAAAAGTTTGAAATTTCTCCCTATAAATTATCTGCCAATAAAAGAGTTTGCCTAAAACCAAAAATGATAAAAAGCAAAAAAAGCCGAAAAGAACCCTAATTCTTAAGGAAAGCATTTCTTTTTTATTTTCACTTTAAGGCAACGGAAATTTCTGGCGTTAAACTAACTATTGCCTCCGGCTTTTGGAAACCGAGTTTTTCTGCTGCAGAAAAAATCTGCGAAAGCGAAGATAATCGCAAAATCTCCTCGGTTAAAAAGGCATTCTCTTTTTCTAAGGCAAGAATCTCTTCTTGATCTTGAATTTTCTTTGCCCAGGAGGTAGAAAGAATATTGTAAAGAAAAACTTTCAATATTACCAAGGAAACCACCAAAATAATAACAAAAAGAAAAATTTTTTTTGATTGCATATATCCTTTTAGGCCAATGGTGCCGTAAATATCAAAAAAATTTGGCCTATCCAGGTTTTTTTTAACCATTCTAAAAAAGACTTCACCATATTCATTCTAAGTGGGCGAGGACTAAACACTAAGTCCCCCTAAAGGGACAGGGCAGGCAACGAGGAGAAAGGTTTAATCCCCGCCCACGCCTTAAAATTTAATAATTTTTTATTTTTGTTCTTACTAATTTCAACTCTTAATTTTTCCATTTTTTTCTCCTCTGTCTTTATAAAATACCAAGCTCGTTTAATCTCTCGGCAATTTTTTCTCCTTCCTTCTCAATTTTTTCCTGATAAGCGTTAAAATTTTCTTTATCCCAAATCTCTATTCTCCCTATCGCGCCGGCTAAAATTACTTCTTTTTTAATCCCGGCAAAGTTACGTAAAAATTCAGGTAAAAGAATTCTTCCCTGACTATCTAACTCAACCTCAACTGCGCCGTAGGTTAAAAACCGACTAAAACCTCGCGCTTCCGCTTTAGTCAAAGGAATTTGCGCTAATCTTTCTATAAATTCTTGCCAACGTTTTCTAGAAAAAAGAAAAAGACATCCATCTAAGCCCCTTGTTAAAACCCCTCCCTCTGATAATTCGCTCCGAAATCTTTTAGGAATGGAAATCCGTCCTCTTTCTTCTAATTTATGCTCGTATTGGCCAATAAACATTTTAAAATCCTATAATTTTAATATTCACCATTTTTTACCACTTTATACCATTTTGAAACGATTTTAATCTTTTGTCAAGAGGCAATTTAAAAAAGTAACTACCACAAAAATCCAAAAACCCGAAATTAAAAAAAATTAAGGAGAAAAAATAAATTTAGTCTGATTTAGGAGAAACGGCAATAAAACAAGTCAACCGATCGACTTCAACAGAAACCACTTCCCCGTCAGTCTCAAAACCTTTAGAGTACTCTTTCCATGAATTCCCATCCCAACCTAAAATCTTTACTTCTGAAGATTTTTCCATCAACCTCAATTTAATTACTCCTTTAACGTTAGTTGAACCAGAAGTAAAAATCCCATAAGGACCACCAATTATTTTCCCTTTATAAGGAAGGGGCAAGCCTAAGGTTGAATGAATCAGATAAAAAGAGGATGGATTTAAATCCCCCTGAAATATAAAATTCCCATCTCTAGAGGTTAATCCTTCCTTTTTCCCTTCTTTACCAGTTTGAAGGCGAAAAGGAAGTTCATATTTCTGCGTGCCTAAATTTGCTGCTTTAAAACGTAATGTTAAAACCCCCTCACTTACTCCTTCGTCATATTTGCAAACATTTCTCGAACAAGAACCTAAAAGTAAATCTCGAGAAAAAGAATTTTCCCCCTTAAGGTCAACTGAACCAATTACTCCCCGAGAAACATCGCCAACAAAATAAATTAATTCGTATTCAACGCTCTGAACATAATTAAGATTTTCTACTTTCAATTTCAATTCATGGCCATCCACTCGCGGAATTAAAGATACATAAGGTCTTTCTTCCAAGGCAACAAAGGTTTGAGCTGGAGTAGGCAAACCAATTTCCGAAGGAGGTTTTTCCCTTTTAATAAACCAAAAAAGCCCACCAAAAAAAATAAGAACTCCTATAAAAATCCCAACTATAGTCAGGTATTTCCTCATTTAAGTCTATTTTGAAACCAATCTTTCAATTTGTCAACTCTGCTTAGACTATTGAATAGTCTCTCCAGTCCCCTCTCTCCAGTCCCCCGGGTTTAATCTAAAAAGATAGAAAACCAACTACCCGATAACTAAAGCAATTTATGTGTTAAATACCGAATTAAAAAGTAAACATGATATAATAAAGAAAATCTTTTTATGCAATTTTCTAGAATATTAAATTTATTTGAACGTCATCCGGATACGATATTTCAGAAAATTAAAAGAAAATCAATCATTTTAAATTATAAAACGGGCAAATTCATTGAACTTAACGAAACAGGTTATTTTATTTGGAAAAAATTACCATCTCAGTCCCCGCAAATTATAAATGACCTTGCTCAGGCATCAAAGAAACCAAAAGAAGAAATTAAAAAAGACGTTTTAAATTTCCTAGAATCTCTTAGGCGAAATAATTTTGTTATAAAAAACAAAAGAATTCCTTTGGTAAAAGCTGTTAACGAGCTTACTCTTCGCGAAAAAATTAAAGCCATCGGAATAAAATTATGCGTCCCTATTATTGCAGAGATTGAATTGCTTTATCAATGCAATCTTAATTGTCTACATTGCTTCAATATTACAGAAAGAAAAAGAAAAAATACCCTCAATACTGCTTCTTGGAAAAACATAATCGACCAATTATTTAATATCGGGACCATATACCTAGTGTTGACTGGAGGAGAAATATTTCTAAGGAAAGACTTGTACGAGCTGATTGAATATGCTCACAAAAAAGATTTTTTAATAAGACTTCTCGCCAATGGAACTTTTATAACAGAAATGGATGCCCAAAAACTAAAAAAATTCAGAATCACTTCAATTCAAATCAGTCTTTATAGCCACATTCCAGAAATACACGATTCTGTCACAGGCGTAAAAGGCTCATTTAAAAAATCAATGAAGGCAATAAAAATTTTATTGAGAAATGGAATCTATGTAGAAATTGCCACCCCCTTAATGAAAATAAACTTCCAAAGTTGCAAGGGGATAAAACAACTCGCTAAAAAAATTGGCATTAGGGCACGCCTTTCTTACCCAATTTTTGAAAGAAACAACGGTTCAAAAGATGTATATAACCTAAGACCATCTCGAAATCAAATAATTGAATTTTTCTTAAAAAACCCAGAGCAAATTGTCTGTGAGGCAAGAAAAAGAAATGAACCAATATGTGGCAGTGGAATAAACACATGCCAAATTAATCCCTTTGGGGATATCTTTCCTTGTACCCTTTTGAATATAAAATTGGGGAATGTTAAAAATCAAAGTCTTAGAAAAATATGGAATTACTCACCGTTTTTAAACTATTTAAGAAAATTAAAAATAAAAAGTCTTACTAAGTGTTATAAATGCCCGGCGATTTCCTACTGCAATGTCTGCCCCGGGCTAAACATGAAAGCCACCAACAATATATTGGTACCTGCAAAAGTCTGCTGCGATTATGCCTTTAGCGCTAAAGAGGCTCAAAGCAAAATTTATAAAAAATTAACTTGAATAATTTAGAAGAAAGGAGGTGATAATGATGAAAAAGTACCGAAAGCCAAGAAAAATTCCAGTAAAGGCGAAGATTCGCTTTAGTTGTTGCGCCAGCCGTAGTTCGCAAATTTAATAAAAATCGTTGTTAAAAATTAAAAATAAATATCTTCTTCCGAGTTAAAGAGAAGGATTTTTTGGTGTGTCAAATTTAACTAACGCTAAATAAAAATAAAAATAATAATACTTAACTTAAAAATGGACAAAAAAATATTTTTAGAGAAAATTCAAGTATTAAAAAAACAAGGCAAAAAAACAAAACTTTCCGATGAAGAAATTAAATATGCTATAGACTCTTTAGATGTTAAAGATCTAAAACTTCGATTCTTTATCGGCGATTTAATTGTCTTCCAAGGTGCAAAAAGCCTCCCAAAGTTATTAGAAGAAATTCGCAATCCAAAACCAGAAATAAGAAGAAGTACAATCTATTTGTTGGGAGAAATAGCCAAAAAGAAGAAAAAACCAATAATTATAAACTCTTTCTGTAAAGGACTGCTTGATGAGGATCCCAAAGTGCGTAGAAACAGCGGTATTATTCTCGGTAATTTATCAATCAGGGAGGGGGTAAAAAAGATTATCACCGCAATTAAAAAAGAAAAAGTAAATTGGGTAAGACCTTCTTTAATTCTTGCCCTTGGAGCCATAGGGGGAAAGACGGCAAAAAATTTTCTTTCAACTTACCAGGCGAAAACCGAGGATGAACAGGAAGCACTGCGGAAAGCTCTTGATCGGCTCTTACCAAAAAAATCAAACCGGAAATTTCTAAAAACTCTCTCTGAACCTGTTGAAATAGAACTGTGGACCTTCAAAGGTTTAGAAACCGTTTTAATGGACGAGGCAAAGCAATTAGGACTAAAAACTAAAAAGAAAAAAAATGGCATTTTATCTACAATCACTAAAGATCTTTACAAAATCTTTTCTCTAAGAACCTTCTCGGAATTACTAATACCAATCGGTGTGATAAAGGTTCTAAATCCCCAAGAGTATCCCACTAAGATAGAGCAACTGCTTCAAGAAAAAGACAGCCTAAGAAAAATTATTTCACTCCATAAGGATAATTCGTCTCCTTTATACTATCGAGTAGAAGTAAGAGGAAAAGAAATTCGACATTCTCTCCGCCGCCAAATGATTAAAGAAATAATCAAAATAATTAATACCTGTTCATCTTCGTTTACCAACAGTCCAAGCAATTATGACATAGAAATACGAGTAATCATTGAAGACGATATTCTTGAATTACTTTGGAAACCCTTTACTATTCCGGACCACCGATTTGCTTATCGCCTAAAAGATACCCCTGCCTCTATTAATCCTGTAGTAGCGGCCGGAATGGCAAGATTACCAAAACCTAGATTTAACTTCCCTCCTGAGATACTGGATCCTTTCTGTGGTAGCGCAACAATACTCATTGAAAGAGCCTTAAAAGAAAAATGCAAAAAATTAATTGGCGTTGATATCTCCAAAGAAGCGATTGAAGCAGCAAAGGCCAACGTAGCCGCTTCTGGTTTAAAAAATATCACTTTAATTAATGACGACATGCGCCATATTTCAGGACAAAAGAAATTTGACGAAATAATTACCAATATGCCTTTCGGGCTTCGGGTAGGTAGCCATGCAGCCAATTTAAAACTGTATCAAGATTTTTTTTGTCTCATCCCCAAAATTTTAAAACAGAATGGCTTAATTACTCTTTACACCCAGGAGATTAACTTAACCACTCATCTTTTTCGAAATTTTAAATCCAGTCTTAAACTTTTAAACATTCACCGGCTTGAGGTTGGAGGCTTAAGACCAGCAGTTTTTATTGGTCAAAAAATATGAATCTAGTTCTCTATAGCGCTGATGGTTTTAGAATAAATACTAAAATCGATAAAGTAGTCAGAAACTTACTGTCTAAAAATTCATCGATTTCTTGTCTTTCTTCGTTTTTAGATAAAAAAAGACGATATTTTAATCAATTTCTCTCCCGATTTAAAAAAAATGGATATAAAAATTTCAAGTTCTTTGAGTTGCCTAGAAATTTTAAAGGTCCTAAAATCAATGAAATTTTTAAAAGTAAAGCAATTTATCTTGCTGGTGGGGATCCGCATCTTTTTCTTGCTTTCATTCATAAAAGGGGATTGAAACGAAAATTAGTCAGTTTCGTTAAAAGGGGAGGAGTTCTTCTTGGGGCCAGCGCAGGGGCGATGTTAATGACTCCTACGGTAGATACTACTATTTTTTTAAATAATGACCCAAAGAGTTATCGCAAATTGAAACCAACAAAAGCTTTATCTTTAGTTGACTTCGAATTTTTTCCTCACTACCAAAGGAAAGAAGAATTACCACAACTTAAAAAAATAGATTATGCTCTTAAAAAAAGAAGTCTCTTAGTGGGAAGACCAATTATTGCCTGTAGAGAAGGCGAAGGGTTAATTATTTGGGGGGAAACAAAAATAATTATTGGAGATCCTGTTGTTTTCAAAAATGGAGCGAAAACCAAATTAAAAACTCAAATTCTTATTAAACCACTCTTTTAAGCCCTCTATTTTCTTTCTTATCTGTTTAGTCGTATCTCGATTACGAATGGTCACGGTTTTATCTTTAAGGGTTTGAAAATCAACGGTCACACACCACGGCGTTCCAATTTCATCCTGGCTATAATACCGCTTACCGATGTTCCCCCGATCATCCCAAAAAACGGCAAAATAGGGTTTAAGATTTGAATATATTTCTCTGGCAACTTTTACAAGTTCGGGTTTGTTTGCCAAAAGGGGAAAAACGGCAATTTTATATGGTGCCAGTTTTGGCCGAAAAGACAAAATTACCCGCTCTTTTTCCTCTATATATGAATCCAAAAGCAAAGCCAGCATTATTCTTTCAACTCCAACAGATGGTTCAATTACATAAGGGAAAAATTTTTCTTTGGTATCAGGATCGGTATAGACTAAATCTCTCCCAGAAAATTGACTATGGTTTCTCAAATCAAAATCTGTCCTATTGGCAATTCCTTCAAGTTCCGCCCACCCAAACGGGAATTTATATTCAATATCAACTGTCCTTTTAGAATAATGAGCCAAAGATTCTTTTGGATGTTCAAAAAATCTTAGATTTTCCTTCTTAATACCCAGATCTTGATACCACCTCATTCTCTCCTCCTTCCAATACTCAAACCATTTCTCATCCTCACCCGGTTTAACAAAAAACTCAAGTTCCATCATCTCAAATTCTCGATCACGAAAAATAAAATCACCGGTAGTTATTTCGTTTCTAAAGCCTTTACCAATTTGAGCAATCCCGAAAGGAAGTCGAGGATGAATCGAATCCAAAACATTGGAAAAATTAATAAAAATTCCCTGGCAGGTCTCAGGCCGAAGAAAAACTTGATTGGCTTTTTCTTCCGTTGACCCAACCCAGGTTTTAAACATTAAATTAAATTGTTTCACCTCTGTCAATTCTCCTTCGCATTCAGGACAATTATCACCTGAGATTTTATCGGCACGGAAACGCTTATGGCATTTTTTACATTCCCTTAGGGGATCAGTAAAAGAGGCTAAATGGCCGGAAGCCTGCCAAACTTTGGAATTATGAATTATTGTAGAATCCAAACTATAAACATCATCCCGATTATAAACAATTGCTTTCCACCAACTTTCTTTAATATTTCTTTTAAGTTCAACCCCCAATGGCCCGATATCCCAAAATCCCCCTAATCCTCCATAAATTTCTGAACTTGGAAAAACAAATCCTCTTCTTTTGGCCAAAGCGCTAATTTTCTCCATTAAACTTTCTGCCATGACCTTATTATAACAGAAAGATGACAATTTATATAGGAATCCTCCTCATCCGCAAATCTAGCGTTTCTTTTAATTTTCCTTGATCCTTTTAGATTTAATTTTCGAAATTATTTTAAGAGTGGAATTTTTATCCCTTTTTTTCTATTTTTTAACCTATTTATTTTAATCATCGCCCAATCAAAAAAACAATACTAAAAACTTATTTTACCAAAAGAAATTCCTAGAATTTCTAAATAAAATTTCTAAATATTCTAAACTTTAAAAAGTTAATTCGGTCTAAAATTAAAGAAAATCTCTATATAAAAAATTCTTGGTAATATTCTCTAGTATACTAATATACTGAAGTATAATCTTTCGAATTAATAGAAGAAGAAACCTCAACAAACTAACGAAGAAAAAATTTAATTATCCCTAAAAAAATCTCTTGATTTTAATTTCCTTTCGATTATTTTTTCAATATATTCCTTAAAGTCAATCTTAGGTTTATTCCCCTTTGGCCAAAAACCACTTTCCTCAAGAATTCTCTGTTCAAAAATCTTTACGGCCTGTTCTAGGGATCCTTCGTTTATTTGAGAAAGTCCAAGTAAACTTCCAGTTAATAAATTAAAAATTTTAAGATTCGGGACATTCTCCGGGGCCAATCTTTCCACCAACTCACAGAAATAAAAAGCAACTTCTACTTTTCCCAAATTTTTTTTCCAACCCCTAAAAGATCTAATAATTTGGCTTTCCTTAATAATATCTAAACCCCTCCCCCGCGAAACAAAAATTTTAACCCAATTAAAAAGTTCCAATGTTGGAGATTTCTTGCTAGTTGGCTTTCTTATCCCCTTTGCTAAAACTTTAATTTTCCCGTAATGCTTAGTATAAATTGTCAAAATTTTATCCGCCTCGCCAAAATTCTTTCTTTTTAGAACTATTCCTTCAGTTTTATAAGTTCCCACTTAAATTTTAAATTTTAATTCCTTATCGGTTTTTAGTTCGAATTCTTCTTTATGCCCATTCACAACAACGGTATATCTTGGTTCATCTATTCCCGGTTGCTTCTGGATTAAAAGTTTATATTCTTCTTTTGCGGAAATTGGTAATTCATATTTAAAAATTATTTTTGCTGAACCCTGAGGTCTTAAAGGATATTTATCGCCAAAAAAACCCTCAAAAACTGTCTTTCCTAACTCTTCATAAACTTTAATTTCTGTCTCCGAACCGGAGAATTCCAAAAGTTTTGCTCCCACTGGAACATATATTCTAAACCAATTTCGATATGGCGCGTTAAGACAAAGTTGACCAGCCTCAAGATTGCAATTTGAAGGCGGAGAAGGATTTCTATAATCAACAGTAACCGTCTTAATTACCTTCCCATTTTTAACCTCTATCTCCTGTTTAACTTCCTGCTTTATAAAAAAATTTGATTTTGCCCCAGAGAAACTGGTTTCATTTAAATAAAAATAATCTCCTTCATAATCTCTTACTCTGCCAGCGATATTAAGAGCCTCTACCGCTTTTTGAATTTTTTCATCAGGGAAATAAAATAACATGTGTTTTTCTAAAAGAGATGAAGATAAAGATTCAAAAAGAGCAGGTATCCTCTCCCTTGGTGATCCTAAAGCATTTGCTAAAATCGAATGCATTAATGGCCCAATCACTGCCTTTCTGGCTACTCTAATCTCATAAGTAGGTTTTGAAATAAGGCGTTCTAACTCATAAACTACCTGAGGACAACCATCGCACCGCTTATCGGGATCTGCAGAAAAATTCCCCCATTCGGGAACGCCAATTGGGCCCAAAACCTTAAGGAACCTAACCAAAACTTCGGTGTCAATAGCCACAATCCCATCGTATTTGAATTTTGAAGCTTTTTCAAAATTCGAAGAAAAAGTCTCCATTGAAATTTTAAAATCAGGAGAAATATTCATATCCCGAAGTCGCCAACGCGGATCTTGACCATAGGGGAAGGGAACGTATTTTATCAGGGCCTCAGGAGCCCTTTCTGTTGGTTTATACTTTGCGTCTAAAGCATAAATGTCTTCAGAAAGAACCGGCTTTGGCTTACCTTTATCAACCTCTAAAATAGCGTAGGCAGTCATGAATCCACCCGTAGGTCGTAATTCTCCATCATTTTGAAAAATAAGAAGATATCTTCTTGGCGAATCTATCCCCAAAAGCCAAGAAGAAACCGCAAAAAGAGGCTTTGCTTCGGAGGCTATCGTTGCCCCCTCGTCTATCAAGGTGATCATCTCGCGGAGGGACTCTCTCACCTTTCTACCTCTAAAATTTTCCGGGTAACGGTTGGGGTCAATTTGATCAACTTCCCTTTTAGCAATCAAAAGTTTCTGACCAACTTTCTCGATATCGGGAACGATTTTGTCAATAGTTGAAACTAAAAAATTGATTCTATCTTCAGCAGTCTTTTCTCCTCCACCAACTTTTTCTCCCCCAGAAAGCCCAATAATGTCAGAATAAGGCTCAATTGCCCCAACGATAATCTCTCCAGCTTCAAGTCCTGCCTCCCCAGCACGTATTAAATGGTCAATATCGGCTTTATAGGCACCAACAAAAGGAATAAATTTAACCCAAAAAAGCGGCCTAAGAGATTTTTCAAAATCTTTAAGCGACTTTTTGGTTTCAACAATTTGTTGACTTATCAATTTTAAATCCTTTGATTTGGCTACATCGGTAATTTTTTTAGTCTGCTGATAAACAGTTTTTATCTTACCAACTACTAAAAAAGTGGAAACAAGGATCAGAAAAAGAACGAGAACTAATCCTAAAATTGCTCCCAAAAACCATTTCTTTTTAAAAACTTTCTCTTTTGGTTTTTCTTCAGTTTGAATCTCTATTTTTTTAATTTCTTCCATTTTAAACTGCTCCTTTCCCAGAAATCATAGCCAAGGGAGTTTTAAGAATAATCCAAAAATCGAAAAGCAGAGACTTTCTTCTGGCGTATTGAGCATCCATAGCAATTCTTTTATCAAAATTAATCTCTGATCTCCCCGAAACTTGCCATTCGCCAGTAATGCCCGGCTTTATTGATAAAACTTCTTTTACTAATTCTTTTGTCTCCGGGTATTTCTTTTGTTGTTCTTCTAATTCATCAGCATAATATGGTCTTGGCCCAACCAAACTCATATCGCCTTTTAAAACATTAATTAACTGAGGAATTTCATCAATAGAATACTTTCTAATAAATTTCCCAACTTTTGTCCATCTAGGATCATCTCGTAATTTATAACTTGATTTTTTATATTCCTCGTAAAGTTTTTTAAATTTTGGATCCTTTCTTAAAAGTTCGTGAGCACCAACAATCATTGAACGAAATTTATAGATTTTGAAAATCCTGCCATTTTTCCCTACCCTTCCGGGCACATCAGCAAAAACTGGCCCAGGAGATTCAAGTTTAATAGCAATTGCCGTTATTATACAAATCGGCAAAAAAACAATACCCAAAATTATAGCAAAAAAAATATCCATTAATCTTTTAAAAAATTCGTAGTAAAACATATTCTAAAGATATCTATCTTTTCCTTTCTTTTTTAGTAAATTAACCAATTTTTTTACCTCATCAGATTTATCCCTCCGACAAACTAAAAGGCCATCAGGCGTATCAACAATGACTAAATTCTCTACCCCCACCACCCCGGCAATCTTTCCTTTAGGAACGTAAACTAAATTACCATTGGCGTCTAAATACTCAACATCGCCCTTTGAAATATTTTGTTTTTGACCGATGGCTAATGCTTCATAAAGCAAACCCCAAGTTCCCACATCATACCATCCTAAATCTCCAGGAATTACTAAAAAATTCCCTTTCTTAAGTTTCTCAAACAAACCAAAATCAACAGAAATCTTTTCAATTAAAGAATACTCTTTCTTAATCTCATCTTTTTTATTCCTTTCTCCAATTATTTTTTTAATCTTTAGAAGATGAGAAAAACACTCAGGAGCGTACTTTTTATACAAACCCAAAAGAACCGATGTCCTCCAAACAAAATATCCGGTATTTATAAAATAAGAAGGGTTAGCAAACATTTTTTTAGCCAATTTCAATTCTGGCTTTTCTATAAATTTCTCAAATTCATAAACGGTAAATCCTTCTACTCTATATAATGGTTTTCCTACTTTAACCCAGCCATTAGCGGTGCTAGGATAAGTTGGCTTAACATCAATTTTGCAAATTACTTCTTTTTGTTGACAAACAGAAGCAGCAATTTTAATCAAACGATTAAACTTTTTCTTTTCTCTTACTAAATGATCTGCACCCCAAATTACCGCCATTAAAGAATTAGGAAAATAATGATCCATAAAGATTGTGGCATATCCTACCGCTCCTAAAGTATCTCTTCTTTCTGGCTCAGCAATGATATTTTTAGGAGGAAGATCAGGAAATTGTTCCCTTACAAATTTTGCTTGATTGGCAGAAACAGAAACAAAAATATCTTCCGGAGAAAAACCTATTCTTACTTTTTCTACCGCCTCCTGAAAAAAAGATTTTCCCCCAATAAGAGGCTGAAACTGTTTAGGAAAATTTTGCCTACTCATCGGCCACATCCTCGTCCCGTAACCACCGCAAAAAATAACAATTCTTAATTTTTCTTTAAGTGGTGAAATTTTTTCCATTCTTCTTCTATCTTCTTTCTAAATTTTTCTTTAAAAACCTCGATGCTAAATTTTGCTGCCTGCTTTTGGCAATCTTCTTGCCGATATTTTTCTGGTTTAAATTTTTCAACTGCTTCTTTTAAACTTTCAGGGGTCTGTTTATCAAAAAACTCTCCTGTTTTTCCTTCTATTACTGTTTCAAGCGCTCCCCCGCCGCGATAAGCAATTACCGGCTTCCCGCAAGATTGAGCCTCAAGCGGTACTAAACCAAAATCTTCTTCTTGCGGAAAGATTACCGCTTGACAATTTTGATAATATCTTAAAAGGTCTTTGTCTGTCAATTGCCCTAAAAACTCAATGTTTTTTTTGGCCATTCGCCTTAGTCTTCCCATTTCTATTCCAGTTCCCACAATTTTTAAAGGAAGCCCCAGTTTATTAAATGCTTCAACTGCGATGTCTACCCTTTTATAAGGAACTAGCCTAGAAACTACCAAAAAATATTTGGAATTTTTTTGGAATTCGGAATTTGAAATTTGGAATTTTTCCAAATCTATTGGTGGATAAATTACCTCTGAATCTCGGTGATAGTATTTTTTGATTCTTTGGGCAACATTTTTAGAGATGGCTAAAAAAATATCCGGTCTTTGGGAAGCAATTCTATCCCACTTTCTCAAATAAAAAACTAATGGCCAACTTAAAAAACGAAAGAAAAAAGAAGGAAAATAATCACGATATCCGCTCCAAAGATAACGAGTAGGGGTTAAACAATAACAAACATGCAAAGTTCCTGGTTTAGTAATAATCCCCTTTGCGGCTTCGCTGGTTATTGAAATTACGACATCATATTTGTCGAAATTAAACGATTCAAAAACTAAAGGCATAAAAAAGGGATAAATTTCATGGTGAGTTTTGGCAAAAGGAAACTTCTCTAAAAATGAGGGAATAACCTTAAAATCTTTTGCCCAATAAGCAGTTTCTGGATTATAAACAGAAGTATAAAGAGGAGCCTCTGGCCAAATTTCATGCAAAACCCGAAGTATTCTTTCTGCCCCTCCAATTTTATTTACTCGATCATATACAAAGGCTATTTTCATAAACCTCAAGTGTTTTCTTAGCCATCTTTTCCCAGGAATATTTTTTAATTTTTTCAAATCCATTCTTAATTAAACCTTTTCGAATCTTTGAATTCTTGATTACCATTTCTATTTTTTTGGCCATATCTCTAAAATCTAAAGCATCAAAATAACAAGCCGCTTCTCCATAAATTTCTCGGAAAACAGCAATATCAGAACAAACCACCGGCAGACCACAAGCCATTGCCTCAAGTCCAGGCAAACCAAATCCCTCAGAAAGACTAGGAAAAATAAAGGCCTCAGCCTGTTTATATAAAATTGCCAAATCCTCATCGGGGACAAAACCTAAAAATTTAATCAATCTTTCGCCTTTCATTTCTTTAACCCTCTTTTTAAATCGCTCATAAAAAACATTCCTTGCGCAAACCACTACCAACCTCATCACTTTGTTAAAATGATTTGAATCATTTAAACAAATTATTGCCTTGACTAATCTCTCTACATTCTTATGAGGATAAAGACTCCCTGTATAAATGATAAACGGTCTCTTGATATCGTATTTGTCTAAAATTTTTGCATTTTGAATTGTCATTTTTAATTTTTCATTTTTAATTTTGAATTTCTCTTCCACCCCTTCATAGATTACTTCAATTTTTTCTTCTGGCAAATGGTAAGTTTTTATCAGTTCATCTTTAACTGTCATACTGGGAACTATAATTTTTACCGCCCTTTTGACTGCTTGGCTAAAAACTCCCCTATATCCCAAATATTTAAACCAATAAGCTAGAGGAGCCCGCGTTGTCGTCTCCATCCCTTTTGAGGTATGTTTAATCAAGTCATGAATGGTGACCACAAATCTCCCAGGATAAAAAACAGGAATATTAAAATGAGGAAAATGAACAAGATCAGGTTTCAGTTTAATTAATTGAAGTAAAACTGCGAACTGTTCTTTTAAGGAATAATGAGAAACGTCACAAACTAAAATTTTAAAGACACCGCCAAATTTTTGGCTTATTTCTTTCAGGTTTTTCTTTCTGATTAATAAAGTTATTTCTAGATTTTTTATTTTTAATTTTTCATTTTTAATTTGGCGAATAAGATTTAAAATATACCTCCCAATTCCGGCATGTTCAAGGCCATACATCCTTGCATCAAATATTATTTTCATTTATTTTAACCTCCAAATTCTAACCTTTCCCAGTAAACTAATACCTAAAAGCACCAAAAAAGTTAGTACTTTTGGGTATTTGTCTTTATAATGCTTTCTATAAAATATTTTCATTGCTTCAATCGAATAGAAAGCGGCCTTTCTCTTTGTCTTAGGAGTTGCGGTTGAAACCATTTGGCTTTCCTTTTTTATACCCGAAGCCACCCCTTTCCAATGAATAATTTTAGTGGTAGGAACAAACATTACCTTGTAACCTGCCATTTTTACTCGATAGCAAAAATCCAAATCTTCTCCATACCAAAAATAATCCTCATCAAACCAACCTAAAGATTCCCCGACTTCTCTTCTAACTATCATAAAAGCTCCACAACAAGCATCGATTTCATGGATTTTATCAAGATCTTGATACCCCAGATGATAACCGTTGAAAAGAAGACTTTTTGGGAAAATTTTAGCCAGTCCGAAAAAATGACAAAATGCATTCCAGGGCGTAGGAAACCCACGATGACAAGCATCATCTAGTTCTCCGTTTCTCAACTCTACCCTACAAGTCGCTACACCAACATTTGGATTTTTATCCATGTATTTAACCATAGTCGTCAAGGTTTTAGGAAAAACTTTAGTATCAGGATTTAAAAATAAAACATACCTTCCTTTACTTTTGGCAATTACCTGATTGTTTCCGGCGGAAAAACCAAGATTTTTTAAATTCTGAAAAAACCTTACCCAAGGAAAATATTTTCTTACCATTTCCGCACTTCCGTCAACTGAAGCATTATCAACAACAATTGTTTCAAAAACTAAACCGTCTATTTTTGAATTCCTAAGGCTTCGAAGGCACTCAGCCAAAAAATCACGCGTATTATAATTAAGAATAATAACCGAAAGATCAACTCTTTCTTTCACCGCCTCCTACCTCCTGATAAATTTTATCTAATTTCTGCGATATCTTTGGCCAACTGTATTTTTCTTCAATTAATTTTCGCGCATTACGGGTTAATTTCCGGTAAAGATCTGGATTTTTAATAAGACTTACTACCGCCTCAGCCATTTCTAAAACCTCATCTCTAAGTAAAACCTCTTTACCTTCTTTTGCCTCAATTCCTTCAATTCCAACTCTTGAGGTCACCACCGGAACGCCTGCCGCCATTGCCCCTAAAATTTTAAGTCTTGTTCCCCCGGGACCTTTTAGGGGAGCAACAAAAACAGTTGCTTCAGAATAAAATTTTTTTACTCCCTCTGTATCAAAAATATCCAAATCGCAGATTTCTATTTCTCCCCTTCTAAGATCGGATATTTTCTCATCTGCCCCTTGTCCGGCAATTCGACAAATTGCCTTGGGAATTTTTTCTTTAATTTTTGGAAAAATCTCCTTTGCCAAAATCCTTGCTGCCTCGGTATTCTGAAGCCAGGAAAAATTTCCCTGAAAGAAAACAATTGGTTTTTTAAAATCAATTCTTCTTTTTTCCCAAAGATTTAACAAATCTTCCCCTGCTCCGTTAGGGACTACATCCACTCTAAGATTTGGCTCAAGCATAAGCATCTTTTTTTTGTCATTTTCAGAAACAGCCACTACCCGAGTTGCCTTTCTCCAGAAACGAACTTCCCAAAATTTTATTTTAAAAACATCAAGATAAAGAAATGGTTTAATAAACCAAAAGGAAGAAGAATCAGCATAATGTTGATAAACTTGAAACTCAATTGTCTGGTCAACCAAAAGAATAGGGATTTTCGTTTCCGGAATATGAGGCATAGTATAAAATGTCTCCGCATGAATAAGATCAAATTTTTCTTCCAAAAGTTTTTTAGAAACCATCTTTTTCTCCTCGGAAGAAAGATTTCTAACGACCAAAAATGGATAAAAACCAAATCCTGTTCGCAAAATATTTCTAATGGTCCATGGCTTTCTTGGTCTTCTAAAGACAAAAACTTCCCGGCAGAATTTTTCAAGTTCAAAAATATATTTTTTCTCCTCCTCGCTTTTAATTAAAGAAAAAAGAGTAATCTGATGCTTTTTGGCAAGATTTTTAATTAAATTATAAGAACGTACCTGACCTCCAGAAGAAGGCGGATAAGGAAGATAGGGAGTGAGCATTAAAACTTTCATTTTTGCCCCTGAAAAGATAAAATAACGTAATTATCGGTTTTTTCTACTACCTGGTACTTCTTCATCAATTCCAGGGTTTGTTGGTCAAAAGAAACAGAAACGTAAAAATTTGCCCCTTTACTTATTAAATAATCTACCGAATTGCTTATCGCCGGCCAACCCTGACGATTCGTCTGGTACAAAAAAGCAGTATCACCATTGTAAGGAGCAATGACTTTGGCATTTTGGGGAGTCAGTCTGTCAACCGCCTTTCCTGCTTCAACTATCTCCGGATGATTAACATTAAAAAAACCGCGGACTTCATACCAAGAAAAGGCAAACATAAAAAGAAGACAAACAACAAATAAAAAATAGCAAATAGCGCGATTAAAAAACATTCTCCCTCCTGATAGTAAAAGAGTTGCTCCTTTACCTAAAAAAATACAAATTATGGGAATGGCAATTATCTGATAATAATCATGACGAACATTACCTCCGGCAATAATAGTAAAGTAAATTAAAATTGCTGCCAACCACCAATAAAAAAACCAACCTTCTTTTTTATTCGGCTTGGTTAGAATTCCTAGGACAAATAAAACAAGACCCCAATAACCTAAAATCAATTTCCCAATTCTTTCGCCAAATATCCAACGAAAAAATGCCCCTTTAAAACGAATTCCCCCTTCATTTAAAAGCCACAAAAAGGAAGGAATTCCTTCAGGAAACTGAGATATCCAAAGACGCCAAAGAAAAAAAGGGGAAAAAGAGAAAAACAAATAAATATAAAAATAGGGTTTCCTAAAAAAGTTAAAACCCCATTTCTCCCAAGATAAATAAACCAAGGGAAGAAAAAGAAAAACCCCAAAAGGTTTAAGAAGTAAAGTAGTTGCTGCCAAAATTAAGGAAAAAACAAAAGAAAAAATTGAAAATTTACCCCCTTTAAGCCATTTTATAAAAAAATAAACCATTCCCAAGGAAGTAAAGACCATCATTGGCTCGGGTAAAATCACTCGAGAATAATAGATATTAAATGGCAAAAAAGCAAAGAAAAAGACAGATAAAAATCCAGCCTTAATCCCTAATTTTTCCTTGGTAATCAAATAAAGGAAAATCAAAGACCCTAAAGAAAAAATCACAGAAATCATTCTTCCCCACCATTCAAGCGATTTCTGAGGAAATAAAATTGCTGCCTTAGCCTGAAAAAAATTATAAATCGGAAACTCTACCATCCTTAGTCCTTGGGGATTTTCTTTCCCAGAAGGAATAGCCGAAAGATCATCAAAGCGAGGATGAAGTAAATCAAAACCATATTTTATAAAATTTCTGGAAACAGCCGAAGTATCGGCCTGACGCCAAGAATGCCAATCCGCTAAAGGGTTGTTAATTTTATAAAGTCTAACCAAAAAGGCAGTCAATAAAATTAAAGATAACAAAAAATACTCAATTATATTTTTTTTACTCATTATCTTTTTTTTGCCTCACTAAATTTTAATTTATAAACTCCAATTAAAAGCCCGGCTAAAAGCCAAAATGTAATCGCCGCTTTCGAAGCCTCAAAGACATCAATGAAAAAAGCATTTGCCAAAAATCCTAAAAATGCCCCTCCTATTCCTATTACTAAAAAATCTTCAAAATTTGTGCGAACTTTAATAAAAATCATCTTCTTTGCCCTAAGGGCAATTTTAATTAAAATAAAGGAAAAAACTAAAAAGCCTAAAATTCCCACTTCTCCTAAAGCCCTAAAATAGTCATTGTCAGTGGCTAAAGTAATCGAAGAATAACCGGTACCCAAAAAAGGATTTTTTGCCAATGCCCTAAGCGCTCTTGGCCACTCAACCTTAATTCTTATAGAAAGAGAGCGATCCTCTGTCTGAGGAATTTCTGCTCCTGCTCCATAAAAAACATATCTTTTT
>Ga0209102_1000589_pt1 | contig 23446 bp, 21 predicted proteins | sample ConPoolayeHmetaG_FD_185483 | JGI IMG/M metagenome (GOLD analysis project Ga0209102, IMG submission 185483) | Hot spring microbial mat communities from California, USA to study Microbial Dark Matter (Phase II) - Cone Pool mat layer H metaG... ...
GTCCCTCTCTCCTCCCGGGTATCCGGAGAAAGCCATGAACGAATAGGTTGAGCCGATGTCGTCTTCGTATCCCGGAAGACATCCGAAGTGTTCAGCCCCGTGCTTGGGGACGGGAGCGTCCCTGAAAACCTCCTCCATCACGTACGGTCCTGGACACAGATACCCGGGTTCAAGGAAGTAGAGGATGTCGCCCCTCGCCTTTCCCCAGTACAGCAGCGCGCTTGCCTCCTCCCTCCTGACCGCTAGGGAGACTACGTGCCGCGAGGTGCTCGGGTCGACCAAGCTGCGCAGAAGCTCTATGATCCTGGACCTTATTGCCTCATAGCTGGCATCCGCGCCTGGGGCATGGCTGGAGTTGATGAAGATCTCGTTTGAGGATAGGAAGGCTGCGGATGCTCTTTGGTCGAGGATGTGGGGGGATTCCGGGTTCGGCTTGGCGAGGCCGCTGTCGACGAGAAGCTTTCCCACGGAAACAATCCTCGAGAAGCCGATGTTCCCGTGGTCCGTGCACATGGCGAATCGGGCCTCGGGGTCAGCCTTGAGGATCTCCTCGAAGATCGAGTCGACCGTCGAGTACCAGCGTCTGAGCGCGGACCAGTTCGCTTCTAGGCTTGACGGGTCGTAGGCCCGCGCGCCCGGGTCTACCAGGCCGAGGTAGAAGTGGCCCACCCCGTCGGTGGTGTTGTGTCTGTGGAACCAGAGGCCGTCCTCGGACGCGCCCATCTCATGGGCCGCTACCTTTCCAAACCAACGTGCATGATACGCCTCCTCCTCTATGGCCACGTTGAGATCGGCCACGCCCCTGTGGAATAGCGGAAATCCCCTGACCGGAGGTGGCCCCGCGATCGATATGAGATGGCCCTCGATGCCTGGGGGGTCGGCGAATCTTTGCGTGCTTCGCAAAGGGGAGATGTAAAGGGTCGAGCCCCCGCTGTCGTATCTTGCCCTCGTGCAGACCGGGGTCCTCTCGTGGTCATTGACCCGGAACAGCGCGTAGTCGGACATCTCGTCTCTTCTTGCTCGGATTCGGGCCGTCGTAAAGCCCTGGATCTCCAGCCTCAGATGATCTGAGATCTCGAAGCGCGCTTCGGCTATCTCAGCGCCATCCTGCGTCTTGATGGGGAAACTTCCGGCGTCCCCCGAGTTCACCTTCATCGTGGCCGCATCTGCGATCACCTTGGCGTGCTCCACGTAGAAACTCGAGCCACGCAGCTCGTTGTGTTCGATGTTGGCAAGCCCGACCCGGATTCCTTTTTCCTCCGCGGCTTCCCAGAAGTACCTGACCTGTTGGTTGGAGTAAGGTCTTCCGTGAGTTCCCCCGTGCAGCCCAGTGACCATGGTCGTCCAGTTGACCGAGGTGACGGTGGGAATTGACGGTAGGGCCCGGGACCAAGAGGCCTCCGATAGGATCTTCCCGAGGTTGGGCATGGTCCCGTCCCTGGCGAACCGCACCAAGAGGTTGGGCGGGGCGCCGTCAAGACATATGCAGTAGACCCTGACCATAACTACCTCTGGGCGGACTGGGCTTTCGACTAATATGTCTGTCGGGGGTGGTGAGATCGGAAATGAGAGCGCGATGTTTCAATGCCTCAATGGTCTCGTTCTCCGTTCAGGACGACGCTGGGGCCAGAGTCACACCTCAAGTCCTAGATACTGCTGCTAACGCAATCGACCCTGATAAGGTGCATTTCTCCAGCAGTAACCCGCCGGTATCTAGTGTGGGTGGCTTTCTCGCAGCAGTCAGACCTCCTGGTGACCCAGCATTCATCGACAACCCCGAGTTCGGTCCCCGCTTCGATGGTTCTCTCTTGTGCGTAGAATCATGTTATTCGCTTGGTGGCCTAGAACCCTCCGCTTCTGGAAGGGACTGTACCGATAACGTATCCAGCTTCCGTGCGGTGAAAAGCGCCAAGGCCGGGAACAAAAGCAGAGTGAGGAACAGATGAGACTCCGCAACCACAACGTCTGGGAGTCTGAGCGTGATCCTCTTGCTCTCGGTCATGTCTACCGTCGTGGCGGCTGAATGCGGTCCATATGTTGCTCTAACTGAGTAGCTGCCAGCTCGATGCACCATAGTAGCATTCAGCAGCTTCTCCATCAACGTCAACCTTGCCCAACCGTCTGAATCGGTCAACTTCCATTCCGCTGCCGTTCCGTTTGAGAACCGGGCTTCCACGTCCGCGGACGGAACGTCCTGCCCGATTGAGTCGACCACATGAACCTCGAGGTACCAGCGGACAACAACCTGAGACAGATCCCTGATGTTCTCCTGCATCTGGGGAGCTGTTGAATTCGTCAGCATCAGATTGGTGGTGCCGCTACAGTAGACTCCCCGCAGATTCGAGTTTGATATTCTGACATTTGAATCAGAGGCTGTGAAGACCCAGCCATTCACTTGAGTATCCATCAACGTGAGGTTTGAAGCCTTACCACCCGGAGCTACCAGAACTGAGCAGTTGCGCGGAAAGCTCCACTTCGTGACGAGGCCCGGGACAAGTCGATCTGCTGAGCAGTTTGCCGCCCGAGTGGATAGTGCGACGTAGTCCTTGACCGAGGAGCCAACCACGTCTATGCTTTGGGTGCTGTATGCTTGCAGTATGTCGATCGTGCAACCGACCAGCTTGTAGGTCGAATCATCTCGAACCTCCGCGGCCCACAACGAACAATTCGACAGGCTCACGACGGAACGCCCCATGCCGCCTACGTCAAGTATCGTAGAATCCGAGATCATCATTGTGGACGATTCATGCGCGTAGAGATACAGCTTTGGAGCTACGAGTCTGTACACCGATGCTGAGGAGTTTTTCATCAAGTCGCACGTGAGATAGTAGTCGTTTCCGAGCATCGTGGCGTTCTCTATCAAAAGACGTGGATTGCCGCCGGAGGGGTTTCGGAGGATCAAGCCGAACCGGGATCCCGCGCTTTGCATGAAATTCAGCAGAGCATTCCTCAGAACCAAAGTCGCATTCCCCTGGACGATTATGCTTCCGTTGATCTCAAACTCTTTGTTCTCGATAACCGTCACATTATTTCCGGTTAGAATCAGGTCCCCCTGAAACGTCGAGGAAGAGGCCTCAACTTCTGTAACGTTGCCTCCGCACTTCAACAGGAGAGCTGCCAGCAGGAGTGAAACGAGAAGCACCGACTTGGATCTGTCCACGGCCAATCACGGATTGCTACTGCTGGCTGCTTCTCGCCTATTAAATAACTTGGGAGGTGCTTGAGTGTATCGATATTCAATCTTGGTTCAATGTTCAATGCTCGATGGCCAATGGCAATCTTTATAAGCCCCACATCGGCGGCGTTCGTCGCCAAGGCCCGCAGCATAGCTCTTGCGGCCCTGCTGGACTCACAGCAAGGAGGACGCAGCGCGCATGTCTTCGTGCAGAGTAGGAAACGCGAATGGGCCTAACGGAAGCGGGGCGGAAGGAAGAAGCCGTGTGGCGTTTGTCCGGCGGCGGGGATGGTTGGCTAAGCCGGGGCTCTTTTTTGTCATCACGCTTCTGCTCTCGGTCAACGTGCAGAACTGCAAGGGGCATCGGATTAACGTCCTCCTTGTGGGCCTGGTCACGGGCAACATGCTGCTTGAGAAGTACTTCCAAGAGGACCCATCCGTCCGATACGTGGGGGTGCCGTGCTTTGTGGGCTGGGACATCAAGATGATGGTGAAAGCCTTGAGGCTCTACTTCCCGCGGACATACGAGGAGATGAAGCAGTACGACTACTTGATGCTTTGCCAGCCCGAGTACTACATATTCAGTCCAAAGCAGGACGAGTGGATGCACGACCTGATCGAGGAGGGTGCGGGCGGGTATAATGACGGGAGCGTCTTCAGCATCGTCTCCCAGATCCATTCTGCCTGGGCGATATCCCTCACCCAGCAGGCCTTCCCCAACGACGCACCGGCGGTGGTGGCGAGGGGAGGCGGTGGCGAAAGCATGCTCGGCCCCTACAAGGTCTCGATAAACCGCGATTTCCCCGATCCCGTCCTGACCCCCTTCGTGAAATACGGTGTGGAGGACGTTCCCGGTCTCACCTCCAGGTTCGTCATCGCGAGGGAGCGGGCGGGTGTGTTGGCATGGCAGGTGGGCAACTTCCCGGCCTACGGGAAGGTTCCTTTCCTGGTTGTGTGGGACTACGGCAAGGGAAGGACGATCACTTGCGGGGGCTTCATAAAATACGGGGAGACGTGGCTTGGCCCTGAGAACCCGTACGCTGCGGACATAGTGATGAACATGGTCTTCTACTCGACGCGGAGGAAGCTCATTCAGGACGTGGAGGTTTTCCACCAGTTGAAGTCGATGTTCCGGGAGTTCACCACCAGGATGGACATGCTGATCGCGTTGAAGGACTTCATCGACAGGTTTTCGGCCAACACCCAGAAACTCCAAGCAGCGATCATGGGGCTGCAGGAGATACGCCTGAAGGCCAACGAGGAATATCTAGGGCAGGAGTTCTCGGAGGTCCAGAACACGATGGCCTTTGCGTTTCGAAAGTTCGACGAGGCGGAGGAGATAGCGAAGGACGCAAGAAGAACCGCGCTGTTCTGGGTATATGCGATCGAATGGTTGGTTACCAGCGCAACCTTCCTGGTATCGAGCTTTGTGCTGTGGAGCTTGCTGGTAAGGAGGAGGCTCTACCGGCAGGTCAGGACGACCAGATTCGTGTAGGGTCGGATGCTTTTGCGGTTCGATGAAAGGGTCATTGGCTTGGCGGTTGTGTCGCTGATCCTCTCCACGCTCACGGTCCTGACGATAGCGAGGGAAAAGGTAGAAAGCCCGCTCGAAGTGCTGAGGAACGAATACCCATCGGCCATCGTGGCGAATCAGAGAGCAACCTTCAGCTTCGCCGTCGTGGCCAGGGAAGGGTTTGAGGATCTGCTCCTCAGGTTCTCCATATTGACCCAGAAGACGCTGCGACCCGAGGACCTGGTCGATCCGCAGAGGCAGTATAGCGCCGAGGATGATCCTGAGGAGGTGCTCAACAACGCGGTGAAGGTCGCATGGCTTAGGAACCAGACCGAGTGGCTAGGGATCCGGCCGGAAAAGTTCAGCCACACCTTCGAATTTCAAGGGATTGGCTGTCGGATGGTGCTCTGGGACTACAGCAGCATTCTGGAATCGCTGTCCGGCCAGCAGCTGGCGCTCCGCGCCCCGCTGACCTACGGGGCCATATTGGACGAGAACGGGGGGCACTACTACTTTGAAGGGGAGTCCGGCTTCTTCTTCATTCCCCAAAAGAACGTCGTTTCCCTCAGCATCGCCCACAACACGGATCAGACGGGCTATCTTCGTGATGACGAGGTGCGGCCGGAGTCCAAGCTTCCGATATCCCAGGCCCCTAGAGGCGTGCTCAACTACAAGGCCGTGAAAAAGGACGACACCTTCACGGTCACCTTCACCGTGGATCCCCGAGCTTTCCCCGCAAGCTTCGCCTCCACCCCGCTGCCCGGGAGGGCCGACATCTCGGTGGTTCAGGTGATCAGGGCTTACCTCGACGGCGTCCTCCTTGACCAGCCCATCATCAACATCATGGCGTGAAGGTGAGCATTACGGGAGCAAGGCCAGGTAGCAGGATGGAAGGGTCGGTCGCGTTGGTCTTGGTCTTAGGCATGATGGCCGTCATTGTGTGGGCGCCAACGGTCGATATGAGGCCGACCGTCTTTCTGTACAGCGGGACGGATTCCGGATTCGCGGAGATGCTTGCATCCGTGTTGGAGGCGGCCGAGGGAATAGGCAGCGACGTCAGGGTCGTAACGAAGCCGGACCTTCTTGCGCTCGCGACGGCCCTACCGCACACCGAGTGCGTCGTCATCTACTGTTCGAACGCGGCGGAGATCGGCGACCTCGCCGAGCCCCTGTCGGCGTTCTTCGAGAACGGAGGGGGCCTGGTGGGCCTCGGGGCGGTTTGCTACGAGCCGTCCGCTGGCCAACTAGCCAGGCGGGTCTTCCCGGTTCGCGCGAACGTGTCGGCCCAACAATACGGAACTGGTATGAGGGCACGAAACTACACGGAGGCGCAGGACACTGAGATCAGCCTAGGTCTGCCGGATAGGTTCCAGCTCGTAAGCATGGGTATCTACTTGAGCGGTGACGAGGCTGGCAACTACGTGGAAGTGCCTGGGGCCTACTCGGTCGTCTACAGGGACGAGGCCACCGGCGCGCCCATCGTCCTGACAAGCGAGAGCGATGCGGGCGGGAGGTCGGTTGCGCTTCCCGGCGTATGGGTCGTCTCCAATTCGAGGGTCGATGCATACTATGGAAATCTCGTGCGGGACGAAAACTTCATACGCCTATTCACCAACTCGGTTCGCTGGGCAGCGAAGGGCAGCGTGCACTTCTCCGAGGCCAGCAGGGACTTCGAAGCCAAGATCGAGGAGGCGAACAACAAGCAGGCAAGACTACGGGAGGAGGCCCAGAAAGCCAGAGAGAGGCGGACCGTCAGCAGGGTCCTGCTGTTATCGGGGCTGTGGGCTGCGGGGCTCCTAGTTTGCGCGGTCGTGATCAAGAAGGTGGTCCTCGTGCAAATCGAGGCCGGGTTCTAGGGCAGCCCTGAACCGGATTCGCGCGGGGACGGCGGGCGAGTTTGGACCGTTACACTTTTTCCGACCGATTCCGAGCAGCCCCTATGGCGAAACGAAAGGCGACGACGGGTGCGTCGCAGGGCTTCCCAGGCAGATACTGCGAGGACATCGAGGCCTCGCATGACATACGGCAACGGCAGTTTGACCAGATCGCCTCGTACCTCAAATCCCTGCAATCCAAGTCACAGCAAAGGCGGAAGGCCTTCTTTCGCCCCGACCACTCCAGCAAACGGGCCTACGAGCGGTCCACCGACAGGTACAGGAAGGTGCTCTGTGCGAGGATCGGGTATCCTCCCAGCGGACCGACGGTTGGCTCAGAACCTCGGTACCGCCTTGTGGCCACCGATGCTTACGCGACCATCTACCGGATGTGGCACGAGGTGCTGGAGGGCGTGGAGGTCTACGGCCTGCTGTTCGTTCCCAAAGACCGAGACCAGCCCAGCCCGCTGATGATCTGCCAACACGGGGGCGGGGGCAATCCGGAGCTCATGTCGGGCTTCGGGAGGGACGGGCCCGGCAACTACGGCTGGATGGTTCAAAGGGCAGTTCAGGAGGGCTTCGCGGTCTGGGCTCCGGCGCTGATATTCCCGTACCGCGGAACTGAGAGCATGTCGGGGCCGACGCGACTGGACCTCGATGCATCGGCGAGGTACCTCGGCACCTCCATCCTAGCCATAGAGCTTTGGAAGATACTGCGTGGGCTCGACGCGGTCCTGAAGAGGGGGGAGGTTGATCCAAGGCGGGTTGCGATGATGGGGCTTTCCTACGGAGGCCTGTACACCCAGTACGCCGCTGCCTTGGACAGGAGGATCTCGGTGGCGGTGAGCTCCTGCTTCTTCAACGATCGAGCCGTCTATGCCCATCCGGATTGGTGCTTCTTCAATTACCTCAACGAGCTTACCGATCCGGAGATCTGCGCCCTGATCTGCCCGCGAGCCCTCATGATAGAGGTGGGCAGACGGGATGAGCATTTCAGGGTGGAGGGCGCCCGATCCCAGGTCGAGGACGCGTCGATCCATTGGAAGAAGCTCGGAATCGCCGAGAGGTTCGTGTACACCGAGTTCGACGGAGGGCACGAGTTCCGTGGGGACGGGGCGTTCGAGTTCGTAAAGCGTTTCCTCCCGGGGCCGAGTGCCTGAAGTGGGCAGGCCTGGCACCGTGCGATCAGGACATGGAACGCGATATCTTTGCCGCTAGATCGGACAGCTCTTCTCTCGAGGCCACGATCCGCCTATGGGTCGACATCGAGAAGTTGTCGCCCGGGTATCTCGGAACGACGTGGAGGTGCACATGAAAGATCTCCTGCCCTGCCGCCTCGCCGTCTGCGAGGATCAGGTTCACCGCTTCGCAACGGATATCCGTCTTCCTGATGGCCGACGCTATCCTCATCGCTAGCTTGAAGACATCGGCCCCGGATTCAGGGTCAAGGTCGGCCAGGCACGCAGCATGCTTCCTAGGGATGACCAGGACGTGGCCGGGGTTGACCGGGTAGATGTCCATGAAGGCAAGGGTCTTTGAGTCTTGGTAGACCATGCTTGCCGGTGCCTTTCCCTGCGCTATCATGCAGAAAATACAGTCCTTGTCCATGTCCCGTCAGGAAGCCCGCTCCTTGAAAACTTTCCTGGCCCTCAGGCCAGCTTTCCCGCCGCCCACTTTGCCCCCCTTGTCAGCAGCACCTTGAACATCTCCCCCCGGCAAGCCTGGGGGTTGTGCCCGAGAGCGAGGTAGAATATCCTGCCTTTCCCCCACGCCTTTGTCCAGGCGACCGGAACTGCCCTTCCCTTGTAAAGGGCCGTGCAAAGGACGTTGACCCTGGGATCGTAGTCCGTGATGTATTGCTCGTCCTCGACCATGAATTCGTCAAGCCCCTTGGTGATGGGATGCTCCGGGTCGACGACGCTGACCTGATAGCTCCTGAAGCGAGGATGGGTCACGAAGAACCCCCCGAGCATCGATCTGTAGGCCGGGTCTTCCCTAAAGGAGTCCGCGGCCGAATGTATTCCCACGAAGCCCTTCCCGGCCTTTATGAAGTTAGAGAGGCCATCTCGCTGCGCGTCGGTGATCTGGCCCACCGTGTAGTAGAAGACGAGCAGCTCATAGGGGCTGAGACGCTCTAGGACCGAAAGATCCTCCTCCACCTTGGTGAGATCGAAGGAGCCGTCCGCCCTGAGGATGTTCTCGATCTCGTTGCCGCATCCCCTAAAATCGTGTATCTGGCCTCCCGCAAAGAGAAGCGTCTTGATGCCCGCCATGGCGAGCGCAGGGAGCCGCCCAAATTAAATGATTTCCCGGCCCGTCCTGCAGCGGAATGCGGGCGGGGTCACCAGGCGGCCTCGGCAGGGTGCGGGCGCCTCTTGGACAAGATTTATTTCCCGACTGGCCGCGGCGCATCGAAGGTTGGTTCTTGGGCATGAAGTTTGGGGACGATCGCGTCAAACCTTCTGACAAAGGGCCAAAGGTGATATGCTATTCGGTTCGTCCGAATCGCTACTTGGACGACCACGCGGGCGATGTTGCCAGGATATACGATGGCTTCTTCTTCAACATAGGGTCCTGGGAAGACGGAATCCCTCGGTTCCTAGGCCTTGACAGGAATCCGGAAGATCGTGAGTGGTCGGATAGGGCCAGGCTCAACGTCGCGGCGCTCAACGCTGCAGGGGCAGGCGAGAATTTTCTGACCGTGCACTTTCCCGCCGACGGGCAGTGGCCGTCGTCGCAGGCCCTCCTTTCTCGTAGCTACTCTGAGAAGATGTCGTCGCACTTCGGCGCGCTCGGTCGGGCTGCGGCCGATCTGGGATTCCGCGGCGTGTGCGTTGACGTCGAATACCCGTATCCTCGCTATGACGTCAGCAACTCCATCTACACGTATCAAGGCTACACCGTGTGCGACCTGCTCACGGCTGCAAGGGCCCAAGGCAGGGCGAGTGCGGCCGCTCTTCTGGACGAGTTCCCACAGGCCGTCGTGTTCACGCTTCCTGGCGTGCTCCGCTGCCGCCCGGTAGCGCGCAACTACCTATTCGGTTTCCTGTCGGAGATGGCACGGCGGGATGCGCCAGGCGGAATGCATCTGGGCACGGAGTTCACATACTGCCTCAACGACCCCGTGACGAACCTGGCCGCATCGCGCTTCGAAGACTGCGCCATGCCCTCGCTCTTGGAGGATGAGGACCTGGATTACTGGCGGTCGCGATGCACGATTGCACCTGGCGTATGGCCTCTCCACATGGTTGAGACGGGTGGGCAGGGATATCCGGTCAGACCGTGGAAGGAGGAGGCGGCGGAGCTGCGGCAGCAAATGGCCATCCTCCGCAGCGTTGCCAAGCGCTATGTCTGGTCGTTCAGCTCGGCCCCGACATGGTACATCCACTCCTCAAGGCTTGAGGAAAAGTACGGCCTGCCCATGCCCCAGATCAAGGGCTCAGACATAGATGTTCGAGACTGGCATAGCATCCTACGTGACAAGGCCCAGCTGCCTTTGCCTGAACTCAAGGGGCTGCGTGACGCGGTGGCCGGCTTCGATCGGGGCGAGCTGACGGGGGAGGAGCTCTGCGACCTGTTCGGAACCCCTGGTCGATGGTGGGTTCTGGGCTTGTTGGGCAACACCCGCTCCCACCCCGAATACGCGGCCGAGGAAGCCCTCCTGGAGCCGATAGATCCGCAGAAGCCATATCACGGCCGCGACGGGGTCGTCCGGTGGTTTGCGTTCGACAATATGGATCCCCGTGGGATCGTGAGCTGCATCTACATCTTTGACTGGCGCAACACGGACGATGCCTCCGCCCACTTCTCAACCTTCCTATTCTCGCCCGAGCGCAGAACGGCTTATCTGAACCTGGGGTGGGATGACGGACTGGTGGTTAGACTGGGCAAGCGCGTTGTCTTTAGCGAGGTTAGCTACCCGCCGGAAGGCCACGGCTTCCTTTACAGGGACCGGTACATCTTCGAGAAGAAGATACGGGTCAAGATTCCACAAGGCCGAACGCGTCTCTCGGTCACGTCCCTGAACTCCCATGGCAACTGGGTTTTCTCGCTCAGGGTGACGGACGCGGCGGGGATTCCCTTCGGTGACGTCAAGTTTCGACTTCAATGAGGGACTTGCTGGGCCGTCCGGGCGAACGACATCGGGAAGCATCAACCCGCGGCGATCATGGCATCTCAGGAGATGGAATCAAGCTCCATGCTGGGAAATCCAGAGCGGTTCGTCAGGGACGCGATGTAGGATGTTGTCCTGGGTTTTATTCCCCTCAGCAGGGGGATCCCCTTGACGAGCCTCAGCTGCAGGTAGTAGTCAGAGATGGCCATGAGGCAGCGTTTGGAATCTAGATCGTCCGTGACGACCGAGATCATGAGATCGCCGAGCATTCGCGTCTCCAGGATGTTCTTGCTCATGATGGGCTCCACCGACTCGCTGCCGTATCTCCTGATCAGGGTGTCGTATCCGATGACGTACAGCATCGGCTGTGCAAACTTGTACTTCATCTCCTTCCTAGCCTTTCTCCATATGGCAAGGTCGCTCTCGATGCCCTGGCCCAAGCCGTCGCCCTGCACATCCTTCGGCATGGGCGGTCTCAAGGACAGCACCTTCACGTAGTTATCGATGATGTTGGCCTTGGTCGACTCCCAAAGCTTCTCGCCTAGGAGGTTTCGCACAGTCTCCCAGATGCTTTCCTCATCCCTTGCCTCCGGGGGAAGGATGAGCATGGGCCGTCGCTTGACCAGGAAATCGAAGGCGGTCGGAAGATAGGTGAGGTCAAACAGTTCGTGAGGCGCATCCAGGGAAACCTCGATTCCGACGGTGGATCCCTGCCCGAAACCTCCGCCGAGTATCTTGTCAAGCTTCGGGATGCCTGTCGAAAAGAAGCTCGCCCTTTCCGGCAAGGGGTCCGGCAGCCTGCTGGCCTTCAACGGCCTTGCGTGTAGCCACCAGTTCTGGGGATCGTATGCCCTGAAGACGCCCTCGGTAAGCGTGAAGAGGTAGCTCGAGGTGGAGACGACCCTCCCCCTCATCTTCTCCACCTTCAGGAACCTGAGCCTGTCGCCCTCAACCTCCTCGATGCCGAGGGTCAGGTAAGCGTCCACAACGTGTTGGAGAGGATTGAACTCGCCCGGCTGCTCCGAGGTCATGATGAGGCTGCCAGGGGTGCGGTTGAGCATCTCGGAGGCGAGCGCGTATACCTCGCTATGTGGGTTCTTTTCCCTCTGCAAGAGGGCGTCCCACGAGTCCAGCGCCACGACCGTATCCCTGTCGGCGTTCTTCTGGAGAAAGATCGAAAGGTCCGAGACGCCGGACATGGGGATGCTCGTCACCGCCGAGTCCTGGTAGTAGGGTCGCTGCATCGAAGCGTCGACTAGGTTCCCCAGCCCAAGGCTTCTGCACAGGGGCGTGGTTTCCAACAAGGTGCCGGTTGGCAGCCGGGTTGAAACGAACACCACCCTGTGCCCAAGGGCTTTCAGAGCGTGAAGTAGGGAGAACGCAAGGATCGTCTTGCCGCTCCCAGGTCCGCCTCCGATGAGCAGGGACCCGCCTCTACGGCACTGGTCAATGATCTCCTCTGGTATGACAGGGACAGCCTCCAATCCACCACCGGCCGTCCTACGCTAGACCCCATGGCTTCATTGCTTAAAACGACGTTTCCCGGTTTTCGAGAGATTGGTCGCGATCATCGCAATCCGTGCAATGATATTGGGCGGCAAGTTAGCGCAATTTGATCTTCTTTTGAGACTTTTCGGCTTTCCGTCGTGAAAGCTTCCTTTGCGCGTCTAGCCAACCCGTTCCTGAGAAACTTTGTTATCGCTGGCCCACCACTTTCCTATATGCCATGGATCTTCGGGCGGGGGCGGACGCGTTGGGATTTCCTCTGGCGTTTCCCCGACGGCACTCTCGTGGAGCTTCGGGCCGACGACCCGCGGACCGGCGAGTTTGAGAGAAGGAAACGCGACCTGAGACTCCAGCTCAAAGCCGGCAGGATATCGTCCGGCGAATACGTCGAAAGGTTCAAGTCGCTTTGCTTGGAGCTGGGCACGCGGGTCGAAAGCGTGCCGCCTGGCTACGTTTTATCCAGGGAATACGCAGCTGGGTCGGTGTACTCGAGGAAGGTCCCGGCGCAGCGTTGATGGTCTACCCGGCTGCCTGCACCTGCCGGAGCGTGGTTGAGCCGAGCACGTCGCCAGCCGTTCTCTCCAAACACTATCTGCACCCGTGCCTGAAGGAGTACACGAAGGGGATGGCGAGATCCACCTTCTTGGATTCTTGGATGTACTTGATTATCCTTTTTGTGATCTCGTGCACTATCCTCGGCCTGTCGACCGCGAGCGTCATGTAGCGCAGACGCATGTAAACGCCATAGTCGTAGAGGTCGGACCTAATGTAGGGTTGGACTCCCGTCTCCTCGATTATGTCGTATGTGACTTCTCTGGCAGCCTTCAGGAGGATCCTCTCAGCCTCGTCCCAGTCGGAGTCAAAGGTTATCCTGACTACAACTTCGTCTAGGAGGAAACGCTCGCTCTTCTCGTCGCCGGCGGCCAACTGGGATGTGTAGTTTATGATGACGCTTCCCCACAGGGTGGCGTTCGGGATGAGTATCTCCCGGTTGGACCTCTCCTCGCTTCCCACCGTTCCGCCGACCTGGTTCAGGCGTGTGTACATGACGCCGACGTCCAAGACATCCCCGATCAGCCCCCAGCTTGGGAAGAATATCCTGTCTCCGATCCTGAACGGACGCTTAACGGTGACGATGATCCACGCGACCGCGCCCGAGATGGGACCCTGCAGGGACCAGCCCAGGAACATCCCAGCGAAGCCGCCGATGAATCCCCAGACGACCGTCAGGCCTCCCACCAGGATGCTGATTATCGCGAAGGCTGCAACGAAGAGCATCAGCGACCTTATCAGCCCCTTGATCATGACGAAGTCGGGCTTTCGTTCGGGATGTGCCTTAGCCTGGGAGTCCAAGGCCCTTGACGGAAGAAGGTAGACCAGCCAGGTCGCTAGGATGACGAAGACGATGCTAAGGGCTTTCGTCAGAGGGTCGACGTGCTTGCCCTCGACCGGCTTGGTGACGTTCTGCGGAGACGGTCTGGTGGTTAGGTAGAAGTACATGTAAGCTAGGCTCGCCACCACCATCAGGACGGTGACGACGAGGGCGAACGTCCTGCCTCCCGGGGGGATCTTGGCAATCCTCGTCTTGGAGGGATTGGGAGGCGCAGGTTGTGCCGGCCCGTGCTTCTCCAGGGAGTCTGCGCCCGGCATCGAGGCATCGCGAGGTCCGATGAGCTCATTAATATGATCCTTTCGGGGCCGTTCGAAATATCGTTTTTCGATCTTCCGGCCGGTAGCAAGCGGGCCCTTCAAGAGTTGGCCCGACGAGCCGCAACCTGTCCGTGCCGTGCACGGTGCGCCCTCCCGCCCTTAGGTGCGGCTGGCAGGCGCATGTGGTCTTTGGCTGGTCGGTCTTGAGGGAAGCGAGGCTCTCCTGAGTCGGCAGTTCATCTCCACCGAACTCGTTCCGCGGCATTGGGTGGGATGCGTTGGTCACCCTTCCTCTCGCCGTGGAATCGCGGCCATCCGCAGGCAATGTGGGGGAATCCCATCTCTGGTTGACTTTTCCAGAACGGATCTCTCAGCGATGAAACAGGTGCCTCTTGAACCATTCGTCCGCCAAGTCCTGATTGAGGATGTGGCCGCCAGGGTATGTTCTGTACTCGAAGGCGCGCGTGGCACCCAGGGAGTCGTAGACCGACCGCACCTGCGCGCAGGCTTGCGCGACGTCTGCTGCGTCGAAGCATGGATCGTCCTCCCCTTTCTGGATTTGAAGAGGCCCAGGCGCAATGCACGCCGCGATGTCGGGCATGTCGAAGTACCTCGGCCAGTCCCGGATTGAATAGCACTGGCAGTTCCGCATGCGCAGAAGCAGGGACTCGAACGTGGACAGGAAGCCGGCCGAGACGCAGGCAGCTATGCCGGGCTCAAGAGCTGCGAGGTACAGCGACAACTCGCCGCCCATGGATAGCCCAGCACAGCCTATCTTGTTTGGATCGACGCCTTCAAGCGTCATGCAGGCGTCGTATGCAAGCCTTGCATCGTAGAGCCTGGCGCCCAGCACGCTGACGCCGAGACAGTCGGCCTCTATCGACCACTCCCTGCACATGTTGCGCCAGTCGGGCTTTAGCCCTTTGGTCTCCCGCTCCATAGTGCCGAAGAGGATGGGCATGACCACCCGGTAGCCACGGCGGGCAAAGCCGTATACATAGTCGTAGATTCCGGAGAAAGGATCGCTTCCGTGGCCATGCAGGGCGACGATGGTGGCGCCGTTCCCAACGCCGGAGGCCATGATCTCGTAGATGGGTTGCGGGTCCCAGTCGCCTCTGCTCGCCAGATACCGCCGCCTCCGTAGGCCGTCGACCATGTCTTTCGACTCTAGGCTAAGGTCGACTTCGCCCGACGGGGTCCGGTCGTAGCCGATGAGTTCAAGGAACTTGGCCAGAACCTGGCGACGCCTCGCGTCATAATCGCCCGTGTAACCCCTGAAGGAGAGGGAGAATTGGTGCATGTCCAGCGCCCAACAGCTTGAGCCTATAAGTGATGTCCTACCCATCGCTCGTCCTTGGCCAATCTTGCGGTCGGCCGTGAGCGGCACCGGATATGCGATGCCGGCCGCCGGGGAGGCGCTGTAACGTCAGGAGAAGATGTGGATGAGATGGTTTTGATCGGCTGCATTCCGATCTTCTTGGAGCCTTAATAGGCAGGCGGCCAAGCAGTCGTGCAATGGACGCACTGTTCCTGCAGATACTGCAGTGGACCAATCACCTTTCAGGATCCGAAGCCGTGGTGCTGGTTGCCTCGTTCACCGTCGGCTTGACCTTCGTTGCCGGGGTGATCGTGAAAAGGCGGGAAGCCAGGAGGGAGCGCATCTACTTCTCCTTCCCCGTAGACCAGGATTACACCCATCGGAGAAGGAATAGTGGTCCTAAGATCTACGTAGGGCGATAGGCTCGAAGCGGCACTGGGAAGCAAGGCCTGTGCAGCTTTTCCGGCCGCGGATCGCTATCGGTTCTCAAGGATGTCTCGATTGATGGTGGGGAACATTCCCCCGGCCGGTGATTTGAGATTCTCACAGAAAATCGAAGGAGCCTCCTCCTCCATTAATATCGGTTCGAGGATTGGCTCAGATTTAGAGAGGAGGGACCGAGGCATTGGAATACGGGCCCCAGGGAATGGTCGGAGGCGTCCTTGGTGTTTGAGATTCTGCTTGTTCTCGTGTACTTGGTTTTCATGTTTGGCATCCCGGCGACGACCGAGCGGGTTTGGATAGACTCCGTCTCCTCGGTCGATCGCGAAAGGCGGGCCTCGGTGTGTGAAAGGATGCTCGCCATCGCAGCCGCAGCCGGGTTGAAGGCTTGAGGCATCCTGGCTGCTGTTCCAGGCTAGGAAAGAGGTGACTTCTTGCAAGGTGCCCGTCGGGCTGAGGCCCGACGGGACGGGCATTTCGACTTAATCGTTTGGCAGGGACGTACGCCAAATTCGCCGTGCTTTGGTCGAGAGATTATCTGCCTTATGCGAAGAATCTTCGTCCTTCCGGGCAGACACTGGGCATTCCCCGAAAGTCTTGTGATTGTCGCGACCCTGACTGTCGGTTTGATGGACTACTTCAATAGGCGACCGGAAGACCGTGGCGGCCGGAAGATATCGATGCATGAGTGCTGCCAAGGATAGGTGAAGGGAGATGGACGCATCTGGAGTTGCACTGCCTCGGGAGATCCAGGAGCTGTGCGAGAAGCGGGGATCGCTTGAGGTCGTGGGAGGGCCCGGCGCTGGCAAGACCGTGTTTTGCCTGACTTTGTTGGCGCTGCTGGCGGGAAAGGGCCGCAGGGTGAGCTACATGTCCACCCGAATCCCGATGAAGATGGTTTTCGCCAGATTCCCCATCTGCAAGGAGATAAAGGGAGGCACGTTCGTCGACATAACAAACGCGGGGCCCGCGGGTGGGGAAAATGGTGTCGAGCAGCTCGAGGTCGGCGACATGGCTGACTTCGCCGTGTTGATGACGGAAAGAGCCGAGAAGGATCTGGTAATGGCCATCGACCCTTGGGAGGGACTGGCCGAAAAGGACGGAAGGCCATCCGTCGAGGTCGAGAGGGCCATGGCCGAGGTCATGAACCAGATGGGGTGCACCGTCATACTTGCGAGGGAGAAGGGTGAACCGGGTCCCCTCCAGCACTCGGTTGATGCCCAGATAACCCTCGAGAGCGTCGAGGTGGAGGGCGAACCTGTCAGAAGGATGAGGATCGAGAAGATGCGCGGTTTTCAGCTGGCAGAGAGAGACCATCTCTATACCCTGGAAGGCGGAAGGTTCGCCGTCACCGACGCGCCCGGATTCTCTTGCGGCCGGTTCGAACTCAGCGTGGCGGGCTATCCCAAGCCTCTACCCGAGACCAGGGATCGCTTCGCCACCGGCATACAGGAACTCGACAGCATGTTCGGCGGCGGCTTCCCCAGAGGCAGCTATGTGACCATTGAGGTGGACCGCGAGACGCCGTCGAGCGTTCTGGAGACCCTTTGCTATCCCCTCGTTGCCGACTTCCTGCTGAAGGGCCGCGGGGTCATGGTGATTCCTGCAGGCACCCGCGACGCGGCGGCCGAACTTATGATAGTTCAGCGCATGTTCGACGAGAGTCGATGGCAGGAGGTTCGCCAAAGGTTCCTGGCGAACCAGTTGAGGATAGCGGAGCTCGGGGCGTGCGAGCCCAGCGACCCGCATTGCTCCGTGGTTGCACCGGGGGAGGACATCTCGGAGGATCACAAATCGTGGCTTGCCTTAAGACGGGCTCTCGGCGAGGCGGGGAGGTCGCCGGTGCTCTCGATCGTGAGCTACGATACCATCGAGTCTATGTATGGGCGAAAGGCGTCCTTGAAGGTCGCAGGCAGCGACGCCTCACAAGTCAGACGGGACAAAGGACTGCACATAAGCATTGTGTTCAGGGACCTTGCGGTTAGGAAGAGACTGATGGCGTTGTCGGATTGCTACCTCAAGGCCAGGCTCATCAACAACACAGTGCTGCTTTGGGGCACGAAGCCCAAGATGCGGCCCCATGCGCTTTGGGTCGAAGACCCAGGGAGCTTCCAGCGGCTCAGGCTCATCGCCATGACCTAGGACGAGGTCCTAGCCAAGCATGTGGGGTAACGTGTTCTTCACGCCCTCGACCACGTAATTCACCGCCACGGCCGAAAGCAGAAGTCCCATGATCCTTCGAATGACCTTCATCCCAGTTACCCCTATTGCCCCCATGATCGCGGCACCCGTCTCCAGTATGACGAAGGAGATCAGCATCACGATCGCCACGATGCCGAGCATTATGGCCTTGGATGCGATGCCCGCGCTCCGGCTTCCGTTGTACATACACCACGTTATGGCACCGGGACCGGAGAGCAGGGGTATGGCAAGGGGAAAGACCGCGATGTCGTCCTTGGAGAGTGCCTCGTTCCTCTCGTCCTCCGTGCTCTTGGTTCCCGACGTCCTGGCCAGCATGAGATCCCAACTGATTATGAACAGGACTATGCCGGCGGCTATCTGGAAGCTGCTCAACGTCACGCTGAGAAGATCGAGGATCACCTTGCCAACCAACAAGAAGAACATCAACACCACGGCAGCTATCAACGAAGCCCTCTCGATGACCCACCTCCTAGCAGGCGCAGCGAAGTTCTCCGTCGCCGCAACGAAGAAGGGCACGTTCCCTATGGCATCGACTATCGTGAACAGGCTGACCCCGAAGGTCAAATAGGACTGCAGATCCACACCCGCTGCTTGACGGATCGCGATATATATCTTCTTGGACCGATTCGTGCTCCCCAATGCCAGGCAACGTGATCCCAGACGTCAAACGACGCTTCTTGCCGGATCGTGGCCCCCCTGATGCTCGCGGCAAACGGATGGCAAGCATAAGGGTGCTCGGGGTGTGCGGCAGCCCTCGTCAAGGGTCGACCGAGTATGCCCTGAAGAAGGCACTTGAGTTCGCTCGATCTGAGGGCGGCGTGGAAGTTCAGTTCTTCTCCGTGAGGGCCAAGAGGATCAATTTCTGTCTCCACTGCGACTACTGCGTTCGCACCAAGAAGGGATGCGTCCAGAAGGATGACATGGTCGAGCTCTATCCGATGATGGAGGCGGCGGATGCGTGGATACTCGCAACGCCAGTCTACCAGGGAAGCGTGTCGGCCCAGCTCAAGGCCGTCATGGATAGGTGCAGGGCGATCGTTGCGAGGGATCCCGATGTGCTCAAGAACAAGGTCGGGGCGGCCATCGCGGTCGGAGGGGATCGGGCGGGAGGGCAAGAGCCTTCCATCATCTGCATCCACTCCTTCTTCCTGGCGAACAAGATGATCCCCGTCGGCGGGGGCGCGTTCGGATCCAACCTTGGGGCATGCGTCTGGTCAAGGGACGAAGGCGCCGAGGGAGCTGCTCGAGACCGGACGGGGATGCGAAGCGTTGAGAGGACGGTGGGTCGGCTCGTCGAGGTGGCCAAGATCCTGAAGGGGGAGGCTGCTTGAGGAGACTCAGAGTTGCCTGGGGCATCACCGGAGCCGGGGACCAGTTGGTGCAGACGGTGGAGGCGATGGAGAGGGTCATCGAGAACCCGCTTGTGCAGGTCAAGACCTTTGCTTCTAGGAACGCCGAGATCGTCATCAAGTGGTACAAGCTTTGGAACAGGCTTCAGGACAAGTTCGGCAAGGTCGCAGTAGAGAGGGGGCCGAATCAGCCTTTCATTGCGGGTGCCTTGCAGACGGGCCGGTATGACCTCCTATTCGTCTCGCCCGCCACGGCCAACACGACGGCCAAGATCGCACACGGCATAGCGGACAGCCTCGTATCGAACTGCGTCGCCCAGGCGGTCAAGGGCGGGACGCCCGTCTACATATGCCCCGTTGACTGGAGGATGGGATCCCTCGAGACGGAGATACCGGGTGGAAGGAGAATCAGGATCACAACCCGGAGAGTGGATGTTCAAAACGTAGAGACGGTCAGGTCGATGGAGGGGATCACCGTGCTGGAGCACCCGGGGCAGATCGAGGCCGTGGTCTCTTCTGCCATCCACAAGAAGAGATTGGAGCCCTACCGGGCTTAGGCATCTTCCCGCATTCATCTTTATCAGAGCGGCGGCCTTGGCTTGGGGCATGAGGATCTACGTAATGACGGATCTGGAGGGAGTCGCCGGCGTCATCGACCATGAGAACTGGTGCCGGCCAGGCTCCAGCTACTACGAGACCGCGAAAGAGTTCCTGACCCTCGAGGTTAACGCCGCCGTGAGGGGTTTCTTTGAGGCGGGCGCGGACGAGATAGTGGTCGCCGACGGGCACGGCCCCGGAGGGATTTCACCCAAACTGCTGGATGACAGGGTGGAGCTGCAGAGGGGGTGGCCCGAGGGCCCGTGGCCGTTGGGGCTTGACGAGACGTTTGATGCGTGCGCCTGGGTCGGGCAGCATGCGAAGTCAAACAGCATCTACGCCCACATGGCCCACACCCAGAGCTTCGGTTATGATGACCTTTCGGTGAACAACGTTTCGATCGGCGAGTTCGGACAACTCGCTATGTGTGCGAGCGAGCTTGGCGTTAGGTCGATATTCGGATCAGGGGATCTGGCCTTCACGAAGGAGGCGCGCGAGCTCGTTCCCGACATCGAGACGGTGGCCGTCAAGCGTGGCCTTCAGTCAAGGGGCGGGGAGGGACTGCCGCGCGAGGAGTACGAGAGGTGGAACTTGGCGGCCGTACATCTGCACCCTGCCCGAGCCCGGGATCTCATAGAGGAGGGAGCCAAAAGGGCTCTGGAGAGGGCGAAGGCGGAGACCTTCGGCCGGATACCACTCAATCCCCCCTTTGAACGGGTGACGACGTTCAGACCCACGAAGGACAACCCGGCCATGATTGACCGGGCCACCCACAAGGAGAGCTTCATCGCGCTCATGAACTTGCCCTACAAGCCGGTCCCGCTAGGGAAGTGGGTGATCGGATGATGTGATTTTCTCAGACCCGTCCGCGAATCTCTTATGGGCGCAGCTGGGCGGCCAGGCCCATTTTTAGAATCCGCTGGGAAGTGTGCGATGGCGGCGAGAACATGGCCACGATACGGCTCCAGATGAAGACTCACACCCTGCCCAAGGGAGGACGGGTTGCCCAGTACACGACGAGCGTTCCCAGGGACCTTGTAAAGAAGCTGGGATGGAGGAAGGGCGACCGAATCGCCATAGAGATCAAGGGCAACAGATCGATACTTCTCAAGAAGAGGGGATGAGGTCCGCGGCGCGGCGGCCTGCCAACTCCCCGCCGCCCGTATAGGCGCCGTAGATTCCCGTTAGCAAATACTTATCTGGCCGCAGCCTGAAGCCCTTCAAGGTTGGCGGCGGGAATTGGCCATTCTCGCGAGCAATGTGGCGCGGTACCTCAGAATAATCCTCAAGTACAAGTTCGAGCTCGTGGTCGACGCGGCGTACCTTGGGGCGACGATGATCGCCTTCGGTTTCATAGGCAACGTCGTTTCACCCGACCCACGGTATCTGGACTACCCTTTCCAGACATTCATCTTGGTCAACATCTTCTTCTGGGCCTTCATGGAGAACGGATACGTTGAGGCCACCAGAATCATTCCGGAGGAGGCGAGGCTGGGGACGCTGGGCACCCTGATGAACAACAACGTCTCACCGTTGACCTTGATAGTGAGCCAGATGGCCGCCCGGAGCATTGTGAATGCTTTCATGGCAGTTGCCATCTTCCTGCCAGTTTTTGCCCTCACAGGTATCAGATCCCCCAGCTTGGGAGGGCTTGGCTATCTGGCCGTGGTCATCCTTTTGTCATGGGCGTACGTTCTGACCGTGGCGGTGCTTATGGGGTCACTTTCGCTCATGTTCAAGAAGATAGGTGCGACGGCCGGCGTCTTCCTCCAGGTCCTTAAGGTGGGGTCGGGGTTCTTCTTCCCAGTTGCCGCATTCGCCAGCTTTGCTTGGCCAGTATCCGCGCTCCCGGGCCTGTTGAGGATAATCCCGGTCACCAGGGGCTTGGAGGTCTGCAGGGAAATCATCATCTTGGGCAGGTTGCCAACCTCGCAGGATTCCCTGCTCGCCCTCTCCGGCGTCTCGTTGGATCCGATACTACTCATGACAGCGGGCGTGGCGGCGGGTGTGCTGATCTGCGTTGCGTTTTACCGGTGGGTCGAGCGAAGAGCGATGACGTTTGGAGCAATAGAGCACTACTAGGAGGAATCGCTTGGGATCATCTCTACGCGTGGACCGGCTTGCGAAGAGCTTCAGGTTGGGGGGAAAGGCCGTCAGCATACTGGGCGGGGTCAGCTTCGAGGCCGCCCCCAACACCATCACCGCGGTGATTGGTCCCAATGCTTGTGGGAAGACGACCCTGCTCAAGATCATAGCAGGTATCATCGCGCCTGATTCGGGGAGCATACTTCTGGACCGAGTCGACCTCTACTCGGATCTGAGATCGCTCAGGAGGAAGATCGGTTTCGTATCTCCGACGCTGGGCTTCCACAAGAAGCTCACCATGGGCGAGACGCTTTCTTACTTCGAGGGGATTCAAGGTTCCTCGAGGCAATCGATCATGCCCTTTCTGGAACAGATGGGGATGTTGGACTCGCTCGGAGAGAAGATCGAGGGGTTCTCCGAGGGACAGAAAATGGTCTTAAGGGTCGGTTGCGCGCTGATGAAGAGGCCCTCGCTGCTTCTCCTGGATGAGGTGACTTCGCCTCTTGATACCGAGAGGGCAAGCAAGATGATCTCCTTTTTGGCCAAGCTGAAGTCGTCCACGACAATAGTGATGATCGACCATAACCCGAGGGTCGTGAGCAAGCTTGCGGATAGGTTCGTCCTCATGAGGAAGAACGGCACGGTCATGAGGACGGGCGATATGGCGAGCTTCTTCGAGTCGACGACTCAGCCCTACAGGCTGCACGTCAAGCCGCATGACTCGGTTCATCCCGAGTTCTGGAACTCATTTCAAGTGCCATACGAGATGGCGGAGGACGGCACGGTTTCCTTTCTCCTCAAGTCGCGCGACGAGACGAGCAGATTAATGCAGGAAATAGCCAAGTATTCGGCAAGCGTCCGCTCATACGAAGCTTCCGTGGTGACGCTGGTGGACGTATACGAAGAGTGGATAAGGAAGGCAGAACATGACCAAGGGCATGATGCGGAATAGCGCGGCGGCAGCTCTATTCCTTTCATCCATCCTGGTGGTTTGCGTTCCTGCGCTGGGTCAGCCGAAGGTCGACCCGGAGACCGGGGCCATCCGGCTCCTCTTCCTCGGGGATTCGTTCATGGCCCCGGGATTTCCCACCCCGTACTACAGCGATGACCCAAGGATCGAGGTGACGCCCGTTCCAAGCGAGATCGGGATCCTGGGCACGGATCAGAAGGGCGTCGAGCTGGCTCTAAGGTACTACAGGATGTACCTTCCTCGGAGCAGGTCCAACCTTCTTTCGGACTACGATGAGGTCATAATTGCCGATGCGCAGAGCCATCATCTCAAGAATGAGTTCAAGTTCTGGATCAAGGACTCCGTTGTGGAGGGCGGACTGGGTTTCATGATGGTGGACGGGCCAGCCAGCTTCGGCGGCAAGGAGGGGAGCTGGGGTCCTTGCCCAAGCTGGGGGCCGACCCCCGTTGGGGAGATCCTCCCTGTTGAGTGCTCCGAGGACCGCAAGGGGTGGGACCTAGGCAAAGTCTTCAGGCTGGTCCCCGAGAATCCGGAGCACCCTCTCTTCAAGGGCAAGCCCTGGAATACGGTGTACTTCTACGCCCACAACAGGGTGTTCGAAAGGCAGGGTGGCCAGGTCCTCGCCCGCATGGACAGGAATCCACCGGGAAGC